>ERZ887942.57-NODE-57-length-83286-cov-9.067187_pt1 | contig 83286 bp, 73 predicted proteins | sample MGYA00521099_ERZ887942 | MGnify/ENA primary metagenome ERZ887942 (study PRJEB32303, sample SAMEA104408605) | aquatic metagenome | biome: Brackish water; feature: Pelagic; material: water | place: Baltic Sea | collected 2014-06-07T06:48:00 | depth 16,251 m ... | reverse complement strand
CGGGCAAATGCGGTAGATGCTCTTCCATATACTTGACCAAGTCATCTCGTAATAACTCGATTTCTCCGCCACAAGCACTGATTACTTGCTGCGCAGAGCGATTATCAAGCAAAGCAAGCAGCAGATGTTCAGTAGTAACAAATTCATGATGCGCTTCCTGAGCAACTTGCACTGCAAAACTAATCGTTTTTTCAATCTCGGCTGATAACATTAGTTTTCCTCACCATCGTCGGATTCTGGTTCCATAACACATTGCAACGGATGCTGATTTTCTCTGGCCGCCTGCATTACCTGATCTACTTTCGTTTCCGCAATTTCTCTAGGATAAACGCCACATACGCCTACACCACGCTGATGAACGTTTAACATCACTTGTACAGATTGCTCCTGAGATAACATAAAGTAGCCTTGCAAAATCCCCACCACGAAATCCATCGGTGTGTAATCGTCATTCAGTAATAACACTTTATAGAGTGGCGGCCGTTTTAACTTAGGCTTGGTTTCTTCAAGCACCAGGCCATCGACATCGCCATAATCTTCCTCAGTGGGCTCGTCCGAGCCCTGACTAACTGTTCTACTATGACGGATCACTTCAATTTTATTCAGAATAACTGTTCTAGCCCAATGATAGGTCGGGACCACATTTAAAACGAGAGATAATTAGCTATGAGTTTGAGGGCTAAAGCTTAAATTTCAAGTTAATTCAGATACATTTTACCAGTTAATGCAATAAATCTTTGCCCCCAATTTACTTGACCAAACAACAAAATAGCGAAAGAATGTGTGCACCACGCAATATTATGTGCACGCCTATGATGTACATATACGCGGTTGACTGCGTAAATTAACAACTTTACGCAGTTTGGGTTTTCAAAGGGGGATTTACAGATATGCTTAACGGCACAGTTAAATGGTTTAATTCTGCTAAAGGGTTCGGGTTTATTACACCTGCCGAAGGCGGAGACGAAGTTTTTGCACATTTCTCAGCAATTCAGATGGATGGATACAAATTGCTCAATGAAGGGCAAGAAGTTGAATATGAGGTCGAGGACGGACCACGAGGGCCAAAGGCCACTATCATTCAATCGGCAAGTTCGACTGAATAAGTGTTACTAGTCAGGGCCGAACATCAACCCACTTACATTCTAAAACGAAGTAATAAGGCCAATACTTGAAAGGCTGGCGGGGGATATCAGGGGCAGTAAGCTGGGAAGTTAATGCCAGCTTACTGCCAACACAATCGCTCGTGCTTTGCAGCTTGGCCCCTCCTTTTGGCCAATTTACTGCGGCGCCTCTTACTATTTAGCCGACGCTAAAACCATCTATCAAGCCGTTCAATGTTTCACTAGGGCGCATCGCTGTAACAGCCTTTTGATCATTTGGATAATAATAGCCCGCAAGGTCAACAGAAGGGCCTTGCGCGTCATTGAGCTCCGCAACAATCGCCTGTTCATTTTCAGCTAGAGCAGCCGCTAATGGCGCAAAAGTTTCCGCCAATGCTGTATCTGCACTTTGCTTCGCCAACGCTTGGGCCCAATACAGAGCCAAATAAAAATGACTTCCACGATTATCCAGTTCGCCCACTTTACGAGATGGCGACTTCCGATTACTAAGCAACAGCCCAGTTGCCTCCCCCAAGGCCGCTGACAATACCTTTGCGCCAGCGCTCCCGCTTACGTCAGAGTAATGCTCCAGCGATTCGGCTAGTGCCAAGAACTCACCTAGGCTATCCCAACGTAAATGATTTTCTTGCTCAAATTGCTGAACATGTTTGGGGGCAGATCCGCCCGCGCCGGTTTCAAATAATCCGCCGCCTTGCATTAAAGGCACGATAGAAAGCATTTTCGCGCTGGTACCCAACTCCAAAATAGGGAATAGGTCTGTTAAATAGTCCCGCAATACGTTGCCAGTCACCGAGATGGTGTCAAGGCCGTTCGCAGTCCGCTCAAGCGTGAATCGGGTCGCTTCGGCGACCGACATGATATGAATCTCCAATCCTTCAGTATCATATTGCTTAAGGTAGGTATCTACTTTTGAAATCAACTGTGCATCATGTGCGCGTGATTCATCAAGCCAAAATACTGCAGGCGTCTGCGATGTTCGAGCGCGCTTAACTGCTAACTTGACCCAATCTTGAATTGGTAAATCTTTAACCTGACACATGCGCCAAATATCACCAACCCCTACTACGTGTTCAATTAATACTGTGCCGGCATCATCAACAACCCTTACAGTACCGTCAGCAGGAATCTCGAACGTCTTGTCATGCGAACCGTATTCTTCAGCTTTTTGCGCCATAAGGCCGACATTAGGCACCGTCCCCATTGTAGTTGGGTCAAACGCCCCATGTTCACGGCAGAAATCGATTGTCTCTGAGTAAAGTGGTGCATAACTGCTATCTGGGATTACTGCCTTGGTGTCTTGTTGTTTACCGTCGGCATCCCACATTTGCCCTGAAGTTCGTATCATCGCTGGCATAGAAGCGTCAATAATCACATCACTCGGAACATGTAAATTTGTAATCCCATTATCTGAATTAACCATCGCAAGACGCGGGCCATTTGCATACGCAAGATCAATGTCAGATTGAATCAATTCACGCTGACTATCGGGGAGTCCCTTGAGTGCTGCCAATAAATTTCCAAATCCATTATTTACATTAACGCCTAGCTCTTCCAATACATCGGCATGATTGTCGAATACCCGATTAAAGAAGGCCTTAACACCATGCCCAAAAATAATTGGGTCGGATACCTTCATCATCGTGGCTTTCAAATGGTACGAGAACAACACATCCTTCTCTTTGGCATCCTTAACCTGCTCATCGAGAAAACTTAGTAACGCTCCCTTACTCATAAAAGTACCGTCAACTATTTCATCAGCCATCACCGGTACAGAATCTTTCAAAACCGTCGTTTGTCCGTCAACATGAACTAATTCAATTCGTAAGCTGCCATCGCTAGAAATCGTCACTGATTTCTCATTGGCTCGAAAATCACCCGCGTCCATGGTCGCAACGTGAGTTTTCGATTGACTAGACCAGACGCCCATAGAGTGCGGATTATTGCGAGCATACTCTTTTACCGCCTTAGGGGCCCGACGATCGGAATTACCTTCACGCAAAACAGGGTTGACTGCACTGCCCTTAACTTTATCGTAGGTCAGCTTTATCGTTTTCTCTTCGTCTGTACTAGGATTATCTGGATAATCAGGCAACGCGAAACCCTGCTGCTGTAGTTCAATGATCGTTTCTTTCAACTGTGGCACCGAAGCGCTAATGTTAGGCAATTTAATAATATTCGCGCCAGGTTCTTGAGTCATATTACCTAGCTCTGCCAAGGTATCTGGCACTTTTTGCGTGGGCGTTAAATATTCTGGAAACACTGCCAATACACGTGCAGCGAGTGAAATATCACGTGTTTCAACGGCCACACCACAAGTTTTAGCGAACGCGGAAACAATTGGCAGTAGCGAGCGGGTTGCAAGCGCAGGCGCTTCATCCGTTAGAGTGTAGATGATGGTCGAATTATTTTCGGACATATAGAAATCTCTCAAACTATTTGACAGGTAAGGTACGCAAGACGCACTTAAATTTGAGTATCAAAACTAAATCAAAAGCACGCAGGCTGGGTTTTAAATCTTAAGCAATGGAACTAACCCCCGTGATTTACGCGAATCAGACCATTATCATGGCGTGATATTTTGCACGAGACCCATGAGGGGCGCGGATTCTAACATATAATTGATATATATATTCCATCCTAAAAAATGCAACATAAATTAAACTAACCCTCCCTGATCCTCACTGTGATCAAACAAAAAACATGTAACGTAAATACCGCTTGTGGCAATATCCTCGACCAAATAATGCTACAACAGCAAGCCGAACATAAACCATAACTATGATCGTAAATGACTAAAACACATCGCTGGCTCCCACATGTGACCGTAGCAACAATTATTAAGCGCGCAGATAAGTACCTAATGGTTGAAGAGCGATGCGATGATCACGGCCTAGTAATAAATCAACCGGCCGGGCATGTAGATCAAGATGAAGGGATTGTAGAAGCCGCTATTAGGGAAACACTGGAAGAAACATGCTGGTTAGTTGGTATCGACCACCTAATTGGCATCTATCAATGGTCTCTACCATCAACACGGGCGCATAATTTGTCCACCAAAACCTATATCCGATTTACATTATCCGGTGAGGCGATTGAAGACAAAAGCGATCAGCTGCAATTGGATTCGGATATTGTGGACACCCATTGGTTAACACTAGACGAGATCGAAAATAATTATATCGCCAGAAGCCCGCTCGTAATCAAATCTATTCTGGACTATGAAGCTGGTCAACAGATTCCCTTGGGTACATATCAAAACATGGATTTGGCTGAAACATAATCATGCTGTTCGACTCAAGCCACCCGATCACTCATAGAAAACCTTCCGATACCCACATCATTGTAGGTATGTCCGGTGGAGTCGACTCTTCTGTCGCAGCATTGTTGTTACGAGATGCAGGTTTCTCGGTAAGTGGCCTATTCATGAAAAATTGGGAAGAAGATGACACGGAAGAATACTGCGCCGCGGCCGAAGATATGGCTGATGCTCAATTGGTATGTAAAAAACTAGGCATTGAGTTGACTAGCGTTAATTTTGCCGCTGAATACTGGGACAGAGTATTCGAACACTTTCTAGCTGAGTATGCTGCAGGCCGAACCCCTAATCCCGATATCTTATGTAATCGAGAAATCAAGTTTCACGAGTTTTTACTGCAGGCGGATACCCTCGGCGCGGACTACATAGCAACAGGGCACTATGTCGCCAGTGATAAATTTGAAAATCAATATCGATTGCGTCGAGGCGCGGATGGCAATAAAGACCAAAGTTATTTCCTATACACACTAGGACAACACCAGCTCAAAAAAAGTCTATTTCCACTTGGTGAAATAAATAAGCCCCGTGTGCGAGCTATAGCCGAAAGCGCCGGCCTGATCACCCACAATAAAAAAGATAGTACCGGAATCTGTTTTATAGGAGAGCGCCGATTCGACGATTTCCTAGAGCGCTATCTTCCACCGTACCCTGGTGAAATGAGGAGCGATAACGGACAATTGATGGGAGTTCATCAGGGTTTGATGTACCACACTATCGGTCAGAGACATGGATTAAATATTGGTGGCCCAGGGGAGGCATGGTACGTAGCCGGAAAAAACTTGCGATCAAATACACTGATTGTAGTGCAGGGCCACGACCACCCAGGATTATTGTCCGACTCACTTATAGCAGCTGAGCCTGAATGGGTAGGCGATACACCAATCGATGGAAGTAAATTGATGGCTAAGACTCGCTATCGCCAAGCTGACCAAGCCTGTACCTACAATCAAACAGATGATGGTTTCAATTTGAAATTTGATAATCCGCAACGTGCGGTTACACCGGGCCAAGCCGTTGTCTTATATGAAGGCCGGAACTGTCTAGGTGGAGGAACAATTATGCATGCGAATTCACCGCTTTTATTTGGCTAATGAGCCGGCACACTATTTCGAAGTAAATATCATTCTACTAAGCCTACGCACTGTTTGCCCAATTGTTCGTAGCACCAAACCCGGCTTTCCACCTACATGAGTACTGGCCTCAGGATCAGGTAACAGATCAGGTGCAACCCTAGATTTTAATTTTAAAACAGCCGATTCATCTACTGCACACAACCCACGATAGACCGAGTTAGCAATAAAATTCCATCTTGAACCCTCACCACTTGCGGCAACAAAGTCCACTAACACTGGCTCAGCGTTACTATCGATAAGTATATTCCCTGGACTACGCAAATCTCCATGCGCAATTCCAGCCTCATGCATCGTTTGGATTAGCCGCTCCAACTTATCAAACCAAGTTCGCCAGTCGTCCATATGCGGATAGCTTTTCGCTTCGACCGCGTCAACGAATTCTATAAGGATAGAGCGTGAATCCGGCCTTGCCAATAGCTCAGGAATGCCAGACACACCTTTTAGCCGGCCTAGCGCGCGCGCTTCTCGCCAAGCTAGCAACGGACCAACAAACATTGCAAACCATCGATCGCAGGCATTTTGATCCTTTAATACGGCCCGTACGCCAGCAACCTCCACTAATAAAACGTCTGGTCGGGTCCCCCGGCCTTTGCGAAACACATCCACCGCATGTTCGCGCAGTTCATCCAGACTAAAATCTGCAATAGTGCTCATAAATCTTTAGGCTTCCCGAGGATAACTGGCGTGTCTAATAAAGTTGAATTTCAGCACCTTATGGTAACATCTAGACCAATCAATTAGAGTGCTGCCGCGCATGACATACCCAGTACGTTTGGCGCTTATCACACCACAAAACCGATTCGACAACGTCTTTAGATTTAATCCCAACGTAGAATTTATCCTGCATGAAACCAGACCCCCAATAGACGCAACCATCGATACTTAATAACAATACCTACATATAGAACCCACAGAATTAGTATGAGCGCAAAAAAAGAACAACCAACGCAGCATTACGCCGAAGTTATGGCTCTTTCGCCGTTAGACGGCCGCTACATTGCCAAAGCAGCTGAATTAAAACCAATATTTAGCGAGTTTGGCTTAATACGCTATCGTTGTAAGGTAGAAATTGAGTGGTTAATCACTCTTTCTTTTAATCCAGAAATAACAGAAATCACTCCTTTTAGCAGCGCTACGGTCACGGCGTTACGCTCAATAGTCGAAAATTTCTCTGCCGATGATGCACTTGCCGTTAAGGATATTGAGGCCACAACAAACCACGATGTCAAAGCGGTCGAATATTTCCTAAAACAATCGACAGCACACTTACCAGAAGTATGTGCTGCAACAGAATTTTTCCACTTCGCCTGTACCTCTGAAGATATAAATAATCTGTCCTACGCTCTAATGCTTGCTGACTCTCGTTCACAAGTCATGCTACCACTGCTGCAAAACGTCGTAGATGCTATCGACAATGTGGCTGATGCGTATTGCGGTACCGCGATGCTTGCACGAACTCACGGACAGCCTGCATCACCAACAACATTAGGCAAAGAATTCAGGAATGTTACCGATCGACTTCGTCGACAACTGGAACAAATAAAACGCATCGAGATACTAGGAAAGATAAATGGCGCTACAGGCAATTTTAACGCCCACGTAATTACCTATCCCGAAGTTGACTGGCCCAAACTTTCAGAGGCGTTTGTAACTGGTCTTGGATTGCAGTGGAACAAAATGACCACTCAAATAGAACCGCATGATTATATGGCCGAACTATTCCATGCGTTTGTTCGTTTTAATACAATAATGCTGGACTTCAACCGAGATGTTTGGAGTTATATATCCATCGGTTATTTCAAACAGAAAGTTGTCAAAGGTGAAGTTGGATCCTCAACGATGCCTCATAAAGTAAACCCAATCGATTTTGAAAACTCTGAAGGCAACCTCGGGTTAGCTAACGCTATTTTTGAACATCTTGCGAGTAAACTTCCGATCAGTCGATGGCAGCGTGATTTAACCGACTCTACCGTTCTGAGAAATATTGGAACAGGATTTGGGTACACAGCCCTGGCATGTCATGCAGCCCTCAAAGGTATCAGCAAACTCGAAGTTAATGAGGTAGCCCTACAGCAAGACCTAGAACACAATTGGGCGGTGCTTGGCGAAGCCATCCAAACTGTAATGCGCCGCTATGGAATAGAAGAACCTTACGAAAAGCTAAAGGAACTCACCCGAGGACAGGACAATATAACCCAAGCGACACTTAGCACCTTTATCGATACTTTAGAAATACCCGAAGCCGTCAAACAAGAACTGCGTGAACTGTCTCCCGCCTCTTATATTGGCTTAGCAAAATCGCTTTCGGTCAAATAACGACTCATGACAGAGGTAGTCCGATTATCTAAGGTTATGGCTAATCGCGGGCTGTGCTCCAGACGCGAAGCTGACAAAATGATTGAGGCCGGTCTTGTCCGTGTGGACGGAGAAGTAGTCTCCCAGCTTGGATCCAAAGTCCCCCTAAATGTTGATATTCAGCTCGCATCGGTTGCCAAAGAAGCGCGCGATGCCGCAGTGACCATCATGATCAACAAACCAGTTGGTTACGTTTCGGGCCAAGCCGAAGATGATTACGTCCCTGCCGTCAGACTATTCAATGCAGACAATCAATATCACGATGGCTCGAGCTACACGCGATTTAATAACAAACACACTCGAAAGCTTGCCCCGGCAGGCAGACTAGATATCGACTCACAAGGACTGTTAATCATGACCCAAGATGGGCGCGTAGCAAAAGCTCTGATTGGTGAAAACAGTCAAATTGAAAAAGAATACCTGGTTCGCCTAGATGGTAGTGTTAGCGGGCAAAAAATTCGCGAACTTAGCCACGGCTTGGAACTGGACGGCAAAAAACTTAAACCTGCCAAAGTCAGGGTACAAAACGAAGACCAACTTAATTTTATTCTAACCGAGGGTAAAAAGAGGCAAATCCGTCGCATGTGCGAACTCGTCAATCTTAAGGTGATCGGAATTAAGCGCGTGCGAATTGGAAGACTTCGACTAGGCAAGCTCCCCGAGGGCCAATGGCAGTACGTAGACCGAAGCTATTTCGTAGATTCGTAATTGTCGTTCAATCACAAGAACTCTCGCTATGTACAAATTTATAAAACCTTTACTTTTTACTCTGGATGCCGAAAAAGCACATGACATCACGATAGGGATTTTGGGTTGGATTTCACGCTCAGATTTTCTAAGCCAGGTTCTGGGCTCTTGGTTTGGAAAACGGGTCCCCGATATGCCCACTCGCCTTATGGGACTGGATTTTCGTCACCCAGTTGGATTAGCTGCAGGCTTGGACAAAAACGCCCGCGCCTACGAAGCATTTAGTGCATTGGGATTTAGTAGCATCGAAACAGGAACCGTAACCCCAAAAGCTCAGCCAGGAAATGATAAGCCACGTATTTTTCGACTCTTAGAAGACCAAGCTATAGTCAATCGACTTGGGTTTAATAGTGCTGGACTAGAAAGTTATAAACGTAATCTCCAAAGACGCCGAACTAATTCTATTATCGGTGGAAACGTAGGTAAAAATGCTAACACCCCCTTAGATAAGGCCTACGAAGACTATGTGACGGGCATGCGGCAGATTTACAAATTGGTTGACTATATAACCATCAATATTTCGTCGCCAAATACTAAAGCGTTACGTGAATTACAAAACGCCGAATATTTGGATGACTTATTGTTAAGAGTAAAGGACACACAGACCAAACTAAAGAAAGTTTCTGGAAAGTACACGCCCGTCGCCCTTAAAATTGCTCCCGATCTTCAGCCCGACGAATTGGAAACGCTTTGTGAGCTGGCCACCAGTCATGAATTCGATGCTCTTATTGCGACAAATACAACTATTGATCGGCCAACCACATTGACCTCTGAACAGAAAACCGAGATTGGTGGATTAAGCGGAAAACCGTTAAACGATAAAAGTACCGACATTATTCGAGCTGCCGCTTTTCATCTTGACGGCAAACTACCAATAATTGGCGTCGGCGGCATCACAAACACTCGAGATGCTTGGGACAAACTGATGGCCGGTGCAGACTATCTGCAGATCTATACGTCGTTCATATATCAGGGACCAGAACTTATTGAGGCTATTGTAAAGGGACTTCAAGCAAGACTTGAACACTATCAATGCCAATCTATTGCTGAAGCACGACGAAAACTCGCAAAAGACCAGTAGTGGTATCAAATAGGCGTCTTAAGCAGCGCAGAATGATCCGTACATATTGATAGTGAAGAGATAGGTATTGAGTCAAAAACACATTTATCAACCAAACAATATAGGCTAATCAACTTGTGATAAATTACTCAATTGGTAAGCTGTCGGACGTATATTGAACCACGCGGTTCAATATCTCTATTAGATACAAACCACGACAGTGACAAGGAGGTCAATGTGAAAGAAGGTTCAACCTGTAGGAACGCTAACTATTTTTACCGCTGCAATCTCATTCGGAAACGTATTTCGTTCCCAAAATTCAGTGTAAGCAAAATTTGTAACTGGCTTGCGCCGGCGCTATGCCCTATATGCTTTGGATTCCAACAAGACCCGAGCTCAATTGCCTGCAACGATTGCACCACGAGTATTCAGCCAAATGTCGCGGGATGCAGCATATGTAATGATTATATTGAAAGTGGGAGTATTTGTGGTAGGTGCATATCTAGCCCACCGCATTTTGATTGTTTAATTGCCCCTTGGCTGTATAAAAGCCCACTAGACACCCTTATTGGTAAGGCCAAATTCCAACAAAACTACGCACTTGCCTCACGCCTAGGACACGCTGCGGCCAACTACTTTTTGGCCAACTACTCAGATAATCTACCGCAAGCTTTGGTTCCGGTGCCACTTCACATCAGCCGATTGCGCGAACGTGGTTACAATCAGGCAACACTAATAGCGGCCGCAATTTCAAAAGTATCTGGCATACCCATCCTGGGAAACGTTGTGCGTAAAGAACATGCAACAGTCCCGCAAAGAGAGCTTAGGTTTAAGGAGCGATTAACCAGCTTGAATCAAGCTTTTTCAGCACACAAATTACCTAATATCGAACATCTTGCAATCATTGACGATGTCGCAACATCTGGAGCCACGCTTAATACGATTGCCAAGGCATTAAAGCACTCCGGTTATCAACGCATAGACGGATGGTGTATTGCCAGGTCGAAAAACAATGAAATTAAACTAGGGGACTACGCGACAATGGTTTAAAATCAGGAGCTAACGAGGCAAAGTTAGATGCATTTATTAGGACTGCTTTGATGTTGATGATCGCACCGTCCAGACAATTATCGCCCCAGGAAGCTTTACGCGATAATTTTGGAACATTTGAGGCTCGCAAGCCGGTGACCCATGAATACGGCACCGTTTCGTTTGACTCAAGCAAGCTAACAGCACTTTCAGGTAGACGGATTTACGCTCCAAGTTTGAACTCACAATCCAACGTCGTTAAAATAAAATCTAATCGTGACAGATAGTATTACGACAGACGTAACACCATTGCCCTATCAATCTGGTGGACAAGCGGGGCTCGATCCGACTTCTTCAATTACTGAAAATATAAAGCGTAGTGACCTCTTCGCTAGGCGCTGGCAAGTCGATAGCTGGCGGGCTCTGTTTTATTTCAATTTACTGCGCATGTGGTTAGCGGCAACTTTTCTAAGCATTGCCTGGTTAAACACATTTGACACCACCCTAGGGAAAACACATCCCGGTTATTTCTTGCTGGCCGCAGGATGCCTGCTGCTTAATGGCATCTTACAATTTCTCAACATAGCGCTTAATCGAACCCATAATGATTGTTATTCTCGGCGGCATTGTGGGAACAATGGTATTGGCTATGTATTTACCAATCTTCAAAATGGCTTCTGTTTTCTAAGCCCGAAACAAACTATTCGTGGATTTTATTCTTACTGAAGTGACAACTGTTACGCTTGGGCTAACTGCACTTATTGGCCTATTAGTAGGTAGCTTTCTAAATGTTGTAATCCTGCGGCTGCCGGTACAGATTCATCACGGCTGGACTGTCCAATGTCGCACTTGGCTATCACAACAAGATGATAGCGAAGATGCAACCGAGACACCCCCTAGTATAGTATTCCCTGCATCACACTGCCCTAGTTGCAAGCACGAGCTCAAACCGTGGCATAACATTCCCGTGTTGTCGTATATATTTCTGCGCGGAGCATGCGCATTCTGCCAGGTACGAATTAGTCCTCGATACCCGTCAATCGAAATGCTCACTTCTGTGACGACCGCATTAGTTGCATATAAACTTGGTTTGGGTATACAAGGAATCACTGCAATCTTGTTATGCTGGTGTTTAATCGCATTAACATTTATTGACTACGACCACCAAATTCTTCCAGATGAGATAACTTTGCCGCTCTTATGGGGGGGGCTGTTGTTAAATCTTTTTGGTATTTTTGTTCCGATCCATGAAGCAGTTATCGGTGCAATTTCAGGCTATATGAGTTTGTGGCTCGTATATCAAGGATTTCGCTTGTTGACCGGAAAAGAAGGCATGGGATTTGGCGATTTTAAACTACTGGCTGCCGCGGGCGCTTGGCTTGGATGGCAAGTACTCCCCTTGATAATCTTACTATCAGCGACCACGGGGTCAATTATTGGCATTTCTTCTATTGTGCTAAAGCGTACTTCGCGCAGCCAACCGATCCCGTTTGGACCATTTATTGCCACTGGAACGGTAATAGCTCTGCTTTGGGGCAACGAGATTGTCACAGCATATTTAAGTACACTGTAGGAAGTTATGAGCTTTAAAGTTGGGCTTACAGGCGGTATTGGCTCAGGAAAAACACAAATATCTAATCAGTTAGGTGTGCTGGGTGTAGAAATCATCGATACGGATTTAATCGCCCGAGAAATTGTCGTACCCGGCTCATCTGCCTTAAGTGCCATTGTCGATCATTTCGGTTCAAGCGCGCTTACCGATGACAAAGACCTAAACCGCACATGGCTACGCAATCATGTGTTCGAGTTCCCGGAAGCGCGCGCCAAACTCGATGAAATCACCCACCCAATAATAGCGGAGATTACTGAGCAACGGCTCCGGGAATGTAAAGGATTATACTGTGTTGCGGTTGTCCCACTGCTGGTAGAAGCTTCTTTTAAAAAGCTACTAGATCACGTAGTAGTGGTTACCGCTCCAATAGAAAAGCGGGTCAAGTGGATCATGAATAGAAATCAGCTGTCCCGGGCAGAAGTGCTCAAAATGATAAACTCGCAAGCCAGCGATACTGAACGAATTTCTCAAGCAGACACCACCATCCGAAACACTGGAAATCTTGAACAACTTAAACTTGCCACAAACAAACTTCACCTAGCCCTGTTGGACTTAGCAAATCAAGTTTCAAAAGCGAGGTGAATCGACATAAAAATTGCTGGCTATTTAGCTTTCGCCGCCAATCCAATAAATTTATAGCGTCTCTTCCCACGCCGCGGATATCATAGCTACCCCCTGCCCCCCAGCTCGACGAATTTTCTCAATACTTCCCTCATCCATACCACCAATGGCGAAAACTGGGATATTCGCCAATTCCGATAGCCTGGTAAATTCACCCATCCCAAGTACTTCCCCGTCTGGATGCGACGGACTACTTTCGACAGTGCCCAGCGTGATGTAATCAGCCTCTATCATGTTCGCTATTTGGATTTCTTCAGTATCATGACAAGAGCACCCCATGAGCATGCCAGGAGGCTTTTTTAGCCCGTCCGATAAAGCCTTGCGGGAATTCAAAGCACTAAGATGGACCCCTGTAACACCTTCTACAAAATCAGCAGCAAGGCTATCGTTTTGAATTATTTGAACCGCAGACCCAATGGTAGATTTCACCAAACGATCAGTGAAATCCAGGCGCTCTTTTAAGCTCAAACCCGGTTCCCGCACTTGAATAATTACTGGGGCTTCGAGTTCGACTTTGGCAGCAACAACTTCGCAAGTATGATCAACACCAAATCTTTCCAAATCCGTAACCATCATATGTTTCGGCAAGGTTAGCGCAGCAAAAATTGGTTGCGTAGCCTCCAGAAAGTCTTTGGATTGGACATTTTCTAGCGATATCCATTCAATCGCCTGACCCTCGCGTCCATATGGCTCACCCATATACGAATCAACCTCCATAACGAAAAGACGAACCTTTCTATCTGGATAATCGTAATCTAATTGAATAAGTGGTTGAGTTTTCGTAATCTGCACACCCAACTCTTCGCTGAACTCTCGAGCAAGCGCCTGTTCTGGTGCCTCGCCGGATTCTAATTTACCACCTGGAAATTCCCATCGCCGATAATAACGATCCTGAACCAATCGTTGCCCAACTAATACTTCGTTCTCACCTCGCCGGATAACCCCTACAGCAACCTCTATGCGATTTAGTGCTTGCTCAACTTCGGTAGTCGGCATTTATGCTTATATAATCATGTGATAAGTCAGAGGTCCACACGGTAGCAAGTTTATTGCCACTGGCTACCCTCACATCTATTTTTAAATTCGTACAATTAAAAGCTGCTTGACCATCAGCCTCATGATAATCCGATAAGAGTTCACCCGCCTGCACTATCGAAACGTCATTGATAATTATAGACACTTCATGCATATCAATTTGATCGCTTGAAATTGGCGCCCGTCCTACTGCAGCGAGTATCCGCCCCCAATTAGGATCACTAGCAAATATCGCAGTTTTTACTAACGGCGAAAGCGCTATTGTATTAGCAACGGATTTGCATGCATCATAATCAGCTCCCGAGACATTAATCTCAACAAATTTAGTCGCCCCTTCAGCATCCCTGACCACGTTTTTTGCAAGCGTAGAAATCAAATCCCGTAAGGCGAACTGAAATTTCTTATATCGAGGATCCCGGTTATCTACTATTGGCGAAATATCACACTTACCTGTCGCAATGAGGCTACAGGCATCATTAGTCGAAGTATCGCCATCTACAGTAATACAATTCAAGCTTCGATCAACAGCGAGCTCTAAAGATTGCTGTAGGAGTGGCTGAGCTATCGGTGCATCTGTAGCGATAAACGCCAACATGGTTGCCATATCTGGATGAATCATGCCGGATCCCTTAACGATACCTGTCAAGGTAACTAACTGACCATCTATCTTAACTTGTACAGACTCGCCCTTGGCCACAGTATCGGTCGTCATTATGGCGTTTGCCGCCTCGACCCAATGGTGTCTGTCTAACCCTTTGGCTAACGTAGGTACCGCATCACGAAATCGATCAATCGGTAAATGTTCTCCTATCACCCCTGTAGAAAACGGTAATACTTGTTCTGGCAAGAGATCTAATGCCGCGGCTACCAACGCGCAACATTCAAGCGCATCATCCACTCCTTTTTGGCCAGTCCCGGCATTTGCGTTGCCTGCATTAATCACAAGCGCCAAAGGCTTAGCAATATTAAAATGTCGTGCCGCAATTTGGACCGGTGCTGCGCTAAATCGATTCTGGGTCTGAACCAGTGCCGTGGTACTAGCTTTATCCAGTGATATCAATACTAAATCACTACGATCAGCATAGCGAATTCCCGCCGCACAAGTCGCTAGTTTCACCCCGGCAACCGGCTGCAATTGAGTAATACTGTCTAGCTCAACAGCCATCTTACAAACTATAGTTATTGTTCATGCTAATTATTCTGCGAAGTGGTTTACCACAAGCTGATCACGCCAATTTCCCATGACATTGCTTATACTTCTTACCAGAACCGCACGGACAAGGGCTATTTCGCCCAACCTTCGGTTGGTCACGTACAAGAGGGCGCATTGCAGGAGCGCCGGATGAGGCGCTATTAGGAACTTTAGAGCTGCCCATTGGTGGTGTCGCCGCCTCTTGATCATCACTGGACTGAGGGTGCACCAACTGCATATTCCGTTTTTGAGCCTCGCGTCGCTCGCGCTCTGCACGTTCAATGTCGTCTTCTTCACGCAGTTTCACTCTCGAGAGAAATATCACCACCTCCCGCTTAACTCGGTCAAGCATCGCGGTGAACATTTCAAAAGCCTCCCGCTTATACTCCTGCTTCGGGTTTTTCTGAGCGTATCCACGTAAACCGATTCCCTGGCGCAAGTAATCCATTGCCGACAGATGCTCCTTCCATTGGGCATCAAGAACTTGCAACGTCACAGACTTTTCAAGATGGCGCATTAATTCATCGCCAAAATTTTTACATTTTAGCGCGTAAGCCTCATCTATATGCTCAACTAACTTATCCCGCAATCTATCTTCGTGTAAGGTGGCATCGCTCGCCAGCCACTGTCGAACCGGTGTATCAACACCAAAATCCTTTTTAAAATCTTGCTCCAACTGCTCGAGACTCCACTGCTCGGGCAAACTTTGTGGAGGGATGCTCATATCAATTGTTTGTTGCACAACTTCTTCGCGCATATCCGCGACATTCCCGGATACATCAGTGGCCGCCATCAATTCACGGCGCTCGCCATAAACAAGTTTCCTCTGCTCGTTTGCCACATCATCGTATTCGAGTAATTGTTTGCGAATGTCAAAGTTCCTACCTTCAACTTTACGCTGGGCATTTTCTATCGCTTTGGTTACCCAAGGGTGTTCGATTGCCTCGCCTTCCTCCATGCCCAGCTTCTGCATCAAACTTGAAATTCGATCGGATCCAAAAATACGCATTAAGCCATCGTCCATTGATAGATAAAAGCGACTTTCACCTGCATCACCCTGCCGGCCTGAACGACCGCGTAACTGGTTATCTATTCGGCGTGACTCATGACGTTCGGTACCAATAACGTACAAGCCGCCTGCGTCCAAGACCTGCTGATGGCGCAACTCCCAGTCCTCTCGTAATTTTGCGTGCTGGGATTCATCAGCGCCTTCTAATTCACGTTCCAAATTCCCACCCAATACAATATCTGTACCACGGCCTGCCATATTAGTGGCTATAGTAATTGCCGCTGGCGCACCCGCATTAGCAATAATATCTGCTTCACGTTCATGTTGTTTCGCATTTAGCACTTCGTGCTTAAGGCCATTTTTATTTAGCGCATTAGACAATAGCTCGGAAACTTCTATAGAAGCCGTACCCAAAAGCACCGGTTGATTTGCCTCGCTACGCTCTTTTACATCTTCTGCAATGGCATCGAACTTTTCCGCGATCGTCCGATAAATCAAATCAGGTTGATCGATACGAATCATGTCCATATGTGTAGGAATCACAACAACCTCTAGACCGTATATCTGATGAAATTCGGGCGCCTCGGTATCCGCTGTTCCTGTCATGCCAGAAAGCTTATCGTATAGGCGAAAATAGTTTTGAAAAGTGATTGAAGCTAGCGTTTGATTTTCCTGCTGCACAACCACGCCTTCTTTTGCCTCTACCGCCTGATGCAGCCCATCAGACCACCGTCGACCAGACATCATGCGCCCAGTAAACTCATCGATGATTACGATATGACCTTCGTCAACAATATAATCGACGTCTTTTTGAAACAAATTGTGAGCACGTATTGCCGCATACAAGTGATGCAGCAAAGCAATACTACCAACGTCATAAAGGCTAGAACCATCAGGTAACAAGCCCATACTCTCAAGTAATTGTTCAGCCTTTACGTGGCCTTCTTCGGTCAGATAGGCTTGACGGCCTTTTTCGTCTACTGAGAAATCACCAGGGCCATCTTCTTCCTCTTGCTTTACAAGTTTCGGAATGACTTTATCGATTTTTTGATATAGATCGGTGCTGGTATCTGCTGGGCCAGAAATAATGAGTGGTGTGCGAGCCTCATCTATCAAAATCGAATCAACTTCGTCCACGATCGCAAAACCCAAACCCCGTTGCGCGCATTCCTCCGAAGAAAAAGCCATATTGTCTCGCAAATAATCAAAACCAAACTCATTATTTGTTCCGTATACGATGTCGCAAAGGTATGCTTTTCGCTTTTCATCTGGGGCTTGCCCAGATTTAATAACGCCAACGGTTAGACCGAGAAAGTTGTATACAGCGACCATCCAATCAGCATCACGTTGAGCCAGATAATCGTTCACGGTTACTACATGAACTGATTTTCCAGTTAACGCATTAAGATATGCAGGCAAAGTGGCCATCAAGGTCTTGCCTTCACCGGTACGCATTTCAGCTATCTTGCCGCTATTAAGCACCAATCCGCCAACCAGCTGCACATCAAACGGTCGCATTCCTAAAGACCGCTGAGAGCCTTCTCTGACCACAGCAAATGCTTCTACCAATAGGTCATCAATTGTTTCACCATTTGATATACGAGCCCGAAAGTCATCTGTACAGGCCTTAAGCTCTTCATCACTTAAGGCCTGATACTTTTCTTCAAGGTTATTGATCTGGCTAATCGTCTTGCCAAACCCACTTATCAGCCGATCGTTGCGACTACCTACAAATTTCTTGATTACTTTAGAAAACATATCTGTCTTAGTGTGGTGTTTGAGGTCGCTATAACATTAGATGCCTGCGACATACTATAAAATTCTAACGCTGATTTAATATGGTAACTAATTGCCCTGAATTCAAATCGAGTCTCGAGCCAAGCACACGGCAAAAAGATGCAGAATATAGTATCTGTATCCTCTAGATAGTAGGTATGGATGGTAACCGCCTGTGCGGGGTTCCACAATGAAAAACTAGGCCTCCGAGCCCGCTTTAATTAGCGTTACCGCTTAAAGCTAACGGTTAGCTTTTTTTCTTGATATACGGGTAAGGATTAACTGTTTTACCTGACTGCTTCACTTCAAAATGTACGTGAGGCCCGGTAGATCTTCCTGTGCTACCTAAAATAGCAATGACCTCTCCTTTGTGAACCGTATCTCCTACCGCAACCAAATTCTCCTTGTTGTGGCTATATTGAGTTTGCACTCCATCCCCGTGATTCAATTGCACTGTCCAGCCGTAGTTTCCAGCATACTTGGATTGAGAAACAACCCCATCAGCTACTGCCACTACGTCTGAGCCAGAATGCCCCGGGATATCAACACCTTGATGAAATTGCCGTTTACCAGTCAAAGGATTCGTCCTGCTACCGTAACTAGATGATATCCAACCTCCGTCCACCGGCCAGCCATCAGGCTTTCTACTTTGAGACCGCTCATCATCACTCAGCAAATAACCCAACGCTTCAAATTGCCCGGTTTTAGTAGAAATACTCAGCTCCAGCTTTCGCAATTCAGCAAGCAATCCATCTTCAACACCACCTTTTGTATCGGGCGAGGCTCCGCCAACGCCAGGCTCATCTTCGAGTTGAAAAGCTGCCAAATCGAGGCCAACCTGGTTGGCCAAGCGCTCAGCAACCGCTTCAATTCTTGACATTTGCGCCTGAAATACCCCCATTCGTTTTGCATAAGCGGTCAGTTTTTGACGCGCATCTTCACGAGCAAGCGTTACTTGCTCTTGATAGTTCACTAAATCACCGGCTAATTCATCAGACTTTAGCGAGTTGGCTGCGCCATACCAAATACTAATTGCCGCTATCAACATGATGCAAGGTAAGGCGACAAGACCAGCAACGATCATTTTTAACTGCTGGGAAGTAAAGCTAAACGTTTTAGGCTTACTTTGAGTATCTTTTATAACTATTAGTTTCAAAACCGCACCAATCGTATTATTGTTTAACCCATCACAACTCGCATCCAAACTTACGAACTAGTTACACTTGAAATCAGTATGTCCTTGCTAGTGTAATCATACCGTCCAGCAATATTTTTCAGCTGTTTACGGCTTGTACAGTTGGTTTGGTGTTTCTACTGTTCGCGAATTTAAAATATTATTTTACGTATTCAGCGCAACAACAAAAATTTGTAGAATCGTGTCAAAAAAAGCAAACCGGAATATTACAACACTGTTAGGTGATTTACCAGTTTCCCGTAAACTGAAAAGCTCATCTAAAATCGTCTCCCCTATTGCTGACAATTGGCTTGAACTAATTGAACAACCACTGAGCGCTCACTCTCTGCCATCCCATTTCGAAGATGAAACCCTTACCGTTGCAGTCGATGGGTCCGTTTGGGCGACAGAATTACGCCACAATATCCCAAGCATTCTCCGTAAGCTTCATATCCTTGGACACAATCAAGTATTAAAAATAAAAATAATACTACAACCTGAAAATATTGGACCAAACAGGCAAAAGCGCACGATAAGACAAACTGTCGATGCCGATGCGTTAAAAGGGATTGCTCACAGCGCGCAACATGTAAAAGAAGAAATTCTCGCCAAAGCCCTTAAAAGCCTTGCCAAAACGCTAAATGGAGAACATAAATAGTTCGATCTGCTTCCGCTTAGTTAAACTGATTTTTTATGCGTTTGACCAGAAAAAGTGCCTTCTGTAAATGCGAGATATGGGGCATTCTTTAAGCAACTACGTATCCTGCTCAGGACGAGCCGACTTACCAGATTAAAATACTTGTACTTTAGGATTTTGCCGCAGTGAAAAGAGTTGGGGGGTTGGGGGTTCAGCCTGTTAAGCCCATAAAAATAAACAGGGACTTTGTATGTAAGTAGTTTGTAAAAACTAGGTGGCTTGCGCACTTGCAAGCTTCATAAACGATATTGGCGCTTCTTCCGGGTTGTCAAAAGTCACCAATTCCCAAGCCGTATCATCAGCTAGTAGCGTTCTAAGTAATTTGTTGTTCAATGAGTGGCCGGATTTATGTGCACTAAACTCTCCTATCATAGGATGGCCAAGTAAATACAAATCACCAATAGCGTCCAAGATCTTATGCTTAACAAACTCATCTTCATAACGGAGTCCATCGTCATTCAATATATTGAAGCCGTCCATAACAATCGCGTTGTCTTGACTACCGCCAAGCGCTAGACCACGTTCGCGTAACGCCTCCACGTCGTGCATAAATCCAAAAGTTCTAGCACGACTGACCTCCTTTACAAAAGAAGTAGTCGAAAAATCGACGACAGCCTTTTGAGGTGCTTTAATAAATATTGGATGATCAAAATCTATCGAGAAAGCGACTTTAAATCCCTCAAACGGCTTAAATTCCGCCCATTTGTCACCTTCTTCAACTTTTACATTTTTGCGTACTCGCAAGAATGTTTTAGCAGCTTTTTGCTCAACAACACCTGCACTTTGAATCAAGAAGACAAATGGCCCAGCACTTCCATCCATAATTGGAACTTCTGGTTCAGTCAATTCAACATAAACATTATCAACACCCAAGCCCGCGAGCGCAGACATCAAATGCTCGACCGTTGAAATTGTAACGTCGCCATTATGCAATGCGGTAGATAAGCGAGTATCACCAACAAACTCTGGCTTTGCCGGGAGTTCAATAACAGGATCTAAATCAACTCGTCTAAATATGATTCCAGTATCAACTGGCGCTGGACGTAAGGTTAGATAAACCTTCTTGCCAGTATGTAATCCGATACCAGTCGCACGAATTACATTTTTTAGCGTACGTTGATTAATCATTTGATTGAGGTGAACAGAGTTCTAATGGCATTCGCTGGAAGCAATGGTTAATCCAAATATTTATAATTTATTATTGACCACACCACTCGAGTTCAGGTGGGGAATTTTTTCTCTATTTATACTTTATAAGCTATTTATACCCTATAAAAGACAATTCAAATCAGCAATTCAACGTTCATATTTACGATATAAGAATGCTAATTGGAAATTCTCAATACGCTTTTACGACCTAGCTATGCGATCGATACTACACCAAACGGGAGTGTAAGTGTAGTATTGACCATATGCCCGCAAATTAGAAACACAATTTCCTCTCGATGTGCCTCTGACTCGATAGCCGCTTCAATATCCATCTCTCAGTCTGCTTGTCGACGCAAAAAAGTCGGAATATCCAATTCATCGGCATCATCCGCATTCGAGCGAGCGTCATAACTTGCTCGACGGTGATATAGCATGTCGTCCTCACCTATATCCGGGCCATTCACCACTCGTTGTACAGGTTGCACCACTTTGTATGGTTTTTCCTGGCCGCTACCATCAGCTTTATATTGCTCGAGTCCTGTTGCAACCATCGTTACCCTTAAGTTTTCACCCAGGCTACTATCGATCGCTGTTCCGATCACGACCGTTGCATCATCAGCTGCAATATCACGAATAATTGTCCCTACCTCACCAAATTCTCCAATAGAAAGATCTGGCCCAGCAGTCACATTAACTAAAATCCCTCTAGCACCTGAAATATTAGTTTTCTCTAGTAACGGACTACTCAGTGCACTTTGAGCAGCATCTAATGCTCGATTCGGGCCACTAGCACTCGCGGACCCCATCATTGCTTGCCCCATCTCAGACATGACCGTTCTGACATCAGAAAAGTCTACATTGATTAGCCCTGGTCGGGTAATAAGTTCCGAGATACCTTGAACGGCGCTACGAAGCACCTCATTCGCCTGTCCAAATGCATCCTGTAAACTTGCATCTTTTCCCATTACATCCATTAGGCGTTGATTAGGAATGGTTATCAAAGAATCTACACTCTGCGCTAATGCATCCAACCCCTGCTGGGCAACCTTTGCTCGCCGGCCACCCTCAAAATCAAACGGCTTGGTAACTACAGCAACCGTGAGCGCACCTAATTCGCGAGCAATCTCCGCTACAACCGGTGCTGCACCGGTACCGGTACCTCCCCCCATTCCAGCGGTTATAAATACCATATCGGCATCCGCTAGGGCATCAGCAATCCGTTCGCGATCCTCAATTGCAGCCTGACGGCCTACTTCAGGGTTTGCACCAGCACCAAGACCCTTAGTTAATGTTGAACCCAGTTGCAGAACTGTGTGGGCACCAGTACTTTGCAAAGCCTGGGCATCGGTGTTGGCGATTATAAAATCAACACCGGCCATTTCACCATCGACCATATAATTGACGGCGTTTCCTCCTCCTCCGCCAACGCCAACGACCTTTATAATGGCCTGCTGGTCTACTGTATCCAATAACTCAATCATTTTTGTATCTCCCGTTGTAAAACATATTGGGTTCTCACCCATAAAAAATAAATATTAAAAATTTGTTTCAAACCAACCTCTCATTCGTGTCCAAATCGAATCCCCATCAGCACCTCGCAACTTATCTAATGAACCTCTACCCCGGTTTAGTAAACCAAACTGAATCAAACCAACGCCCGTGGCGTAAATTGGGTTTTTAACCGTCTCGCTTTGACCGCCTACATTTTTGGGGATTCCGAGGCGCACCGGCGCATGAAAAACTTCTTCTGCCAGCTCAACCATTCCCTCCATTTGCGAACTGCCACCCGTTAGAACAACACCAGAACTAACCAACTCTTCGAACCCGCTACGCCGTAATTCATGCAAAACGAGTTCGTACAACTCCTCAATTCTTGGCTCGATCACTTCCGCCAACGTTTGTCTTGAGAGTTTTCTGACCGGTCGATCACCAACACTCGGGACCTCTATCGTCTGCCCACTGTCGGCCAATTGCCTAAGCGCACAACCGTATTGTTTCTTCAGCTCTTCCGCTGATTTAGTTGGAGTCCTAAGGGCAATAGCAATATCGTTGGTAATCTGATCACCGGCGACAGGAATAACAGCCGTGTGCTTAATAGAGCCCTCCGTATACACCGCAATATCGGAAGTACCACCACCGATATCTACAAGGCATACTCCTAGCTCCTTTTCATCTTCAGTCAACACAGATTGACTAGATGCAAGCTGCTCCAAAACTATGTCGTCAACTTCTAAACCGACTCGGCGGATGCACTTTATAATGTTTTGCGCGGCACTCACTGAGCCGGAAATCATATGTACCTTGGCTTCAAGGCGCACACCGCTCATCCCTATCGGTTCACGTATCCCTTCTTGCCCATCGATAATGTATTCCTGGGGTAGTATATGTAATATCTTTTGATCGTTAGGTATTGCAACGGCTCTCGCGGCCTCAATAACTCGATCGACATCACCCTGAGTAACTTCCCCATCATGAACAGCTACAACGCCGTGCGAGTTAAAGCTGCTTATATGCGCGCCGGCTATACCGGCATAGACAGAGGCGATCTCACACCCTGTCATTAACTCTGCCTCCTCAACCGCCCGTTGAATTGACGTTACAGTCGATTCGATATTTGCTACTACGCCTTTACGCATACCCTTGGCTACGTGGCTACCGCTACCAATGATTTCAATTTCACCATCAGGGGACACCTCTCCAACGATCGCAAGCACCTTTGAAGTACCTATATCCAAGCCAACAATCAAATTTTCGTCTTTATTTCGCGTCATTATTTTTTCCTAACCCGGCGGTTGCCGATCAAATGATTGAACGCCCGCTATTGCCAAGCCATCCGGGTACCTCACGTCAACGTAAACCACGCCATTTTCTACAACCAATAAACCTTTTCTAAATGCAAGCAGGAAACGATCAAAACGATGCTCTAAATCCATGGTGCCTAGCGCGACTTCGATACGAAATCCGTTTTCTGGATCATCCTCCAGCACTACTAAACCCCATGATCGCCAATCGCTCACATTCAATGATTCCAATCGCAATCCCAGCTTTTCTAATTCCCTGGACCACTCATGCGTTCGCTGCATAATTTGCAAGCTCTGCCGTTGTGGGCCATGAACGGTTATCGAAGCCGCATTCTCAAAATTGGGTAACTCAACAATTCGGCCGTCCAATGTTAACCAACCTCCAGATTTCCATCGCATTACCGGCACACTTTCAATGAGCTCAACCATCAAAGTGTTTGGCCACTCGCGGCGCACTACAGAACGTTCCACCCATGTTTCAGAATCAACGATACGTTTGATCTTTTCTAAATCAATAGTGAAAAAGTTACGCCCGAGCTCAGCCTCTATTTTTGGTTGTAGCGTTACCGGATCGAAGTATTCAAAGCTACCCTTAATAACCAAACGATCAACTACCAAAACGTTCGGTCGAAAAAGGTAATCCAAACCGAGTAAAACAGCGGTAACCAAAGACACTATTGTGATAACAAAAATTGTTAACCTACGCGCAAAGTGGGCACGTTTAATGCGCGTTTTCCGATAACGCCTAATCGCTAATGCTCTTGGTGCGGCAGTCATAAGCTGGTCTCCAGTATCTGCACCACTAAGTCATTAAAGCTTATTCCAGCAGCTTTTGCCGCCATCGGCACTAAACTAGTACCTGTCATACCCGGCACCAAGTTTGCCTCTAGCAACTGAGGATTTCGTTTGTCGTCTAAAATCAAGTCAACCCTCCCCCAGCCACGACAACCCAAGGAAGCAAATGCTTGTTCAGCAAGGCTCTTGATCTGTTGCTCAAATGATTCGGATAAACCTGATGGGCAGTGATAACTCGTTGAATCAAGAACGTACTTAGCCTGATAGTCATAAAACTCATTGACTGTCTCAACACGAACAGGCGGCAACGCTTTTCCACCTAATATCCCAACTGTGAGCTCTTCGCCTGGCAAATACTCTTCAATAAGCGCATCGCACTTGAGATCCCAAGCACTCTCGAGCGCGGCATTGAGACCGGATGGTTCGAGCACCTTTGTAATGCCAATGCTAGACCCTTCCAATGCTGGTTTAACAAAAACTGGGTATCGTAAATCCTGTAGTTGAACATTCTTCCCTGAACCACGATTTGCCACCCAAAACTTAGCGGTAGGTAGACCATCTTGTAACCAAAGTTTTTTAGACTTCACCTTGTCCATTGCGAGCGCACAAGAAAGCACGTCGCTACCCGTATAAGGAATCCCAATAAAATCCAACGCACCCTGTATCGACCCGTCTTCACCACCACGCCCGTGCAGAGCAATCCACACTCGATCAAAATCAGCCGCTAGTAGAGCCTCTATCCCAAACGCACCGGTATCAAATTCATGGGCGTCAACAGAAGCCTCGCGAAGCCCCATGCAAACAGCACGCCCACTGCTTAACGACACCTCTCTCTCTGAAGAATTGCCTCCCATTAGAACTGCTACCTTGCCAAATTTAGAGTCAGCCAATTTTGCCCCCTACAATTCGAACTTCGGTTTGCAATGAAACACCCTCTTCTGCAAGCACTCTTCGTTGTGCCAGATCAATCAGAAATTCAATATCAGCAGCAGTTGCATTTCCGTTATTAATAATAAAATTCGCGTGCTTCTCAGCAATCTGGGCACCGCCCTTCCGCGAACCTTTCAATCCGCAACTCTCTATCAGCCTTGCCGCGTAATCCCCCTCTGGGTTTCGAAAAACCGATCCAGCATTGGCCGACTGGACTGGTTGCGAAGCTGCTCTCTGCGCCAACATAGACTTGATTTCTAATACTCCGTCAAAGCCTTGGGGTGCTTTTTGAAAATCAAATGTCGCACTTAGAAACCAGTCGTCCGGACCACTAACAGAACGATATCCAACCTTGTATTCCTGTGAGGTTCGCGTTGTGATTTGCGCCTGACGACTTAGAGTTTCTACCTGTTTAACGCATTGCCAGGTCTCACCACCCCAGGCACCAGCATTCATCGCCAATGCGCCCCCAACCGTACCTGGAATTCCAGCAAAAAATTCTGCACCCCGGAACCCATTAGCAACTGCAAAACGTGCCAATTTTGCACCAGGAACCCCAGCACCGGCGCGCAGTAATCCCTGCGAATTCAATTTTAAATCAGCTAAGGCTTTGCGAGTATCAATAACAACTCCACTGAAACCCCCGTCCCTAACTAGCAAGTTACTCCCCAGCCCTAACCACAAAACCTCTCTTTCAGATTCTAGTTGTCGAACAAAATCTACTAGATCCGCTTGATCAGCGGGAATAAAGAAAACCGCTGCATTACCGCCCGCCCGCCAAGAAGTATGACGAACCATTGACTCTGCAAAACGCAGCTCCCCGCGAACGTCGTACTGGGTATTCACTGATGCAGCGCCCATCACGCAGACACCGCCAAAGTAGAAATAGCGTTTATGACCGACGGCAGCTCACGCGCCATTTTACCTATGCTGCCAGCACCTAATGTTAAGACAACGTCTTCACTAGTTAGAACGGGCCACATTGATTGCCCCAAATCTTCTATTCGCTCCACAAATATAGGCTCTACCTTCCCACGTGAACGAACAGCCCTACATACACTCCGTCCATCTGCACCAGGTATTTCCGTCTCACCGGCGGCATACACTTCGAGTACAAACAAAACATCACTTTCCGAAAGAGCTCTCGCAAAATCGTCAAGCAAGTCTCTTGTCCTGGTGTAACGATGCGGTTGGAAAACTACTACCAGCCGAGTGTTTGGCCAAGCACCCCGAGCGGCAGATATAGTCACGTCTAGCTCACTCGGATGATGCGCATAATCATCGATAAGAAAAGCACTTCCGCCCTCTTTAACTTTCAAATCCTGTAGCCGTTCGAAGCGCCGCCCGATCCCTGCAAATTCTGCTAACGCAGAAACAATATGCTTATCCTCAACGCCAAGGCGATCTGCCACTGCAATCGCCGCTAAAGCATTTAAAACATTATGCTCACCCGGTAGGGCAAGCTCGATATTGAGCTCTGCCTTGCCTGCGCGCTGTAGAGTAAACCTCATACCAAGATCGCTGGGTATAACCTCTACACCTCTTACATCTGCAGACTCCGAAAATCCGTACATTAGTATCGGCTTATGCACAGATGGCAAGATACTCACCAACTCTTGATTGTCAGCGCACACAATGGCCAACCCATAAAATGGAAGCGCCTGCAGAAACTCTACAAAAGCAGCTTTTAGCTTGCCAAAGTCGCCGTCATAGGTTTGCATATGGTCAGCGTCAATATTCGTTACCACCGCCATTTCTGGTTTCAGACGTAAAAATGATGCATCACTTTCATCTGCTTCTGCTACCAGATATTCTCCTTCCCCTAAACGCGCATTTGTACCTGCCCCCTTTACCTGCCCACCAACTACAAATGTAGGGTCTAACCCTGCTTCGACCATAATAGCTGCGACCAAACTTGTAGTAGTTGTCTTGCCATGAGTCCCGGCCACCGCAATTCCCTTTTGAAAACGCATTAGTTCGCCAAGCATTTCTGCCCTTGGGATTACAGTAATACGCGCTTCGGTTGCGGCCACAACTTCTGGGTTTGCTGAATCGATTGCAGTCGATACAACCACCACATCAGCTCCGAGTACATTTGCTGCTGCATGCCCAATAGTCACTTTAGCCCCTAGCGAGCTCAACCGTGTAACCGCTGGACCATCTGACACGTCAGAGCCACTGACTTTGTAGCCGCTATTTACCAGTACTTCAGCAATACCGCACATGCCACTACCACCGATACCGACAAAGTGAATGTGCTCAACCCAATTACGCATGCCCAGCCTCCATGCACACATCTGCGATAACACTCGCAGAATCTGACTTGTACAGGCCTGCAGCGCGGTCACCCATTTTTGTCATGCGCTCTCGATCACCCAATAGTCCATAAAGCGTTTTCGCCAGATCTTCAGCATTGGTCTCGACTTCCTGACAAATTAACGCCGCATCAGCGCGCGATAAAAAGTTAGCGTTGGCAGTTTGATGATCTCCAACTGCGTGGGGAAACGGAATTAATATAGAAGGTAGGCCTGCCGCGGCGATTTCGGTAACGGTCATGGCACCCGCCCTGGCGACCACGATATCAGCCCATTCGTAGGCATCGCCCATATCTTCGATAAACTCATCTACGCGGGCAGCCACACCTGCGCGCTGATAAGCCATCGAAACGTCTGCCTTTTTATTGGCACCGGTTTGATGCCAAACTTCAAATGCTTGATTCCCTTCACCATTAATCGCAAGCTCTCCGCCCAATTCGGCTAATTCCTTAGACGCCATAAATGCAAAAGCCTCCGGCATAAGCTGATTTATTTTCAGCGCGCCTTGGCTACCACCTGTGATAAGTACTCTCGGACACCTTGACGGCGAGTCACCAACCCTAGCGCTTGAAGCAAACTTTCGAACCGGATTTCCAACCCAACTAAAATTCTTAGCCAAACCCTCGACTTTAGGGAAACCACTGAGAACAGAATTAGCTAACCTAGATAGCAACTTGTTCGTTAATCCAACTGCCGCATTTTGTTCGTGAATAATTAGTGGGATACCCAGTAATTTGGCACTAACTCCGCCTGGGCCGGCGACAAAACCACCCATGCCAAGCACAGAAACAGGTCTAAGTTTTCGCAATACAGATAAGCTTTGCACGATTGCCTTGAGAATTCGTACAGGTGATACCAACCAACCAAGAGCACCCTTCCCTCGTAATCCGCGAATCGAAATCCACTCTATCGGAAAGCCTGCTTGAGGGACCACCCTAGCTTCCATTCCATTCTGTGTACCCAACCAAACCACATCTACGCCGCGATCACGAAGTTCGCTAGCCACCGCCAGCGCAGGGAAAATGTGCCCTCCCGTACCACCTGCCATCACCATGACGAGGCTCATTTCAGCCCCCGTGATAATCGCTTTCGAACAACTTTAGCGCCAGGCACTACACTCTTGGTTTGAGCATCGGACTGTACGAATTTCGCAGGCGGCTCTAGACTTAAGCACTGGCGTTGGACTGCAAGCAATAAACCTATGGCGGCACAGCACATCAACATACTACTGCCGCCATAACTTATGAATGGCAGAGTTAAACCTTTCGTTGGCAGAACGCCAAGGTTCACGCCTATATTAATAAGCGCCTGAATAACTAATAGTGCACCAACCCCTTCAGCTAACCTAGCCGCAAACAGCTGTCCAGCTTGCGCTGCAAGACGACCGGTCTGTAACGCGAACCAAAGTAATGCCCCGAACAGAAACACCACAAAGCTAATACCTATAAAACCAAGCTCCTCACCAACAATCGCCAAAATAAAGTCATTATTCGCGTGCGGTAGGTAATACAATTTTTGAATACTACCGCCAAGCCCAACCCCAAATAGTTCGCCCCGACCTACTGCTATCAGGGCTTGCACTAGCTGGAAACCACTATTAAAAGGATCAGCAAATGGATCAGTAAAGCTTAATACGCGAGCCATCCGATACGGAGCCATGACAACCATTAGCGTAATCGCACAGGCGGTAACACTGACACATAACAACATATGCCAAATGCGGACTCCGCCTAAAAACATCATCACCCCAACCGTGGCAACAACCACTACGAAACTACCGAAGTCAGGCTGCGCTAACAGGAGTACTCCTGTCGCCACCATAACGATACCGATCATGACGATTCCGTGACTAAACGAGTCTAGTCGAGTCCGCATGCGAGTTAAGTAACCAGCGGTGTATATAACCAAAGCTAACTTAGCAAACTCTGCCGGTTGAAATCGAAATCCCGCCAGACTTATCCATCGCTTGCTTCCGTTTACCTCAGGACCTATACCTGGGACTACTAAAACAGCCAGCATAATCATCGCGACAACCAAAATTTGCTTTCCAAAACGATCCCATAGATCGATGGGTATCATTGCGATAGTCACCGTTAGGATTAAGCCTGCAAACACGTGCAAAAGCTGACGAAAAAATAACCCTGTTTCAGGCTGCAAGCTCTTATCCGAATTAGCAATGGTGCTGGAATACACCATTAACAAACCGAACATTAGTAATACCGCGAACAAACCTAGCAAACGCACATCCACACCAAAACGGGTTTCGTCCATATATACCTGACTCGAGGATCCTGTCACGTCGACTCTCCAGGATTGTTCATTTTAGCCGCTCGAATAAATTGATTTCCTCGATCTTCGTACCCAGAAAACATGTCTAAACTGGCACAAGCTGGGGACAGCATGACCGTTTCACCGATAGTCGCCTCGTTGGCGGCAAGTTCCACCGCCTCCTCCATACCCGCTAATACAATCGTATTAACCGCACTAACATGCTTAGCAATAGATTCGGCATCGACACCGAACAAAATGACTAGTCTTACGCTCGAAGTCGAAAGCACCGAATTTAGTAATTCAAAATCCCCGCCCTTTCCTTGACCTCCGGCGAGCAAAATAGTGGGGCTGGTAAGACCCGTAAGAGCAGCTGTGGTCGCACCGACATTAGTAGCTTTTGAGTCGTTTATCCACGTAACTCCTGCCCACTCACCAACCACTTGCATTCGATGAGGCAGCCCAGAAAACTCCTTCGCCACATCAACAATTACGGAGTCATCAACACCTGCCTGCTCAGCCATTGCCCAGCAAGCCATAAGATTCAATACATTATGCTGCCCGCGAATTACGAGTTCGGAAACAGCCAATAGGTTTGTTTCACCTCGGCAAACAAACTGATTGTGCTTACCCCGCAATCCGTAATCTTTACTACCTACTGGAGGACTCAAACCGAACGATATATCAGCACTGGCAGGAGATAGATAACCGTCTAAACAAGGATCATCCCGCCAATAAACACGACGCTCAGCATCTACGTATACCCGCGACTTAGCCTCCTGATAGTCGGCAAACGTAGCGTAACGATCCATATGATCAGGAGTTACATTCAACACTACAGCAGCGGTGGCTGGCACCGCATCAATTAACTCTAACTGAAAACTTGAGAGCTCTAATACTGCACAAGAGTAAGGCTCACCATCGAGTAAAGCGTCCAATACTGGAGTACCAATATTCCCGCCTACAAACACTTTCTTGCCTGCAGCGCGCATAATCTCGCCAAGTAGTGTCGTAGCCGTAGTTTTACCGTTCGAGCCTGTCACCAAAAAATTTGGCCAGCTTGCTTCCTCACCATAAAGCTGTACATCACCAACTACTTTTGCCCCATCAGCTTCAGCTGCAACGATAGAAGGGTGTTTGCGTGATAACCCCGGACTTACTACCAACATATCGGCACGCTCAATTGTCAAATTGTCTGAACCAATTGTATATGCCACCTCTGGATGCAAATTTGAAAGCATGTCGATAGCTGGAGGCTTTGCCCTAGTATCAACTACCGAAACTGATGCTCCGCGTGCGCGTAAATATCGGACAGCACTCATCCCAGTCAAACCGAGGCCAACCACTACTGCATGGGTATTACTGAGTTTTGTCGAGGTGTTTATATTCACAACAATCAGCGAACCTTAAGTGTCGCTAAACCGACTAACACAAGAATCAAACTTATGATCCAGAAACGAACACAAACTCTCGGTTCTGGCCAACCCTTTAATTCAAAATGATGGTGCAGTGGCGCCATTCTAAATATGCGGCGCCCAATTAACTTGAATGACATAACTTGTAGAATGACTGAGACGGTCTCAATCACAAATATTCCGCCCATGATCAATAAGACTATTTCCTGGCGTACGATTACTGCGACTATTCCCAGGGCGGCCCCAAGGGCTAGCGATCCGATATCACCCATAAAAACCTGAGCCGGATACGTGTTAAACCACAAGAACCCCAAGCCCGCACCAACAATCGCTGCGCAAAAAATGAGCACTTCTCCTGCGCCAGGAATACTCGGGATTGACAAATATTCTGAAAATTGCGCGTGCCCGGTTAAATACGCAAACACACCCAATGCTCCAGAAACCAGAACAGTAGGTAAAATGGCTAGCCCATCCAAACCGTCGGTTAAGTTAACGGCGTTACTAAATCCAACTAACACAAAGACCGTTAAAAATACGTAGCCAAACCCAAGCGGGAGAACAATATCCTTGAATACCGGGATAATTAATGCGGTCTCAATCGGATCGACCGATGTAAAAAACAAAAACAGTGCGCAAACACTACCCGCCACGCATTGCCCTAGCAGCTTGGCACTAGCACCCATGCCACGTGGGTTTTTATCTACCAATTTTCGGTAGTCATCTAACCAACCAATAACGCCAAAACTCATACACGCGAAAAGCGATACCCATACAAAACGGTTACCGAGATCACCCCATAACAATGTTGACAAAAGTATCGATATCAAGATCAACAGCCCACCCATTGTAGGGGTTCCCACTTTGTCGAAATGTGTTGGTGGGCCATCCTGCCGAACCGTTTGACCAATCTGATGATGACTAAGCTTGCGGATCATATAAGGGCCAATGGCAACACAGACTAAAAACGAAGTAAGCACTGCGCAAATTGCCCGAAATGTAAGGTAACGAAACACATTGAAAGCGCTGTAGTCGATTGAAAGCCAACTGAAAAAATCGTATAGCATTAGTGCACCTGTACGGATTCGGCCGTTAGACCGTCAACTATCTCTTCCATCCCAGCGGACCTGGAACCCTTGACTAGTACAACATCGCCAAGCGTCAACTCACGGCGTAAACACTCAAGCAAAAGTTGCTTAGTACTAAAATGCTTTGCCTGCTCCCCAACGGCGGCTACCGTCGATTCCATCAAATCACCTACCGCATACACCGCAGATATAGGCTGAAGCGCTATGTAGCGGCCAAGCGCCGCATGCGCCTCCACCTCATCGGCGCCCAATTCAGCCATATCGCCAAGCGCTAGAATGCGTCGTTCACCTTTTTGCGCAACCAGCATCTCTATCGCCGCATTCATCGATAAAGGATTAGCGTTATACGCATCGTCAATCAAGGTGAACCCGTTCACCTGCAATACGTTTGAACGGCCGGAAATGGCTCTAAGTGACTCCAGGCCTTTGACAATATGCTCAAACGAAACACCGATTGCGCGAGCCGCTGCAGCGGCCGCTGCCGCATTTAACGCATTATGTAAACCAGTCAATGGCAAATGAATATTTAATTCTTGTTTTTCTAGCGTCATAGAAAGTTTTTGCCCTGAAGGAGTTTCTTCCATTAACGTCACGCGGATATCTGCATCCGGGGATTGCCCAAACGTAACCTGCTTGTTTGAACCGGCCATTTTTTTCCAAAAATCGGCGTACGAATCGTCAGCATTAATCACTGCGACACCGCCTTTCTGAAGCCCTTCAAATATCTCCGCCTTGGCTTTAGCGACTTCATCCACTGAGCCAAGCCCCTCTAAATGAGCAGCTCCGGCATTTGTAATTATTGCTACGTTCGGCCGAGTGATTTTCGAAAGGCGAGATATTTCTCCCCTATTACTCATACCCATTTCAATAACTGCGTATTGATCTCCAGCACCAAGCCGAGTAAGCGTTAGTGGTACTCCGATATGGTTATTCAAATTCCCCGCAGTCACAACTCCCTGACCCGTCAACGACATTATCGCGCCAAGCATTTCCTTCACTGTTGTCTTCCCGGCACTACCGGTGACTCCAACCGTCGGCACGGGGTATTTTTGACGCCAAGCCCTGCCTAATTCTAGCAACGCCTCTGAAGTATCCCTGACTCGAACCGCTGGCAAGGATCCGGTATAGGGACGATGCACCATCACTGCCGACGCATCGCCCTTAACAGCCGCCTCAACATAATCATGACCATCAAAATTTGGTCCATTCAAAGCAACAAATAATTTGGACGCACAATTCTTCCGCGAATCGGTAGTAACCCCATCCAACTGTGCATGACCAAAAACCTCAATTGCTTGGGTCGCGGCTCCAATTTCGGCTAATGACATCATGCCGCCTCCAACATTTCACGTACAAACTGACGATCACTAAACTCAAGCTGAGAATCTTTAAGAATTTGCTGAGTCTCGTGGCCTTTCCCCGCAACTAACACCCAATCGCGATCAGAGGCCTCAGTGATGGCATACGCAATTGCATCGGCTCGATCGAGCCGAACCTTAGGAGTCAATTTCATACCAGAACGGATATCCCTCACAATCGACTCAGGCGATTCAGAACGTGGATTATCGTTGGTAAGCAAAACTTCATCAGCGAGTTTTTCAGCGATAGCGCCCATAATTGGTCGCTTTTCAACATCACGATCGCCACCACAGCCAAATACGCACCAAAGCAAGCCCTCGCAATGATCTCGCAAAGAAACTAGAGCACGCTCTAAAGCGTCAGGCGTATGGGCATAGTCAACCACCACTCTTGGTGCGCCCGCATTTGCAAACAGCTCCATTCGGCCAGGTACTGATGTTAGGCTTGCTATTGCATCAACTATCGCGAGCTCAGAATAACCAAGCGCGGTAAGCGCTGAATATACGGCGAGAATATTTGGCACGTTAATAGCGCCAACCAACCTCGTTGCTACTTTTATATACTTACCATGATCAACAATGGTAAATGACAGCCCATCTATCCCTTGTTTAACATCACTAGCTGAAATATCGGCAGTTTCACCGTACGTATTGCTATTTTTAACAGATGCCTTGTTAGCAAGCTGCAATCCGAAAGCATCATCCACATTTAGCACTGACCAATTTGGCGTAAAATCACAAAATAATCGTGACTTTGCTTCTGCGTAACGTGCCATTGTTTGATGATAATCAAGATGATCATGCGTCAAGTTTGTGAGTATTGCCCCCTCAAACTTTGTTCCGATGACCCGACCTTGATCTAAAGCATGGGAAGAAACTTCTAAGCAAACAATCTTAACCGCACTATCACGCCATTCAGCCAGTTGTTTTTGAAGGCTAATTGAGTCCGGCGTGGTGTATCCGGTCGAGCGAATCACATCGCCTTGCACAGCGCCCAATGTACCCAGATACGCGGCAGAGCATTTGAGCCTAGTTAGCGCCTGAGTTAACAGCATCGCTACCGTAGTTTTACCATTTGTTCCAGTTACACCGATTACCTTAAGCGCCGTAGATGGTTCACCATAAAAACGATTAGCGATCTCACCAATATATTTGTATAGGTCAGGTACTGGATAACACGGCACACCGAAATCTTTTAACAAATACCCTGTCGGGTCATAAACCACCGCCACAGCACCAGCTTTAATAGCCGAAGATATATATTTCCTTCCATCAACCTGCCTTCCCGGAACTGCCAAAAACAACATTCCATGGCCAATGTTTCGGCTATCCTGCGCTAATCCGCTCACCTCACCCTCAACCTTCTGGCGTACGATGCCTTGCAGAAGAGAAGCTAATCTAAAGTTCATGCAAGCCTACCCCGTCCGACAGTTCCGTCTCGTCCACAGCTACCCACAACTGCTCTTCGACAGTTGGCCTTATATTCCGTAGGCGCAAGGCCCCCTTCATTACCGCTGAAAACACCGGCGCCGCGACAGCACCACCAAAATACTCCTCACCTCTCGGATCGTGCACCACAACAACCAGGACAATATCGGGATCATCGGCAGGCGCAAAACCAGCAAATACTGACGTGTAGCTATCGGTTGCATAACCCCCACCCACTAGACGTTCGACGGTACCTGTCTTACCCGCTACACGATAATTATTCACTCTAGCTAACGATGCTGTACCAATGTCACTCGTGACGCTCTCAAGCATCGGTACTAGTTCATCTATAACACTAGATTTAAATACCGGAGTTCCAGTTGCATTAGTCCTAGGCAAAATGGTTGGGCTAAGCATCAATCCTCGGTTTGCAAAGGCCGTGTACGCTTGAGCCAATTGTAAAGTGGTTGTCGTAAAGCCATGCCCGTAAGCTAAGGTCGCGTGCTCTACCTCTCTCCACACTTCCCGATTGGTAGGCGTATTACCACTCTGTTCGCCTGGCAGCCTGACCCCGGTTACACTCCCAAAACCTAGTCGCGTTATAGGCTCGATCAAAGATCCAAGCTCTGACAAAAACGCTATTTTTACCGCCCCAACATTGCTCGATTTTACGATCACTCCTTCTGCTTTTAACAACCCATAATTACCGGTATCACTTATGGCTTTGCTGCCCACGTACATTGGCGAGGTATCAAACTCAGTATTAACATCTATCAATCCTTGCTGCAGCGCCATCGCCACCGTAATTGGTTTAATGGTTGACCCAGGCTCAAAGGCATCCGTAATCGCACGATTTTTTACCCTATGGTTCACCCGCTCAGAGCCATCATTAGGATTAAAATCAGGTGCGCTCACCATCGCTAAAATTTCACCTGTCTTTGCATCAAGGGCCACTAAACTTGCACTTTCAGCCTTATGATACGTATACGCTGTAAGCAAACTGCGATGCGCTAGATACTGAATTCGCATATCAAGACTAATGCGTAATTCCTTACCCGGTCGGGGAGGACTCAGTTGTTCGACATAATCCACAATATGCCCGACACGGTCTTGCATTACTCTAGTTCTACCCGGAGAGCCAGTAAGTTGTTTGTCAAAAGTGAGTTCAAGGCCTTCCTGACCCTTCTCGTCTATGTCGGTAAAACCAACCACCTGCGCAGCAACTGCAGCGGTTGGGTAATACCTTCTATATTCGCGCTCAAGATGTATCCCTGGAACCTCCAGTTTTACCACCTCCTGTGCATCACCAGGGGATAAGTGGCGCTTTAAATATAAAAATTGACGACCGCTGGCATCACGCAGCTTTTTACTTAGCTCCTCGACCTCCATTCCTAATGCCCTTGACAAAAACCCCCATGAATGGCCCTCATCCAAAACAGTTTGTGGATGTGCCCAAACAGAATCTACCGGGGTACTAATTGCAAGCGGTGTGCCGTTTCTGTCAACGATCATTGCTCGAGGGACCGATTGTTCACGTATGCGGATATGGCGAGCCTCGCCTTCCGAAACCAAATAGTCGGGCTCGATGATTTGCAAGTAGGCCGCCCTGGCCAACATCGCCGTAAACATTCCTGCAAACAACACCAATACAACAAAGTATCGAAGCTTGGAGGATGCTGGGTTTTTTACCGATTTACTCATTAACCAGATTACCTTTAACAAAATAGACCTTTTCCGGCTCACGCATATCCAACCTTCGTCGTGACTCTGATTCGATATGACCGGGCGATGTCCATAAACTCTCTTCTATCAGCAATCGACCCCACTCTACATTGAGACGGTCCCTCTCTGCAGCCTGTGCAACAACTGCCACATACCCCAATCGATGTTCATGCCGTACATAGATTAGTGCCGCCGCCGTGATCAGCAAACAAGAAACCAAAAACGGCAAGAGAAATTTAGGCATAAGCCACCTCAGATCGCTCCGCTACTCGCATTACCGCGCTACGCGCACGCGGGTTGATCCGTAGCTCTTCTGATCCAGCTCGAATTGGTTTCCCTACTAACCTGAGAGTTCCGCCAAACTGATTAGCCGGTAGGGGAATATTTTTTGGCGCTTGCGAACCACGAGCATGATCTCGCATAAAACGCTTCACTATACGGTCCTCTAAAGAATGAAAGCTGATAACCACCAAACGACCTGCTGTCTTTAAAATCCTTAAAATTTTTGGCAAAACATCTAATAGTTGCTGTAATTCGTCGTTCAAAAATATTCTTAGTGCCTGAAAGCTTCGAGTTGCCGGGTGTTTGTGTTTATCGGGACGAACAACCGCATTTTTAATAATGTCGGCTAGTTGTTTTGTGGTTTCTATTGCTTGCTCACTTCTAAACTCCACGATCGCTCTCGCAATTCGTCGTGATTGCCTCTCTTCCCCGTAACGCCAAAGAACATCTGCGATCTCTTCTACCTCAGCATAGGCAAGCCATTTAGCAGCTGTCTGCCCGCTCGAGTTATCCATCCGCATATCCAATGGCCCGTCAGTGCGAAAACTAAAACCACGTTCAGCTTGGTCCAATTGAGGTGATGACACTCCGAGATCAAGCAAAACACCATCTACAGATCCATCTAGCAGCCCATGTGATTCCAGTATTTTGTCTATGTCCGAGAATGCCGAGTGCACCAACGTCACTCTTGGGTCTTTTCCAATTGCTTTCTGAGCAAAAGCAATTGCTTGGGGATCACGATCCAAACAGATTAAACGACCAGAACCACCAAGAGCAGATAAGATCAATTTTGAATGACCCGCCCGACCAAGCGTGCAATCTATGAATACGCCACCCTGGTCCACCTGCAAAGCAGCAACAGCCTCCGAGGCCAGGACCGGCAAATGCGAGGCTCCTAGTTTTAGAGGGGAATTGACCATGCGTTTATAAGGAGAGCGTACTTATTTCAGCTGAGGCAGGCATATCCTCAAAATCATCTTCCATCCAGACATCTCGACTTGAGGACCATGCCTCGTCGCTCCATATCTCAAATTTGTTCCCTTGCCCAATAACAACAATCTTCTTACCCAAACCAGCAAATTCACGCAACGGCGCGGACAACAGAACCCGACCGGTACCATCGAGATCAACATCAGTAGCGTGCCCAATGAGCATTCGCTTCAAGCGCTGAGAGCGCGGATCAAAGCTCGGTAGCTGCACAACCTTTCGCTCAACTACGTCCCACTCAGGTAGTGGGTACAGCCATAAACAGCGCTCTTGCGGGCTTACAGTTACAATCACACTGCCCCCCGAAGACCGCTGCAATAAATCCCGATAACGATTAGGCATAACAAATCGCCCTTTCGCATCCAGATTCATACTATTTACGCCACGAAACACTTTTTCACACAATTAGTGCCTTTTAGACACTTTTCACCACTATTTGACACGAAATGACACTATAGTGACCTACAAAGTCAAGTCAAGCGAATATTTGCTTTTACATCAAAGACTTAAGTGGATTTCGCGCTGTTTATTAACAAGTTACATTAAGTTTATTTCTCAACAAACTGAATGTTAAAAGCAATATCTGTCTAGGGCTTTCAGCTGCTAACTAGGGCACGCTAAATCGAATTAAAAAAATGAGCCAGCCTATAAGCCGGGTTCTGTCTAGGACAATCATTCATCTGGGACATTTGTCGCCAAATGCCTCAAGCAACCTACCCGAACCCAGCGCGGGCAGCGCCTTTAGGGTTCCTATTTGGTCTTGCTCCAGGTGGGGTTTACCCTGCCATCACTGTTACCAGCAATGCGGTGCGCTCTTACCGCACCATTTCACCCTTACCAGCACGCTGGCGGTATATTTTCTGTGGCACTTGCCATCGACTCACGTCGCCCAGGCGTTACCTGGCACCCTGCCCTATGGAGCCCGGACTTTCCTCCCAAACCTTACGGTAAGAGCGATTGCCCAGCTGGCTCGTTGCGCATTCTATACCCCCGCAACCACGGGTAACAGCATTGCTGTTATTTATTTAACTCCAATATTCGTTGGTACAGTTGGTTTTTCTTCTTACCTGTGATTTGGGCAGCCACGGTTGCCGCTTTTTTAGCACTTAGGTCGGCCAGTAAGATCTCTAGCAACCCATCCACGTCTTTCTGAGTAGCCTCTTCAGGCTCAGCACCTGAAACCAGTATTACAAATTCACCGCGCACTTGATTCGGGTCGCTCAACATCCATTTGTGCAATTCCGCCAAATTCTGCTTATAAACAGTTTCGTGTAGTTTAGTAAGCTCCCGCGCTACAACTGCTACCCGGTTTTCACCAAAAATAGCCAGCATATCCTCTATGCACGCCAAAACCCGATGCGGCGATTCAAGGAAAATTAACGTGTGCGGAAAACTTCGCAATTCACCCAACCGAGCTTTACGGCTACCGGACTTTGAAGGTAAAAACCCTTCAAAGAAGAACCGATCGGACGGTAATCCGGCAACAGACAATGCAGCCATAATTGACGAGGCACCTGGAATTGGTTCAACACGAATTCCATTGTCGTGCGCCCCTTGTACCAAACGATACCCTGGATCACTCAATAGGGGAGTGCCAGCATCGCTAATCAAGGCCAAATCTTCGCCCATTTTCAATCGCTCTAGTGCCCAATCAGTTCTGGCCTCCTCATTGTGTTGGTGATAGGAATGCAAATCAGCTTTAATACCCAACCGCTTTAACAACCCACTGCTATGCCGAGTATCTTCAGCGAGGACAATACTTACCGAAGAAAGCGTCTCACAGGCACGCGCACTTATATCGCCAACATTACCAATTGGCGTTGCAACAATAAATAACACTCCAGCCTTGGGCATAATAGACGACTCTCGTTATACTTTAACTATTCTAATTAGGCGCACTAAATCAATTGAATCACTTTTTACCAAATTGTCTTAAATTAAAAACTAATCAGCGGGAGCTAGTGATTTATGCGCGCGCAATGATTGCGGTCAGTTTGGGGCTCATCGTTAGCGCTTGCGAAACCACACCACGCTATGAAGAACCAACTCGTCCAGAGATCACCGTTATAGCAACACCTGGCGCACAAATCCCCGAAACCTCTGGCGAGATAGGGGCAGCTGACATAAACAAACCGCAGCAGGACCCTATCATACTGGCACAAAACAAAATTAACGAAGCACGATATTTGAGCGGTGGATTAAAATCAAAAACGCAACTTGAAGCCGCGGAATTATTAATGGATTCAGGTAGAACCCTGTCTGCATCAAACGTGCTATCAGAAATTTTGCGCACCGAACTTAGCACCACAGACCAACAAACTTACCGGATCCTGCAAGCAACAGCACTGTATCGGAACCAAAACTACGATAGCGCCTGGAGAAACGTTCAAACAATCAATTTACAAGCGATAGGAAATCGCAACAGCTTGCAAAAATACTGGCGCCTACGCGGATTTTTAGAATACCGACAAGGACGAATTTCAAACTCAATCAATAGCTTGGTGCAGAGAGAAAATTACTTAGATGACAGGCTGTCGCGGTCTCAAAATGACGAGCAAATACGCGTAATAATCGAGAGCCTTAATGCCGAGCAAATTGCACAATTAAACTCAAGTAATTTAAGCCAACAAGTGCTTAGCCGGATCACCGCATCACGCCAAAACAATAACAATCCAACCTACCCTTCGCCCTACACCTCAACTTACCCCACAGAAGAGATAGGCCGCTCGACAACAAAAATGCTCCAAGTTCCTTCGTGGCCCGCTAATGCCCCACGAAACATAGCGTTATTACTACCTTTGTCATCTCGGTTTTCTAGCTCTGCCAGCGAAGTAGAACAAGGCTTTAGAACTGCTCACAGCAATGACCCAAGCCCATTCAAGCCAAATGTACAGCTGATTGATACAGGAGCAGATACAAGTTTGACCGGACGTTACTATCAAAATGCAGTCAATTCAGGCATCGAATTCATTGTCGGCCCGCTCGGTCGCGAAGCCGCTCGTTATGTTTCAAGTATCGCCACGGGCGCCACTCAAACGCTGATGCTCGGCACTCCAGATAGCCCGACCTACCAACCAAACAAAAATCTGACTCATTTTGATTTTTCTCCGGAGAACGAAGCTCGGGCCGTTGCTGGAAAAATCTATAACGATGGGCATCGCTCGATAGTTACGTTTCACCCAAACCAGAATTGGAGCAATCGGTACCTAGAAAGCTTTCGGAGTGAATGGCTAAGGCTAGGTGGGAAAATTGCCCGAGAGCAAATTTACTATGATGGTGCTGTCGATTTCTCAAGAGAAATTCGTAATTTGCTTGGTATTGATTTAAGTGAACGACGCAAAGCCACACTACAATCTGCACTCGGCGCCAACATTCAATTTCAACCCCGACGTGATCGCTCGCTAGATGCGGTATTACTTCTTGCAAGGCCAGATGCCGGTCGCCTGATCCGTCCTCAACTAAGTTTTCATCAGGGCCATGACCTAAATATCTATGCAAGTTCGCAGCTTTACGATGGGAACCCGGATGTGGCAAACAATCGCGATCTTGATGGCACCGTTTTTCCTGTGATTTCGACATCTCTTAAACCCGGGGGTGAATCGTCGTTGCATGCTCTGGGTGCCGACGCTTACTTTCTAGTTTCTGTGTTATCGCAAACGACAAGCTCCGATCTATCGTTTTCAGGAAAATCCGGGGTAATTACACTTAATCGAGATGGGAAGATCTATAGATCGCCATCATGGGCTAAATTCGACAGTGGAGAGTTACACGCTGTACTAGAAAGTGAACAAACACAATTTAACCCCATATCATTAGCACCCGCACCAGCAACAAACAGCGCAGAAAATGGCTACTTCGATCGGACGACAAGCAGAGAAAATCGCCAAACAATTCCTTAAAAATCAAGGACTTAAATTTATTTAGTCTAACTTTTACTCCCGCATGGGAGAGATAGATTTGATTATGCAAGAATCGGATACCCTGATATTTATTGAGGTTCGGTATCGAAAAAACACAGCTCATGGCTCACCGCTTGAAACAATCACCCCAAGCAAGCAAGCAAAATAAAATCAGGATTACTGCAGAAAGCTACCTAGGTAAACACAAGCTCAATAACGTTGATTGCCGGTTTGACACCGTCGGTCTAAGCGGAAATATTGCCTCACCAGCTGTCGATTGGATCAAAAATGCGTTCTAATACAAACAATAGCCTTAATACCTGCCAATTATGAACCCGACCGATATTGTTCAGCGCGCTTTCAAAGAAAGTGTCGACACTATTTCATCCGCCATATCACTCGACCAGATAATTGCGGGCGCGGCTGAGAAGATGCTCAAGTGCTTCGCCGCTGGCGGTAAAATTATGATTTGTGGAAATGGAGGATCTGCAGCGGATGCTCAACACTTATCATCAGAGTTACTGAATCGCTATAAGGATGAACGACGTGAATTACCAGGCATTACACTCACCGCCGATGGTTCAACTCTAAGTTCTATTGGCAATGATTACGATTTCTCGCTTGTGTTCTCAAAGCAAATTAATGCCTTGGCTAGTCCAAACGACCTGGTTTTTTTGATCACCACCTCAGGAAACTCCGCGAATATTTTGGAAGCCTGCAGAGCAGCGCACGACAAGGGTATTGCCAATATCATTCTTAACGGTAAAGATGGCGGGGCTCTATCGAACTTATTAACTGACAATGACCTAGAAATATGTGTGCCAGGTAGCTCCACAGCACGAATACAAGAAGTTCACGGGCTAATAATTCATTGCCTTTGTGAGCTAATCGATTACCAACTCGACAGCTAATAAATAAAATCACCCATCGCCCAATCGTTACGTTTACATTAATAAACTCGTACCAGTTTTCCTCACAATTCTTTCTCCGGTAGACTTCAAGAAACAGCTCAGCTAATTTAGGAGACTTGCTGAATGTACAATTCAAAGAGTTTTATTTCCATCTCACGATTTCTTCGCGTGGCCGCATTAAATGCCGTTATTGGAACGACACTTCTAGGCTGTGTTGCTGCGGCAGTCGGCGTAGGAGCAGCATCCATCACTTCGGTTGACGTCGTCCATGACCGTCGATCTCTAGGTGAGTACTTTGATGACAATGCAATTGAGCTAACACTCAAACAGCATATATTGCGGGACTCCGCCTTGCGAAACAATACTCACCTTAACGGCACAAGCTTTAATGGTATCTTGCTTCTAACTGGTGAAATATCGGATGAATCCACCAAACAGCAGATCACTAACTACGCGACCAATATTGACGGTGTACGACAAGTAGTGGACGAAACTCGAATCGCGGGCAAAACAGCATTTTTTAGCCGCACAAACGATACGTGGCTAACCAGCAAAGTTAAATCTATGATGTTTAAAAATCTAAAACTTGACGCCAACCGTATCAAGGTTAAATCAGAATACGGCAATGTATACCTCATGGGAATCGTTACCGCTGCAGAAGCAGATGCAGCCACGCAAATTGCTAGTTCAGTTCGCGGAGTTGTACGCGTAGTCAAAGTATTTGAATATCAAAGCTAGCATTTGCTTCCCAAATTAATGGTTTCAGAGAGCATACAGTGAATGTTAGTGCGCCTATTGTTTCTCCAGAAAACGCACTCGCGGCATGCGCTGAACTAACTCATCCTCTGGTATTTACCAACGGTTGCTTCGACATACTGCATCGTGGCCACATTAACTATCTTTTTGCTGCTCGCGAGCTAGGTGAAAGTCTCGTGGTGGCGCTTAATACCGACGCCTCGGTTCACCGCCTTGGTAAAGCAATTAATCGCCCATTAAACCCTCTAGAAGCTCGCGTCGAAATAATCGCAGCTCTTCGTTGTGTGGATCTGGTTACATGGTTTGATCAAGACACACCTGAAGAAGTAATCAATTTGATCAACCCGCAAGTTCTGGTAAAAGGCGGGGATTGGCCTGCAAACAAAATTGTCGGAGCCGATCATGTTTTATCTTCGGGCGGCACAGTCCATTCAATCCCATTTAAGTATCATACGTCTACGACCGGATTAATCGAAAAGATTAAAAATAGCTAGTGCAAAGTTTTATAACACGAGCCAAACCGACTCATAACCCCATCTCCGCTATCCCCAGAAAACACACTATTTAATTGGCACAACCGCCAGTTCCGCTGGTAATGGTTCTGCCGGTTTTGCAAAATATTCCTGCAGAAATAATCGCGCGACCATGGCTGACCGGACATACCACTTCTCTTTATTTATAACCAAAGAAGCGTAAGCTATCTTCCTTCCATCCTTGGCCTCACCGTAGCCCACAAACCAATCATGTCGACCTCGCGGTGAATAACCGGTCAGCGAACCTGTTTTGCCGCCAACACTGACCTCACGAAGACTTTTGTCCTTCTTATAATTAGTAAACGAACGCCTTGCGGATCCTTGTGACACCGTCGCCATCATCAGCTTCTTCAACGCCATTGCCGTTGAAGGCGCCATAATTTGTTGAAGCTCGGCTATCTCAGATTGATACAAAGGCTTATTGGCTCCATCAACCATTGATTCCACAATATGCGGGGCCATTAGCTTGCCACCATTTACAATCGCTGCTGCCATTGCTGCTGCATGGACCGGACTTATTAGAATATCCTTCGTATAACCTGATGCCGCCTCTGCAATCTGCCACTCATCGTCTAGAGCCAAACCCATTTCACTAGGGCGGAGGTCAAAATCGCTAAATAATGCGCGATCGAATCCAAATCGATCCGCATAATCCCTCAAACTGACAGCCCCCACCTGATAAATTCCTATGCGCGCAAAAACCGGGTTTATCGACTTGGCAAATGCTTCCGTCAATTCTGGATAGCGAGTCCACTTATTATCCTGATGTCGCAACACCTGTGATTTATAAAGACTCGTTGATTTGCCGTTGTAAGGCATCACAGTGGTTGGAGTAGCTTTACCTGAATCAATCGCAGCAGTTGCAGTAATTATTTTGAATACCGATGCGGCCGGGTACGCTGTTCGAACGGAAAGATTATCCAGCTGCTCTTCCCCGCGTATAAAACTGGTCAGGGTACGGATTGCGCCCGACTCAGGATCAATTGCGACAAAAGCCCCGAAATCTGGCCGGTATCTTCGATACACTGCCGCCAAGGCATCATGCAGGCTCGCATCAAGCGTATAGTTAACCCGCGCATTAATAACGACCCCATCGATATCCACTTCTATTGCACTGGGAAACTCGCCTGCGCGCGCCAGTGGGGCGACTCGCTGCACGATTTGCTCTCGCGCAATAGGTTGAGAACTAGCAATGGGGTTGGTGCTTAAGCCAGCTGATAGCCCGAGTTCGTCATCGGCGGTCGCCGACGAAACAACGGCTATAACCAGGAAAATAATGCGCAACAACAATTTCAATATAATAAGCCGCACCTTATACCTGCTTAACGTGCGGCATGTAATGCGATAACTGACCTAACGCCTCTCGATAGACATCACGCTTAAAATCGACGATTTCGTCAAGAACGTCCCAATAATTAATCCATCGCCAATCGTCAAACTCTGGCTTAGCGGACCGATCCAACTTAACACTTGATTCGTCACAAGCCATTTCCAACAAAAACCATATCTGTTTCTGACCTCGAATACGTTTACGCCTTCGCGACGCGGTCGTAAACGGCGGGCGAAAAAACTGTTGCGGAAGATCATAATGCAACCAGTCGGAAGTATGCCCGACCAGTTGCACATGACTAATATCCAAACCCGTTTCCTCTTTAAGCTCTCTATACATGGCTTGGTCCGGGGTTTCATTTGGTCGCATACCTCCTTGAGGAAACTGCCAACCATCATGCTTTGAGCGCCTCGCCCAAAATACTTTACCGGCACCATTTGACAGCACGATGCCTACATTTGGGCGGTAGCCGTCATCCGAGGAAATCGGCTCAAGACTAGTAAAATCGAACATAGGTATGATGGAGAATTTGCCATCTATTCTATTCCTTGGATGCGTCGATTCTCCTCCATGGTGGGCTACTTATCAATCCCTTCGTTGATATAGCGTGCCCCGAATATCGCAAAGGCTTTGCTTTCTAGGATTGTGCCTTATAATCGCGGCTTCAATAAGATCCATAAGTGAAGACTGTCACACCTACAATTTAAATTTCTTTTTAAAGTTAAGACTGCGCTGATCACTTATAACGTAACGACTTTCAATGTTTTCAGCCATCTAGGCCTTCTAACAATTCAAGCTATTAACTATGCCACTCGCTTTATTCGATCTAGACAACACATTACTTAATGGCGACTCTGATCATGCCTGGGGCATACATTTGTGCGAGATCGGTGCAGTAGATGCCATAGAACATCGATCCAGACATGAGCAATACTATGTTGATTATGTTAACGGAGAATTGGATATTTACGAATTTCTGGAATTCCAGCTGAAACCTTTAGTAGAAAACCCCATCGAATTACTCACCCAATGGCGAAACGACTATCTCGCCCAAAAAATCGAGCCAATGATCGAGAATTCTGCGCTTACACTCATTAATCAACACCGAGAACTAGGGCATGAGTTAGCCGTTATAACCGCCACGAATAGTTTTATCACCAAGCCTATTACGGATCGACTAGGAATTAGCACACTGATTGCAACCGAACCTGAAACCATTAATGGCGAGTTTACCGGACAGGTAGATGGCACACCTTGTTTCCAATCGGGGAAGATTGAAAAGCTCAACGATTGGATGTCAAAAAAAAATTATAATTTAACGGACAGCTGGTTTTATTCCGATTCTTATAATGACCTGCCCTTGCTTCTAGAGGTAGACAATCCAGTAGCCACAAATCCCGATGAAAAACTCGCTAACGAAGCCGCACGAAAAAAATGGCCTGTAATCAATTTGTTTTCTAACTAATACTCAAATAATTGCCATTCCCCGTCACTTCACCAAATTACCAGTCAAGCACGGAGTAAGATTGCAATGACCATCTCTATAGGTGATATGTTACCCGCACAAACTATCGCTACCAGCAAAAATGAAAACGCAAACCTCTCAGACTACGTCGGCGGGAAACTCATAGTTTATTTTTATCCCAAAGACAACACCTCTGGATGCACCCAACAGGGACAGGACTTTAGAGACCATTTTCAAGTTTTCACCAAAGCCCAGTGTCAGATTCTAGGAGTTTCCAGAGACTCACTAAAATCACATGCAAACTTCATTGCTAAAAATGATTTCCCTTTCACGTTGATATCAGATCAAGATGAACAACTATGCAAATTATTCGATGTCATAAAAGAAAAAAACATGTATGGACGAAAGTACATGGGTATTGAGCGCAGTACGTTTTTGTTTAATTCGCAGGGCATACTTACGCAGGAATGGCGCAAGGTAAGAGTAAAGGAACACGTACTAACGGTGCTAGACGCTGCACAAAACGCAAGCTAAATACACTAAAATCCTTCTAGTTTCAGACCCAAATCAGTCACGCTGCTTGCATACTGCAAGGCAACCTCTTTATCAATATCACCGGCTTGAACCAACATCATTAGATGATCATCAAAATGCAACATACCCTCAACCGTATCACCGCCTTTGACTAGATCTTCTATTTCTTTAATTCTCAAAGGATCCAATATTAGTTCGCTCACACGCGCGGTAATCGTCATCACCTCAAATGCTGCAATTCGGCCGCCAGTAGATTTTGGGATTAAGCGCTGCGTAGCAACGGCTTTCAAGTTTTGCGCCAACTTAGTTCGGATCGTTGCTTGCGCATCGCCATCAAAGCTCGAAACCATTCGAGTAACCGCATCAGCCGCCGTGGGCGCGTGCAAGGTAGAAAACACCAGATGACCTGTTTCCGCGGCATTTAATGCAATTTCAATACTGACTGCATCGCGCATTTCACCTAACAAAATAATGTCAGGGTCCTCCCTTAGGGCCGCTTTCATAGCCTCCTCAAAGCTCGGCACATCCAAACCAATCTGTCGCTGAGAGAAAAAACATTTATCACTCTCGAATGCGAACTCAACCGGGTCCTCTATCGTCAATACATGTTTTCTACGGGTATGATTTATCTCATTTAGTAGTGATGCCATTGTAGTCGACTTACCCGACCCAGTCGCACCAGAAAAAATGACCAAACCATTTTCCAAAGATGATATTTTCTGCACTTCTGCTGGTAATCCTAGCTCGCTAGGGACCGGGATATCACGCGCGATAATTCGCATAACGATCGCGCTGGCACCTAGCTGTCTATAAATATTTGCGCGAACTCGATTACCGTTTTTGTCTGCTATCGCAGTGTCAAATTGGTGCGTTCTAAGGTATTCGGCTGGATCCTGATCTCCGAGCATTAATTCGACTAATAACTCGACGTCATTAGCACGCAAGATTGGTGACCCCTTCATAGCCCGAATACTTCCGTCAACCCGAATCATTACTGGCGAATCTGCTCGCACATGAATATCCGATACCTTAATTTGTACCGATGAACTAACTACCGCGGTCAGAAAATCGATCACCGACATCCCACCGATTTGTTTTCCCTCTATTTCTGACAAAAGATCCCCCCGTATTTTAAATCCTATGGCTACTGAGTAGCTGTTTGGTAATTAGCCTACAAAAGATCGTAAACGATGTAACGCAGCGCCACTATCTAATACCTCAAGAATCATTTTTCGCGCTGCAACCGGGGCGCTTGCTTGCCCAGAGCTATATAGTATCAGGGCGCCTGTCGTTGTCAGCAATTTTCTAGCATTCCCACAGGCACCGTTCAAGGCTGCTAACCCTTCCTCCGCAATCCTGGCTACTTGAGCCTCACAGCTTTCTGTATCTGAAAATTTAATTTCACCACTCGACACGACGTCCAATGGATCAAAATCAAAATCTATCCGAGAAGGCTCCAAATCATGTTCAACGCTCACCAGAGTTGCCCTAAGCGGTTTATCAAGCGCAGGGAAAACACCTCCCTCCATCCCCTTTAGGAGGCACACTGAATCATAGCCCGCTTGCATTGCCATTCGAGCATATATAGGTGGGTAGGCTTTATGTACATACCCTATATGAAGGTGATTCTTTCCAGATGCCCGCAATGGGTGCAGTAGTCTTTCTAGCGTAGTTAGGGCAGTTCGCTTGATCATTAAGTCCCGTTGTTCGCGTATTGCATAAAGTGCTGGGGAACTAAATTCTTGCCCACAATATGCCCAACCCACATCCTCCGATTCCAAAAGGCTCACGGCCTCTGTCATATCCGGCAGCTGCGGTTTCCCTAGAAACTCAAAAACCTTTGCTGCTGTTACACCATGCTTAGGGCCGCAATCATGTACACCGCTAACATAAGCAGGCATTCCGCACGCTGCCAACACCGCAGGCAAGAATGCGCAAAAGTTAAGTTGACGATTACTGCCGTCAAAAGGTTCTGCCAACTCAACCAGGTTTTCGGTCTCGACGGCAACCGCATTTGTAAGCTCCAACATACCGTCCAAAATCCCTTCAAATTCGTGCATCCGCTCACCTCGCATACGCAGGGCAATTAAGAAAATCCCTAATTGCATCATGTTTTCATGACCATTTAATGCCGAAGTAATGGCTGCTGCTGCCTCTTGACGGGTTATTTCCTTCTGCAGTTTCGGGCCGATCGCAACCCGTTTTAGCAACTCTGGTAACTTTGGCATCTCCAAGCCAGCATCTGCACTACTCATTGTATATATCAATCAATTCGGGTTAACTGGATTAAATTCGCTAATATTATTCACAAGTGTAGCGTTGATTCACTTCAAATCAACGCTTATCCGTACTCAGCTTCTGACCAATCTATCACTCCCTTTGCTAGAATCAGTCCTAACAAACCACACGGAACCTCCAAATTGGATTATTTCCCCGCATTTATGAATCTCAAATCACGCGAATGCGTGATCGTCGGCGGCGGCCAAGTAGCATTGAGGAAAGCCAGACTTTTAGCTTCTGCAAATGCCCAACTCGTGGTGATTGCCCCCGATATATGTAAAGAGCTTAAGAATCTAAAGCAAGTACATACAACCCATCAGCGCGAATTCAGAGACGCTGATATTGACAACGCAACTCTGCTCATCGTTGCTACAAATGACACAAAGCTTAATGAGTATATTTCCAGACTGGCCCATCTCAATAACTTACCCGTAAATGTTGTCGACAACCCTTCTCTGTGTAGCTTTATAACACCATCAATTGTCGATCGATCACCGATTGTGGTAGCTATCTCTAGCGGGGGATCCGCTCCGGTATTAGCGCGCAGCTTACGGGCCCGGCTTGAATCTTACATCCCACCTGAATACGGCCAGCTAGCTGCCAGCATGGGTGAACTTCGAGCCCAAGTTAAAAGTAAACTTCCTAATGAGCGGGCTAGGAGAATTTTTTGGGAGAAAATTGTAAACGGCCCCATCGCCAAACAGTTTCTACGTGGTAACCAAAGTAATGCCATTGAACAACTACATCAGGCGGTTGACTCCACCGATAACGCTGCGAATGTAAAGACTCCTGGGAGTGTAGCTTTAGTCGGGGCCGGTCCAGGCAACCCCGATTTACTAACCTTTCGCGCATTAAGACTTATGCAATCGGCCGATGTAATTTTGCATGATCGGCTGGTGTCACCAGAAATTGTCGATCTTTGTCGTCGCGATGCAGAACGCATATATGTAGGAAAACAGCGAGATAATCACGCGTTGCCACAACCAAAGATCAACCAACTTTTAATCGAGCTAGCCCAACAAGGGAACTCTGTTGTAAGACTTAAAGGTGGTGATCCCTTTATCTTTGGCCGCGGTGGAGAAGAAATCGAAGGCTTAGCCGAAGCTGGAATACCCTTTGAAGTCGTACCGGGAATAACTGCCGCAAGTGGCTGCGCAAGCTATAGCGGCATTCCGCTGACCCATCGCAATTACGCGCAATCCTGTGTATTTGTAACCGGGCATTTAAAAAACGGGACCGTAAATCTTGATTGGCAGAAACTGGCAAACCCCGATCAAACCATCGTTGTCTATATGGGCCTAGAAGGTCTACCAAATATTTGTCGCGAACTTATTAATCACGGATTAGCCGACACCACACCTGCTGCCCTGATTGAACAGGGTACGACACCCCAACAGCAGGTCATCACCGGAGATTTGAACAATCTCGCAGAGTTGGTGTCAGAAAAATCGGTAACCGCACCTACGTTAATGATAATAGGTGGAGTAGTTAATCTATACGAGAAACTCAGTTGGTTTTCCGTCGCGAACAAATGACAAGAACAGGAAGTGCTAAGATGATTTGACCAATCATCTTCGATTTCCAGAAAACGGATTACCTCCCATCAAATTCTCAATTTCACCGCTTATATCGTCGCCATTAACCACACCGGTATAGGTCATGTCCATATCGCCCATAGGCGTTTCTGCGGTCACCGTAAAGTCAAAACTCTCATCGCTGATGGTAGCTTCACTAAACTCTATTTTCCCCATCATTCCATCAAGACTGCCAGTACCATCTTTATTAATAATTAGCACAGACTTCATGACTCCCATTGGCGACTCTGACGAAATATCATAGGTGCCAGGCACATCAGCATTCGTAGAAAATGACATGAATACTAAAAGGACAACCGCTACACTTTTTATTAAATTCATTTGTTGTCTCATATACAAATTTCGAGGTGATATATGCAAACTACAGAGCGCATACAAGGTTCAATAACTCAATTCAGCCACACTAATATTCCTTGGATCCTAAATATGGCGCTAATTTAATATGGGATACATCCGATAAAGCCTGATATTGCTAATTAGTCAGGTTCGCAGGCTCGTCATCACTAACTGATAATATCTTCCATCTATGAAGCGTAGACACTTTATTCAACTATCAAGCCTTGCCGTTGTCGCGGGTGGCGCAGCCTATACACTTGATCGTGGAATTCGGTACCCGAGTCTCGGTCTGGAACTACCAGTATTACCTAAAAGCTTTCTTGATCGCGACACGCTCATAGACCATAAAGATGCAATTCGAGTTCAAACCCAAACAGATCAATCTCGATTTCGAGCCAATGTGCCAGAGCCCAAGTTTGAACTGCATGTAAAAACAGCACGTACAATTCAGTTACTCATAGAAAATCTATCCCCCAAAGCTCAGCTACAGGTCACCGGTGCCAAATCATCAACCGAAACAGCGTCGGGGCTTCAACGATTAGTGAAGCTAGACTTGGGGAGCGAATCACGGGTTCTCTTGCAATGGACTATTCCTTCCGCGGAGAATTATCGCTTTGCTGCTATAGGAGACACAGGTGGTGGGCCAGAATTAGGTTGGTGCATTAAACGAGCGGCTGCGCTGGGTGCAGACTTCATTCTCCATTTAGGTGATTTGAATTACCGTCTAGAGGACTACGACCTGGCCCGAGCAAACTTACTTGATTCCCCTATACCAATCTACGTTTCAATTGGAAATCATGACTATCGAGATGGCGGTATTTACTATCACGATCGGTTTCGCGCACTAATTGGACCCTTAAATAATGAATTTACCTTGGGTGGTATTCGATTTCTTAATATAGATACAGCTAATGACTTCTTTCCGGCGTCTAGCGGGCATCGAGGCAATTTTATTCAGCAACTTAAAATCAAAGATAATGTCCGGGACACGGTTGCTTTTACTCATAGACCCATGGCTGACCCTAGACCAGGTGACGAACATGATATTGGGGGTGCGGGGCAAATTCCTTGGCTAGCGTCTCACCTAAATAGACTTAACTGCAAAACTCTACTTGCCGGGCATATCCACAGCAAGCTGGAGATCGAACACGAAGGAATTTACAATTATATTGCTGGGCAGGGCCTTGCGATTGAAGACGTTATCGCGGAGAAATCGGTCGCTGAAATTCTTCTCGGAGACGTTGCTCCAAATCAAAAAGTGCAATTCCACTGGGCCCCACTATTAATGCCGTTTAATCAGTCTCGAAACCTGAATGATCTAAGCACACAAATATCGCCAGAGAAAATTGCCCGACTCAAATCCAACTTACCCGGACAGTAAAACACCAAAGTAAACGATCAATAACGGGCTAGACCGATTTAACCGGGCGTTTTTGGAGTTTTCGTTGCAATGACCGACGATGCATATTCAATCGCCGCGCAGCCTCCGAAATATTCCCATCGCAGTCAGCAAGCACCTTTTGAATATGCTCCCATTCTAAACGCTTCAAAGGTAAAGGGTTCTCCGCCAGCCCTACGTTTGCTTCACCTTTTTCTCGAGCAAATGCACTGACCACCTCATCGGCATCCGTCGGTTTGGTCAAATAGTGAGTTGCACCTAGTTTAATTGCCTCTACTGCGGTTGGAATACTTGCGTAGCCCGTCAACACTACAATTTTCATCGCCCGATTTGCGCCCAATAATTCTGGAATAATTGTTAAGCCGGACTCGTCACCAATTCTTAAATCAACCACCGCAAACTCCGGAATCGATATAGATACTGCCGCTTGCGCCTGTGCTATATCATTTGCAATGACGACCTCATAACCATTATTCTCTAAGGCCCGCGCCAGTACCTGACTAAAAACCACATCGTCATCGATTAATAATAACGATGACATCAAGCCACCCCCGCTAACAGTGTGTCTAACGGTAATTCAATGTTCGCCCAGGCACCTCTAGATGGATCATTACTGATTTCAATTAAACCACCAAGCCGTTTTAAGGTCGCATGAGCTAAAAACAACCCGATACCCATTCCAGCTCCAGACTCAGCGTTTGATTTAGAAGAATAAATCTCCTTACCTATTCTGCTTCGCGCTCCCGCACTTAAACCTGAACCGTCATCTCGGACCCGAATAGTAAGTAGCTTTTCACTCCATATTGACTCGACATCAATCTTTGTCGCAGAAGCGTCGGCGGCATTGTTAAGCACCGTTACAATCGACTGACTTAAGGCCTTATCTGCAACAATCAGTGGAGCCGGTAAAGTTCCAGAAAACTGGGTTGATAGATTCACACCACTTCGCAAGTTTTGCCAATCATCCAGCAATCCTCGTAAATACTCATCGATACCTACTGGGTGCCCCGAATCCGCCTGTAACTGACCCGCATCCGCCGCCAAATTAGACAATATTGATTTGCAACGCTCTACTTGTTCTCGCACCAAGCCTAGATCTTTCAGCAGTGACTTTTCATTCGCATATTCGTGTTCCAACTCTTTACAAAGAATTGCTACGGTTGATAATGGAGTCCCTAATTCATGTGCGGTACCGGCCGCCAACGTACCCATTGCAGCCAACTGATTTGCTTGAATCGCCTCTTCTCTTGCAAGAGCAAGGGCGTGCTCTCGTTGTCGCAAACTACGTGCTATTCGTGTCACAAAAAAACCAACCAATAGCGCGCTAATTATAAACCCGTACCACATACCCCAGACATGCAGTTGCACGTTATCGTAATGTTCGTGCAACTGCTCCAAAGGTACGAAAAAGAACATCAGCAAGGTATAACTTAAAATCGCAACGCAGGTGATCAACCCTGTATAAACCACTCGCAAACTCGCTGCGGCAAAAATCACCGGCAAAATAAATAACGATACGAACGGATTTGAAGAACCACCAGTAAAATAAACCAATAAACTTAGTGCTAATAAATCTGCAACTAACTGCCACAAAAAAATCCGCTCTCTTAAAGGCTTGTTTCGCAATACCCACCAGGATATCAGGGTAAAAACCGCCAATGCACTGATCACGCCAACGACTGGGGTCAGAGGAATACTGAACCCGTAATATCTCTGTAAAACCGTCATCGCAAGCAATAGCCCAACAACAACAATTCCACGAATCGCCAATAAATAGAGAAGATTAAGCTTCATAGTCTAATGATGATGCAATTTCACTATCAATACATGAGACATTTTGTCGCGTCTATTCGCTCTCTCGAAACTTCAAGGTTTTACCGATATCAGGTTTCCCAGCCAAAATCTCCTGATAATCTAATCCATCCAATTCATGAGGAAACACAATCCAATCATCTGTTTCACAAACAAAATAATCCGGCGTTCGACCTGTTTTATTTTTTAAAGGCTTATACCACGGGCAAGCTACCCGAATTCTAGCGGCATTGATTTCACTAGTGGTCTCCAACGTATCAATAATTGCATTAATGCTTCTGCCTGTATCAAACACATCGTCAACAAGTAGTAAATTTGTACTGCGATCAACATGCGCTAACAAATATTCAAGCGAATCTACTTTAATCTGCGTGTTTTGCTGTTCGACCCCGAAATAAGACCTGCACCTGATCGGAATATGGTCAGCGACTACCCCATGCCATGAAAAGTACTCGTGCACAGCAACAGCAACCGATGCCCCCCCACGCCAAACACCGCAAATAAGGTCCGGACGATATTCACTGTCGTAAATCATTTCGGCTAAACGAAATGATTGCAGCAATAATCTATCAGCAGTTAAAAATATTTTTGACATTCGACAGCGTTGTTAAGAAACTCGACTCACATTATGCGACACCTGCTGGCTGAATCAAACATAGGGCAAATTGAGCATAAGTGTATATAACGCGAGTGCAAAGAGAGTGTAAACTTAGGCTACAGTGTGATCCACAAAATTAACCCTCGCACCGCAATTACTACCTACCAAACAGATGTCTGCTAAACCTCAAAAGACTTACACAGCCACTGCCGCTCTACTAGCCTCCTTACTCTGGCTTCCTATATCATTGCACGCGCAAGGGCCTGCAGCTGACTCAACCGCCATTCTTCGCTCAGCCGTATACAATCACCCGGTTGTCGACTCTCAAGGAATGGTAGTGACGCAGAACGCGATTGCCAGCAAAGTCGGCGCACAAATACTAGCTAGTGGGGGCAATGCAGTAGATGCGGCCGTCGCCACAGGATTTGCCCTCGCCGTGGCTCTGCCTAGAGCAGGAAACATTGGTGGCGGCGGTTTTATGCTCGTGTATCTTTCTGAACAAAACCAAACGATTGCAATAGATTACCGTGAAAAGGCCCCAGCAGCCGCACACCGAGATTTATATCTCGATGCCAACGATGAAATCATTCCCGACGATTCACGTTTTACTCATAGGGCCGCTGGCGTACCAGGCACTGTAGCGGGCTTGCACCATGCCCTAATTAACTACGGAACCATGGCATGGACTGATGTTGTGGCGCCGGCCATCGAATTAGCCAAAGCCGGTATAATAGTAAGTTCAGATCTTGCGGACAACCTGACTAGAGCGAAACGGCGGTTAGGTAAGAATCAGGCAAGCTTAAAAAAATTCTACAAGGACAACGAAAGCAACTATCAAGTTGGGGATTTATTTCAGCAGCCTGACTTGGCTCAAACACTTGAACGTATATCTGCTGAAGGCCCAAAGGGCTTTTATACCGGCCGAACCGCTGAACTGATCGTCGCCGATATGCAGGCTCACGACGGCCTAATCACCATTGATGATTTAGCTAACTACCAAGCGATTGAACGTGAACCAGTGCACGGTAATTACCGCGGCCATGAAATCGTCTCCATGCCACCACCTAGCTCTGGCGGCATTCACATTATCCAAATGCTAAACGTACTCGAGAACTTTGATTTAAACGCGACAGGGTACGGCAGCGCACTCTATATTAACCGCATGGCGGAGGTTATGAAGTACGCTTATGCGGACCGAAGCGTGTATTTAGGTGATCCTGACTTTTATGAAGTTCCTCAGGAATGGCTGCTTAATAAAACATACGCTAAAGAAATTGCCGGAAAAATAGTCGCCGGTAAAGCAACACCATCCAATGAAATTCTTCCGGGCAAACCCGATAACTACGAAAGCCCGGACACTACACATTTCTCCATTATGGACAGCAAAGGTAATGCAGTTGCAAATACCTACACCCTGAACTTTTCTTACGGCTCAGGAATAACAATTCCTGGCACCGGCATGCTACTTAATAACGAAATGGATGATTTTTCATCAAAGCCCGGTGTTGCCAATGCCTTTGGGCTTTTGGGAGATACGGCAAACGAAATTCAGCCGCAAAAACGTCCACTGTCATCGATGACACCAACTTTTGTGTTTAAAGATGGCAAGCCGTGGTTTGTAACCGGAAGCCCAGGTGGCAGTCGAATCATTAGCGCTGTGTTGCAACAGATCGTAAATGTCATTGATTTTGGAATGAACAGTGCTGATTCTGCCGCACAACCGCGCATACATCACCAATGGCAACCTGATCGATTGCAATTGGAACCCGGCTTCAGCCCAGACACAATTCACCTGCTAGAAGCAATGGGATACGACGTGCAAAGCGTGTCTAGAACGTGGGGAGCCGTGCAAAACATCGTATCGCATAACGGGATGTTTTTTGGTGGCGCAGACCCTCGTCGGGCCGACGCTGGTGCGCTTGGACCAGATGGTCTGGAATGTCTAAATAATACGGTCGCGTGCAGGCTTCCGTAAATGGATAGTTAAACACAAGGAATCGACTGAAAACCAAAGGCTAAAGGAATTATTAAAGCTCTGTCTTTGCACTGATTTTCACTGGCGTTTAGTGCTTATTTCGCCTATTATCCGCGCCCTTTAAGAGACGGGCCATATTTGGCTCTGCATTTGGCCACAAAAACCAGGTTTTGGAACCATGACTGACCTAAGCAATTATAGAAATATCGGCATCTTTGCACACGTTGATGCGGGTAAAACAACAACTACCGAACGCATCCTTAGCTTAACCGGAAAAATTCATAAAATTGGAGAAGTTCATGATGGCGAAGCCACCACTGACTTTATGGATCAAGAACGCGAGCGTGGAATTACTATTCAGTCTGCGGCTACCAGCTGCTTTTGGAATGACCATCGTCTAAATATTATTGACACGCCTGGTCACGTGGATTTCACGGTAGAAGTTTATCGTTCCCTTAAAGTACTAGACGGCGGTGTTGGTGTGTTTTGTGGATCAGGTGGGGTAGAGCCACAATCCGAAACCAACTGGCGTTATGCAAATGATTCAGAAGTTGCTCGAATCATTCTGGTAAACAAATTGGACCGTATGGGTGCTGATTTTTACCGTGTAGTTGATCAAATTAAAAATGTACTGGGTGCCAACCCAATGGTCATGACTTTACCTATTGGAATCGAAGATGATTTCTCCGGCGTGGTTGATTTGCTCACTAGAAAAGCCTGGGTATGGGACGATTCAAGCGACCCACTAAATTACAAAATCGAAGACGTACCGGCCGATATGGTAGACAAGGTCGAAGAATATCGGGAAGCATTGGTCGAAATGGCACTTGATCAGGACGACGATGCGATGGAAAAGTACTTGGACGGTGAAGAGCCAGATTTGGACACTCTAAACGCCTGCATTCGCAAAGGAACGATAGCATTGGACTTCTTCCCAACTTATTGCGGTTCAGCTTTTAAAAATAAAGGCATTCAGCTAATTTTGAATGCGGTTATTGATTATCTGCCAAGCCCGACTGAAGTTAAGCCACAGCCTGAAGTAGATGAAGAAGGCAACGAGACTGGAGAATTCGCTGTAGTTGATGCTAAGAAACCTCTGCGCGCATTGGCATTCAAAATTATGGATGACCGTTTCGGTGCTCTGACCTTCGTGCGTATTTACTCCGGCGTACTTGCTAAAGGTACCAGTGTGCTCAACACCTTTACAGGTAAAACCGAGCGTATCGGCCGAATTGTAGAAATGCATGCAGACTCACGTGAGGAGCTTGACAGCGCCTCTGCTGGTGACATTGTTGCTGTAGTAGGCATGAAGAACGTTCAAACTGGACACACTTTATGTGATCCAAAATTTCCAGCGACGCTCGAGCCTATGGTATTCCCGGATCCAGTTATCTCAATGGCGGTCTCGCCTAAAGATAAAGCTGCTTCTGAGAAGCTAGGCATCGCTCTTGGTAAAATGATTACAGAAGATCCATCGTTCCGCGTAGAAACCGATGAAGACTCAGGCGAAACCATCCTTAAGGGTATGGGCGAGTTACATTTGGATATCAAAATTGACATCCTAAAACGTACGCACGGTGTCGAAGTCGAAAGTGGTAAACCACAAGTTGCATACCGGGAAGCGATTACCAAACAGATTGAAGATAGTTACACGCATAAAAAGCAATCTGGTGGTTCGGGTCAGTTCGGCAAGATTGAATACGTACTGGAGCCTGCTGAAACCGGCACCGGTTACGAGTTCGAGTCTAAAGTGACGGGCGGTAACGTACCTCGCGAATTCTGGCCTGCCATCGACAAAGGCTTCCGCAATTCGATGGACGTCGGAGTACTCGCGGGTTTTCCATGCGTTGATGTCAAAGTCACGCTCATGGACGGTGCGTTCCATGCGGTTGACTCCTCAGCAGTCGCCTTTGAAATTGCTGCTAAAGCGGCCTATCGTCAAACCATCCCCAAGGCTGGCCCGCAACTGATGGAGCCAATTATGAAGGTTGACGTATTCACACCGGAAGATCACGTTGGTGACGTCATTGGTGATTTAAATCGCCGCCGTGGCATGATCAAGTCGCAAGACGCAACAACAACCGGCGTTCGGATTAATGGCGAAGTTCCGTTATCTGAAATGTTTGGCTACATTGGCGATTTGCGTACGATGACTTCCGGGCGTGGCCAGTTCACCATGGAGTTTGATCACTACAGCGCTTGCCCGCGAAACGTGGCAGAAGAAGTGATTGCAGAAGTAAAGGTACGTAACGCTGCCAAGTAAGTCCAAGCAATCAGCTATTCTAAATAGTGAAAAGCCCCGTTGGAATATTCCAACGGGGCTTTTTTTAACCGCTATAAATTGAGCTGGCCACACATTCTACTTGCTAAAGTAGCCACTAAACAGTTTTCTTAAACGGTTTAAATGCACCCAATAATATTGGTAGCAAAGTAATGTTCAGAACCAAAGCGACCAGCATTGCAAATCCCGTTAGCAATCCAAAATAAACTGTCGGTACAAAATTTGATAACGACAATATCGAGAACCCCAGGGTAACCAATACAGACGTATAAAACATCGCACGCCCGACCGTATCGTGCGCTATGGTCACCGCCTGGTCGTGTTCACCACAGGCACGATACTCCTCACGGTAGCGATACAAGTAATGAATAGTGTCGTCCACAGCAATCCCTATGCAAATTGCCGCTATGGTAATGGTCATTAAATCTAGAGGAATGCGCAAAAATCCCATAATTCCAAGCACCATAAACGCAGCCGTAATATTTGGAACGATGGCAACTAAAGAAACTGTTAAATTCCGAAATAGCAGCAAAAACATGACTACAATAGCTAAAAACACAAAGCCCAGAGTCAGTATTTGCGAGCGAAAGAAACTTACCAGCATATTGTTATATAACACAGCCAAACCCGTCATCTTGACTTGATCAGCCCCCAGCTCAAGATCGTTGACCAAAGAATTTTGTATTTCGGTTAACACATCATTCCGTGGCCGGGTTTGGTTCGACTCATACATACGAATCGAGAAACGTAACTCGTTTCCATCCTCGCTCATGTAAGGGTCAACCAAAGCCTCTTTTATTATTGGCGGCAGACTTTTGTATACCACCGACAACAGGAAGTCATCGTTAGCCACATTAGGTGCTGTCAGTTCGAGCAATTTCATTGTGGTATCAATAGAAAGTACCTTGCCCGTTTCAGGCACGCTTTCTAAATACTGCTGGATTGCCTCAGCCTGCCGCAGTTGAAACGTATTAAACCAGTAGCTGGTTGCAGTAATGCCAGCTTCGTCTTCGCCATACTCATCATCAAAGTCGTCATCGAAGTCGTCATAAAAATCACTATCTGGATCATCAAAAAAGTCATCACCCGCTGCATCCGAAATTTCTTCAAACGGTGGCGCAGTTACCACAACATCCAACGGAATAGTTCCACCTAGCTCCCTGTCCAGCAGCTCCATGCCCTGATAAATCTCTGATGACGACTTGAAATAATCAATAAAGCGATTATCAACAGAAAGCTTCGACATACCCCATAGCGCGCCAACAAAAAGTATCGCCACAACAATACTCGCAGGTTTCGCCATTTTGCGAGTAATGGTCTCGGCCAGGCCTATAATCTTTCCCGGTATATTGTGGCCTGAAGCAACCGATGGCTTACCCGGCGAGACCAACATAAGTAGTGCAGGAAATAAGGTAAATGCCAGAACAAAAGCGGCCATCACGCCCATAGATACCATCCAACCAAAATCGATCACTGGCCGTATGCCACTAGCGGCTAACGACGCAAAACCAACTATAGTGGTAAGCGCCGTGTATAAACTTGGATAGAACTTCTGCTCCATGGTGTGAGCCACCAATGTAAACTGATCAGCATCCGGCTGTATTCGATGAAGCTCGCGGTAATGCACAATCAAATGCACACACAATGAAAGCGTAATAATTAACATCAAGGAAATAAAATTTGACGAAACCACTGTCACCGGCCAATCCAATAATCCCAAAACGCCCAGCATAATGGTGCCTGCTGCAAAACACGTCACTACAGGTAAAGCCGTCCATCGAGTCTTACGAAAAGCAATCGAGAGCAACACTATAATCAGCAAACATACGCCAACACCAAAGGTATATAAGTCGCCACGGATATAATCGATCGAGTCCGATGCAACCATCGGTACCCCACCTAAAAATAACTCAGCTGCGCCACGATAAGGTTCCATGATTTCGCGAACTTCGGCAATTAATTCCGCCTGGCTAGTCTGTGAGGCCTCGGCCGCACGGTTATAATCATAGGTCACCTGATCCAACTCAGCCCGTTGCTCACCCGACATGCCAGTGCCGCGCATTGCGCGTAATTGGTCACGACGAAACTGCAGATCAAGCAATTGAGTATTCGGAACAAGATTTAATTGCAGCGCTGTAGTCGTGCCTGAAGCATTCACTAACAAATCTCGATAGAGCACACTATCTACCAGTTCAGTACGTGCGAGATCCGGCGACGCACCTGCTTCGATTGTATTAATCCCTTCTTGAAGATCGCTAAGAGTAACGCGAGGGCTATCTATAAGCGGCACGTCCAATAAAGAAAGCACCGAACCCACGCGTTCCAGCTCCACAAATTCAGCCTTCATCGCGATAAGGTTGTTTAGTGACGCCTCACTAAACAATTCATCTTCAGGCGTATAGGTGACCACCAGAAACTCATCACTTCCGTACGATTCTCGAGTTTCGCGATAATCGCTCAGTGTCGGGTCGTTCTCCAATAGCAGCGAATCCGACGAGGCATCCAAACGAAAATTCTTGGCATAGTACCCAACCCCCAACACCAGGCATAAGATAACAATAAGCGCTATCGCTGGGTTCCTGAGAATAAGCCGGTGATATAGATCGATCATTTTATTTTATAGCGAACACGCGCTGCAAATGCGGTGCAAAATCCGTAGTGAACTTCAACACATAGATGCTATCTAATTAGCCTTTCGCGGGCTAGTAGATATTAATGAGCATACTTTAAGTATGCGCTTCCTCGTTGTAATAACCGCAAAAGTTATACTCTACTAACAAACTCGGTGTACGCCGTATCTCCACAATAACTTCTAGTGGTAATTCCAAACCGTTCGCAGGTTGCAATGTCACTTCTGCATCCAACTCATTTCGAACAGACGATTGTTTTTCTACGACTACGTGATGCTGTGCACACAGCTTGAGGTCAATGATATAGATATAGCCGTATTCATAATCTTCCCCCTGTTTTGCATAATGAATAGCTCTTTCCAGATTCGATGTGGTCGATATCCTCCCTGACGGATATGCTTTAGGCTGCAGCTTTCCATTGTGATAAGCAAAAAAGCTCGGGTTCTCTCCTCTAAAAACTCGGGTATTCAATTATTAGCAATCCAATATTTCAATTCAAAACAAAAAAACATTTTACGCCGATACTCGCAGACATTTTTATGTTTTGATTTTAATCGCCTAACCTTCCACACCCTCCCACTGAGGTGTGCAATTAAATAATTCTACCTGACGGCCTGGCTCCCACTTTCTAGAAGAATTACGCACAAATGGTTTAGAAAATACAACTTGATCGTTTATGATGATCTGGTAGTTCAACATGTTTCCATCATCCGAGGCGGAAAACCGTTCGATAAAACTTACCTGCTCAGACTGTGGGATACCCACCTCATCGTAGTAAGCCCAACTCACGTCGGTAGTGTTAACTACCAGCGTGTCGCCCTCCCAGTGCCCCTGAGAATAACCAAGCGGAGTATGTATTCTGTCCAATTGAGTGCCTTGCTCTGTCATATAGATTACTCGCTCTATGTCGTACTCTTGAAGGCGAATTAGAATACGCTCACCCTCATTGACTATCTCCATTGGAGAGCCGCGATCAAACATTGTTTCTGGCATTCCTTGTGTACAATCGAGTTCAAAATTATCTTTAAGCGGGTCATACGCCTGAGCTAATTCACGGCCTGCATCTGTGAATAAAGGTTCGTAATCCGCAGGTTTTATTCCAGGTTCCAGCACATTAGCCCAAACACGAAATACCCCATCTGCTGACTGTTTGGCCTTCTCGACGGTAGACTCATCAAGATTTTGAAACTCACCCGCCATTCGCTGAGTTGACCAGCGTAGCTCACGATTCCTACCATTAACGAATTCTTGTCCATTAGTGAGCAATATATGAATTATCCCTAGGGAGTCAGTATCTATTTTTGATATAAACCCGGCGACTTTTATCTGATCCCCAACCTGAACCACGTCGTTAGCACCTATTCCCATTCGCCGATAACCATTTATGCTGCCGTTCATTTCCAGCTCCCAAATGGTTTCTTCCTCTAGCTCGTTAATAACGCTCAACTTAAATCGAGGATGCGGGTTACGCCAAAACACGGCCGTCACCTCACCTTCAAGTTCAACCAAGTTTTCCGCCAGATACAGTTCTGGATTAACCACCGACCCATGATGCGCAAGCACACTTGCTGGCGCTAAAACTCCGAACATCCAGCCTAAAATAGCCAAGCTGGCACGTCTTTTTAAGTTCAACATTTTGTTCTCCCCCCAGCGTTGAAAATAAGCATTAGCTTTAAACGACGTTCGCTAACCGCTATTGTAAAAAGCCTACGCCAACCATTAAGTTGACCCTCAAGCTAGCTTACACTCCCCAGCGCTCAATAAATGTAACGAAGTTTATTCGGGCAGAGCTAGATCGCACAGTCATACGGCTCTACTTTGGCATCTGGCAATGCTAACCGACGTTTAGTTAGTTCAACTGGTTCAGTAAAAGCCGTCGGGTCCGTGACAGTTAATTTATAGCTTAGGGTCTTACCATCTTCACTTGGAATAAACTGCTCCACGAATGTAGCGCCAGGGCCCTGCGGAATGCCGATTGTATTGAAATGCGGAAAGTCAACGCGACTTGTTTCCACCACCAACGTATCAACGTCCCAGCGCCCAATCGAGTATCCCAAATGTGATAAAGGCTGTTCTTCAACGGCCACATTTGAATCCATATGTACTACGCGGAGCGCTGCATACTCTTCGAGGAGAATATGAATATCGATACCCTGCTGCGAGATCTCCATCGGATAACAAACAGTTAGTGTTGGATTAAAAATTTCAGGAAAAGGAAAAGCATCAGGATCGGTAAGCGAAGCACTCCAGAATCTAAAAATACCAGCCTGATTATGTTCAGCATCATCTTCGGTAGCCGCCCACTTATTGGTTGACGAAACTGATTCTCCCCAACGCGGCTCAGCCCAAGGATCAAAAACAATTTCCTGACCACTTAGCAAAGTGGTTAGCGCCCAAGAATCTAGTTGAACTTCGGAAACGATATCCGCCGGATCAATGTTATTTCTAACATCAGCTTTTCCACACAGCAAATAGTGTATCGATTTATATTGCGAGGTCCAATATCATTACCAGTACCGAACGCGTGAAATAACATGCTAGTAGAGAAGCTATATTGATCAAGAACACCCCGTCGGGCTAAGATTACGCAATACCGGCATCAGGCCGGAATTCTTTTGGGAGAAAATCATGTACCACCATATTCGTAAGTTAATTCTAGCTATTTCTGCACTGTTATTTGGTTCGAGCTCGATTGGCCTTACTCAAGCACAAGAGCTACCTGACGGGCCCGGGAAAGAACTGGTTAGCGCTACATGCGTGGCATGCCATGAGATTGAATTGATTCCATTGTCTGCAGGCTATACCCATGCACAGTGGCGATATTTAATATCGAAAATGATTGATCTACCCGAGCCTTTATCCGGTGACATCCTTCAGTATTTAGCCGCTAATTTTCCACATAGCAACCGACTTCAACCAACGCTTATTGATGGTGACTTTGAGATCTCCATCCAGGAATGGCACGTGCCGACGCTAGGACAACGTTCCCGTGACCCAGTGATGACGGCTGACGGTATGATCTGGTGGACGGGGATGTTTGGCAGTCTAATTGGCCGACTTAACCCCCAAACCGGCGAAATGACGGAATTCAAGCTCGACCCAACCGCTAGGCCACACAGTATTATTAATGATAAGGCGGGGAACATCTGGTATACCGGTAACAGCAATGGAACGATGGGTAGGTTAAATCCAGAAACTGGTGAAATCACTGTATACCCGTTACCGGACCCTGAAGCTAAAGACCCGCACACACCAATTGTCGCTGAAAATGGTGATGTCTGGTTCACTATTCAGAACAGCAATATGCTTGGTCGATTAGTTCCGGGTACAGGCGATATCCGTTTGACCAAAATGCCGAGAGAACGTGCACGTCCCTATGGGATAAAGGAAGACTCCAAAGGCACCATATGGATCGCTTATCGTGGTAGCAACGCCGTAGCGAGTCTTGATCCTGCCACTTGGGAATTTACCGAGTACGAGACGCCGAATCCTGACCCCGAGTCACACCCAGGAGGTTATTACATACGCCGTCTGGCCATCGATAGCCAAGACAACATTTGGTACGCGGATTCAGGGCGCGGGTTTATAGGAAGACTCGATCCAAATTCAGGTGAAATAAAAGAATGGCCATCACCTAGCGGCGCCAAATCGCACCCGTATGCGATAGAAGTAATTGATGACATTATTTGGTACAACGAATCTGACCAACGACCAGATGCTCTGGTACGCTTCGATCCGCAAACCGAGGAGTTTCAGAGCTGGGCAATCCCTTCAGGCGTTGGGATTATTCGAAATATGACGAAATCCCCAGACGGCAACCTCGTTATCCACCAAAGCAGCACAAACACTGTTGGTTTGGTAACCATTCCGAAATAGTCTACAAGTGACCCACTTCTTGTCCTTGTCTGGCCGTTTGGAAGCCTATTGCAACGCTTCCGGCGGCCTAAAAGGCACAAACTTGATCATACGTTTGCGACCGACTTCTCCGGAATATATATGACCATTGAAATCGACACCGAGAAACTCAATGTACGCACCCGCGCTTTCTTCAATCTGCGGAATAAAATGCGTAACCCATGCCTGTTCTGTATCCAGGCTACCAATTCGAATACCTCTTTCCCAACCTAAATTACTTCGCCATTTATCCGGTTCGCTTGTTCGAAAGGCCCCTGACAGCCCATCGCCGACATAGAGCACGTTGTTGCGGTCGACAAACAATCCGCTAGGCTTACCGTAATGGGTCCATATCTGTTGCAGCTCACCTTCGCTATTGAACACCTGAATCCGGCTATTACCTCGGTCGGCAACTAACACGCGGCCGTTAGCATCTATTTTTACATCGTGGGGATCACTAAAACTGGCGGCCTCTTTACTCTCAGAACCTACGCCACCCCCTATCGACATCAAAAAAGTTCCATCCGCAGAGAACTTCATTAAACGATTATTCCCACCGCGATGTCCGTCCGTTACCCAAATATCTCCGTTAGCAGCAATTGCAACTCCGGAAGGACCATTAAAATGAGACTGGTCATCACCCCATACGCCTGCCTCACCAAGCCTCATTAGAACTTCGCCTTGCATATTAAGTTTCAGCACCTGATGCCCCAAACCTAGCTGCTCACCCAGCGTGGCGCGACTATCACCGTGAGAGCCGCCTTCAGTAACCCAAATATACCCCTCGTGATCTAGGGCAAAACCATGCGGGAAAGCAAACATACCTCCACCGAAACTATCTACCAGATTGCCTTGCAGATCGAATTTCAAAATGGGATCAATTGTATTACCAGCACATTGGTTATCGCCGCACCGATCCAGAAACCAAAGATGCTCACCGTCGGGGTCAGGAAAAACACCACTTATCACACCAAAAGTTCGACCTTCAGGAAGGTTCCCCCACCCCATTTGCACCCGATAAGGGTTAGTAGTGCTGGTCTGGGCAATAGCTTCTGGACCTATCAAGAAAACTGGCAGCACAAATAAGGCACTAAAGAGCAATCCAATATTTCGCCAGACAAAGTTTACGTAAGTAGACTCACCTCGAACTTTTCTATCGCCTATCGCTTTAGGATCTTTCATCAACGCTTTCTCGTACTAATTCTGCTTGGTGATTTTCAAATCTCTATAATGTGCAACGGTTGAACCTTCGAGCCAAAGTGCGACAGCACCAGTACGATTTGCACCTGACATAAGATCATTAACCATTATTGTTGGTTGCTCGCTATCGTGAACAAAAAGCCGGGCTGTTTCGCCATCAACTACAATCTTTACTTTCGTCCAAGTTGCTGGCTCCAAATCTACATAGGATTCGTATTTACTTGGCGATTCACTGCGCAAACGATACCAAGGGTAGTCGGGGTGAGAAATGTACTGAGCGGAATGATTTCTTCGTTCCTGATCTTCGGCTCGGCCGTTAGTAGGCCTGATATAAAATGCATCGTAGGTCTTCAAATCTGGTTGTAGCCGAAATGCGACGCCAACGAATCCACGTGCACCGCCGAATGCATCTGGTGCGGGTTCACCAGCCACCTCTAATTCAATCGTTCCATTGTGAAAGTTCCGGTCGACGATAACGAGATGATCAACACGGTTAGTCTCTCCAGGCCCACCGACATTGCCACCGGCCTCAATCTCCAATCTCGCTGCTTCAGACATCTCAACTCTAAGCCCAGCCTTACCCTTAAATTCCACGTGGCTAACTACCGCATTGTGTGTTGTAAGCGAAGCCGCCGCTGACAGATCAACTTCTTCAGCTATCACTACCCCGTTATGCAACGCGGTAAAACTTAGTATTAAAAGTGCAGCAAGCTTTCGCATGACCCTCCGTTCCTCAACTAGTTTATAGGTTTCGATGCCGAATCAATTATCGATTACGATCATAAGAACCAATGTCTTCATAACCGACGCCACTGCATGAAGTTGACCCATAGCGAGTAAACTTTTGAATTCGAGGGCCGTTATCAACCTCACCAGTATAAACATTACCTTCCGAATCAGTTGCCAGTATATGAATCCAGTTGAACTCCCCGACCTGTCGGCCACGTCTACCAATTCGATCAAGTTCGGTATAGTTTTCACGGCTTACAATGTAAAAAGTTCCATTCGCCAAATCCGCCACATACATGCAGCTCTGTTCCGGATCGGTAGAAAATGCCGCTGCCAGTGCAGTACCACTCGCACTATACGGAGCTATCGGCACATCCCTTACAAAGCCACAGACGCCAGGCTCTGCATCAGGGTTAGCACACTCACCCTGACCAACCTCACTCACATCAAACACCTGAATTCGGTTATTGCTGCGATCGCAGGCATACAACAGCCCATCTTTACTAAGCACGGCACAATGCAAAGGACTACGATAAAACATTGGTTTCAGATTTCCGGCTTGGTAATCCCCCGCCCACGGCCCAGCATTATAAGGGTCAATATCTGTGCCCTCTGGATCATCTACCGGGTTTTGCCCGTACGCACCAAAATGTGCAATGTATTGCCCATTTTCTGCATCAACAATTAATACGCGCTTATTACCGTACCCATCAGCGATGTACATACGATTAGTTTCGGGGTCTACCATCATATCTGCAACTAAATAAGGTTGCGGCGTACCATTCGGCCCGCTATTTGTATCTTCGCTGTCTGGAGCCTCGCGTCCGGCATGTCCAATTTGATAAATAAATTCGCCATCAGCAGTAAACTTTAAAATATGCGAATCATCACCAAAGGTCGCCGCCCAAGGGAACTGCCCCGTAAAGTTTGTGCCATTACCCGATATATATACAAAGTCGTTATGGTCTACGAAAATGCCGTGCTCTCGACCTGGCCAAAAACAACCGTCTTCTTCGCGACAATTATTCTCCAAAAAGCCTGGATCCTGCGGGCCACCCCAGGAATCTAGTAAGTTGCCTTCTGGATCGAATTTCAACACTGACGGCGCGACCGAACAACAACCTGCAATCTGATCTGCCACAACTCTTGAATTGCCCATAGCGTCAATTGGATTCCCGTCGGCATCAGTGCCTGCTACGCCAAGACCCCGCACAGAACTCTCATCTAATGATCTTCCACGATGATAAACCCAAATATTGTCGTGGGAATCCACAGATAAACCGCCAACCTGACCAATCAGCCAATTATTCGGCATATGTTGGGGCCAAGTAGGGTCAACCACGAAATTTGGGGCAGTTGCTCCTGGGGCCACTCTTGGTTCAGAGCGTTCTTTCAAGCGCTCCAAAGAGCTATCGGAAACTACTGTTGCGGCAGGTTCTGGTGCGCTGACTTCAGGAACAATAGCATCAGCTCCACTCGACATCGACTCACCAGCACCTGTTCCTGACTCAGAACACGCCGCAAGACCTAAGACACCACTTAATATAAGCAGCGCACCTAAACTTTTTATTTTACGCATTTTTTATCCCCATAATATTCAACCTTGATTCAACATCCTAAACTTAAAATTATTGTTCCATCAACATTCATAATAGAACGAAATATAGGCTTACGTATAGGGTAGATAAAAAATTGCCCACCTCTAAACTTAAGTTTAAAACGATACACACCCACTAAAGCCTCCAATTGGATGGCGATTATGAAGGAGGATGAACGACATCTGATTTGAAAATTGGAATGTGTCTAAGTAGGATGTTCCAGTTCAACTCACAGAAGTAACCATGGGAGGTCTGAAATGCAACAAGACGAACTTAAAAATCTAAAAATTGCTTTATTCCTGTTTGGTGTGATTTTTATCGTTGGAATCCCTTTTATGATGTGGCTTTGGCCTGAGGGCTGGGGTTGGACTCCTTCGCAACCTGAGTATGAGCAAATGATTATGGGTATTTACGCTACCTTGGGTGTGTTTTTAATCCGTGCTGCAAAGGACCCATTGGCGAACGTGAGTCTAATCTGGTTTACCGTTTGGTCAAGTCTTGTTCACGGAGCAATAATGCTAGTTCAAGCGCTTGTCGATGAAACCGAAAAAGCCAATTTAATCGGAGACATTCCGGCTCTATTCCTAGTGGCAATTGTACTTTGGTATTTGGTGCCGAAAAAAGCAGCCGCTTAGGAAACCAGCATTTTTATTCGCGATTTAGAGCATACACTCGTAGCTGCCGTATAAAGGTGATGCTAGACAAAACACCAATAGCAGCAAACATAGCTAACGCAGCAAAAACCATTTGATGCCCGGTTATTGCTGTGTGGTTGTCTAACATCCAACCCATACCCGGCCCTACAAACACGTCTGGAGTAAACCCGATGACTGAAATCGCGCCAATAGCTGTACCAGTAATATTCAATGGTACTTTGGATTCTTCCAGTAGGGCAAAGTAGATCGCATGTAACGCGTAAACTGCAAAGCTGGTGACCACCACATTTGAGCTAAGCACCCAATACAAGCTTGGCTCTGGGGTCAACAGCATGAATACACTATAGCCTGCCAGCAACATCAAAAAACAAATAGAGATTACTCTCGATGCTCGATAGCGATCAGCCAGAATCCCGGCCAAAATCGCAGCGATAGGGCGAACCCAGCTACTCAGGGCACCTACTTTTGCACCCTCGATTTCATCCAGCCCATAGCCTTGCACAGCGTACAGAACGTAATTATCGACCCCCTTGTAAGCTACATAGGCGCTCAACACGATTAGCATTTGTGGCCAGATCAATGGGTTTTTAATGACGCTACCTATATTCCTCCAGACTTGGAACGTCGGTACGTTTGTAGCGGCGTTTATGCGCGAATAAGGAATAAAAAGCGCTACCAATATGGCGGCGATTATTGTCGCTGCTATGTACAAGTAAGTTATTTGTTGCAGCGCAGTTCTTCTCTCGGCGTCACCAAGCTGATCAAGCTCGTTGGGTACGGAAAAACTCAATATTGCGATTGCTGCCGATACTAATATGGCTGCAAATGCCCCTCTACCGGCCTCTAAAAACCCAAACGCTCGACCCTGTTGATATGCACCACCCCATTCACGTGTTGCCTTAATTAACGCTCCCCAAAAAAGTAATATGCTTGAACATCCCCAAAAGCCGTACAAGTAATATAATCCTCGTTGATCGGGAATTTGTGAGAAATAAAAGCCACCCAGAGCGGTAGAAAGTAACGCCAAAACCATCAAGTTTTTAGCCTCATAGCGGTCTGCTAGAGGCCCACCAAAAAAATACGAAATCATTGCGATAACTCCGTAGGTGGCCTAAACCTGACCAATTTGAGTATTGCTCAACTGAAAGACGTCCAATACCGTTGGCCGAAAGAAGCGCACAATATGAAATGGCAAAGAAAATACTGCCTCGCCCGCTGCGACAAGCGCAAACAAGCCCATAAAATGATACAGCCGGCCAGCCCTTGATACGTTACTCATCCATTATTCCTACAAATGTTTATGCGCCACAAATATGAAAAAGCTAAGCACAATAATACGCAAATTTGGCGCAAATGGTGTAGCCCCGCCTAGCTAACACATATCGTTACAGGTGTAAGAAAAATGGCAGGCCTTAATCCGCAGCCAAAATTGCTTCGGTGAGAATATGTTCGTTTAGTAAGTTTCCATCGACGCCGTAATGTCGCATGGCCATGGTTGGAACTTCGTCAACGCGTTCAACGGTAGTTAACAGAAATCCTCCAATGATGTTCAGGTAACGATGTTCAGGACGAACGTCATCGTTGCTCGACCAGCCAGACGTGTGTGTGTCGCTGGCGGGGCCCGTTGCATATTCGCGCAAGCCAGTTTCATCATCGACCGAGACGTATTGCCAATGCCGGTCGCCGACTATGGTTATCATATTATCTTGATCGGCCATGAACTTACGAAGCTCGCTACCTTCGAAATCAAACGAAACATTGGCGTGACTATCAGTTTTACCCTCATTATCTGGGCCAACCATAGGGGTTGGACTAATCAAGATCTTAAATGTTGCGTCAGATGCTTCGACCGTTTCTTTGAACCATGCCTTCTGCTCCTCCCCCCAAATTGATTTGCCAACATAATCAGGCACCTCGTTTTCATCGCGATAATCTCTGCCTTCAACTAACCAGACCTGTAGATCTTGTCCCCACCGATAGGTGCGGTAGGTTAAATCGTTCATCGGGACTTGTTCCTTAAAAATTCTTACTCCGTCCTGAAAAGTAAGAGCCCCCATATATGAGCTTTCCTGCGTCGGCCATGTATCATCCTGCCAAGTGTCATGGTCATCCTTGATGAAATAGCTGGTAACGTTGCGCTGAAATTCCATGTTAGTCGGCAAACTGTACATTCGAGCCCATCCCCACCTCGCCAAATCAACGTTCTTTGCGTACGCGTCGTAATAAACGATATCGCCAGTGTGTACAAAAAAGTCAACATCTAAATCCATCATAGATGGATACATGCGAAATCCGCCACCCGGCGCATCTTGATCTTCGTAGTCTTGTCCAGTGGTGGCGGCAAATACTACGCGGGCGGGAACATCCGGCGACGGTGCGGTTCGAAAATGACCTTCTATCGCAGATGAAACTTCCGTGCTACCCGTTTGTCGTGATTCAACACGAACTTCATAATCTGCCCCTGACAGAAGATTTATCAGCATAAATTGACTAGTGAAATCTTGCTCCGGATCGACCGCTTGCCATTCCGTCGACAGCCAATTCTCGCTGCCTTCGGGCCGATACTCAACCCGAAGCTCCCCTTCGGCGCCACGAACTGCGCCGTCGATATTGTCTAGTGAATATCCTTCAGGATAAGTAACTACTGGCACCCAATCGTGCGGATGAAATCGACCAGGGAGGTCCTCCTGTAATTCATCACTATCTGGGCTCTTATAGAGAACATTTGGCCACGGAGCATCGCTGCCAACACGTTCTGGATTCTGGGTTAATCGGGTCCAGACGATTGCCTCGGCACTCGTCACCTCGCCGATTTTAATACCCGTCGTTTGATACGGACCCCTAGGAACAATCGGCGTAATGGAAGTTTCAGGGGTCGCTAAAATGGTTTCGGCTACTGGCCTCGAATCTGTTGACTGGTTGCAACCCGCCAAAGTCAGTAGGCCTGCAACGATAAATTTAAAGTTTTTCATGCGCCTATAATCCCCTCTAATGCTTAGTCTTGACTGCGTAGACAAGCGCCCGCTCCAAACGTATGCCGGACTAACTTGATTGGAAATCATTATGGCGTGTTCAAAACAAATTGTCTTGCCGCAGTAACAAACCCTTCTAAATAGGATATTTCTAAACAGTTAAGTGCTTTATACTTATTTTTTGCTGAACTAAAAAATAAAGTAGAGGGAAATTAAATGGCTATTAATCGTATCTTTGCACTTTCTGGATTGCTTCTGATATTGGGTATTCCAACCAGCTCCATTGCACAGGAAGAACCCACCAGATCAATCACACAGATAACGGGCGATTTATATCGTGGACAAAACAATAACCACTTTACTGTTTTCTTGGTCACCGAAGAAGGAATCATTTTGACGGACCCAATAAACCCCGGGTTTTCTGCCTGGCTGAAAAGCGAACTTGATACCCGGTTTGACGTGCCCGTAAAGTATGTACTCTATAGCCATCATCATGGAGATCACGGCTCTGGTGGTGATGTGTTCGCTGAAACAGCCACTTTCGTTGGGCACGAGAACATGTTGACCCACATGGCTATGCCACCAGAATCCACACCACTGCCACTCGAAGGACAATACGCGATTGCTGCGACTATGGATGCAAACGACAATGGACTGATTGAGATGAACGAAGCAAGCGGTGCGGTACTCGCTAATTTTGTTGGCTTTGACGAAAACGAAGACGGTGTACTCAACGGCGCAGAAGTATTGCGCGGACCAATCAGTCAGGTTCGAGAGCCAGAGCTTACCTACGCCACCAATATGGTCATCTCACTTGGTGGTAAAGACGTCGAAATGACGTGGGTCGGAGAAATGAATCATTCATCTGATATGAGTGTGATTACGTTCCCTGAAGAAAAGGCAATGCATATTGTTGATTTCGTAACCTTCCAGCGCCTGCCATATCGCGAGATGGATTTTGAGAATAAGATGTTTGACGAATGGATGACTGCTATTAATCATTGGGAGACCGTTTCTAAGGACTACGACTTCATCTCTCCTGGCCATGGGCCGTTAGGTGGTGCTTCCGACGTTACCGAATGGCGAGAATACTTCGATCAATTACAGGCTGCTGTCAGCGAAGGAATTGCAACGGGTCAATCACTCGAAGAAATGCGAGAAAACATTGCACTTCCCGATTACAGTGATTGGTCCGGATATTCATGGTTACATGAAAATGTTCTAGGTATGTACCACTTTTTAACTGACGAATAAGCTTTATTGTTCGTACTCTAAACCGCGAATACAGATCAAAAACCATTGATGAACAAGTTCGTTAAAAACCTCACTCAAGGTCAACCCCTAGTCGAAGGACTAGTGATTTTGGTTTCGATCTTGCTCGCGTTTGCCATTGAAGCATTGTGGGCCGAGCAGCAAGATCGACAAGTGGAACAAGAAGAACTCAGCCGACTGCATTTAGAATTCACTGCCAACCTCAACGGTATTGGGCGAAACACAGATTTGCAGGAAATGGTGCGTGACGCGACGGTGGAGCTGTATCAAACTATTCAAGGCTTACAAGATGAAGAAACCATTGCGTTGTCTAATGGATTACTACGTGTGTCTCTGTTCACCCCCACCTATGACGTCGCCACGCCAGTTTTAGACGCGTTAGTTCTTTCCGGCCTACTTAATGTAGTAGAAGATAGTGGCGTTTTAGCAACAATCGCTGCCTGGCAACGGGCGGTTAAAAATGTAACCGAATTTGAAACCAGCGCGCTTGAATTTACTGAGTCTCAACTTTTGCCCAGCCTCATCCAACGTGGAAATATGGGGCCACTATTGATTATTGATAGCGAACTGCGCAATACCGAAAATGACCGCGCCAATGAAAATAGACCGGGCCCGGGGGAGGATAGACAAAGTAGCAACGGCCGAAGAGACGGCGAACGCGGCTTATTAACCCGCCTCCGCGGGCCTGACGATGATCTGGAAACCCTGGTCAAAGTCGATAGCGCCCTGAAAGGCCTGTTTGCGCAAAGAACAAGGGGTGCGAATCGTTCTGCTCAATCACTTTCTCGATTGGAACTTGCAGCGACACGCTTGATCAGTGCAGTAGAAATTGCGCAAGGACTAGCCCCGCGTAACCCTACCAATAGCTCAGGAAGACAGGTCTCGGCTTCGCCAAATTGAAAAGATAGCAGGAAATACCACTAATACCAATATCAGCGCGGTACCTACTCCGCCAAGCATAGGCGCGGCTATTCGTTTCATTACATCAGCTCCACTACCAGAGCTGTACATGATTGGCATAAGTCCTATAAGCAGGGTCAAACTTGTCATCAACATTGGGCGAATGCGTTGACTAGCACCCTGAGCGATAGAGTCTTGAAGGTCACGTTGAGTTAATACCGAACCACTAGCACGCCGATCTTGCCAGCTTAGGTCTAAATACAGCATCATAAGTAAGCCTAGCTCTACCGCCAAACCGGCAACCGCGATCATTCCAACAGCAACAGCAACGCTAAGATTGTAATTGAGCGCACTCAACAACCAAACACTGCCAATCACTGAAAACGGCAATGCCGACATAACTATCAATGATTCTACTACCGATTTTCTATGCAGATATAACATCAGAAATATCAACAGGACCGTCAACGGAACCAAAACACTTAAACGCTGCTTGGCCCGTTCAAAATAGGTGAATTGTCCTGCCCACTCGATTCGGTAGCCTGCGGGAATAGCGACAGAATCGTTAACCACTTGTTGCGCTAACTCAACAAAATCAGCAATACCAATTTCACTGTTTATATCGACAAATACAAAACTTACCAACTGTCCGTCTTCATTCCGCAGCGCCGGCGGACCGGTACGAAAAACAATATCCGCCACCTGTGTAATGGGTATTTGCTGACCTGAGGCTGTGGTTACAAAAATACGCTCAAGCGCTTCTGGGGTATCTCGATAGTCACGAGCATAGCGAACCAATATATCGTACCGCTCTCGTCCCTCTATAGTTTCGCTAACACGCGAACCACCGACTGCGGCTTCGATTACATCCTGTACATCGCCGACATTCAAGCCAAATCGAGCGGCAGCTGCACGATCAATATCAAAATCTATGAAATAGCCACCGGTAGCCCGTTCAGCAAAAGCACTTCGCGTGTAAGGCGCGGTACGCAGGTCTTTCATTAACACCTGTTCAATCTCTACCGCAGTCGTTTCAATAATAGTTAAGTCTTCACCAAAGACCTTAATACCCAGCGCAGAACGAATACCAGTCGCCAACATCTCAGTACGCGTTTGAATGGGCATCCACCAAACATTTGGCATACCGGGAAATCGCATCGCCAAATCCATTTCCGAAATCAACTTGTCCCAAGTCATGTCATCTCGCCACTCACTTTGTGGTTTCAACATGATATTGGTTTCGATCATAGATAAAGGCGCGGGGTCAGTAGGGCTAGTGCTACGGCCTACCTTGCCGAACACTCGCTCAACTTCTGGAAACTTCTTCAGCTCCGCATCCATCGTCTGTAAAACATTGGTCGCTTCTTCTATCGACATACCCGGAACGGAGGTCGGCATATACAATATGCTGCCCTCATTCATCGGCGGCATAAACTCACTACCGAGGCTCCGATAAACAGGGATTGTAAGCACCAGTGCAACCACTGTTGATATCACAACAGGCCAACGAAAACTGACGGCAAATCGAACTATCGGGACGTAAGCATTACTTAAGGCTAAATTTAGCCTACTCTTATTACTAGTTATCCGGCCCTTTATTAACAATACGGCAAGCGCAGGTATTAAAGTCACCGATAGGAGCGCCGCAAAAAACATCGAATAAGTTTTGGAGAAAGCCAACGGTTTGAACAACCGCCCTTCGGTACCCTCGAGTGCAAACACCGGCAAGAATGACACGGTAATTATCAGCAACGAGAAAAAAATACTGGGCCCGACTTCCTGCATCGCTTCGATCACAATGCGAGTGCGAGATCGGCTATCTTCAACCGCTGCCTGCAGCCGTTTATGAATGTTATCAATAATAACAATAGCAGCATCAACCATTGCCCCAATCGCCACCGCTATTCCACCAAGCGACATAATGTTTGCAGTAAGCCCTTGATAATACATAGGTATAAAGGACAGTAAGATTGCGATTGGCAACATTAATATCGCCACAAATGCGGAACGCAGATGAAGCAAAAAGAGCCCAATAATCAGAGAAACAATCAACATCTCTTCGAGCAACGTGGTTCGCAAAGTATCAATCGCCCGCTCGATAAGGCTGGAACGATCGTAAACCGGAACTATCTCAACCCCTTCGGGCAAGCTTTGAGCAAGTACTTGAATACGATCTTTTACCCGATTAATTACCTGAAAAGCATTTTCTCCGTAACGCATGACCACAATTCCACCAACTGCGATACCTTCACCATCGAGCTCGGCCTGACCACGCTGCATGGCAGGACCTAGTCCTACGCTTGCCACATCTGCAATGGTTACGGGAATACCTCCTTCATCTATACCAATCACTACCTGTTCGAGATCTGCCACCGAACTAACATACCCGCGTCCCCGAATAAACTGCTCGTGCCCGGCTATCTCTAGCACACGACCACCAACATCATTGTTTGATGCCCGAACCGCAGCCGTGACTGTTTTTAACGGTATACCGTGTGACACCAATTTATTCGGATCGATGTCGATTTGATATTCCTTTACAAACCCACCAACCGAGGCGACTTCGGCTACTCCCTCTACAGACTCGAGCGCGTAGCGAAGATTAAAATCTTGCAGACTTCGTAAATCCGCCAAACTCTGATTACCAGTTCTATCAACCAAGGCGTATTGGTATACCCAACCGACACCAGTTGCATCTGGCCCCAGGGTCGGTCGTACACCCTGAGGTAACTTTGCTGCGGCCGTATTTAGGTACTCTAGAACTCTTGAACGCGCCCAGTAAATATCGGTATCGTCTTCAAAGATTACATACACAAATGATAAGCCCATAAAACTTTGGCCACGGACAAATCGAACGTCGGGTGCGGCCAGCAAAGTTGTTGATAACGGATAGGTTATCTGATCTTCTACAAGATCCGGACTGCGCCCCGGCCAATCAGTAAAAACGATGACCTGAACATCAGACAGATCAGGAATCGCATCCAATGGTGATAGCACTAATGAACGGTATCCCCAGGCTGCCAGGCCAACGACCAATACAATCGTGATTACACAATTTCGTGCTGACCACTCGATCAGTTTCGCGAGCATGCTAACCGGTCGGTCTACCATTGCTGTAACCCGGTTTTAAGTCGTGCTTCTGCGGCCACTAGAAAATTACCAGAGGTAACTACAACATCACCTGTATCAATGCCATCAAATATCTCAACATAACCTTGCGCTCGTTGCCCAGTGGCAACCTGAACCGGTTTAAGATAACCACCGCCCAAATCTACAAAAACCACACGACTGGTGCCTGCCACAATAACTGCTTCTTCTGGCACGGTGAGAGTAATTCCAAAACTGATCTCGAGCGATACCTCAGCGTACATATCAGGCTTTAAAAGGGCAGCTGCATTATCGAGCGTCAAGCGTAATCGCGCAGTACGGGTTTCATTTTGAATATAAGGATAGATATATTCGACCTGAGATTCGAATCGCTGATTAGGCAAATACGGAATGGAGACCACTACCGGCGTGCCGACAGTAACAAGCTCAAGATCGCTCTCATAAATATCAGCTTCGACCCAAACTTGTGACAAATCCGCGATCGTCAATAATGTCTGGCCGGCACTCACACCACTTCCATCAGTTATATTACGTTCAACGACGATCCCGCTTTTTTGTGCGTAAATCGGAATATAATCTTGCGCTGCACCTCGTCGCTCCAACTCCGCAATTTCACGCTCATCCATATCCCATAGAACTAAACGATGGCGTGCAGAAATATTCAGAGAATCGGAAGACCCTCGATTTATCGTCTCAATATACTCCTGTTGTGCCGCAAAAAGATCTGGACTGTACACAGTGAACAACTCCTCACCTTTCTTGACCTCAACGCCGACATAGTTTGCTTTTAACGTTCCGATATATCCGTCGTACTTTAACGTTACTTGCGAAAGCGAACGCTCATCGTAATTTACCCGGCCTACCGCTCGAATAGATTTGGTTAGCTCTCTATCAGTCGCTTGTGCGGTTTTTAAACCAATTAGCTGTCGACGACGAGCATCGATAGAGAAGGTGTTGTCGCCACTATCGAATGCGCTCCCATCACCGATAAGGACACCGCCACTAGCAATGCTCAAACCTGCCCGGTCAGTCGCCAGATCAAATTGCAATCGCCGACTACCGAATTCAGGATGCTCTTGAATTTGCACAGTTAGGGGCCATTCACCTCGCATAGCAAGTTCTACTTCTCCCTCGTAGCGCCCAGGCGCTGTTTCCAAAAGTTGTCCGGCAGCGGCCCGCATTGCAGACATGGAACCCATCGCAGGCATTTCTGCATAGGCATCAATAACAACCCCACTAGCCGGATCCCCGTTTTCATCCCAGATTCTAAAAATAAGTGTATTGCTACCAACTGTTGGTGTCGGCGGGTCGGTTGCGACCGATATTTCTGCTGGCCCAACTTGAAAGCGCGGGTCTACATCTTCAGCTACACCGCTAATTTGCCTAGGTTCAACAACCGTTTTATTTGACCGGTCGGTGAAAACCGTCCAACCCCACGCTACGAAAACCAATACACTGAGCGCAACGACTATGCTTTTCTTTTTCATCACTGTACTCCATCGATATTTGATGATTGAAGTTGCAAAGAACCACCCGCCCTCAATTCTAATTCAGCCAATCTCTGAATAGCACTAGAATGACTACGCACTAGGTCTTCTTCGATTTGCAACTTTTGACGCTCGGCACTAATCACTTCCATAAAGCCGCCTCTGCCGCTTTCATAATCAGTCAGCGTAGCTTTGAGGAATTCATCAGCTAGCGGTAGCAAAGTATTTTCATGCAACTCAATACTATCTAACGATTCAACCACCCCGGCATACGCTGCAGTTAGTTCTGCCAGCAATTGGCTAGCTTGGTTGGCACGTTGTGATTGAGTCTGACGCACACTTGCCTGTGCGGAGAGTAGTTGTTGTCTGCGCTTATTTCGATTGAGTGGAACCTTTAACGATAGCCCAACAATTGTTCGCTTATCAACTTCATCCCACAAACTGTTATAGCCAGCCGTAAATTTTAGGTCTGGGTAGAACGCCTTTTCTGCGACCGTCACATCGGAAGACTCAGCAGCAACTATAGCGTCTAAACGCTTCAAATCAGGATGTTCGTCGGTAGATAATTCCTGTAATTTCTCTAGAGATGGCAACCGTTGAATCTCCGCCGATATCTCTGCATGTGGCAAAGTTAGTGTTGGTTGCCGATTTAACAAGCCATTGATCTGCGCTGTGGTCACAGACAACATACGCGCTAACTCCAATAAATGACGATCCAGATTCGCCAGCTCAAGATCTGCTCGCAATACATCCTGCTGCGATGCTCTTCCTGCGACATAGCGTGATTCTGCAACTGACTTTAAATCACCTAAAAGTGCGTGCGATTCACGATGAATGGTCATGGCTTGCTGTGCAAAATAATACTCAGCGAACGCAGTTCTAGCTCTAGCAGCCAATTCAAGACGCAATCCATGCTCGTGAGCGCGCGCAGCATCCGTACGCAAAACAGCCGAGTTTTTTCGCGCCTTTAACGTCCCCGGCCATGGCATCCCCTGGCTAAACTCAATCCGTTTATTTAAGCCTTGGCCCTCTCGACCAAAGGTTTGTGGCGCAAAGTTATAGCCAAACTCAGGGTCATCCAATGCGCCCGCAGTTTCGATTCGATGGAATGCAACGTCTATTGCTGCCCGACGCTCCGCCACACTGGGATTATGATCCCAAACCATTGATACCAGTTGATCTGCTGTAAAAACTTCCCGACCCTCAAGTGGATCCGGTATCGATTGTGCAAATGCTAGTGGTGTAGAGATAACGCTAACCGCTATTGCGGTCAGCAATAATTTACTAGACATAATCTTGTCCTTCGTTTGTTTTAAATAAAAACCCGCCCACTCTCATAGGGCGCGCTATCCATTTACTACGAAAGAATCGAAATCGGTGGCCTAAAAGGTGGGTCAACGCGGCTGAAACGCGGCGGAGTTAAAAATGAATTTAATGGCAGAAAAATAGCGGGAGCAAAAACTTGAACCAATTCCAGTGGCCGAATCATTGACACACACACCAAGCAACATTCGTTTGAAACGGAGGTAGGTTGATTCTGATCAACCCCTTCATGACAGGGCATTTCCATAGATTCGCTTGCCTCATGAGTCATCTCTACAATACAACAACCGCTGCCATAGGCGAGTGTCGCATTCAAAGCGAACATAAGTATTGCGACCCTTACCAGAGCCCTAAAAAGACTAGAATGATGTTTCATTTTCAAAGTTAATTATCACAATCGCAACTGAATAGCGAACGCAGTTGTGATAGATCAGCTCAAGTAAAGCCTTTAGCACCCGTAAAATCAATAAGAAATACCTATAAACATTGATCCACCCACACGCGATACGAGCACAAATTAAACCCGAAAAATATCGAGAACTATATAGAACACGCTATCAGTATATTATCTGGGTCAAACAAATAGAGACTGTATAATCTCAACGAGTGGACTACACAGATCTTAAAATGAATATTCTGTAGCAATTACATGACAACTGAAATTCGAAATTTACTGAGAACCCTCCATCCACTTTCCAGCCCAAGCGGTTTAGTTCGCATGGGCTCCAAGGATGATGGTGGTTATCTCGTCCCCAATGACCTTATCGGTATTGAAGCATGCTTCTCTCCAGGAGTTGGCTATAACTCTGGTTTTGAGAAGGATTGTGCAGGTCTTAATATGCAAGTTTTTCTTGCTGACAAATCGGTAGACGGACCAGCCGAAATTCATGAGCTATTTAGTTTTACAAAAAAATTTCTCGGCCCGAACTCCAACGAAGATTTCATCACACTTGATGACTGGGTAACCAGTTCAGTTCAAAGTAGCACCTCTGACCTACTCCTTCAAATAGACATTGAGGGTGGTGAGTATGAGGTGTTTTCAACGGCCTCTAAAGCCGTAATGCAGCGATTCCGAATTATTGTTGCAGAGTTTCACAGCCTCGACCAAATATGGAATGATGAGTTTTATAATCTTGCGGATTCAGCATTTAGCAAAATTCTACAAACTCATTCCTGTGTGCATATTCATCCCAATAATTTTTGCTCGGTGACTCAACAGAATGATCTTGATATCCCATCGGTAATGGAATTCACATTTTTGAGGAATGACCGGATCAATAATTTTGATTTCCAAGTAAATTATCCACATCGACTAGATCGTGATAATGCATCTGATAACCCTACCCTTAAATTACCCAAGTGCTGGTACCGTAGTGACATATTAAAACCTGTTCGCAA
>ERZ887942.51-NODE-51-length-84662-cov-27.040659_pt1 | contig 84662 bp, 89 predicted proteins | sample MGYA00521099_ERZ887942 | MGnify/ENA primary metagenome ERZ887942 (study PRJEB32303, sample SAMEA104408605) | aquatic metagenome | biome: Brackish water; feature: Pelagic; material: water | place: Baltic Sea | collected 2014-06-07T06:48:00 | depth 16,251 m ... | reverse complement strand
GTATTGATCAAATATTTCGCTGGGATATTCGTGTAAAATCACTAAACTAGCGTTTTTAGCGATCTGCCGGAATAGCTCAGTTGGTAGAGCAGTTGCTTCGTAAGCAATTGGTCGGAGGTTCAAGTCCTCTTTCCGGCACCATTTCCTGCGCTTGTTGTTTTCAAGAAGACCCTTTTAATTAAACCATCTTCGGTTTGGCGGTCTCAAAACGCTTTTGTCTGCTTGGATTGAACGCAGGGAGATAAAAGCGGCTCACTACTGGCGCCATAGAAGCCAAATCAAAGCCGAATGGTGCAGTCTAAGGCGCTTTTAGTTTGTCTCCAGCGGATCTGAAAATTACCCGTCCGTCATCGGGCTATCTTGGGCCAGCGTTCGCTGGCTTACCCGTCTACGTCAAAACAACATTCATCGCTTTCGGGCCGCCCAGACCGCCGACTTCGGTTTGCGACGGATCGGCGAGTCGAATGGATTCAAACTGATCAGCCAGACATTGCACTGCAATTTTGCCTTCTAATCGCGCAAGGTGCGCGCCTAAGCAGAAGTGAATCCCAAAACCCAACGCCAAATGCGGATTGGGGTTACGGTCGATCTGAAAAGTTGCTGCTTGGTCAAAAACGCGCTCGTCACGGTTGGCCGAGGCAATTAACGGTATTAGGAGTTCTCCTTTGGGAATCTCGACGCCGCCGAGGGTAACGGCCCGGGTGGTTCGCCGGACCGTGGCAGAAAACGGCGAGTAATACCGCAGCGCCTCTTCAATAAATGTCGGAATCAGTTCGGGATTGTGTCGGATGGCGTGTAAGGTTTCTGGGAACTCGTGAAAGATGCGGGCGGACGCGGTAATCAGGCCCGTTGTGGTTTCATTGCCGGCAATGAGGAGTAATCGGCAGAAACTTAAAAGTTCCTCGTTGTTTAAGTGTCCCTCTTCGGTTTTGGTGGCGATTAGTCGGCCTAGCAGGTGCGGTTGAGGGCTTTGGCGAATCGCTTCGATTTGTTCGAGGAAATAACCATTCATTTCAAGCGCGGCCTGCTCGGCTTCCGCGCTGGGCGTGCCAAAGAGGATTTCGCCAATATTGCTGAAAATGGCATCAGACCAATTTTTAAAGGTGATGAGGTTGCCGTCTTCAACGCCCAGCATTTCTGCGATCACCATCACGGGCAAGGGTGCTGCCAAGGTGGTGACCAGGTCGACGGCTTCGCCCCTCGGCAGATCCTTTATCAACAATTCTGCTCGAGCGGTGATGCGATCCGCCTGACGCTCGATGTGCGAAGGTTTGAAGGCACTGCTCACGAGCTTTCGCAGGCGGTGGTGTAGGGGCGGGTCACTGAAGAGCATGGTCGGTTGGCCGCGCTCTTCCGGCGGGCGAATGGAAACCTCCGATGAGTAGGTTTCGTTATCTTTTAACACCTGGTGCACATCGGCATGACGGCTAATCTGCCAAGGCCCGCCCGCTTCGAATTGACAGATTGGCGCGTCGTCTCTGAGCGCTCGGTAGCCTTGGTAGGGATCAACGGGTGGGCTGACGTCATTCATGCGAGTGTGTCCGAGTTTGGAAATTGATTATAAGTGTTAGCGGCGCTGCATTTTCTGTTGAGCGCTGCGCAAAACCTTAGATTAAAGTGGAAAACATTATCAATGTTATCTCTTAATTTAGAATGCTAATTTTGGCCTGCGGTCTGAGTTTCCAATCGGGGCGGTTGTTAGCGATACGCAGTTATCAACTTACCCTCAATCACGTTAACGCAGCAATGCGAACGTGTTGCCTCAATCCTCGGCATCGAGACGAAGCGATAAATCGACAGCACGGCAATGTTTGGTAAGGGCGCCGACGGAAATATAGTCAACACCGGTTTCGGCGATTCGGATCAGATCTTCGGGTGTCTCGATACCGCCTGAAGCTTCCAGTTTGATGCTGTCGGGTGTTAATTGAACCGCCTTGATCAGTTCCTCTAAGGAAAAATTGTCGAGCATAATCCAATCGGGTTCGCCGGCGATCGCCAGTCCCAATTCGACAAGAGATTCGACCTCGATTTCAAGACGGGTTGCCGGGGCGATTCCTCGCGCTCGAGTGATGGCGGCGCTAATCCCGCCAGCTGCAAGGATATGATTTTCCTTGATTAAAAAAGCGTCATACAGACCAATGCGGTGGTTGTGTCCACCGCCTTGAAGTACCGCGTATTTCTGCGCGAGTCTCAGGCCTGGCAGCGTTTTTCGAGTATCCAGCAACTGAGCTTTGGTGTGGGCAATCGTGTCCACCAGCGCTCGGGTGGCGGTGGCGGTTGCCGATAAGGTTTGTAGAAAGTTTAGGGCTGTACGCTCGGCGGTGAGGATTGACCGTGCGTTGCCCGAGCAGGTCATAATCTTGGCGCCCGGTTTGGTCCACGCGCCATCTTCAATTAACCAATTTAGGTGAAGGCCAGGGTCAATTGTTTTGAACACTTGTTCTGCCCAAGGGATCCCCGCAATGACCGCTGCCTCTCGACAGATTACAGTGGCCGTTGCCTGGGCTTGTTCAGGAATGAGTTGGGCCGTGAGGTCGCCGGTGCCAAGGTCTTCCGCGATCGCGGCATCAACCGCGGGCTTGAGACTGGCTTGGGTTACGTAGTCCATTATTGCTGCCTCTTGAGTACCAAGGTGTTGCCAGTTTGCGTTAATTCGAGATTTTTCAAAACGCTCATCCCAAGCAGCGCTGCGGTGCCGTTCATGCCAGGATTGATCACACCCGAGACATTGTCGAAGTGCAAGTCGGCGATCGAGAGTCTTGTCAGATTGGTTTGGTAAACCGTCACTGGGCCGTTGGCGGTGCTTGCGCGCTTGGCGCGTCCGCGTTCCAGGTTGAGTCGTTCTGCCAATCCTGCGGGAATCACGACCTCGGTTGCACCCGTATCAACCAAGAAATCGATGGGTGAATTGTTGATAAGGCCGCGCACCGTATAGTGGCCTTGGCGATCTTGTTTGAGCGTAACTGCGATCACGCCGTTCTCGATAAGGCTTGTCGGCGATCGATTGGGGTGAGCGCGGTCCTCTTCTAAGTCACCAAACCAAAGGCTCATCAAGCCGATAAATAAGAGACTGCCCAATGTCATCATGCCCTTGCCTAGTTGTGTAATCCCAGCCATGCTTTCTCATCTCTCCTGTTGCAGCTGAGGATCAGCCGACGTGCGCGCCAGATATCAGATTATAAACCACCGTATCGAAGCTGCGCGTCAGTATTCGTCGCCCCACACCAGCCCAAGGTCTGGTGGCGAGGTCAGTCTGATTGTTCTGCATTGTATCAGCTTGCCGGCGGGTCATTTTGGCGGCCGTTATGTTGAAGATCTCTTTATGGGCACGCTATCGGGGCAAGCGCACCAGGACTTTTCCGACCTAACAGCGGCCCGTGTCTCGGCGCATCTGCTGATTCGTCGATGCGGCGCGCTCCTGCAGTTTGTGGCCTTTGATCAGGCTGCTTGGCATGCGGGCGTATCATTCTACGAAGGTCGGCAAGGGTGTAATGATTTTAGTATCGGGATCGAGCTTGAAGGCACGGATACCGCGCCCTATAGCGAGATTCAATACGAGGTACTGGGATCCGTCGTTTCGGCCTTGCAAGACCATTACCAGATGCCAACGAGCGCTGTGGTTGGGCACATGGATATTGCACCCGGGCGAAAAACGGATCCGGGTCCGGCTTTCGAATGGGAAAAATTCTGGCATCGCTGCTAATTTACCTCAGACCCTGTGAGGGTTCTGGTGTAAATTAGGCGGGATTTCAATGATTGTTAAAGGATGGTTCGATGACGTTCATCGTGGTCTTACTCTTTTTACTGGCTGTGCGGTATTGGTGGGGCGAGCTTCCGAGCATTGCGGGCAGCTACCCGGCAAAATGGTTTGGCTGGATTAATAGCTCGCTGTCAGGCACCGCCGCGTATCTTGCAAGCGTTGTCTTGCCTGCCCTTCTGCTTGCTTGGGTTTCGAATGGCTTTGAGGCGATTTTGTTCGGACTACCGGCATTCATGTTGCATCTGGGTGTATTGCTATTCGTTCTGCATGCGCCTTCGCCGGAAATGACCTTTGATGCCTTGCAACTTCAAGCCCGGCAGTCCACAACCGAGGACGGGTTGCTTGCTGATACACAGGGACAAACGCTGCGCAGTTTGTTGTCGAACCTGCATCAAGGTTTCTTTGTCTATATTGTTTGGTACCTGCTTTTGGGTCCGGGGGGCGCCCTGTTTTGTTTCCTTCAGCGTCATCACGAGCGCCAAGAAGACCAGCGCGCGGCAAACCCTGATTCGCTGGGCGAAACGGCCGCAATCGGCGCCCAGGGGGTTTCGCGCTGGTTGGTTGGGTTGAGTATCCGGGTTTCGTTATTGTTGTTGGCATTGGTTGGGCGTTTCAGAGATGGCTGGCCGTTTTTTGTTGCCAGTCTGAAGGATTGGTCTATCGATGAAGGGGATCTTTTGTACGCCGGGGTCTGCCTTGGGCTGGTGCCGGAGGTTGAGCGTGAAACCGAGCTCGATTCCGCCACGTATTTGGGCTGGCTTCAAGATTATGAGGGGCTGATCAGTCGCTTGTTTTTCGGCTGGATCGGTTTGGCGGCGCTCCTGACCCTGCTGTCGTAAGTGGTCAAGCGAGCCGTTTTTTTGAAGCAGTCCTTGGGGGCAAGGCCATCATGGTCCCTCGCGGTGGTTATTTTTATCGCGCTTTGGTCTGCCCATGTGTCCTCGGCCGAGCGGCTGATTTCGTTGGCGCCGCACTTGACCGAGATGGTTTTTGATCTTGGGATGGGCGCGCAGTTGGTTGGGGTGTCGCGTTACTCTGATTTTCCGGCTGCCGCGGCGCGCCTTCCACGTGTGGGAGATGCGTTTCAGCTGAATGTTGAACGCATTATTAATCTCGCGCCCGATCGCATCTTAGCTTGGCAGGGCGGCGCACCGAGGACGCTGAGTAAGCTCGAAGCGCTCGGCTTCTTGGTGCATCGCCAGGAAATCAAAGGGCTGAGCAGTATTGGTCAAGGCTATCGCAGATTGGGTGATGCGCTCGGTCAGGGCCCACGAGGGGCTTTGATCGAAGCAGAATTTACGGCATCGCTGAATCAATTGCGGGTGCGCTATGCGCCTCGGTCGACCCCACGGGTCTTTCTTCAGATCGCCGAGAATCAATTATTTACCGTCAGCGACCGCCATTATATGGGGGAGGCGGTATCGGTTTGTGGCGGAGAGAATGTATTTTCTGACGCGGTCTCCGAAGTGCCCGTCGTCACATTGGAGAGCGTGTTGTCGGAACAGCCTGATGTCATTGTTTTCGTGACCAATCAAAAAGGGCGGCTACCCTGGCAGGCCAAATGGCAGACCTTTCTGCCCGATGCGACGATGCAACGGGTCGAGTCAGACCTGCTCAGTCGACCCTCTCGTCGCATTCTGTCGGGCATTACAGCGCTCTGCCGCGCCATTCATTTGGAGGCCGAATCTGGGTAAGTTATACTCACGGTGAATGACGCGTAATGGTTTTCGTCAATTGAGTCTATCGGTCAGTCCTTATGAATAAAATTGAATCAATGGATTCAGATCCTGAAGAAACGCAGGAATGGCTCGATGCGCTGTCATCGGTCTTGAAGACCCAAGGCGCCGAACGCGTTCAATATTTGCTGCAAAAATTGTCGGTTAAATTGACAGAGCAAGGCTCTCAATTACCCTACGCCATCACGACGCCATACCGAAATACGATCCCTGTACACAAAGAAGCCCGGATGCCGGGCGATCTTTTTGTCGAACGAAATATACGCAGCCTCATTCGCTGGAATGCGATGGCGATGGTGATGCGCGCTAATATCAAAGATGCCACTCTGGGAGGTCACATCTCGACGTTTCAGTCGTCGGCGACCTTGTATGATGTTGGGTTCAATTACTTTTTCCGAGCCAATCAGCCTGGGCTGCCAGGGGACCTGCTCTATATTCAAGGCCATAGTGCACCTGGGATTTACGCCCGGTCTTTCTTAGAAGGTGATCTGTCCGAAGATCAGCTCGATCGGTTCCGGCAGGAGGTCGATGGCGATGGTTTGTCTTCTTACCCACACCCTTGGTTGATGCCGGAATACTGGCAATTCCCAACCGTCTCGATGGGGCTTGGACCCTTGCAGGCGATTTACCAAGCCCACATTATGAAGTATCTCGTGAATCGAGGTCTTGCACCCGAGAGTGATCGCAAAGTGTGGTGTTTCATCGGCGATGGTGAAATGGATGAGCCGGAATCCCTTGGCGCGATTTCTCTGGCGGGTCGAGAGGGGCTTGATAATCTAATTTTTGTGGTCAACTGCAATTTACAGCGATTGGATGGCCCGGTTCGAGGCAACGGAAAAATTATTCAAGAGCTTGAAGGCGCTTTTCGAGGCGCGGGCTGGAATGTTATTAAGGTGGTGTGGGGACGCCAGTGGGATGCCTTATTCGAGAAGGATACCCAAGGTCTGCTACAGCAGCGGATGGACGACGCGGTCGACGGCGATTACCAGAACTACAAAAGCCATGATGGGGGCTATGTCCGCGAGCATTTTTTCGGCGCGCATCCAGAGCTTTCCGAAATGGTCTCTGATCTTACCGATGAACAAATTTCGAGACTCAACCGGGGTGGTCACGATCCGTATAAGGTCTATGCAGCCTATGCCGCCGCGGTCGCCCACAAGGGTCAGCCCACCGTTATCCTTGCGAAAACCGTTAAAGGCTACGGGCTTGGTTTGGCAGGAGAAGCCCAAAATTTTACCCATTCTGTTAAGAAGCTCGATACCAAAGCATTGCGCGAGTTTAGAGATCGGTTTGATATCCCCATTAATGATGAGGATCTGGAAGCCATTCCGTATTATCGGCCGCCCGAAGATTCAATGGAACTGCGGTATTTAAAAACGTGTCGTGAAAAATTGGGTGGCGCGATTCCCTCGAGGCTGAACCATTTCGAGGCCTTAACCATTCCGGACTTAGAGGCCTTTGCATCGGTGACCCAAGGGTCGGGCGATCGTGAAATCTCGACCACGATGGCATTTGTGCGGTTGCTCTCGATTTTGGTGAAGGACCCTCATATCGGTGAACGGATTGTCCCGATTGTGCCAGATGAAGCGCGAACCTTTGGGATGGAGGGCATGTTCCGGCAGCTGGGTATTTATTCGAGCGTGGGTCAGCTCTACGAGCCTGTCGATACGGGTCAGATCATGTCTTACCGTGAAGACCAACATGGTCAGGTTATGGAAGAGGGAATCAATGAAGGCGGCGCATTTGCTGCTTGGCTCGCGGCTGCAACCTCTTACTCTAATCATGCGCAAACGCTGGTGCCGTTTTATATCTATTATTCTATGTTTGGGTTTCAGCGGATCGGGGATCTGTGTTGGGCGGCAGGCGATCTCAGTGCCCGCGGATTTTTGTTGGGCGGCACCTCGGGTCGAACAACGCTCAATGGGGAGGGCTTGCAGCATCAAGACGGGCATAGCCATATCCTTTCTGGCACGGTGCCCAATTGCGTGTCCTATGATCCTACTTATGCGTACGAGCTTGCCGTGATTATTCAGCATGGCTTGCAGGTGATGTTTGTTGAAAAGCAGGCTAAGTATTTTTATATCACGGTCACCAATGAAAATTATCAGCAGCCGGCAATGCCCGAGGGTTGTGAAGCGGGTATCAAGCGCGGCCTGTATTTACTGAAAGCCGCCGCCAGCAAAGCAAAGCGGTCTAAGAAGCGGGTTCAACTCTTAGGCTCTGGCGCGATTTTACGGGAAGTGTTGGCGGCGTCTGAGATCTTGCAGACCGAGTTCGAGGTCTTCTCAGACATCTTCAGTGTGACCAGCTTCAACGAACTCAAACGCGATGGTGATTCTGTTTTGCGTTGGAACCGATTGAACCCAGATCAGCCGGCCCGACAGAGTCATGTCCAGGCCTGCCTTGGGGATAGCGGCTACCCCGTCATCGCCGCCACAGACTATATCAAGCTTTATGCCGATCAAATCCGGGCTCAAATTCGGGGTGACTATCATGTGCTCGGAACCGATGGCTTTGGTCGAAGCGATACCCGCGAGAAGCTGCGCCGTCACTTCGAAGTCGATCGGTTCTCGATTGCCTACACCGCGCTGCAGGCGTTGGCGGAGTCCAATATCATTGCCCTTGAGGTTGTTTTGCAGGCCCGCGAGCGCTGGGGCATCGATCCGGCCAGCCCAGAGCCAGTGACCCTGTAATGGCGCTTAAACAGATTAGCGTCCCAGATGTAGGCGAAGCCGAAGGCATCGAACTGGTTGAGGTTCTGGTGGCTGCTGGCGATGTGGTGAAGCAGAATCAGTCCTTGGTTGTGCTGGAGTCCGATAAGGCGAGCGTTGAATTGCCGGCGGCATTTGATGGGGTCGTGGTCGCGGTTCTGATGACGCCAGGCATGACGGTTAAAGAAGGGGATGTGCTGCTGACCATTGAAACCAGCGCAAGCGCTGCGGTCACTGCGGGAGAGTCAATGCCTGAAAGCGCCGCTGGCGTTTCAGGGCCGGACGCCGATGTTATCGATCCGCCACGTTCTGAGGCTTATGCTGGCAGCGAGTTGCTGCAAGCCGCAGATCAAGGATCCGGCGCACCAAAGACGCCGGGTGACGCGCCGGTGGCTGTTTCAGGCGCGGTCAAATCTCAGACAGTTGCGGTTTTTATTCCGGACCTAGGTCAGATTGATGACGCCGAAGTCATAGAAGTTCATTGTCAGGTTGGGGATGAAGTGTCCGCAAACCAAGTTTTGATGCTCCTTGAGTCGGACAAAGCGAGCATGGAGATTGTGGCGTCGTCGACGGGGCTTGTGGCCTCGATTGATCTCAATGTCGGTGATCAGGTGACCGGCGGGGAAGTTGCAGTTCGGTTGACGGTGACAAGCGGGGACGCGGTAGCGCCCAACGAGGCAACACCTTTGCTGTCAAAAACACCGCCGAAATCATCAACGCCGGCACCCATTGGGCCGTCAGAGGAGATTGCCCAGCCGTTTGCAGAAGACGGTATGCGTCTTGGCCAGGTGCCGAACACGCCCCTGCAGGATAAGGGTTCAAGTGCGCCCGTTCGGGGGTTTGAATCGGGTCAAGCCGTGCACGCAGGTCCGGCGGTGCGAAAATTGGCCCGTGAGTTTGGGGTTGCTTTATCGATGGTCCAAGGGTCCGGGCCCAGCCAACGGATTTTAAAAGAAGATGTGCAGCAGTTTGTCAAAGCGCGGTTAACCCAACCCGTGCAAGGGGTGGGCGAAGGTCCCAGGCAAAAACCTTTGCCGGATTTCAGTCAGTTTGGCGAAGTGGTTTTTGAGCCGCTTAGTCGGATCCGTCGGGTTTCAGCCAAAAACTTGGAACACAGTTGGCAAACGATTCCTCAGGTCACGCACTTTGATGAGGCGGATATTACGGATCTCGAAACGTTTCGCGCGGGCTTGAATGAGGTCCTTGCGCCGGGCGATATCAAAATCTCGCCCCTCGCCTTTGTCATGAAGGCCGTCATTCAGGCGCTCAAGAAATACCCAAGATTTAATGCGTCGATTGACCCCGAGTATGAACATTGGGTGGTGAAACGGTTTTATAATATTGGCATTGCGGTTGAGACCCCCAATGGTTTGGTTGTGCCGAATGTTAAAAGCGCAGACCTGCAGTCAATCGCCGCGCTTGCGCGCAGCGCAGCAGAACTGGCTGAGCTTGCTAGGAACAAAAAGTTGTTGCCGGGTCAAATGCAGGGCACGACGTTTACCATTTCGAGTCTGGGCGGCATTGGTGGCACGGGATTTACGCCCATTGTTAACAGCCCCGAGGTTGCCATCTTAGGGGTTGCGCGAACGCAGATCCTGCCTCGATACGTTGAGGGCGCGCTCGAACCCCGAAAAATCTTGCCGCTGGCTTTGAGTTACGATCATCGCGCGATCGATGGCGCGGAAGCTGCGCGATTCATGGTCGAACTCAGCCGGCAGCTCAGCGATGTTCGGCTACTCGCCGTTTAATGATTCGGCACTAGGGCTCAAATGATCCTTCTGCCAGAGAACTTCCGGGGTCTTGGTGGCAACGGCGATCGAGCGGCACAATACAAAGAGAAAATCTGAAAAACGGTTTAAGAACTTGAGGCCTTCGGCATTGATGGTGTCAGACTCGGAGAGCGTAATGACCGCTCGTTCGGCCCGCCGGCAAGTGCATCGAGCAACATGACACTGCGCAATCAGCAGTGAGCCGCCTGGCAGAATGAAATTTTCCAAGGGCGCTAAAGGCTCATTTAATTTATCCAGCTCGGTCTCAATGAGCGCAACATGATCGCGATGGATGAGTTCAAACCCAGGAATAGAAATTTCGCCCCCCAAATCAAATATCCGATGCTGGCAATACCGAAGGAAAGGCACCCACTCAGCGCACTCGGCTATGGATGACTCGTTCAACTGCTCGATCAAGAGTCCTAAATGGGCGTTAAGTTCATCGATATCGCCCATGGCGACCACTCTGGGTTGATTCTTAAAAATTCTGCTGCCATCGCCTAGGCCTGTTTCGCCCTGATCGCCGGTGCGGGTATAGATTTTTGACAGTCGCTTGCCCATAACTATTCTCTAATTTAAGTTTTCTCAGTCTACGGTAATCATTGCCAATAGTCTCAGTCCACACTGGGGTTTGGCTCATTAAAATGATGTGATTCTGATATGCTGCAAAGGTTTAATCATAGGAGAGCTGAGCATGCCTTCATTCGATGTGGTGTCGGAAGTCGACTTACAAGAGGTGCACAATGCGGTCGATCAGGCGAATCGAGAATTGTCGACGCGATATGATTTCAGAGGCATCACCGCGTCTTTTGAGCGCTTGGGGAGCGATATTAAGCTGACGGCCCAAGCTGATATTCAGCTCGATCAGATGATGGATATCCTCCGAGAAAAATTAATCAAGCGCTCGGTTGACCCCATGGTGATGGATCCTGGGGCGATTATGCCTAGCGGTAAATTGCTGCACCAAACGGTTGCCATGAAGCAAGGCATTGAGACACTGCTTGCCAAAAAGATCGTTAAACTCATCAAGGATAAGAAGTTAAAGGTGCAGGCTGCGATTCAGGGTGATCAGGTTCGGGTGACGGGTAAAAAGCGAGATGACCTGCAGGGTGTGATGGCCGAGATTAAAGCGGCCGGATTTGAGGTCCCACTGCAGTACCAGAACTTTAGAGACTGATGCCGCTGCAGCCTGCCGGAGGACGGCCAACTTGGCTCGAATCCTTCTTGGTGTACCGCAAACCCGTTGTGGTCTCATTGGCCTTCCTGGGTTTTTCCGCAGGGCTGCCCTATCTTTTGGTATTTTCAACCCTGACCGCTTGGCTGCGAGACGAAGGTGTGAGCCGTTCAGCGATCGGTTTTTTTGCTTGGGTCGGGATGATGTATTCCATCAAGGTGGTATGGGCGCCCTTTGTGGACCGCTTGAAGCTGCCCTGGCTCAATCGCACTTTAGGGCGGCGCCGAAGTTGGATGTTGCTCGCCCAGCTTGGCATTATGCTTGCGCTTGTCGGGATGAGCTGGGTGGGCCCGGCGCAGTTAACTAGTCTTGCAGTGCTGGCACTGGTTGTGGCCTTTTCATCGGCAACTCAAGATATTGCCATTGATGCCTATCGCATCGAGGCGGCGCCGGCTCAGGATCAAGCGGCGTTGTCCGCAGCTTATATTCTTGGATATCGATCGGCGCTTTTGGTTTCGGGCGCCGGCGCGCTCTACGCCGCAGAATATTTGGGTTGGGCTGAGGCCTATCAAGTGATGGCGCTCTGTGGCGGCGTGGGACTTGTCACCACGTTACTGATTCCAAGGCCTGCATTGGCAAATGATGAATCTGCGCCGGGCGCCAAAGCGGCGCCTTCGACGTGGCCAGGACTACATGGGTTGTTTCTCGCGCCGATTGCAGACTTTTTTGTGCGAAATGGCCGCTTTGCGATGTTCTTACTCAGCTTTATCGCACTGTATCGACTGAGTGATATCACGATGGGCATTATGGCCAACCCGTTTTATTTGGATTTAGGCTATACCAAACTCCAGATCGCCAATATTGCGAAGGGGTTGGGATTTGCCTTGTCGATACTGGGGTCATTTCTGGGCGGCGTTTTGGTGGTTCGCTGGGGCGTTTTGATGACCTTGCTGATTGGTGGGGTTGCAGTGGCTTTGACCAATCTGCTCTTTGCACTTTTGGCTTTGACCGAGCCGAACCTGGTTTGGCTGGCCCTGATCATCGGGGCAGATAACTTGAGCGGCGGGATTGCGGCAACCAGCTTTATCGCCTATTTGTCGAGCTTAACCCACACAGCCTATACCGCGACGCAATATGCGTTGTTTAGCTCGTTAATGACCTTGCCAGGCAAGTTCACGAGTGGCTTTTCCGGCATCGCCGTTGATGCCTTCGGCTATCCACTGTTTTTTGTGGGTGCTGGGGTGTTGGGGGTTCCCGCAATTGTGATGGTGCTCTATCTCGTTCATCGAGAGCGCACAACGCTTTTAGATCATCGATGACCCCCCATTTTGCATGCGGCTTGAGCGTTAACACGGCCCAATTTGGCGCATCCGCTGAGTTTGCTTAACTGATTACGCGCTTTGCCCTGTTTCACTTTGTGTAATCGAGCCCAAATGGCGCTAGGGTTGCCATTGATGCTGTTTGAGGGAGAGTCTTGCGTTATTGACTTTAATGCCTTCGAGGGCAAGGCGTTGAATTTGTATCAATGCATGAGGATTGGTGATCTGACCGCTGGCGTTCACGACTCGGTGCCAAGGCAGGGTGGTTGCCTGGGGTAGTTCCGACAACAACCGACCAACCCAACGCGCCCGGCCAGGCTGGCCGGCCATGCTCGCAATCTGCCCGTAGGTTGCAACCCGACCCACGGGGATTGAGGCCACAACCTGCCAGATGGATCGTTTTAAGTCTAAGGATAGGGCCATCGCCTCACCTACCTTTTAATTTCAAAGCGGGCCTTTGTTGAGTCCGGCTCTGAGATCAAATTCAATTGATTTTAAGGCCCGACCCTTGACTCTGGAAAAAGTGACCCTATTATTAGCACTCCTTAGGGGAGAGTGCCAGAAAACCGGTCGGCAAGAAGGTTGAACTGGTTCAATGCAGATAAAAACGAACTGATCAACGGGTCAGTTTAACGTTAATTTGGGAGATCAGAATGAATATTCGTCCATTACAAGATCGAGTGGTCGTACGACGTCTGGAAGAGGAAACCAAGTCAGCTGGTGGGATTGTAATTCCAGGGTCAGCGGCGGAAAAGCCCTCTCAAGGCGAAGTTTTGGCCGTAGGTACGGGCAAAAAGCTTGAAAACGGGTCCGTTCAGTCGGTTGATTTGAAAGTTGGTGACAAAGTGCTTTTTGGCCAATACGCCGGCAGTACCGTCAAAGTCGACGGTGAAGAATTGCTTGTTATGAGTGAAAGCGAAGTTTTTGGCGTTGTTGAGTAAGCGCTTTCTTATCGGTTTGACACCCATTACACAGAACGACACAAGGAATATTTGATATGACAGCTAAAGATGTAAGGTTTGGCGATTCAGCCAGACAAAGAATGCTCAAAGGCGTAAACGTCCTGGCAGATGCCGTAAAAGTAACCCTCGGTCCTAAGGGCCGTAACGTGATCTTGGACAAGTCTTTCGGTGCCCCAACGGTCACGAAAGATGGCGTTTCGGTTGCCAAAGAAATCGAACTGAAAGACAAGTTCGAAAACATGGGCGCCCAAATGGTGAAGGAAGTTGCCTCGCAAACGTCCGATGTGGCCGGTGATGGCACGACAACAGCAACGGTTTTGGCTCAGGCGATTTTGAACGAAGGCCTTAAAGCGGTTGCGGCGGGCATGAATCCAATGGACCTCAAGCGCGGTATTGATAAAGCGGTCACCGCGGCTGTTGAAGTCATCAAAGGCTTGGCTGTCCCGTGTGATGATCCTAAAGCCATCGCGCAGGTCGGTAGTGTGTCGGCAAACAGTGACACAGCGATTGGCGACATTCTGGCTGAAGCCATGGAGAAGGTCGGTAAAGAAGGCGTGATCACGGTAGAAGAAGGTCAAGGCATCGAAAACGAGCTAGATGTGGTTGAAGGCATGCAATTTGACCGCGGTTACCTCTCACCTTATTTCATCAACAATCAGGAAAACATGAGCGCAGAGCTCGAAGATCCTTATGTTTTGTTATTTGATAAGAAAATTTCAAACATCCGTGACCTCCTCCCGGTACTCGAAGCCGTAGCCAAGTCTGGTCGGCCTCTGATGATTATCTCCGAAGACGTTGAAGGCGAAGCCTTAGCAACCCTCGTTGTGAACAACATGCGCGGGATCGTTAAGGTTGCTGCTGCCAAGGCACCTGGCTTTGGTGATCGACGTAAGGAAATGTTGCAGGATATTGCAATTCTGACGGGCGGCACGGTCATTTCTGAAGAAGTGGGCTTGTCTCTTGAAGGCGCATCCTTGGAAGACTTAGGTCAGGCCAAGCGCATTACCTTGACGAAGGAAAATACGACGATTGTTGACGGCTCTGGTGCATCAGATGATATCGAAGCACGCGTCAAGCAGATCCGAACTCAGATTGAAGAAACTTCCTCTGATTACGATCGTGAAAAGCTACAAGAGCGGGTTGCAAAGCTTGCTGGTGGCGTTGCGGTTATTAAAGTGGGTGCTGGCTCTGAGTTGGAAATGAAAGAGAAGAAAGCACGCGTTGAAGACGCTCTGCATTCAACTCGTGCAGCGGTTGAAGAAGGGATCGTTGCAGGCGGTGGTGTTGCGTTGATTCGCGCACTGACAGCCCTTGATGACCTGGTTGGCGACAACGAAGATCAAAATGTTGGGATCAACATTTGTCGTCGCGCGATGGAAGCCCCAATTCGACAAATCGCCGAGAATGCGGGCGCCGAAGGCTCTGTTGTTGTTGACAAGGTCAAGCAACTCTCTGGCAACGAAGGCTTTAATGCTGCGACCGGTGAGTATGGCAATATGATCGACTTTGGTATTCCAGATCCTGCCAAAGTAACTCGCACAGCACTTCAGGCAGCCGCATCGGTTGCGGGTCTTATGATCACAACGGAGTGTATGGTAACGGATGTGGTTGAAGAGAATGCACCTGCAGGCGGCGGTATGCCTGACATGGGTGGTATGGGCGGTATGGGCGGTATGGGCGGTATGATGTAGTCCAACCCCTGATGAAAAAGCCCCGCTAAATGCGGGGTTTTTTTTGTCGATTCGTTCGGTTGTGTTAGCCGCTTAAACGTTTTAATTTTTACGCTCTATGAAGAATCAATTTTCTCTCAGAATTTCAGCGTTAGAGATGCAGCGCTACTATTCCGGTCAGGCCAGACACGTTGTCGTGACCGCGGAAAATGGCCAGCGGCTGCAATTTTCGGCTGAGTTACTGCGCCGATTCGTAACCCAAGATGGTGTCCAAGGCTGGTTCGAGATTGAGTATGATGACGCCGGCAAGCTACAAGGGTTGGTGTGTTTGAAGTCGTTCTGACTTCGGCCTGTAAAAGCTTATGTTTTGGGAAAAGTTTGTTATAGTACGGCGGTGAATTCGTTCCGAGAACGCGTTCAAAAAGGCATTAGGTTTCGTTAAACAATATTAGGGGAAGGGTATGGATATTCCATTATTTTCAGAATACGGTGTGAACTACCTCGTTAGATGGGGCCATCTTCTGTTTGGTATCGTTTGGATCGGGTTGTTGTATTACTTTAACTTCGTTCAAACGGAGTATTTTAAAGAAGCCGATGCGGATCACCGCTCTGGTGCGATTCAGAAGCTTGTGCCGCGCGCGCTGTGGTGGTTCCGTTGGGGTGCAGCCTTTACCTTCTTGACGGGTCTTTATCTGTTATATCGTCTCCACGGCGCTATGACCTATGATATTACGGTTGGCGCAACGTTGGGCACGCTCATGGCTTTTAACGTTTGGTTCATTATTTGGCCAAACCAAAAAATAGTGATCGCCTCCGCAACACAAGTCGCGGGCGGCGGTGAAGCGCTGCCGGAAGCCGCAGCTGCTGCGCCAAAAGCCGGTCTGGCGTCTCGGACCAACACGTTGTTTTCCATCCCAATGCTGTTTTTTATGGGGTCTTCGGCGCATTTACCAAGCGGTATGGTCACCGATGAGATGGCCGCATCAACCGTGAGTTTGGTCGCAGTCTTTGCCATTATTTTGTTGTTGCAAGTCAATGCCATTCGCGGCAAGCAGGGCCCTATGACCTCAGTCGTTGGTGTGATTCATTGCGGATTGGGACTTACGGCTGTGCTCTATGGTTGCATGCACTTACTGTAGCGGAATCCGTAAAATAGCTTAAAATGCGGGGCCTTTAAGGTCCCGTTTTTTTTGGAAAGTGCCTTTATGAACGATGACATAAAAAATTTAGATGATCTGCCGTCCATTACGCCTGACGCTGCGGATGTTTCTTCCTATCGCCGTGGTGGTCGCTCTGAGGCGCCGAAGCAGAGTAACTTCAACGGCATCTTGATGTTCGTCGTTGTTTTGATGCTGTTAGTGATGGGTTTTGGTGGATACGTGCTCTTTCAAGTTCAAACCAAGCTTGATGAAGCCAATGGGCTTTTAGAAAAAAGTCAGGCCAGCATTGGAGAGCTTGAAAGCAGGCTCGCGGCGACCGGAACGGATGTCTCAAAAACATTCGAGACAATGCAGGCGCAATCGAACACCAATATGAGTGAAATTGATAAGCTTTGGGCAGTCGCTTACCGTCAGAACAGACCTAAAATTGAAAAGGTTGCTGAAGACCTTGAGACCGCGATTACCGGCTTCAAAGCCGAGCTGGATCCGATTGCGGGGGCGGTTTCAGGTGTTGGCGCTAAAATTGATGCCTTAAATAAAGACCTGATCAGCGTGAAGCAGCAACGGTCGATGGATAGTGAAGATCTCTCAACGGAGCTTGCGCTGATCCGACAACAAAATCAGGACCAAGCCGATGCGCTTGAAACCTTGCGGCGAGCCGGTACGGTGATGGCGAAACAGATCAGCGAAGCAAAAGAAGATATTGGCTCGAACCAAAACTATCGCCAGCAGCACAACTCCGAAGTGATCGAGATGAAAAAGCAGATTCAGCGGTTGGATGATGCCCTTGTTGCGCCAACGATGCAGTGAGTGTTTCGGGAAACCTGCGGGTGGGTCCGAGAGGCCTTAGTCGTCAGCCCACTGACTTAAAACGCTGATCGGGACTTCGTTATTTTGATAGGCGACCACAACCCCTTCCTCTGTAATATTCTTGAGCAAGAGTCCTGAGCCGAATCGATTCCCCTCTCGGAGGGATTGACCATTGATAACCACCATTCGAAGACTGGCGTCGTTCGCAAAAATATGGCTCGAAAAACGAATGGCTGAGATTTCCTGTTTGACTTGGCGGCTTAAGCTAGCTTGGAAGGGGTCAGGTTGCGCAGCCGGTCTTTCGCGGACTGGCCTTGATGGGGTCGATCCGATTAATGCTGGTTCAGGACGGGCAGTGCGCGGCTCACGGCTTAACGCGCGGTTATTATTTGGCGGAGTCTGCCCGATAACCGGCTGCGTCGTCGGCAACGGATCAATTTTGGCAGCAGTTGTTTTGGGCGCCTCGGCTAAAAACACAAACCAAATGATCAAGCCAAGAAGATTTAGGATCACGACAGCGCTTGCGACGATCATCCAGAGGCGCTTACCAGGGGTACGATTGTTGGGTTTTTGGTGGATTGTATTCAGCCCAGGCGTACGGTGCTGTTTTTTCTCTTCTTCAGACTTGTTGAGCGCATCAAGGATGTAAGACATTACAAACTTTCCCCGTCTAAACGTGGCGTTTCGATATCGTCCGCATCATTAATTTTAATCCAAGTTTTAACGCCAGCGATCCCATCGGGGGTTAGTCCGGTGGTGAGCTGAAATTGCTTCACTTGGACTTCTAATTCGCCATCGAACACATAACCCGGCGTTGTCGGGCCCGTTCGATCATTGATGACCTGCAACCGGTTGACCAGCCAGTCAACGGCAGGGCCCCGATCGCCTATCGAGATGGGTGCTTTATAGCCCGGAGGGGCTCGCCACAGAAGCGTGAAATTGCCACTCCAAGCATCAAGTAGTTCGGCAACCGGCACGCGATGGATCGTGTTATCCACTTTTAGGGATGCGCTACCGCGGTCGAGTTCGATCAGCGTAAACCACTGATTGTTGAGATTGATCACGACAGGTCGGTCGAAATCGTTCATTTCATTGAGGCCAGCGATACTCGAAAAGCAGAATAAACCAATGGTTTCTGCAAGCTCACAAGAGGCGGAGTCTGGATCGGTGAAATCGACTCCCCACAACTGGAGCAGATCATTTAAAGCAGCGCCGGCGATGTCGTGGCCGCGAATTAAACGCAATGAGGTGAGGTTTGTGCTGGATTGATCCCCGTAAGGCGCGGGCTGCGTTTCTTCAAACGTTTGCAAGCGCACGGGCTCCGCTATCTCAAGGCTCTGCTGGGGTGCGGGCGCGACGTAAGCGGTCGCGTCTGCGAATTGATCTTCACGAGCCGTCATTGGTTGGTTGATTGTCGCGACAGTCTCTTGCTGCGCCGTGGGTTGTATTTGGGCAATGGGCGCCTCTGATTCGCCCGTGAGCATCAGGATTAAGAGTCCCGTCAGCACAACCAAGCTACCAATGCTCGCGATTGCAATCAATCGCCAGTTAGGACTCGCTTGGGTCTCGGGTCCAAGGATTTCCGAGGCCGCTTTTGCCACGATTTTTGGTGTGACTTGAAGCTCGCCCTCAGAATAGGTGCCCAGTAGAGAGCGATCACAAACCAAGTTAATAATCCGCGGAATACCTTGGCTGATTTTATAAATTCGATCGATCGCGGGTTTTGTGAAAAAAGTACCCTTTGCCCCTGCGACCACCAAGCGATGTTTAATATAGGCTGAAATTTCATCGCGATTTAAGGCGTTGAGGTGAAACCGTGCTGTTATCCTTTGCGACAATTGTCGCAGTTCAGGTTTCGCCAGGAGCACTAACAGTTCTGGCTGGCCAAGCAAAATAATCTGGAGGAGTTTGCGCTGGTTTGTTTCAAGATTAGTCAGCAAACGCAGTTGTTCTAACACCTCGATGGATAAGTTTTGGGCTTCGTCAATGATGAGTACGGTGCGTCGGTCGTTGGCATGAGCCTCAAGGAGATAGGCGTTAATACAGTCGGTTAGGACTTTAATCGTTGCACCTTGGGGATAGCTGATCTTTAAATCGTCGCAGGCTGCTGCAAGCAGTTCAGCGGCCGTTAATTTTGGATTGAGAATAAAAGCGGTATCAACTTGGGTGGGGATTTGCTCTAGCAGGCATCGACAGATCGTGGTTTTGCCGGTCCCGACTTCACCTGACAATAAAATGAAGGCGCCGTCACCTTGGATGCCGTACATTAAATGGGCAAGCGCCTCGCGATGCCGATCACTCATATAAAGATATTGAGGATTCGGTGCAATCGAGAAGGGGGATTCTTTCAGCCCAAAATAGTCATTGTAGATTGAAGTCAAAGCGGCTCCTCCGAGCGGCAAGCATAGCAGGAGAGTTAGTTAGGCTCTAGCAGTTGCTGCAAAACGGCCTCTTTCTTATCCCAGCGATCGAGCAAGATTTGCTTAACCTGTTTACCCATTGATTTCGCGGCGCCGGATTCGGGGAGGTCGGCTCGTCTGGGGATTGCCAGGCGGTCAATTTGGATTTTAATTGGCGTTGGGTGGCCGCAGATAAAAGACCAAAATGATGGCGTTTCATGTTGGTAGGCCAATGTCACATCCAAGATCGCACTGAGATCATCTTGCATGGAGTCGACGACCATGGCGACACCACCGCCTTTGGGCTTGAGTAAGTGTTGGTACGGACTCTTTGATCGCCGCTGTTTCTCAGGTGAGAAACGAGTGCCCTCTACAAAATTTAGAACCGAAACCGGCGTGAGCTTAAATCGCTCACAGGATTTTAAAGTGGTCTCAAGATCTCGGCCTTTTAGATGCGGCTTCTTGGCAAGGGTGCGTTTGTCGTAGCGCTTCATGATGGGGAAATCGAGCGCTAAGAAGCAAACCCCAAGGATCGGAACATACAGCAGCGTCTGCTTAATAAAAAACTTCAACATCGGCACTCGCTTATTCAGAATTCGCTGCAGAATCACGATATCAGTCCAGCTTTGATGGTTGCAGATAACCAGGTACCACTCGTCAGGGCTTAATTCCGGATAGTGCGCAACGCTGATGTCGAGGGTTTGAAAGGCATCGATGATCCGGTTGTTGTTGGCAATCCAGCCCTCAGCACAACGCATTGAAATCTGCGTGCACAGCGCTTGGTACCGGTATGGGGTAAGCCCGCGCACTAGCGCCGCGATGCAGAGCGGTATCGCAAGGATCAAGGTGTTGATGAGCATGAGCAGTAGCGTGAGACTGCCCCGAATGAATCGCATGGTCTGCCTTAACGGATCGATTTGTCAGGATTAAGAATAGTCCTGTGACGACGTCTCGTCACCCCTTTCAACATTTTCATCTTGGTCTGCTTGCCCCGCCTGAATCCTTAGATCAGCCAAACGCTCAGCGAGCTAATCAAAAATGCCCCAATAATATTGAGCGCTAAGCCCTCTCGTATCATAGTTCGAATTGGAAAGGCGCCTGTACTAAACATAATGGTATTGGGCGCTGTGGCGACGGGTAGCATAAACGCGCAACTTGCACTCATGGCAGCCGGCACCATCAACCGCTCGGGTGGGATCTCAAAGGCGACCGCGGCGGCCGCAAGGATCGGTAACATCAAAGTGGTCGTCGCCGTATTGCTGGTGATTTCGGTCATAAAGGTGATGACCAGGCAAATAACCAGGACTAAAAAGAATAGATCCAACCCTGCCAGCTGGGTAAGCATGCCGCCAAGTTCTTGAGATAGTCCGGAAGTAACAAAGGCTTTGGCAATAGCGATACCGCCGCCGAACAGGATCAGCATCCCCCAGGGAATTTTTTCTGCGGCATCCCAGGTCAGTAAACGCTCACCTCGGCCGTTGGGCACCAAAAACATGACGACGACTGCAAGCATTGCAATGCTTGCATCATTAATGCCGGGCACATTCAATAATTGACTCCAACCGCCAAAAGGTTGACTACGAGTCACCCAGGCTAGGGCGGTTAAAGAAAAGACGATGAGCACCCGGCGTTCTGCGGTTTGCCAAGCGCCGACAGGCGGTAAATCAAACGTGCCCTGATAATTCAGATTCCGAGTCAGCCACAGGGCGGTCAAGGGTACAAAGAGGAGCACGACCGGCACGCCCCAGGTCATCCAGGTCAGAAAACCAATCTCTTGGCCTGTGGTTGTTGCGTAAACTTCTCTGAAAACCAAGTTCGGTGGGGTGCCGATTGGGGTGCCGATACCGCCGATACTGGCGGCATACGCGATGCCCAACAAGAGTGGCACGGCCAATCGTTTGTCGGGGGCTTTTTCCAGTACCGCGAGGGCGACCGGCAGCAGCATCAAGGTCGTTGCGGTGTTAGAAATCCACATGGACAAAAGCGCTGAGGCGGCCATAAAGCCAAACACTAAGCGTCGACTACTGCTGCCCCCAAAAAGGTTAACCATGGTGAGTGCAACGCGTCGATGGGCGCCACTGCGTTCCATGGCCGTTGATAAAATGAAGCCGCCCATCAGTAATAAAACAAGCGGGCTTCCGTAGGCGGCCCCAACTTGTGCCGGCGTTAAAATGCTGAATGCCGGGAACAGTGCTAGCGGCAACAATGAGGTTGCAGGAATGGGAATCGGCTCAAAGACCCACCACAGGCCGGTCCAAAGAGTGATTGCTGCGGTAATGGCGATAACTGTGGGTTGATCCTGGGCCGTCAGCACAAAAAAGAGCGCGAAGCCAGCGACCGGGCCTAAAGCGGTAAACAGAATTTTTGAATGACCCATGGTGCTACTCGAGACCAGATTGCTTGATTATAGGGTACAGTAGGGCTGGATTCGAAGATGCAATCGTATGCAAAGCACCTTTTTTTGGTATGACCTTGAGACCACGGGTACGGACCCGATTCTGGATCGAATCGTTCAGTTTGCAGGCCAGCGAACGGATTCGGACCTTCGGCCGATCGGCTCGCCCGTCAACTTCTATATTAAACCCAGTGTCGACACGCTGTTTCATCCGGATGCCACATTGATCACGGGAATTGACCCGGATCAAATTGATGCTGAAGGCCTGAGTGAATTAGCTGGGCTTCGCAAAATGTTAGCGTGTTTTACAGAGCCTGGCACCTGTGTGGTTGGGTATAACAATTTAAATTTTGACGATGAGTTTGTTCGGCAATCTTTATATCGCAATTTCTTTGATCCTTATGCGCGTGAATGGCAGAACGGCAATTCGCGTTGGGACTTGATTAATCTGCTTCGGATGACTTTTGCGCTTCGTCCGGCGGGCATCAAGTGGCCAAAACGAGAAGATGGTAAGCCGTCTTTTACCCTCGTTAAGATGGCCGAGGCGAATGGACTCAGTCATGAAAATGCCCACGATGCGCTGTCAGATATTGAAGCGACAATCTCTTTAGCCAAGCTGGTTAAGACGGCGCAACCAAAACTCTTTGATTACCACTTCCAAATGCGAAAGAAACAGCCGGTTTTGGACCTGCTCTACCCGTTAGGTAAAGCGCCGGTCTTACTGATTCAGCCGTTTTTTGACTCAAGTGATCGATATCTCGCGCCGATCCTGCCGCTGATCGCACATCCTTCAAATCAAAATTCGGTCATCTGCTTGGATCTCCGCCAAGATCCAGAAGCGTATTGTGCACTGAAGGGCGATGCGCTAACGGACTTTTTGTTGCCAAAACGGGTCGACGGGGCTCGGTCAAAGCCCTCTGTTGTTCAGCGGATTCAAATCAATCGTTGTCCGCCGATCGCGCCGATGAATACCTTACCACCGGCATTAGCGGCGGATTTGAGCTGGTCGCCTGATGCGCTGACCGGGTTTGTAAAGAAAATCCAAAGTTATCCTGGCATTCAAGGCGCGCTGATTGAAGCAATGCGGCGTGTGCCGGAGGCCCCCGTAAAGGATGCTGAGTTTCAGCTTTACAGCGGCGGGTTTGTTTCAGAAGTTGATCGCAGCCGCTTTGCACAGGTTCCTGAAATAGCGAGTGCGCCGGGGCAAACTGAAGTATTCGCCGACGCGCGCCTGAATGAATTGCTGTTCACGTTTAAAGCAAGGCACTACCCTGATAGCTTAGACGCAGCGCAAGCCCAGCGATGGCGCGATTTTTTGTCGGCTCGGTGGCAGCAGGACGCCCGTCTGATTACGCTCTATGAGACGACCAAAGCGCGGCTTGCGGCGCAGCCCGATTCGGTCTTGTTGCTTAAGCTGCTGCGTCGTCTGCAGTGGCAGGCGAGTCTTATATCGCTCACCCTTGATTAATGCTCAGCGGTGATTTGCACGCCTTGTGATTGACTGAAAAAAGCCCTTAGTGCTCGCAGCAGGTATTCAGGATCTTTTGCCCCTGCTAACTCTCGAATAGAGTGCATGCCAAAAGTTGGCAGGCCGATATCGAGGGTTTTAACCCCAAGTTTGCTCGCGGTGATCGGACCGATAGTGCTGCCGCACCCCATGTCTGATCGTGTGACGAAAACCTGATGCGGGATGTCCTGCGCCTCGCAAAGCGAACTAAAATAACCGTGGGTATCGGAATTGGTCGCGTAACGCTGATTGGCGTTAACCTTGATCACAGGCCCTTTGTTCAGCTTTGGGCTGTGCCTCGGATCATGTTTGCCAGCAAAATTAGGATGCACGCCATGAGCGTTGTCCGTTGAGATTAATAAGGACTGGGCCAGTATGCGGGTTTTGTCCTCAGAATTGGTGGTTAAACGGTTCAGTACGTCCACCAAAAAGGAGCCGTCAGCGCCTGCAATCGAGCTGCTACCAACCTCCTCATGATCATTGAGCACAATCAAGGTGTTGGTTGCCGCCTCGCTTTGAATTAAAGCCTCTAGGGCGATGAAGCACGATAGTAGGTTGTCTAAACGGGCGCTTGCGATAAAGGCGTCGTTAAGGCCGATTAAAGCCGGCGGGTTGACGTCATAAAAACACAGATCCCACGCGAGGATGGTCTCAATCTGGCTCTCTGGATAGGTTCTGAGCACTTCGTTTTTTAACAAGACGTCAAATGGCTCAGTGGTTTGAGAAATGATCGGGGGCAAATCAGTTTGCGCGTTGATACTACGCTGAGAGTTGGCCTCTCGGTCAAGATGGATGGCAAGGCTTGGAATCACGGCAATGGCCTGCTGAAAATTGATCAAGCCATTGCGAAGCTGACCATTTTGTAGACGATAGGTGACCTTCCCGGCAAGGCTCAGGTCGCGATCAAACCAAGGGTTCATTAGGACGCCGCCGTACACCTCGACACCGAGCTGCTGATAGTCTTGTTCGAGGGTCACCGGGTTGGGCTTGACTTTGAGGCAGGGGCTATCGGTATGGGCGCCGACCATCTTGAGCCCAGACTCCGTTAGCGTGCTGGGATCCCAGCAAAAGGCAATGATCGACGAATCGTTCCGGGTAACGTAGTACCGGCCGGCTTTAAGGGCCCAGACATCGGTTTCAGACAGCGCTTGAAACCCCGCGGCATCAAGTCTTGTCATAACCTGCTGCGTCGCATGGTACGGTGTTGGGGAATCTTGGATAAATTGAAGTAAACGCGGATTTAAAGAATCAGTCATGAGCGTCATGTGCGATTGAGGAGCGTCTATTGTAGCAGGCTCCATTCCCGTTCCTGAAGTCATGGGGCGCGTTCGGTGAGACATTGAATAGTCTTGACGTGCGTAATAAAATTATGGCGCGCCGATTTGTAACCAACTTGCGGGCGCGTAACAAGTACCGCTAAGGGGCACGGCCCGCGTACCTTTGCGGGTTTTCTATTTCTGGAGACCCATTATGGGATTTACCACACAGCTTTTGCATTCGGATCGCCGATTTGGCGTCGAACACGGTAATCTACTGAAGCCGATTCATCCGGGTGTAACCTATGGTTACGAAGACGCGCATGATTTGGCGCGAGTGTTCCAGGGTAAGCAAAAGGGTTATACCTACGGTCGACAGATTAATCCAACGGTCGAGGCGCTAGAGCAAAAAGTCACCCAAATGGAGAATGGCCGAGCGACGATTGCCTTTAGTACGGGTATGGCGGCAATTGGCACGACCCTGTTTGCACTTTTGCGATCGGGTGATCACGTTATCGCCTCAAAATACTTGTTTGGTAACACCGCGAGTTTGTTCGAATCGTTTGGCACCCATGGCATCGAGCTAACCTTTGTTGATGCAACCAGTGCTGATGCGGTTGCCGCGGCGGTTCAGCCCAATACCAAATTGGTCTTTGTCGAAACCATTGCGAATCCAAGAACGCAAGTTTCAGATCTGGTGGGGATCGGCGCTGTCTGCAAAGCGCAGGGATTAATTTATGTGGTTGATAATACCCTCACGACGCCCTATCTCTTTCAGCCGAAATCGGTGGATGCGTCTTTGGTCATTAACTCGCTCACCAAGTACATCGGTGGGCATGGCAATGCGCTCGGGGGCAGTGTGACGGAAATGGGCCTGTTCGATTGGACGACGTTTCCCAATATCTATGACGGCTATCGAGTTGGCGAGCCGTCCATGTGGGGCTTGAACCAAATCAAGAAAAAAGGGCTACGCGACTTTGGCGCAAGTTTGGCTGCGGACTCGGCACATCGGTTGTCGACTGGGGCCGATACGCTTGCGTTGCGTATGGCGCGGGCTTGCGATAATGCTGCCGCGCTCGCTGAGTTCTTTCAAGCTCATGATCTAATCGACGCGGTTTACTACCCTGGGTTGCCCGATCATCCGCAACATCAACGAACGGTTGATCTGTTCGGTCGCCCAGGCGCCATTTTGAGTATCGAGTTGCGACCGGAAATCGATTGTTTTAGGTTTCTGAATCAGTTGCAGACGGTGATTAAGGCCACCCATTTGGGCGATGTCAGAACCCTTGCCATACCGGTTGCCCATTCGATATTTTATGAAATTGGGCCTGCTCGTCGCGCGGAAATGGACATCAAGGACAATCTGATCCGGTTTTCTGTGGGCATTGAAGACATTGGCGACTTGCTTGATGACTTCGAGCAAGCACTGTCTTCGGTACGGTAATTGAATATTCTTAACTTGAGTAAAAAGGTGGCATTGTGCAGGCATTACTAGAAACCAACCTCCCCCTCCCCAACAAAAGAACCGGTAAAGTTCGAGACCTTTATGACGTGACCTTGCCAAATGGTGATGCGGGCCTTTTGATTATCGCCTCGGATCGCGTGAGTGTTTTTGACGTGGTGCTCGAAAACGGTATCCCCGGTAAGGGCGCGATGCTGACGAAGATTTCAAAGTTTTGGTTTGACTATTTTTCTGGACGTTACCGCCACCATTTGGTGAGCACCAATATTCGGGATATTAGCGGGTTGTCTGAACAGGATTACGCGGCGCTGGACGGCCGGATTATGATCTGCCGTAAGAACGAGGTGGTGCCGGTTGAGTGTATTGTTCGAGGGTATTTAACGGGCAGTGGCTATAAAGATTACCTCAGATCTGGTCACGTTTGTGGTATTGCGTTACCGGCCGGGATGGTCAACAGCGACCGGATTGAGTCACCCGTGTTTACGCCCAGCACCAAGGCAGAATCAGGGCATGATGAAAATATTAGCTTTGAAGAGAGTTGCGATATTGCTGGGAAGGACCTCATGTTGTCGATTCGGGACACCTCGATTGCAATTTATAATGAGGGTCGAGCCTACGCCGGTCAGCGAGGGATCTTAATCGCGGATACCAAATTTGAGTTCGGGCTCGAGCCGGGATCCAGTGAGCCTGTGCTGATCGATGAGGTTTTGACCCCAGACAGCTCACGGTTTTGGCCAGCTGATGCTTGGCGTCCAGGCGAAGAGCAGAATAGTTATGACAAGCAATTCGTCAGAAACTATACGGAATCGTTGGTTGCCAAAGGGTTGTGGGATAAAGAAGCCCCGGGCCCGGCACTGCCAAATGAGGTGATCGAGCAGACGCTTGAGCGCTATGATCAGGCCTACCAAAAACTCCTGTCCTAGTGACAGGCGTTTTTGGCGTTAGAAACCTCTGTTCAAAGCAGAAGCATTTAAATAGGCGCTTTTTGAATCCTGAAAGACGCCTATTTCAATAGCACACGCCGGTGCCACCAATGCCGCAATAGCCGTTCGGGACCTTCGCTAGATATTGCTGATGGTAGTGCTCGGCGTAATAAAAGTGTTGATCGACAGCAAGTTCCGTTGTGATTGCTGGGTAGTTCGCAGCGCTCAGCTTGGTCTGAAACGTCATCGCGGTTTGTTGTGCCTGATCAAGGTCGGACTCGTTTTGCAGGTAGAGACAGGATCGATATTGGGTGCCAAGATCATTCCCCTGCCGCATGCCCTGGGTTGGATCATGACTTTCCCAGAAGGTTGCTAGCAGTGTTTCTAAGGGCAATTGACTCGGGTCCCAAACCACTAAAACCACCTCGGTATGGCCGGTGCCGCCTGAGCAGACCTCTTCATAGGTAGGATTGGGCGTGTGCCCGCCGGCGTAACCCGCGGCCGTGGTGTAAACGCCTTCTAGTTGCCAAAATTTTCGCTCAGCGCCCCAAAAGCAGCCCATGCCTAACAAAATCTGGTTATAGCCTTCAGGGAAGGGGCCGATGAGAGGATTGCCGTTTACAAAGTGCTGACTCGGCACAGGCATGGGGTCACTGCGCCCGGGTAAGGCGGTCGCGGCGCTCGGTAGTGAAATGGCTTTGGAGAATAATCCCATCTTGTTGTACTCCTGATAACGTTGTTTGCGACGATGCGCTGAGTATAAGCGCTTTCGAATGATCTCGACAGCCTACGGAACCCGCCTAATGCTCGATTTGATGTAGACTTAATCGCTCGAGGTATCGCTAGAAAGAGGTACAAACCGTGACGCCTGATTTTGATACGGTTATTAATCGCCAAGGGACTTGGAGTTCCAAGTGGGATAAATATCGAGGGCAAGACGTGCTCCCGATGTGGGTTGCCGATATGGATTTTGCGGCCCCCGATGCGGTGACCCAAGCGCTTCGTGCCCGTCTCGAGCATCCAATCTATGGTTACACCATTGTGCCTGACTCCTTGATTGCGGTGATCCAGACCCGTCTCCGCAGGCGCTATGATTGGTCTGTTTCACCCAGCGACCTTGAGCTCGTGCCCGGTGTTGTCCCCGCCATTAATCAGATTATCCGCGGCGTCGTGCGTCCGGGTGGGGCGGTCGTGACGGCGGTTCCTGTTTACCAACCTTTTTTGCAGGCCGCCGAGTTCATGGGGCGGCAATTGTTTACCCTTGAGATGACTGAGGCGGAAGGTTGGGATTTCCCGGTTGCCGAGTTTCGAGCTTTGGCCAAAGAACGGCCCGAGATTGAATTATTATTGTTGTGCCATCCAATGAATCCCGTTGGGCGGGTCATCCCGCCGACGGTCTTGGCAGAGATTTTAGAGATCTGTTTGGCACATAACATTGTGATCTGTTCGGATGAGATTCACTGTGAGCTGTTGCTAGATGGACGAGTTCATACCCCCATGGCATCCCTTAGCCCGCTTGCAGCCAATCAAACGATTACCCTGCAAGCCGCCTCGAAAACATTTAACTTAGCGGGTCTCGGCTGTGCGGTGGCGATTGCGCAAAATCCTGCGCTGATGGCGCAATTTAAGGCGGGGGGCGCGGGGATTATGGCCCACGTCAATACCTTGGGTTATGTCGCAACCGAGGCCGCGTGGTCCGAGTGCGACGCCTGGCACGAATCCTTGCTGCGTTACTTAGCCGCTAATCGCGATCTGTTGATTCAGCAGGTCGCGGAAATGCCCGGGGTCAGCGTTGGGTTGACCGAGGCCACCTACCTCGGCTGGCTGAATGTAACTGAGCTTGGTTTGACGGATCCAAAAGGTTTTTTTGAGTCAGCTGGGGTAGGCTTGTCAGATGGCGCGCAATTTAGTGGAGACGGCTACATTCGGTTGAACTTCGGTTGTCCGCGCCGCGTACTGGAGATGGGACTGGCGCGGATGCGAAAGGCTTGCGATGCTCGGATGCGAGTGTGATCGGGATCTTGCGGGCTTGATTCGAAATGGGTGGGCGTGGGCGAGCTAAGCCGGCGCACCTGAAGCTATTTTATTTAGACTAGAAGCGTTGGGAGACGGGTTATGGGAGAATTTTGTCGGGTTGAAAAAGAAGGTCGATTAACGATCGTGACGATCGAGCGCCCTGATGTCATGAATGCGCTGCATCCGCCAGGCAATTTTGAACTTGCGGAAGCCTTTGATGACTTTGCTGCAGATCCAGAGCAATGGGTTGCGATTATTACGGGCGCAGGTGATCGGGCCTTCAGTGCCGGCAACGATCTAAAGTATCAGGCCTCGGGCGGTAAAATGGGTGGGCCAAAGTCTGGATTTGCGGGTTTAACCGCACGCTTTGATAATTCGAAACCGGTGATTGCGGCGGTTAACGGCTTGGCCATGGGCGGGGGATTTGAAATCGCATTGGCTTGTGATTTGATTATTGCGTCCGAAAACGCGATCTTTGCGTTACCGGAGCCCAGAGTGGGTTTGGCCGCATTAGCCGGGGGAATCCATCGGCTGCCGCGTGAAATTGGTATGAAACAAGCGATGGGCATGCTCTTAACCGGTCGCCGAGTGCCTGCTGCAGAAGGCCAGCAGCTGGGGTTTGTCAATGAAGTGGTGCCGAAAGGGCAAGCACTAACGGCTGCTAAGCAGTGGGCCGCGCAAATTTTGGAATGTGCACCGATTTCGGTTCGCGCCAGCAAGGAGGCCGCAATGCAAGGCCTGGCGGCGGAATCCCTCGAGGCCGCGATCAAAGGTCGGTATGATCAGATTGCGGCGCTCTATGCGAGCGAGGATTTTATTGAAGGGCCTCGGGCCTTTTCGGAAAAACGCCCGCCCAATTGGAAAGGCAAGTAGCGCTAGCAATCGCAATTCCAACAAGAGATAGGTCAACTGTGACAAAATGGGTCCGGCGGAGACTCGGGCTGCGGCGGAGGACCCAAATGAAGGATGTGTTTTCCCGTGTAGCCAGTTGCGGGGGTATTAGGATGGTGAACGCCACCTTGGCTATCGCCGCTGTGATGATCTTGGTCGGCGCGCATCTCCGGGTCATGGGTCATGAATCTATCCATCTGCGTTAGTTCAAGCCGGGGCTTTTTTGCGGCGGCTTTGATCTGGCGGGTGTTTGCTTTTCGAATGAATGGGGTAACAGAGGAGTCCCGGAATGGGCGACGCGTTAAAGATCGCGCTGGTAACAGTGTCAGATACTCGCACAGCAGAAAACGATACTTCCGGCGATTACCTGGCTGACGCCTTGAGCGGCGTAGGGCATGAGCTGGTTGATCGCGTCATTGTGATTGATGATTGTTATCTCTTGCGCGCGAGGGTTTCGAGTTATATCGCTGACCCAATGGTTCAGGTCGTGCTCATGACGGGCGGGACCGGTTTTACGGGTCGGGACTCGACGCCAGAAGCCATCGGCCCGCTGCTCGATACGCGTATCGATGGCTTTGGTGAGCTGTTTCGGCAGTTGTCTTTTGCTGAGATTGGCACCTCAACGGTCCAGTCCAGGGCCCTGGGCGGGCTTGCGAACAATACTTTGATCTTTTGCGTGCCGGGCTCAACCGGTGCGTGTAAAACCGCTTGGGACGGCATTCTGCTTTCCCAGTTAGACAGCACGCATCGACCTTGTAATTTTGCAGAGTTGATCCTGAGAGGCCATCACTGACATAGAGGCAAGTTGGCATGACGTTACTGTCAGTAGAAAATGCTCGCCAGCGGTTGTTGTCGCAGGCGGCGCCGGTTGTGGCTTGTGAAACCATCGCGCTGGACCAAGCGCTTGGCCGAATCCTAGGGGACGATGTCATTGCAACGCGGGCCGTGCCGCCGGCGGACAATAGCGCAATGGACGGTTTCGCGGTTCGCTCGAACGATGTTGTGGTTGGACAGCCGTTAGCGATTCATCAAATCATTCCGGCGGGAAGCCCTGGCCAGCCGCTCAACGCGGGCGGCGCTGCGAGAATCTTTACCGGTGGTGAAATGCCCATTGGGGCGGACGCGGTGCTAATCCAAGAGGATGCTGAATTCGATGCAGTGCGCCTGGTGCCAAAGGCGACGGTTGTTGTTGGTGAGAATGTCCGCCCAAAGGGGCAAGACATCGAGGAAGGCGCCCAAGTGCTGGCTCGCGGGCAACAACTGCGGCCCGCTGATTTAAGTCTTTTGGCCAGTATCGGAAAGGACAAAGCGCTGGTCTATCGAACGCTCACGGTTGCCATTTTATCAACCGGTGATGAGCTGGTTCAGCCGCCCAAAGCGCTGAAACCCGGTCAGATTTACAACTCTAATCGCTACGCGCTCGCTGCATTGTTGACGCAGATGGGGATTAGCGTTGTCGATATGGGCATTGTTTCAGATGACCTGGAGGAGACGCGTGTCGCGCTTACTCGGGCAGCCCAGCAAGCCGATGTCATCATCTGCTCGGGCGGGGTCTCGGTGGGTGATCGGGATTTTGTTAAAGAAGCGGTGACGCAATTGGGTGCCTTAGACGTCTGGAAACTGGCGATTAAACCCGGTAAACCAATGGCGTTTGGTCATGTACAGAACAAACCCTTTTTCGGTCTACCCGGCAACCCGGTTTCAACCTTTGTGACCTTTGAAGTGCTCGCGCGACCCTATCTTGCCTGCTTGCAAGGTCGGCTTGAGACAGAGTCGGTCACCTGGCCCGGCCAAGCGGCGTTCGAGTTCAAGGCCGGCGCGCGTCAGGAGTACCTTCGAGTGCGCGCAGTGCCCAATGGATCATCGGTGCAGTTGATCGCGTTTAAAGCGCAAGGCTCTGGGGTCATGTCGAGTCTTTCTTGGGCCAATGCCTTAGCGGTTGTTGCGCCAAACCAATGGGTCCAGGTGGGGGATACCTTGCCCTACCTTTTGATGAACGGGCTATAACCGGAGCGGTGGCATGGGATTATTAATCATCAGTATTGTGTTTGGCGGCCTGCTGGGGTGTTTGATTTGGTTGGGCGTTGGTGATCGGCTTCCAATTCAAAGACCAGAAAAGTGGCCTACTGTCACGAACTTGCTGATCTACACTGGGGCTTCGATGTTCGTTATTTACATGGGCATCTTTTTTTGGGTTTGATGAAATGAAACTTCCAGTTGATATCGATGCGGTCAAGGGCTTTATGGATCCTGATGAGGGCCAAGCCCTGTATGAATCCGCGTGCTCGGTTGCGGCACTGGGGCCGTGCCTAGAAATTGGCAGTTATTGTGGCAAATCGACTGTTTATTTGGGCGCTGCCTGTCAGGAAGGTCAAAACAGTTTGTTCGCGATTGATCATCATCGCGGCTCCGAAGAGCATCAAGTGGGTGAGGCCTATCATGATGCCGAACTCTATGACGCGAAAACCGGGTTGTTTGATTCTTTTCCAGTGTTTCGATCGAATATATTGGCAGCTCAGTTAGAGGATACGGTGATTCCCATTGTTGCGGCCTCACGGGTGGCGGGCCGGAATTGGCAGACGCCATTGGGGCTTTTGTTCATCGATGGCGGTCATAGTAGCCAGGCCGCCACAATCGACTATGAGGTCTGGTCGCCGTGGGTTGTCCCGGGCGGTCTGTTGTTGATCCACGACATTTTTCCAGACCCCAAAGATGGTGGTAGACCGCCATTTGAAATCTACCAAATGGCCTTGGCATCTGGAAAGTTCGAATTGATAAGAATGGTGAAGACGCTGGGCATTCTGAGGCGGCGCATGCGTCAGTAGCGCGCCAAATCGGCTGCAGAAGGATTCTGATGCGCCCATGTTGTCGCGGCCCTTGGCGCACGCGGGCCATTTTATTCGGCGCAATGGGTAGCCTGCGCCCTACTGACTGAGGTTGGACTGGCGGCATCGCAAGGCGTTGACGTTAGGGCTGAAGGCGGGCCGTTTGTCTTAAGGCCTTAAGCGCTTTAAGGCTGTAAAAACAATCGATGGCCGGCGGTGCGTTTTGACAAAACATCGGCTGCCAGCAACACCGCCCCGGCCGTCCAAGTGGTCCGTTCTTCGGGCCAAATGGCTTGATCCGGGAACACATAGCCCGTCCAATAGGCGCCGACGTCATCTCGGAACTGATGAATCCAGCTAAACACGGTAGCCCCTCGAGCGGTATCGCCCGCAACCGCCAATGCCATGACCAGCTCGCAAGTCTCGGCCACCGTCACCCAAGGCTGATCATTCACGCAACGGCAACCCAGTTGGTCGACGACAAATTCATCCCAGCGCTGATCAATATGTGCAAGCGCCGCCGGGCCAGTTAAAACGCCGGTTAGAACGGGGTAGAACCAATCCATGGAATACCGCGCTTTACTGTCCCAGGTTCGATCAAACGCCTCAGGGTGAGCGGTCAGCGCCGTTTTTAGTTTTTGTCGCGTTTGTTTGAGCATCGCGCTCGGTGCTTGGAGGGTATCGGCAATTGCAATGGCGCATCCAAGACTGTGGAAGATCGAGCTACATCCGGTGACGAGCGCATCTTCTTGAACGCCAGTTTCTGAATCAATGGCCCAATAGATCTCGCCATAGGTGCCTTGCAGACTAACCACCAATTGCATCGCCCTGGACACCATAGGCCAATAGGTTGCGAGGACAGTTTTGTCATCGGTCACCAGATAAAGGTGCCAGATGCCGGTTGCGATGTAGGCGACGAAATTTGATTCAATGCGACTGGTGTCCTTGGGTTTGCCCTGCTCGTAACTAACGAACCAACCGCCATTGGCAAGCTGTTGTTCGGCAAGAAAATTGTAAGCGTTTTTTGCCGCATCAATTTGCCCGCGGGTTGCCAAACCCATTGCCGCTTCGATGTGATCCCAAGGGTCTGCGCTGCCATCAACAAACCAGGCTATGCTGCCATCAAGGCTTTGAACTGAAGCGATGTAGGCTGCGGTTTCATCGAGCATTTTTGAAGGCGTTAGATCATTTTTTAAAGGCGCTTGGTTCATTTTTAACGCTCTGGCTCGGGGCTGTGTGACGCTGTGGCAACGTAGTACATGACAATCGATTTGCCCAAGATTGGGTTTAAAATTCGTTCAAGGGTACGCGAGATCCAAGGCTTTTTCATAAGATCCCAAACTAAAAAGCGATGGTAGGTTGTGACCACAGGGTGTTGTGGGTCCGCGCGCCATAACAGACATTTAAGCCACCAGTAGGGGACATGTAGGGCGTGGGCTCTATGGGATCGATAGCGTTTGAATCCTAATTGCTCGATGTTTCGATGCAAGGTGCTTGCTGAAAAAATTCTGATGTGACCGCCTTCCATCGCGTGATAAGCATCGCTCAGTTTCCAGCAAACCCACTCAGGAAATGCGGCCGGTACGCTCACAGCAAACACACCACCAGGCTGGATCACTCTCTTAATTTCCTGCAAGAACGCTTGGTAGTCATGTATGTGTTCGAGCACTTCAGAGCAGACGACTTTGTTAAATTGTTGGTCTTTGAACGGCAGTTGATTGCCAGAGCCTTGCGTGAAGCACACTCTGGGTGATTCAGCGCCGCTCAGATCTTGAAAGTCCGACAGTCTTTCGGTCGCGGTCTTTAAGTCTGCATGGGATAAATCGAGACCCACGGCAGTGATTTGCTGACTGAGACCAAAGGAAATCGTGTGGCGACCCTCACCGCTGCCTAAGTCCAGCAAAAGATCCCCAGGGGTTAGATCGAGTAAGGCGGCATTAATGGTTTCAAGTGACATGGGTTGATCCGTTGACGGTTTGATACAGGGCTAGAAATTCTGCCGCGGCTCGTGACCATTGAAACTGCTGCTCAATGCGCTTGCGGCCGATGCTTGCGAGTCGTTCGAGTTCATCTGGGCGGTTTAAAAGATCAAGGATTGCCGCAGCAAGACCCTGACTGTCCTTTGGTTCAACTAAAACCCCGCAATCGCCAACAACTTCAGGGAGCGCGCCACCCCGGGTTGAAATAACCGGTACGCCGCAGGCCATCGCTTCGCCTGCGGGGAAGCCAAATCCCTCGTAAACCGACGGTACAATGGCGATCGTTGCGCGCGCATAAAGGGCAACCATTGCTTCATCGGAAATGTCGACGTGGAATTCGATCCGATTGCGAAGATTCAAGGCGTCGATGAGGGCTTCGGTTTCTCCGCCTGGTTTCAGTTTTCCAAGTAAACAAAGGGTGATATCGGGAACAACCGTCGCGACTTCAGCGAGCGCCTTGAGCAGGTACTGCACGCCTTTGAGCGGCGCATCCGCGCTGGCTGTTGTCATCAGCCGATGGGGTGCTCGGATGATCTCAGGCATGGGTCTGAATCGGTTGAGATCGATGCCATTGTGCACGACATGAATGCGTTGGGCGTCTACCTTAAAGGCACTGGCAATATCCTGTCTGGCCGCATCTGACACGCTAACCAGATGCGTTAGCTTGCGAATCACTTTGGTCTGCATTGAAAGGAATGAATGCCAGCGTTTAATGAGTAATCGCATCCCCCAATCGGTGGTTTCGGAGAGTGCAATCTCTAAGTCTCGGGTGATGGGGTGATGGACCGTTGTGATGACCGGGTAGCCTTTTTCTTGAAGTGCGAGAACGCCGTAACACAAGCTCTGGTTGTCATGAATGATATCGTATTGAGGCTGATGGTGATCAAAATAGCGGATTAGCCTGCGGCCGAAGGTATAAGGTTCAGGAAAGCCCCCGAAGACGGTATCTACATATTCGATTAAATCGGTTATCGATCCTAAGTAGCCCCACTTAAAAGCGCGGATATGGTCCGGGGTGGCATAGAGGTCAAGACTTGGGAGCTTGATCAGGTTAATGCGAGGGTCCAGATCAGGGTAGGGCGGTCCCGAAATGACGTCGACGTCGTGACCGGCGTCGATGAGCGCAAGTCCGAGATGGCGAAGATAGATCCCCTGGCCGCCGCTGTAAGGATTGCTGCGATAACCCAGCAGACAAATTTTCATGTTTCGCGCGATCCCGCTTGGACGCAGTGTCTGTCGTTATTTGAGTCTATCAAAGACTAATCAGTGCAATAACGGTCCACACAGCGTTAAGAATTTCCGCGCAATAGTATAAATTTTGGACCCAAAATGCGACCAACAGTCGGGATAGGATGGGTGTATTGAGGAAATCGAGGCAGGTAATTGAATTTTCCTCTTGATCTAGTAGTATTTACATGAACTTTAATCATCTGCAAAGCATGCTTGAACTGAGACATTTAAAAACGTTAATGGCGCTCCGGGAAACGGGTAGCTTGGTTGAGGCCGCGGAGGTCCTGCACTTAACGCAATCAGCCCTATCACACCAAATTAAGGATCTTGAAGATCGATTAAATTGTACGCTGTTTGTTCGTAAAACTAAGCCGCCTCGGTTCACGAGTGCCGGTCGCCGGTTACTGGCGCTCGCGGATCTGGTCGCGCCCGAATTTAAAGCGGCTGAACGAGACATCGCAAGATTAACACTGGGCGAGACCGGTCGGCTGCATATTTGTATTGAGTGCCATTCTTGCTTTCAGTGGCTGGTGCCCTGTATCGAAGCCTATCGTCTAAATTGGCCTGAAGTGGAATTGGATTTGATCGGCGGATTTAGTTTTACGCCGCTGCCGGCGTTGGCGCGGGGGGATCTTGACCTCGTGATCACCTCGGACCCGATTGACCTACCCGATATTCATTACGAGCCTCTGTTCGAATACGAAGCAATGCTGGCTGTGTCGAATCGCCACGCATTGAGCCAGAAGCCCTTTATCGATCCATTGGATTTGGCGGATCAAACCTTGATCACCTATCCCGTTGATCGAGACCGGTTGGATGTTTTTACCCAGTTTCTAGACCCGGCCGGGGTCGACCCAGCTTCAATTCGAAATGCCGAACTCACGCCAATGATGGTGCAATTGGTCGCAAGCGGTCGAGGTGTTGCCTGTCTGCCCAATTGGGCTTTGACCGAGTACTTGGCAAACGAGTTACTCACCGCGAAACGATTGTCGGAAAACGGCCTTTGGGGACGACTTTACGCCGCCGTCCGCCGCGAGCAACTCGAGGATCCCTTTATGCAAGAGTTCTTGAGTACTGCGATATCAACTTGCTTCAATCATCTGGCTGGCATCAAAAGAATTGAGGCCCTTTAAGGCAGTCGGCGCTGCGCTGAGCGACCTGATGTTTAGAATGCCCGCTGGGATTCACTGAATCACGACACAGTGTGACGAGGGGCATTGCACGGGGCGCGCGTCGGTTTATCGCCGCAATAGCATGGTGTCTGCGAAACCCCGGACATTAAAAAGCCCCAAAATGCCAAGGCACTTTGGGGCTCTGTCTTAACGTTTGGGAGCGGACTCCGAGTTAATTTAACTCGGAGGCGCCCCTCATAGACTGACTATTGATGGGATCACCTCCTTTGCGGTCAGGGGATTAAAAGGCGCGCTGGAGGTTCCCCCTGGTTAGAACGTCTGCGCTTTAAACTCGGGTAAAAATGTAAGTCCAATCAAGCCCGGAGTCAAAGGATTTTGTCATTTTTGCGTCTTACGGGACGAGCGCCGTCGCAATCCAGCCGTTTTCGGATCGCTCAAACAAAGTGCGCTCGTGGGGTAAATCGTTTTGAGACAGGTCCAGGCGTTCAATTTGATCAAGCTGAACAGACAGTCCAATGGCGGCGCTGCTCGGTTTTAAGTCCTCCGGCGCAACGCGTTGTGACAAAGCCTCAAATTGCTCGAGCAGTCCGGCTCGGGAGGTCATAGGACTGCTTTGCGGGGCCGTCCTGTCATAAAAATAGTCCAAAAGCTTCGCGCGCAGGGGGCGTTTCTGCCAATTGTCTTGGATCGCGTCGCTGGCCAAGGCTTCTGCGATTCCGCTCAAGCGATATTGGATTTGGAGGCTGGGATACCAAAGCAGTGCCTGGCAGCGCGGTTGCTTTACGAGCTGTTGCCATTTCGGGCTGCTGGTATTAATGAATAGGGTGATGGTTGTCTCGGCAATTTGACGTAAAACCAGCGTCCGGACCTGGGGTGAGCCGGTGGCATCCACCGTCGAGAAAAAACAGACGTTGGCGTTTGGATCCTGTTGCCCATTGGCGGCCATCTGGTCAGATTGCAGCTGCTCGATAATGTGCATCAGGCCTCTGATCCCAAATCGAAGTCGCCGGATGCGATTTCTACCTCGCTCATCATTAACGTGAGTCGAACCGATTGATCTTTGCGCTCGAAGGTTCCGCTAATTTGCTCATGCCATTCATAGTCTGTTTGAACGACGCTCTGTAGTTTCAGTCGGGTCAAGCTTCGGCCTTCGTCTCGAACCAGGCCATTGATGATGAGCTGGGCATGACCATCAGCTCGATAGATGAGGGCAAGTTTTGCGCCGCGATGCTCGCTCTGCAAGGTTGTTGGTGCCAAGCGCTTTTCTCCATTGAATTGCCATTTGTCTTGATGATTGCAACGCACAAATCCGTTATCATGCGCGCCAAGTGCATGAATATACAGGGTGAGCAGGATGAGTCAAATTGGGCAAGCCAAAGCAAATGCTTCTGAAATCTTAGCCGGTTTGCGGAAGTTAGGACCCAATCGAGTGGTTGCGCTGTCGACCCATAAAAGCAAAGAGTTGTTGGCTGAACTCGAGGCGAAAGCGGAAGCGCTGGTCGAGCAACTGGCGTCAGAGAGCTAGTCGCGAGCGTTCGGAGCCTGCAACGCGAGTGATCCGGGTGCCAAATTGATTGACCTGGATTGACCAATAATCGGGGTGTTGAAGCCGAAAGGAAATCAGTCTTCATGGAATGCAAACGCGTGTCGGGTGCCCTGGGCGGGCTGATTACAGGAGTTGATCTCACGGCGCCACTATCGGCGGCAGTATTGGGTGATCTCAAGCAAGCGCTTTTAGAGCACCAAGTCCTATTCTTCCGAAACCAAGCATTGTCGCCTGAGCAGCATATGGCGCTCGCGACGGCTTTTGGGGAGCCGCAGTACCATGAGGCTTACCCGCATGCAGCGGGGTTCCCTGCGATCACAATCCTTGAAAATGATCGAGATAATCCTTCAAAAATTGAAGTGTGGCATACCGATATGACGTTTCGGGCTTGCCCGCCCTTGGGTTCTATTCTGCACGGCCAGTCGATCCCCGAACGGGGCGGCGATACCCTTTTCGCGAGTCTATCGGCGGCTTACGAGAGTTTGTCTCAGATCATGAAAGACCTGCTCGAGAATTTGGTTGCGATTCATGATTTCAGTTTTGGGTTTAAAGAGTCTTTGGCAGAGCCTGGCGGGCGGGATCGACTCGCACAGATGGTGATCGATAATCCGCCGGTTGAGCATCCCGTTGTGATAACCCACCCTGAAAGTGGTGCGCGCGGAATATACGTTAATCCGCTTTTTACGGCTCGGATCAAGGGGCTCCAAAAAACGGAAAGCGACGCGTTACTTAACTTTTTGTTTGCCCATATGATTTTGCCGGAGCATACCTGCCGGTTTACCTGGGAAAAAGACTCGATCGCTTTTTGGGACAATCGAATTACCCAGCACAAACCCGTCAATGATTATTGGCCACAGTCACGAAAAATGCAGCGGATTACCGTTGATCAGGGCCTTCGGCCGAGCCAGCGGTAAGCGTTAAAAGCGTCTCGATCGTAGACAAGGGCTGATCGATCATTAAGTGATGACCGGCGTCGTCGATGATCTTGACGTCATGGTTTGCAAGCTGTTTTGTTGCGGTCGATAAATTGCGCTCCCCAACCGGGGTTTCGGGGTCAAAAAACACACTCTTGCGGCCGATCACCAAGCTGGTTTTGGTTTGCAGACTCGCCATCATCTCGGATCCGGTGGGTAAGTCTGACGCCGGCATCATCTTGTTAAAGACTGCGCGATCAAATTTGAATACAAAACCCGCCTCAGATTCCCGAAAAGAATGGTGGGCGATGTGGGTGAGAATATGAGGGTGCGTCAAAGGCTGTCGAGGCGTTAGTCTAAAGCGTTTCATCGCAATGAGCCGTGTTGGATACACCCGTTCTGGGCGCTGGGTCTGCCGCGCTGGTTTTGTCGGCGCTTTGACCTCTTTCGAGTTGCGCGGCCCGGCGGGCGGACTGGACGGGATCACCGAATCCATCAAGATCAGCTGTTGTGCCCAATGGGGATTTAGATAACAGGCAACCCGAGCAAGGGTGCCGCCAAAACTGTGGGCGATGATGATCGGCGACGCATAACCTGCATGGTGTGTGACGGCCATCATTTCTTCGGCAAATAAGCGAGATGAGTAGGTTGTTCTGTGCGCGCTATCGCCAGCGCCAGACAGGTCAATCGCGGAGACATCGAATTGATGATGCAATGATGGGCCAATATGGTCCCACCAGCGAGCGTGCGCGGCGTGGCCATGAACCAGTAAGACGCCAGGCGCATGGGGCTTTGGCCAGCGCCGATACTGAATTCGAACGTCCTTGACCATCACCGAATACGCTTCGGGCGGATGGCTGAGTGCCTGTGTAAATTGTTCTGGTGTCATAGATGGCAGCGTCATCGCGTTGCGTTAGTATAGAGCATTCTTATGGGCAAAAAGGGGCAACGCGATTAAGAATCCTTGGACAAATCAAACCGCGCTGATTGCCATTGTTGTGGCATTTCTGGTGGGTCTTGTCGGCGCCCTGAGTCTTCGCTCAACAGGGCCCTTACAGAACACCATCACCGCCTCAGAGGCCCCGCAGATTAAGTGGCGCACGCCGGTGGCGTTCGGCACCCACTTGCCCGCATTGGGCGACAATATCCTATATGTTTCAGAGCAACTGAGTCGGGCCTCAGGCGGGCGGGTACTGTTGGATATCTATGAGCCGGGCATGCTGGTCCCAGCCTTTAGTATCACTGAGAGCGTGAAGGCGGGGAAGTTAGAAGCGGGTTACACCTGGCTTGGCTATGATCAGGGCAGGATCCCCGCGACGCCGCTCATATCAGCCGTACCCTTCGGACTTGAACCTTGGGAATACACCGCTTGGTATTACGAGGCAGGGGGTAAGGCCTTGGCCGAAGCGCTCTATGCGCCCCACAATATTCATCCAATTCTGTGCGGCATCATTGGCCCAGAAACCGCCGGCTGGTTTCGATTTCCCATTACCGACCTCACCCAATTTGAAGGTCTGAAAATACGATTCGCCGGGCTCGGGGGGCGCGTTTTGCAAGCACTGGGTGCGTCCGTGACCTTAATACCCGGCGGGGAAATCTATCAAGCGCTTGAAAAAGGGGCGATCGATGCGACCGAGTACTCCTTACCCGTTGTGGATGCGATGCTGGGGTTCGATCAAGTTGCGAAGTTCAATTACTTTCCGGGCTGGCATCAAACCTTTACCGCGGCGCATCTCGTGGTCAATCAAGCCCGTTGGGATGCGCTCAGTACGGGTGATCAGAGCCTCATCGAGATGGCTTGTACGGCCGGCGTCATTCGAAACCTGGCGAAGGGTGAGGCCTTGCAAGGCGCTGTGATCGAAAGCTTCGAGGCAAAAGGCGTGACCCCCATTCGGTTTGATCGAACGGTTTTAAAGTCGCTTCAGGCCGTCACTGAGTCCGTGCTTCAGGTTGAAGCTGAGAAAGATCCGCAATTCGCGGAGATTTTGGCATCCCAAAGAAAATTTATGCGCAGCTATAAGAAGTGGAAAGCCTTAGCGTACTTGCCTCGGGATTTTGATGAGATGGCCGAGGAATGAGCGATCAGTTGTTGCCGGTGACGAGCCTATCTCAATTAATTGATGGCGTGGTGATCAAGCTCGGCTCAGCGTTAGGATGGATTTGGCTACTGCTGATCGGTGTCATTGTTGTGAACGTTATTTCTCGCTACCTCTTCTCTGAAGGCTTTATTGAACTGGAAGAATTGCAATGGCACTTGTATGCCACCGGCTTTCTTCTAGGGCTATCCTACGCCTTAGTACAAGATGCCCATGTTCGAGTGGATGTCTTTCGGTCCAGATGGTCCGAGCAGACCCGAGCTTGGGTCGAAGGCTACGGGCTATTGCTGCTGCTTTTACCCTTTGTGATGTTGGTCCTGATCGCGGCTGGCCCGTTCGTGCTGTACGCGTTTGAAACGTCGGAAGTCTCGCAGGCGCCGGGCGGTTTGCCTTTTCGTTGGGTGATTAAAGCGATGCTTCCAATCGGGTTTGTTTTACTGTTGCTGGCAACGCTGTCCCGTCTGTCTCGGGTGTTGTGCCTGTTGTTCGGCTGGCCAAAGCCGAGGGCTGCGCAATGACCGATGGCGATTGGCTCAGTCTGTGGATGTTCGTCAGTTTTATCCTCTTAATTTTTTCTGGTTTTCCTGTGGCCTGGGTCCTTGGGGGACTCGCCGTGATCTTTACCGCTGTGGGGATGATCGCCGGCATTGATTTTGGTTGGGATATCGCAATCAGCTGGGATTATTCAGGGCTTGTGGTGGATCGCATTTGGGACGTGATGAACAACTGGGTCTTGGTGGCGTTACCGATGTTTATTTTTATGGGGGTGATGCTTGAAAAGTCTGGATTGGCGGAGCGATTGTTACGAAATCTATCAACGTTATTAAACGCGGTTCCTGGGGGCATGGCGTTGTCAGTTGTCGGAATTGGCGTCTTGTTATCGGCATCGACGGGCATCATCGGTGCTTCTGTCGTGCTGCTGGGGCTCTTGGCGATGCCGCCGATGCTGGCGCGCGGTTATCAGCCTGAATTAGCGGCTGGTACCATAGCGGCGGTCGGGTCTTTAGGCATATTGGTGCCGCCTTCAATCATGCTGGTTATGATGGCGGATCGCTTGGCGTTGCCTGTCGGACCGTTGTTTTTGGGCGCGCTGATCCCGGGGTTGATGTTGGCTGGTTTGTACGCGGTCTACATCGTGATGGTTGCGATTTTGAAACCAAAGCTTGCGCCGAGGGTTCTAAATCCCGAGCCCTTAACCCTTGGCGTGTTAATGGCGGTTGTTCAGGCCATGTTGCCGCCTCTGATGCTTATTTTTGCGGTGTTGGGATCCATCTTTACTGGGATCGCAACGCCGACCGAAGCGGCAGGTGTTGGTGCCGCCGGCGCTCTGATCTTAACGGCGTGGTATGCCAATTTGACGCCCCAGGTCTTGAGGCAGGCCTTGCTTGAAACCACCAAAACAACCAGTTATATCTTTGCAATATTCTTGGGGGCCACAGCATTTTCGTTGGTGCTGCGCGGGCTTGGGGGTGATCATTTGATCGAGAAAGGCCTTTTGGGTTTGCCCTTTGGGCCGGATGGGATATTGATCACCATCTTGCTGGTGGTTTTTTTATTGGGATTTGTCCTGGATTGGATTGAGATCACCTTGATTGTGCTGCCACTGGTTGCCCCGGTGGTGACGGGGCTCGGGTTTGATTTGATTTGGTTTACCGTTTTGTTTGCGGTCTGCTTGCAAACCGCATTCCTGACACCGCCCGTTGGTTTTGCGATTTTTTATCTCAAAGGGGTGGTGCCAGATGCGGTGACGGTGCCTGTCATTTATCGCGGTGTCGTCCCGTTTATTGCGCTACAACTTCTTGGGTTGGTGCTCATTTATTGTTTTTCCGATTTGGTGCTGTACCTTCCCAGTCGTCTGCAATAGATCGGTTGAGGCGCCTTTGCGTTTGCCCGGATGCACCCAGGCATTGAGGGGGGCAGCGCGCCCCCGCGCCCTGCCGAAAGCGGGCATCGGCTAACAGACTCAACAGTTCCGGTCGGATCCGATTTAGAATCAGGGGCAAAGTCCACACGGACACCTGGCGAATGTCTTGCGGCATAAGGCGCGAGCAAACCATAAGGCGCGGCCCTCGGCGCCATGCCGCGGCCTCGCCCCAATTAAGGGCAACCGCCCCAGCTTCGTGCATGAATTCCGCAGTATCAAAAGCTGATCCGACCCGCACGGAACCCCTAACCCTATGAATTGAACCCTGACGCCTATTTTTGTCGGGATTTTGATCTTGGCACCATCTTTGCTTTTACTGAGGTAGGACAAAACCAGTCCAGGGAATGAGCCGACTAAGCTCGCAGGAGTTAGGTCAGCACATATTCAGGAGCGAAAAGCGTCACGACGTTATCCGAGGAGGAAAATTGTGGAAGAGTCATTAATACAACTTAGTTATTCGGTAGATACGCTCTACTTTTTAGTGATGGGGGCATTGGTCATGTTTATGGCGCCCGGATTCGCCATGCTCGAAGCCGGAATGGTTCGAGCTAAAAATACCAGTGAAATTTTAACCAAGAATGTGGCGTTGTTTGCGATCGCGTCCCTGATGTATCTGATTGTGGGCTATAGCATTATGTATAGCGATGGTTCCGGATGGATTCCAGGGATCGGCACCTACCTGGGTGGTGGTGATAACTCAGTGAGTGAGGTTTTAGCGTCCGATGGCGATATCTACTACTCCGGGGCATCAGACTTCTTTTTCCAGGTTGTGTTTGTCGCCACCGCGATGTCGATCATCTCAGGCGCGGTTGCAGAGCGAATGAAGCTATTCGCGTTCCTGGCTTTCGCAGTTGTGATGACTGGTTTTATTTATCCGGTGCAAGGGTTCTGGAAATGGGGCGGCGGTGCTTTAGATGAAGCAGGCTTTCTAGATTTCGCAGGTTCTGGCGTGGTGCATATGTGTGGCGCTGCCGCGGCACTCGCTGGCGTTATCTTGCTCGGCGCAAGAAAAGGCAAGTACGGTCCCAATGGACAAGTGAATCCCCTGCCAGGCGCAAACATGCCGCTCGCAACGCTGGGCATGTTCATACTCTGGTTTGGTTGGTTTGGGTTCAATGGTGGCTCAGAATTAGTCATCAGCAATATTGAGGAAGCCAATGCGGTTGCACTGATCTTCGTCAACACCAATACCGCGGCTGCGGCTGGCCTGATTGGCGCGCTTCTAACGGCTAAAGTGCTATTTGGCAAAGCGGATCTTACCATGGCGCTAAATGGTGCTTTGGCCGGATTGGTTTCGATTACAGCCGAACCTTTGACGCCGATGCCTGGCGAAGCAGCACTCATTGGCCTGGCGGGCGGGATCTTAGTGGTCGGCTCGATCGTTTTGCTCGACAAGCTTCGAATCGATGATCCGGTCGGCGCGATTTCGGTTCACGGTACCTGCGGAATATGGGGCTTGCTGGCAGTGTGTTTCACAAATTCAGATGCCACGCTTTCCGCACAGTTAATGGGTATCAGCGCAATTTTCCTCTGGACCTTTGTGGTCGGCGGCATCGCTTGGATGGTTATTAAGTTGGTAATGGGTCTTAGAATTTCTGAAGAAGAAGAGATTGCAGGCTCTGACATCTCGGAGATTGGCATCGAAGCTTACCCCGAATTCACTCGTTAATCAGTTTGGTGGGGGGTGCCAGGGACGGCGCCTTCTGCCTTTATTTCCCCCCCCGAGTCTCACAAAAGACTCTTTAGGCGCTCACAGTGTGAGCGCCTTTTTTTATGGTGAATAGGCCCCGGGAAAGGGTTCTAACGGTTCAGCTGGGACCTTGGCCATGAAGCGTTCTTCTTTAAAAAGATTAAAGCCGTGTTTTGTATAGTTTGGAAGTGCATTGGGATGGTCGAGTGAACAGGTATGGAGCCAAACGCGGCGCTGACTGGGCTTAAACGCTTGATGAATTGCATCTTGTAGCAGATCGCTGCCGAGGCCCCTGCCAACCCAATTAGGCATAAGCCCAAACAAACAAATTTCAGAGGCGCTGTCATGGCCGTGCTTGATCTCAAAATAACCGATCGGATTGCCCGAAACATAAGCAACCCAAAACGCAACGTTGGGTTGGTTAACGTGATGCTGCCACTCGGACAAGGACCAGCCGATTTTTTCATACCAAAGCCAAGGCGCACCCACCGTTGCATAGAGGTATCGACAAAAACCGGGATCTGGGTCGACAAGGTTCACAAGCTCGTAGGCGTGAGGCGGCGGGGGGGCTGGCAAGGGCGTTAATCGCTCTAGGTGCCAAACGGTGATGTCCTTTAGTTCCCAATGCATCGTACTTAGGCGTTAATGGCCCACCCTCCCGAGAATGGAAAGATTTGGCCTACAAAGAAATCACTGTTGTTTGAGGCCAGAAAGAGTGCGAATTCTGCTTGTTCCTCAGGCCGAGCAACCCGCCGAATCGGAACGTTGCGCGCGAGGTGCTTTTGAAACCGCTCACTCTGAACCAGTTCATCCGGGTAGTAAACGGGGTTGCTCACATAGTTTTGGGCAATGGCATTGATCTGTACGTTCTTGGCCGCAAATTCGAGACCGACGGCTTTGATAAACGCATTTTGAGCACCCCGAGCCGCGCAATAGGCGGCGGATCCCGGCAAACCTTTTAAGGGTGCGGCGCTGGTGATCGCAATAATTTTTCCGTGACCTTGATCGGCCATTCGTGGGGCAAAGTGTCTCACCAAGGCCATCAGTGGATGCACCATCGTGTCAAACAGCTTCTCCCAGCTTTCATCCGCTAAGGTTTCAATGGGACCGTTACAGGGATCATGGGCGAGGTTGGCAATGACAACATCGAAGTCTGGTAAATCCTGAACATACCTTGCGAACTGGGTACCAAACGGAACCAATCCGGGACGCGCCGTGACGCGGGCGGCCTCTGCGGCAAACAAGTCTGCAATCGCTGGCCCCATGTAATCGTCAGACTGGGTGATTAAAACCTTTTTGTGTTCGAGTCGGGTCATGAATCTTGATTCCCTAAGCTTTGCTGGAGGGTCTGAGTCGGGTCCTATCAATGCCCACTCAATTAATGGTAACGGCGTTCTCTAAGAGATGCTCCAGAGGAACAATTTTAAGCGCTTCTTGGTGCGTACTGGTGAGAATGACTTTTGGGGCAATGCCCGCCTCATAGGCTTCGAGCCATCGTCCCGCACACAAGCACCAACTGTCGCCGGGTTTGAGGCCATCAAAGCCAAATTCAGGATGGGGCGTCATGAGGTCGTTGCCCCTTGCTTTCGAAAACAATAAAAACGCCTCGCTAATTTCGACACAAACCGTGTGTGAGCCTGCATCTTCCGCGCAGGTATTACACAGGCCATCGCGAAGGAATCCGGTTAATGGCTTATTGCTGCAAGGTGACAGTTCACTGCCGAGAACGTTAATAGAAGGCGCAAGGACAAGGGGGTTATTCATTGGGTTTTTGCTCAAATTCAGGAATGGGGTCTGCTCGGTCTGTTAACGGATTGGCGCCGGTTAGGTATTTACGCTGCACCGCTGTTCGGTCACCGTGAACTCTAAACTGGCGGAGATCCAAGTCAGGATAATCACAAATATCGATGGCGCATCGAGTGCCGCCCATAAGGTAAATAAGATCTTCAGGGTTTGGATTGTATAAACTATGGGCTTCAGAGCGCGTATTAAAGCCCATAAAATCCCCTGGCGCGACGTCATGTTGATGCTCACCAATTCGGGCAAGGCCGCAACCAGACAAAATATAGATGAATTCTTCATCTTCATGATGACGGTGATATTCCGTTGAGAAATGCCCTTGGGTCAAGGTCACGAGGTGAACGCCTAAGGTCTCAAGGCCAGTAAGGTTTGATAAAGACCGTGTGAGGCGGATGGCATTGGCATTATGCTGGTGCACGTGTCGGACAGGTTCTAAGCCGTCGATATCCGATCGACGTAGTAGGGCATCGACCGGGCGCGCTTTTGGTTGGGCCATGGCTAGCCTCTTCTTCGGGGTGGTTTCCGGGTATCTTTGTCTTTCGGAATGAGATCGTTATTCACCCGCCGCGCCCGAACGGGCGAGCCAAGTTGAATCAAGAGGTCATCCGGCGGATAGGTGAAGCTCAATGACTCGCCAAGAAGTGCTTCGATGCTCGGCATCATGAAGGCATCGCTTTCACAGACCAAGCTGATCGAGATGCCTTTGGCGCCGGCGCGGCCGGTTCGGCCAATCCGATGCACGTAATCTTCCGGGTCTTCTGGCAAATTATAATTGACGACGTGGCTGATGTTGTCGACGTGAATTCCACGTCCAGCAACATCGGTGGCCACCATAACTTGAATATCGCCATCCTTAAACTCGTCTAGCGTCTTGATGCGCTTGCGTTGCGCGACTTCGCCGGTGAGCAATCCTGTTTTGAACCCTTGTCGATAGAGCTTTTCCTCAAGTCGCCGGGTTTCGTCTCGGCGATTCACAAACACGATCACTTTACTTTCGGTTTGTTGGGCAATGAGGTTACACAAGACTGTGAATTTTTCTGATTCCGACGTGAAATAAATCAATTGTTCGACACTGCTAACGGCAACCTGTTCGGGCGCAATTTCGATTTTGACGGGGTCTAGGGTCCAAGTTTTTGCTAGTCGCTTGATATCCTCACTAAAAGTCGCGCTGTATAGCTGAGTTTGCCGCTTATCTTTCTTAGGTGTTCGCTGAACGATGGCTTTCACATCTGGGATAAAGCCCATATTCAACATTCTGTCGGCCTCATCAATCACGAGGGTTTCGACTTGGCCTAGATTGATGACCCCAGAACGGCAGAAATCAAGCAATCTACCGGGGGTTGCGACAATGACCTCAACGGGTCTTTCAAGTTCTCGTTTTTGTTTTTCATAATCAATGCCGCCGACCACAGCCATCACGTGCAAATCAGTGAACGCTGTCAGCAGTTCGGCATCCGATGCAATTTGCATGACCAACTCTCGGGTCGGTGCAATGATGAGCGCGAAGGGGGTGCCGGCTTTGCGGGGTTGCCGCTCAGGATTTTCTAAATGGTAGGTGATAATAGAAATTAAAAAGGCCGCAGTTTTGCCTGTGCCCGTTTGCGCCTGGGCGATCACATCTTCGCCATCTAAGCTGTGGGGTAAAACTTCTTTCTGGATCGGTGTGCAGTTCGAGAAATTAAGCTTTCGGATAGCCAGGTTCAACGGTTCAGGCAGATCAAGATCTATGAAATCTTGACCTAGCAAGGGTAGGTCCGCAGGCGGTTGTTTTGCGAGGGACTTGCCGGCTTGACCAGAAGGTTGCAAGGCGGCCTGTTGCGTCGCTGCCGGTTTGGGTGCCGGGCGCTGCTTTGTGGCAGGCTTCTTCTGAGTGGCCTTCTTCTGAGCGGTTTTTAGGGTGGACGCTGATGGCTTGACAGGTTTAGCGGGCGACTTCTTGGTTTTGAATAGGTTTGAAAAAATACTCATACTCGACAAGCTGTACTGAAGGCGACGCCATGCTGGGGCTGCTGTAATCTCATAAGGTTTTATCTTATTGCTTTAGGAATTTGCGCGCTTAGTGACCACTTTCACTGGCTTTGACGATGCAACAAACTAGGACATCAAGCGCTTGATCGAGCTCCATCATATCAGGAAAGCTGGGCGCAATTCGGATATTCTTATCCTCCGGGTCGCACCCATAAGGAAAGGTTGCACCAGCGGGGGTAAGCTTTACACCCGCGGCATTGGCTAACGCGATAACGCGAGTCGCGCTGGCGGTTTTCAAATCTAAGGAAACGAAGTAACCGCCGCCGGGTTGACTCCAAGTGGCTAAGTCTGTCTCGGCCAGTGGCATCAATTTTTTCTGGACCCGCTTGAATTTTGGCGCCAGGATCGCTCGGTGCGCCGTCATATGCCTTGCAATGTCGTTTGGATCTTTCAGCAGACGGGCATGTCTCAGCTGATTTACCTTATCAAAACCAATCATTTGCGGCGTGAGAAAGGTCTCGAATCCCTTTAACATCGGCTCGCTTAAGCCGCAAAATGCGAGCCCAGCACCGGCAAAGGTAATCTTGGATGTTGATGCAAAGAGGGCAATTTGATCTGCTGTTTCAGCGTCTTGAGCGTGCGCCATGATGTTGCTAAGGGGCATCGTTTGGGGGTCTAAATCGTGTGCCGCATAAGCGTTATCCCACATTAGGACAAAGTCTTTGCTTGCAAGATTTGGCAAGTTTGCGAGCCGCTTGACGGTTGCCTCGCTATAAGTGTGTCCAGTTGGGTTGCTGTGCTTTGGCACGCACCAGATGCCTTTGATATTTTGATCTTGGCGGACGAGCGTCTCGATTTCGGTCATGTTGGGGCCTGCATTGTCGAAGCCCACCGAGAGCATTTCAATGCCCAAGTGCTCACAGATCGTAAAGTGACGATCATAGCCCGGCACCACGCAAATAAATTTGAATGTCTGCGACGGGTTATTTGCCTGCCAGGCCTTGAGTCGCCAAACCAGGAATTGATACATGAGTGTGAGGCTGCTGTTGCCGCCGGCCATGATGTACTTGGGATCAACGTCAAGCAATGTGCCGCCCAGGGCACGTGCCTCGGGTATCCCCAGCAGGCCGCCATAATTGCGGGCATCGATGCCATCGGTTGTCTTAAAGTTACCACCGATCATATCCTCCAAGGCGCAGCTGAGATCAAGCTGATCGGAGCAGGGCTTGCCTCGGGTCAAATCCAGCGTGAGGCCAGCGTTTAAATATTGTTCGTATTGCGCGTCGATCGACGTGGTCATGGGTTAATCCTTGGGTGCGTATCTTGAGCTGACAAGCCAGTTTGCTCGTCGATGCCCAGCATGAGGTTTAAGTTTTGAACGGCGGCACCGGCAGCCCCTTTGCCAAGATTATCCAAGCGGGCTATGAGCAAGCTTTGCTGCTCATCACCAAAGGCGAAGAGGTCGACTCGGTTGGTGCCGTTGCAGGCCTGGGGTTCTAGGAAATTCCCGTCTAAACCGGCGGTGTGATTGGGTTCTTGCACCTGGATGTTGGGCTCATTGTGATAAAAGCGCTGCCAATGTTCCGTAATGCTTGCGGCGCTGATGGGTTTTGCGAAGTGATTTGACGTCAAACCAATTTCGACCAACATCCCTTGGTAAAAGTCACCGACATGAGGCAGGAAGACCGGATCATTCTGAAGGCTTGCAAATTGCGTCATCTCAGCCAAGTGTTTGTGCTTGAGTGTCAGGCCATAGGGTCTGCACGCTGTCTGGGATTGATCTTGGTAATCTTTGATCATGGCCTTACCGCCGCCAGAGTACCCGCTCAACGCGCTGACGAATATCGCCTGTTCAGGTTTTAATAGGCCCAGTGCAATCAGGGGCCGCACGAGCAAGATGAACCCCGTAGGATAGCAGCCCGGGTTGCTGACGCGCTGTGCGGTTTGAATTTTGCGACGTTGCTCAGGGCATAGTTCTGGCAGGCCATAGGTCCAGTCTGGATGGGTTCGATGGGCGGTGCTGGCGTCAATTAAGCGCGTTTTTTTTGCAAGCGCTGCCGTTTGACGTGCCGCGTCATCGGGTAAACATAAAATCGCAACGTCTGCAGCATCCAGGGCTGCCCGTTTTGCTGCATCGGTTTTGCGCTCAGCATCCAACAGCTCGATGAGCTCGATATCGCCGCGCTCGGCCAAGCGGTCCTTGATTTGCAGGCCCGTGGTGCCGTTTTGACCATCGATGAAAATTTTAAACATAAGGCTGTCCTGTCGAGATCTAATGATATCACGACGGATGGCCGGCAATAGAAGCCTTATCTTGAGAAATGCGTTGAAACTAGGGGTTTACGCGAGATCCCGGATCTTCTCGAGCCGGTCGCGGCGGATGTCCAATGCATGGGGCGATTGAAACCAAGGCGCCTGCAGGACCCGGGCTAGGGTGACATCGGGCAGGTCAAGATCTCGTAGATGGTGGATGAACTTGAGCTGCTGAAACCCATCAAACCAATTCAGTAAGGCGCGTTGAAAGTGGGTTTTTCGTCCGGCGTTGGCTTCGAGTTTTCGAAAGGTGCTTAGGCAGTTACTGTTGGTAAAGTAACTTTGAATTTTGGGGTCCGAAACAGCCTCAATTGCGGCCGTTGTTTCGGCGGTGGTTAAGGTGGTGAGCAGTAATTGTAGATGTGCAAATGTCTCTGGATTATAAAATAGGGCGGTTTTTTCTAAATTTTGATCAATGAGCGCGCGAACCCCCGTGCCGGTGCCGATGGGCACGCGTTGAGAGAGTCGGGGCGACAACACGACCCGGCCGCCTTGAAGCCGGATAATGGGTCCAATTTTCGCCAATTTATTGAGTAAGTAAAAATCCTCGCCCGTGGCACGTTTTGGAAAGCCGCGCACCTGGGCATAGGCGACGGCGTTAATGGCAATGATTGAGCCGAGGCTGGCATGACCAAAACGGGAACCGGCCCATCTCAGCCCACCTGTGAAGTGACTCAATTTCAATTCGTACAAGCGCATCGCGGTTTTGAGATGCTCGGGCGCCGGTAACCGGTGCCGGTAGGCGTAAACCCAGCCGGCCGCATCACTGGGTTGGATTTGGGTAAAGTAATCTTTGGGCAAGCGCGCATCGGCATCGGTTGAGTGAATAATCGGACTTTGAACAGTGCCGTCATTGATCAGTTTCAAAGCAATATCAGCGCCGATCTTGCGCGCTAAACCTACGCCCTGTTGCTCGGGGATGAGCGCTTGAGGATAACACCGGTTAATCACGAGTAAGCCAGCTTTGTCTTTGTGAAGGCTGGTTTGCCAGAGCGCTTGGGGGCCTGGCCGTGTGCAATAGCCCTCAAAATGCGCCAGCAATGCAAGGGTTTTTGGATGCAGGGCTGGGGCATTAATCACAAGAATCAGTAAGCTATCGGTTGGCATTTCAGCCCATAGCCGGGTGAGGGTTGCGGGCCGTTCCGAATAGGCCGGAATCACGAGGACCTGAGAGAATTGGCGGTGTAGCGTGATTTCAACCCCATCAGGTTCCGAATACTGCGCGAGGTATTGGTCAATGGTTGATTGTTGTCGGTGACTGAACACGCAGAACTAATGCAAGCGCGGTCTAATCGGAAGTGCGGTAAGCACCGCGGCTTCTTCGGTTAACCAGAATTCTAATCGCGTCTCAACCTCGCTTGGGTCAAAGTAGGTCAGGGCAAGATCTAGAAACATCTGATGATGCTGAGATTCGCTGCGCGCAAGGGTTTGGTAGAAGTTCGCAAGTTTTGTGTCATCCAGCGCATTGCCGATCATCTCGAACCGCTCAGCCCCCCGGGCTTCTATCACCGCAGCAGAGAGCAGCCGATCGAGAAAGTACTCATGGCTGGGCTTGCGTAGGTGTTGCCTAAGAGCATTGACGTAGTGGTCTTTAACGTCGGCCGTAAGGTTGGACCCTCGCGCCTCGATGAGTCGATAGACTTGCCTGAAGTGGTTTAACTCTTCGAGCGCTAAGTCGATCATTGCCCGAGTCAATTGCGTGCGATCTGGATAATGAGTCACCATCGACATGGCCATAGAAGAGGCTTTACGTTCATTGGCAGCATGATCTTGCAGGAAGGTTTCAAAATCTGCGAGTACGCATTGCAACCAATCCTTGGAAGATTGAACTTTTAATTTCACAGTATCCGCCGAATAAAGATCGCGATGTCTTCAATCTCCTCGAGGCACACTTGGTGTGCCATCGGGTAGTCCTGCCAGGTGACGTCATAGCCCAACCGGATCAGATTTTCTCTGGCGGTGGCGGCTCTCATGATCGGTATCATTGGATCGCCCTGGCCATGCCCCATGAAAATCGGAAGCGCGAGGTTTTCGTCGTGACGTTCAGTCTCGAGGCCCTGGGGGTCGTGCAGGTAAGTGGAGATCGCAATCACGCCGGCCAGGCGGTGTTGAAGCCGGAGCGCTGTGTGTAAGGCAATGACGCCGCCTTGTGAAAATCCCGCTAGGATGATCCGGTGACTTTGGATCCCAGCGTCAAGTTGTTGATCGATAATCAGTCGAATTTGATCGGCGGATGCTTGGACATCTACCGAGCTGCCGCGCTCTGAATGAAATTGAAAGTCATACCAAGCGCGCATCTCGTCGCCATTGTTAATGGAGACTGGGCGAATTGGCGCATGCGGAAAGATGTAGCGAATGGCAATATCAGACAGGCCGAGTTCAGGCACAATGGGTTCAAAGTCGTGCCCGTCGGCGCCCAGGCCGTGCAACCAAATTAAGCTCGCATCAGCAGGTGTTTCCGGTTCAATTGTGATGTGCTCAAGCATGGTTGTTCCCTCGTGACTTAAATGGGCAGAGCATAACGCGGATCAGGTTGATCCTCTATATCGTCTGCCCGCGGCCAGATTTGCTCACGGCGAGTGATTGTGCCTAAATATCGGCAGACCTATAGGAGACGCAAATGGGACCGTTAACAGGAATTAAAATCATTGAATTAGCCGGCATTGGCCCGGGGCCCTTCTGTGGAATGATGTTATCAGACATGGGCGCCGAAGTGATCCGCGTGGATCGCTTGGGGAGTAGAGCGCGTGGACAAGATGTATTGAACCGAGGTCGCAAATCGATCGCAGTTGACTTGAAGTCGGATGCAGGCCGCGAAGTCGTGCTGAAGCTGTGTGAGTCTGCAGATGCTATTTTTGAGGGATTTCGACCGGGTGTTACCGAACGGTTAGGGCTCGGGCCGGATGATTGCCGCGCCCGCAATAAGCGCCTAGTTTATGGGCGAATGACGGGCTGGGGACAAGATGGCCCGATGGCACAGGCCGCCGGGCATGATATCAATTACATTGCGCTGACAGGCGCGCTGCATGCGATTGGTCCGAAAGGCGGTAAACCGGTTCCGCCTTTGAATTTGGTTGGTGACTTTGGCGGCGGTGGTATGTTGTTGGCTTTTGGGTTGGTTTGCGCGTTGTTAGAGGCGGCGCGCTCCGGTGAGGGACAAGTCGTTGATGCGGCGATGGTGGATGGTGCGGCAGCCCTCATGGCGATGTTTTTTACGATGAAAGCGGGGGGGATGTTTCAGGAATCAAGAGCGAGCAATATGTTAGACGGCGGCGCTCACTTTTATGGGACCTATGAAACCAAAGATGCAAAACACATTGCGCTCGGCTCTATTGAACCTCAGTTTTATGCCTTGCTCATTGAAAAGGCCGGATTAGATGCGGAAGATTTTAGTGCTCAGATGGATCAAAGCCGCTGGCCTGAATACCAAGAAAAGTTAACGCACGTGTTTAAAACCAAAACTCGGGATGAATGGACCGCCATCATGGAAGGCTCGGATGTGTGTTTCGCGCCAGTCCTCGCGCTCAGTGAAGTGGCTGAGCATCCCCATAATAAAGCACGTGGCACCTTTCAGGAGCTGGATGGTTTGACGCAACCGGCGCCAGCGCCGCGCTTTAGCCGAACGGGGGTGAGTCTAAGCCATGCTTCACGCGCGCCGGGTCAGGATAGCCAACAGGTCTTACTTGATGCGGGTTATGACGCCGAGGCCGTGGCTGAAATGATTCGAACGGGCGCTGTGAGTATTCCGGAGTAAGTCTTGGCTGATTCTGTGCATTATGCAGCGGCTTTTGAGTCCGCGGTGAGCAATCCTCAAGGCTTTTGGACGGAAGCAGCCGAGCGAGTGGCTTGGATTAAGCCGCCGGTCACGACGCTGAAGACCCGAGGTGATGGCTTGGCCGACTGGTATGAAGGCGGCACGCTGAATACCTGTCACCTTGCGTTGGATTTGCACATCGAGCAGGGCCGAGGGGATCAAATTGCCTTGATTTATGACTCCCCCGCCTCGGGTGAGATTCAACAATGGACTTTCGCCGAGTTGCTTGCTGAGGTTGCCCGACTCGCAGGACTGTTGACGAGTGAAGGGGTCTCGTTGGGTGACCGGGTGATCATTTATTTGCCGATGGTGCCAGAGGCCGTGTTTGCCATGTTGGCCTGCGCCAGAATTGGGGCAATCCATTCGGTGGTTTTTGGGGGGTTTGCCGCAAAAGAATTGGCAACCCGAATTGACGATGCGACGCCAAAGGTGCTGCTGACGGCCAGTTGCGGCCTTGAATTCGATCAAGTGATCCCCTATCTGCCGTTGGTTGATGAGGCCTGTCAGTTGGCTCGCCACACGGTTGCCACCCGAATCGTCCTGCAGCGAAAGCAACTGCACGCAACCTTGCAGCACGGCGATCTTGATTGGCAAACGGCCATTGCTCGCGCAGAGCCGGTCGGGTTTGTCGAAGTTCCCGCGAGTCATCCGCTTTATATTCTTTATACCTCTGGTACAACGGGGAAACCAAAAGGGGTGGTGCGTGATCACGGTGGCCACGCGGTTGCATTACTACAAAGTATGGCGGAAACCTATGGCGCGGCGGCTGGCGACGTGTTTTGGGCGGCCTCGGATGTGGGGTGGGTAGTAGGCCATTCTTACATTGTATACGCGCCGCTGCTGGCAGGGTGCACGACGATCTTATTTGAAGGCAAGCCCGTTAGAACACCGGATGCGGGCACTTTTTGGCGGGTCATTGAGGCGCACCGAGTCAACGTGTTTTTTACCGCACCGACCGCATTTCGAGCCATTCGCAAAGAGGATCCAGCGGGAGATCGGCTTAAAAACTATGATTTGAGCAGCTTGCGGCAGGTGTTTGTGGCGGGCGAGCGGACCGACCCGTCAACGTTTCAATGGCTGAGCAGTTTGTTGAAGCGTCCTATTATCGATCATTGGTGGCAGACCGAAACGGGTTGGCCGGTGGCGGGGGTGCCCCAGGGTTATGCCGATGACCTGGCCATCATCGAAGGATCCGCAGGGGTTGTTTTGCCTGGATTTGAGGTTGTTATAGTCGATGAGCACAACCAGCCTTGTGCTGCGAATGAAACCGGTGCCGTGGTGCTGAAATTACCCCTACCGCCCGGCTGTTTGCCGACGGTTTGGAATGATCATGCGCGATTGGTTGCAGCCTATCTAGAAGAATATCCCGGGTACTACCACACGGGTGATGGTGGGTATATTGATGATGCGGGTTATCTGTTCATCATGGGCCGAACCGATGATGTGATCAATGTCGCGGGGCACCGCCTTTCAACCGGCGAGATGGAGGCCATCGTTGCGGCACACCCGGCCGTTGCTGAGTGTGCGGTGGTTGGCGTGCAAGACAGGGATAAAGGACAAGTTCCGGTTGGCCTCGTGATTCTCAAGGACAACAGCGCCGCCGCATTTTCAGAAATTCAAAAAGAACTAATCCAACGGGTCAGAAAAGAAATCGGGGCCTTTGCAAATTTTAAATTGGTGATTGAGGTGGCGCGATTACCCAAGACGCGCTCGGGTAAGATTCTGCGTAAGACGCTTCGCCAAATTGCAGATGGCTTGACGGTTGAAGCGCCGGCTACCATTGATGACCCCAAAATTCTGGACGAAATTGCCGCGGGCTTCATTCTTTCCGGCATTGGGGAAATTGCAAGGCGATCTGATGGGTAGTGTCGTCATTACAGGTGCAAGTTCCGGGTTTGGTCGCGCGGCGGCGAAGTGCTTTTCCGAGGCGGGCTTCGATTTGGTGCTGGTGGCGCGCCGTGCAGACCGGCTTGCTGAGGTGAAAGCTGCGCTTTCAAGCAAGGTCGATGTTTTAACGATTGCACTCGATGTTCGCGATAAGGACGATGTCCTAGCGTCTTTGACCGCACTGCCGGATCAAATGGCAGAGGTCTCAGTCTTAATTAATAGTGCTGGACTGGCCTTGGGATTGGGCGGTGCAAATGATGCGGACCTGGATGATTGGGACGCCATGGTGGATACCAATATCAAAGGTTTGATGTATTGCACGCGCGCGATTTTGCCAGGGATGGTTACTCGAGGCGCTGGTCAGATTATCAATCTAGGCTCGGTCGCCGGCAGCTGGCCTTACCCTGGTGGTAATGTCTATGGGGGTACCAAAGCGTTTGTTCAGCAATTTAGTCGAAACCTTCGAGCCGATCTTTTGGGAAAAGGAATTCGAGTCACCAATATTGAGCCCGGAATGTGTGAGACGGAATTCTCCAAAGTGCGATTTGGTGGTGATGAGGTGCAAGCTGCCGCGGTCTATCAAGGTATGCAGCCCTTGTCAGCGGAAGATGTTGCTGAAGTTATCTTGTGGGTCGCTATGCGCCCGCCTCACGTCAATGTTAATCAGCTCGAGCTGATGCCGGTCTCTCAGGCCTGGTCTGGCTTTTCGGTTCATCGTGAAGATGGAGCAGGTGGATGATAATTGTTCATGGTGTTTTGCTGGTTGTTAAAGATCAGCGGTCTCGTGCGCAGGTCTTGATGCAGGAAATGGCGACGGCGAGCCGGCTTGAAGCGGGTTGCATAAGCTATGAGTTTTACGCGTCGTTAACCAACCCCCGTCAATTCCTATTGTTCCAAGAATGGGCGTCGGTAGAGGCGCTGCAAGATCACTTTCAGACCGCACATATGGAAATTTTTCTTGAGCAATTGCCGGATATTTTAGACGGTGAGATTGTGACTCGGCGGTATGAAGTCCGACAACAGCAAGGGCGCTCACAAGCATTGGGTGAGGTCGATGCTGAACCTGAACGGTCCCCGAGTGCCCCCGAGATGTCTGTTCCGAAAATTATTCATTGATGTTCGAGTGATCGAACACCTTCTGGACTTGACGGCCGCAATCTGAAGCTGTGGTCCTTGGGGTAAGGCCGCCTAGCCTACTGCCACAGGCTGATATGATGGCCTCGTGACGTCAGGGCCGATCATTGGATACACCGTAACTTCAAAGTGGCCAATGTGCTTTGACTGCAGCGCGTTTTTTGTGGCGCGCATTTCATGCAAAGCGCTTAAGGATCGACGGCATCAAGGTCCAGGCTAGACGACAGAAGCCGCACGATATTCTCGATAGGGCGTCCAATGCAGGCTGATCCGTGATGCAAAAGGATTGGGCGCTCAATTAGGACCGGATAGGTCGCGCAGAGATCAATTAAGGCCTCATCGTTGAGATCGGAAAGGTTTATGCCCTTTGTTTTTAATATAGGCTCGTTCATTCGAATCAAGGCGCTCGGCGCGAGTTTGAGTAAGCCAAGAAGCTGCGCAATTTCAGCAGGATTAAGTGGGTCCTGAAGATATTCTCGAATCAAAAAAGGGATATTTTCGGCCTGTAACAGGGCAAGGGCTGCGCGGGATTTTGAGCAATTTGGATTGTGGTACAGTACGGTTTGGGTCATAGGTATCGAGCAGATCTTGGACGAGTCAGGCGAAGATTTTGCCCAAAAAGAGGTGGTTTTAACAGCGCGCGTCGGGCGCGCAGTTGAAAAGGTGCGCCGCTTTGCGAAAAACTGTCAGGCAGATCGTTGTCAGATGATTGCGGGGGCGCTAACCCTTCAGACATTGTTTGCCTTGGTGCCTGGGCTGACGATTGCGTATCTGTCGCTATCGACGTTTGAGGCGTCCCTGGCTTTAAGTCGTTCGATGGAGAACGTTATTTTCTCGTATGTTGTTCCCGAAAGCGTCGGCAAGGCCCAAGAATATCTAAGGCAGTTCTCAGATCAAGCCCAAACTTTGAGCATTCCAAGCGCGGTCCTGCTGGGCATTACGGCCATTTTAATGCTGAACACGATCGAGCAGACCTTCAATCAAATTTGGCGAGTCACAGCGCCGCGAACCGGTTTGCGCAGGTTGGCGGTCTACATCGCCCTGCTAACCCTCGGGCCACTGCTGTTGGTCTTGGGATTGTCGATTACGATTTATGTTTTTTCATTACCGTATCTTTCTAATCTTGCGGGTTCCCAATGGGGGCTTTGGATATTGCCGTTCTTAACCAGTGCGGCTATGTACACCCTGGCTTATTGGGTCATTCCCAATGCCTTAGTGAATTGGCGGCATGCATTGCTCGGCGGGCTTGGCGTTGCGGTGATCTTTGAGGTCGCTCGGTTTGGTTTTGCGCTGGTGATGACCTATTCGGATATGGCGGTGGTTTACGGCGCCTTCGCTGTATTGCCTGGGTTGCTGCTTTGGATCTATATCTCTTGGCTTATTATTTTAGGGGGCGCGGAGTTGGTCGCCGAAATCGGTGGCCGTGAATGAGCATGTCGAGGGGCGCAGGTTGATGTAAGGCTGGATCAATGGCTGAGAGACCTGCTCGTCAATAAAAATAGCGTCTTGTCCAACGCGTGTTGGATGCGGGGGTCAAGGTTTTACTTGCCTGTAACCCAGCGTCGTTCCGTAATTTTGGGCAGTCTGATCGGTACGGGTTTTGGGGTAATATCCTCATCAGAAGGCGCCTTCATCTCACCGGGACGTCGCTTGAGTAAATTTGCTGGGGTTACGTCGTAAAGGAAACGGTCAGCAAGCCAAAGATGTGCGTTGACGTAAAATAACAGTTTGAATGAAACGGGAATCGTGTCCATGAAACGATGTTTTTTGATTTTGGCTTGGGTTGTATTAGTCGGTTGCGAGCGACCGGTCTTTGAGGTGGTTGGCGGCAGCGGGTTCTCGGATTCAGATCTTAAAGATCGATGGCTGGTGATCAATTATTGGGCGACTTGGTGCGGGCCATGTATTACTGAGATTCCTGAGTTTAACGAGATTCACCATAACCCGCGGTCTGATTTAATTGTGCTCGGGGTTAATTTTGATGCGCCCAGCGAGCGTTCGACGCAGCAGGCTGACCTTGAAAAGATGAAGATTGAATTCCCCGTTGTGATTCAAGACCCGGCTGTGCGATTTGGTTATGACGTGCCATCGGTCCTGCCCACGACCGTGATTGTCAGACCGGATGGCACTATCGCTGCGCAGTTGGTTGGACCTCAAACGAAGGCCAGTGTGATGCAGGTTATTGGTGCGCCTTTGGTCTCTGGATAGCCGCTGGGTTGACCGCGGCAGAGAGAGGCTCAGGGCTCGGTTTTCAAATTAGCGACAAGGCGTTGTACAACGGTTTCTATTGGCCAAGCCTCGGTTGCGCCCGTTGCCCGATCTGTGTATTCAACTGCGCCGTCGGCTAAGGCTCTATCGCCAATGACGATTCTGTGCGGAAACCCCAAAAGTTCTGCGTCGGCAAATTTTGCGCCGGGTCGCAATTGGTCTCGATCATCCAAGAGCACTTCAATACCGGCGGCACTTAGTTGGGTGTAGAGCGCGTCCGCGGTGGTTTGGACGGCCTCAGACTTGTGGGCATTGATGGGAATGAGAACGACTTCGTAGGGTGCAATGCTCGCTGGCCAGATAATCCCCTTGTCATCATGATTTTGCTCAATTGCCGCGCCAACAAGACGTGACACACCAATGCCATAACAGCCCATCAGCATGGTGAGGGACTTGCCTTCAGCATCCAGGACAGTGGCTTTCATGGGGGCGCTGTATTTATTGCCCAGTTGAAAGATGTGACCCACCTCGATGCCTCGGCGGATCTCGATTGTACCGTCATCGTTCGGTGCCGGGTCTCCAATTTCTATATTTCGTAGATCGGCAACACTGCCAAGGGCAGCATCTCGGATCCAATTCACGTTGGCCAAATGCAGGTGGTCTTGATTCGCGCCACACGTGAAGTTCTTAATGACACTTGCTGCCCGGTCAACAATGACTGGGCACTTGAGTCCAATAGGGCCAATGGAGCCCGGTTTGCAGCCCAGTTCGGAGGCAATATCGTCTTCACTCGCAAAGGTCATTGGCGCGTCAATAAGCCCTGTTTTTACGGCTTTCAATGGGTTGAGCGTGTGATCGCCACGGAGAATGAGCGCGACCAGGGGCGTGTCTTTACCGCGCACAATGAGGGTTTTAACGGTCTTGGTAATATCGACGTTGAGAAAAGAGACGACGTCTGCAATGGTTTTTTGGTCCGGAGTCGGCGCCTCGTGCATTGGCTGCAAGGGTTCGTCTTGCTCGGCGGGCATAAGGGCTTCAGCCAGCTCAACATTTGCCGCATAGTTGCCCTTGGCGCCAAATGCGATGAGATCTTCGCCACTGTCCGCTAAAACATGAAATTCTGTTGAGGCCGATCCGCCTATGCTACCGCTGTCGGCATCGACTGCACGGAAGTCGAGGGTCAAACGGTTTAAAATGCGTTCATAGGTTGCATGCATGACGTCGAAGGTGTCTTGAAGGCAGGCACTGGAGGCATGGAACGAGTAAGCATCTTTCATAATGAATTCGCGGGCCCTAAGCACCCCAAACCTGGGCCGCGTTTCATCTCTGAACTTGGTTTGGATTTGGTAGTAATTAACCGGAAGTTGTTTATGACTGCGTAACTCAGCACGCGCAATATCGGTAATGACCTCTTCGTGAGTGGGGCCGAGACAAAAATCACGATCATGTCGGTCCTTAAATTTGAGTAACAAGCCCTCGTCATACAGTTTCCAACGCCCGGATTCTTCCCAAAGCTCACCGGGTTGCGTGACCGGCATCAATAATTCCTGAGCGCCGGATCGATCCATTTCTTCCCGTACAATTGTTTCTACTTTACGAAGCACCCGAAGACCGAGCGGCATCCAAGAGTAAATGCCTGACGCCAGTTTTCGGATGAAGCCGCCTTTTATAAGAAGTTGGTGGGAAATAATTTCTGCGTCCGAGGGCATTTCTTTGAGCGTCGTAAGCGTAAATTGCGTGGCTTTCATGGCCTTTGAGTTCCTTGCTGGTTTGAGACCGACGCGCATCTGTTCGTTTGAACTATTTCAGAACACGATTTGGCGGTCTTTTCTTGCGATTGGGGGGCAGTTTATGCCAGATCCAAACAAGTGTGGAGGCGTTTCTTTGATTGGACGGACGCCAGGGCAAGGCCTTGTCTGCCGGGTCTTCAGATAAGGATCGCACGAGCGCCGGTTGGATCGCTTTGAAACAACTGAAGTCGATAAGCTTCGGCTTTTCAGATTCAAGATATTGAAAAAGGCGGGGCGTCTTTATGCTTTGAAGATTTGGTATAACGCGGGCTCAAAACCGATCGGTTTGATGCGCGTCTTTTGCCGAGCAGCCGTTTTTAGGGGCTTAAGGATCTTTTTTAGTCAGCATCGGACAAAAAAAAGGCCGCAGGAGCGGCCTTTTTCGAAAGCATTTCGATTAAACGAAATCTTTCATCCCTTTGAGTGGGAGGATCTTAACGGCTGTGCTAGCAGGCTTTGCTGCAACATCCATCGTTTCGCCTGGCTTGAAAGGATTGGGAACACCTTTCTTCGCTTTTCGGGCTGGCTTCTTAACCGTTTTGATTTTCATAAGGCCAGGAAGCGTGAACTCACCTGCGCCGCCTTTCTTGATGTGTCTCTCAATGAGGCTTGTCAGTTCGTCCAATACGGCGTTGACTTGCTTCTTGCTAAGCTCAGTGCTTCCGGCAACGGAATCAATGATGGCGCTTTTTGTGTACTTCGTTTTGATTGCAGTCGCTTTTTTTGCTGCCATGGAAACCATCCTTTTAATTGAATTTAATTGTTTGGGCCAAGCGTTCACGCGTGAACCGATATGACAAATCAAAAAATCAAGATCTGACCCCCTGATCGACCATGGAAGCTTTTATAACGGATGAAACCCTTCTGGGCAAGTGTTTTAAGTCGTTGGGTAATTGTTTTTTCCTATTTTTATAGTTTGAGCGCTCGGTAGTGTTGTGTCGGGGCTGGTTTGGGTATAATTCGCGGCCCAGGAAGTGACCTGGGTCACGTTGGGAGTGCCTTGATGCCAATCTACGAATATCTGTGTAGCAATTGTCAATTTCGTCTGGAAAAGATTCAGAAATTTTCGGATAGCCCGCTTGTGGATTGTCCTGCTTGTGACAATCCAGGGTTAAAAAAACTGATTTCTGCCGCCGCTTTTCGATTGAAAGGGGGTGGCTGGTACGAAACGGATTTCAAAACTGGGGCGAAGAAAAACGTTTCAGCTTCGGGCGATTCACCCAGCGGTTCCTCAAGCGGTTCAGGCAGCTCTGACTCGTCCTCTGGGTCGTCATCCAGTTCGGCGGATTAGCGATTGGATTGCTACAATAACAAGACCCAAGCGCGACTTGTGCTTGATGAGTTTAGATTAGAACGTATTGGGAAGAGATTATGAGAAGTCATTATTGCGGCGATGTACGTTCTGATCACATCGATGAAACGATCAGCTTGTGCGGTTGGGTCCACCGACGGCGGGATCACGGCGGCGTGATTTTCCTCGATGTTCGGGATCATGCTGGCATTGTCCAAGTTGTGTTCGACCCAGATACCGTTGAGAGCTTTGCCTTGGCGGATCAGGTTCGGAACGAATTTGTTGTCGCAATTCAGGGCCGAGTTCGGGCCAGAGATGCAGCGGCGGTAAACCCAAAAATGAGCACCGGCGAGATTGAGGTTTTGGGTCAAACGTTAACGATTCTCAATCGAAGTAAAACGCCGCCGTTTCAATTGGATGAGTATTCCGAGGCCGGCGAAGATGTGCGGTTGCGGTACCGGTATATCGATCTTAGACGGCCCGACATGCAGTACCGCATGCGGTTACGGTCAGCGGCGACGCATTTTGTCCGAAATTATCTCAACGACCAACGCTTCGTCGATCTCGAAACGCCCATTTTGACGAAAGCAACGCCAGAAGGCGCTCGGGATTACCTAGTGCCATCACGGGTTCATCCAGGCAGCTTTTATGCGTTGCCACAATCGCCCCAAATCTTTAAACAGTTGCTGATGGTGTCGGGGTTTGATCGTTATTATCAGATTGCGCGATGCTTTCGGGATGAGGATTTGAGGGCCGATCGGCAACCAGAGTTTACGCAAATCGATATTGAGGCTGCGTTTGTTTCCGAGCAAGACATTATGGATCTTGCTGAGAAAATGGTGACGGGCCTGTTTGAAGCATTAATTCAGGTGACGTTACCAACGTTCCCAATATTAACCTACAAGGAGTCAATTCGTCGGTTTGGGAGTGATCGACCTGATCTTCGTTTTGGTTTGGAAATTGTTGATATTGAGGATTTAATGGCCGATGTTGAATTCAAGGTCTTCAGTGGTCCGGCCAATGATCCAGGCAGTCGAGTCGCTGCGCTAAAATTACCCCGGGGCGATCGCTTAAGCCGAAAGAATATCGATGACCTGACCAAGTTCGTGGCAATTTATGGTGCCAAAGGGCTGGCTTATATCAAGGTCAATGATCGGGCTGCAGGTTTGGCGGGTTTGCAATCCCCGATCTTAAAGTTTTTACCCGAGGGGGTGGTTCATCAGGTATTGGATCGACTCGATGCCGAAGACAACGATCTGATTTTTTTCGGCGCAGACAAAGCCTCTGTCGTCAATGATGCTTTGGGTGCCCTGCGGTGCCGATTGGCGGAAGATCTCAATCTGTATGAGAAAGCGTGGGCCGCCTGTTGGGTGATTGATTTCCCAATGTTCGAGCAAACTGACTCAAAGGCCTGGACCGCGGTTCATCATCCTTTTACTCACCCGACAGGTTCTGTCGAGGAAATGTTGGCGGACCCCGGCGCTGTTGGGTCACGAGCCTATGATATGGTGATCAACGGTTACGAGGTCGGTGGCGGGTCGATCCGGGTTCATGACCCCGATCGTCAGCGTGCGATTTTTAATGTTTTGGCGCTGTCAGATGAAGAAGCACAGTCGAAATTTGGTTTTTTGCTTGAAGCGCTTGAATTAGGGGCCCCGCCCCATGGCGGCATTGCCTTTGGGCTGGATCGGTTGGTGATGCTGTTGTCTGGTACCAAGGCGATTAGGGATGTTATTGCGTTTCCCAAAACGCAAACGGCGACCTGTTTGCTAACGGCCGCACCGGGTCAGGTGGAAGACAAGCAGCTACGTGAACTGAGTATCAAAACAAACCTTTGATTCGGGTGGGGACGACATGGCAGGTCACAGCAAGTGGAGCAATATAAAGCACCGTAAAGCAGGTCAGGATGCGAAGAAGGCCAAGGTGTTTACGAAGCTCATCCGAGAGTTAACGGTTTCTGCCCGGGATGGCGGCGGCAGCGTTGAAGATAACCCGGGCTTGCGCAATTTGGTCGATAAGGCCAAAGCGGTGCAGATGCCGAAAGACACGATGGAGCGCGCGATTGTCCGAGGTGCCGGTGGTCAAGATGGCGCAGATCTGGCGTCGCTGGTTTATGAAGGTTATGGCCCTGGCGGCGTGGCCGTGATGGTTGAAACCATGACGGATAACAAAAACCGAACGGTTGCTGAAGTCCGTCACGCGTTTAGTAAAGCCGGTGGCAATCTTGGAACCGATGGGTCGGTCGCGTATTTGTTCGAAAAGAAAGGGCAGATTGTTTTTGCGGCAGCGGGCCTTGAAGAGGCCGTTTTAGAAGCCGCGATTGACGCCGGTGCTGAAGACGTCGATGTTGCAGACGACGGTACCGTTGAAGTCACAACGCCGCCTGAGGACTTCGCACGCGTCAAGGATGCGCTTGCGGTAGCAGGGTTTGAGGCGGAAGCGGCCGAGGTCGCCATGATTCCGCAAACCTACACTGATTTGGATGGCGAGCAGGCGGAAAAAGTATTGCGGTTGCTCGACCTGCTGGAAGATCTCGATGATGTGACCAACCTGTATACCAATGCCAATTTCCCAGATGAGGAGGTGTCTGCCTGATTTTCGGGTTAGGCATATAACCGCTATTATTTCAGGTCGTTTGACTGGCTTATTAAGGCAAGCCATTGCCTATGCTAGACTTTAAGTCGGAAAACAGGATATCGCTATGGCGGTGGTTTTAGGAATAGACCCCGGCTCTCGTGTTACGGGTTTTGGGGTGATCGATCATGCCGCGGCAACGACCGCTTATGTCACCAGTGGCTGTATTCGCGCCACCCTGTCGGAAACAGCCGAGAACCGGTTAAACGAAATCTACTCCGGGTTAACGGAACTCATTGGCCAGTATCAACCAGACCACATTGCAATAGAGCGGATTTTTATGGCGCGCAGCGCAGAATCGGCCCTGAAGCTTGGGCAAGCCAGGGGGGTCGCGTTGCTGGCAGCTGCAAGGCACAGCATTCCAATATTTGAGTACGAGGCGAAGAAAGTAAAGCAAGCCGTGGTGGGTAGTGGTGCCGCCACGAAGGCGCAAGTTCAGCACATGGTTCAAGTTCTACTATCGCTTGCGGGGATGCCGCAAGAAGATGCGGCTGACGCCCTGGCGATTGCGCTCTGTCACACGCAAACGATGGGTAACTTACATCGGCTCGGGGCGACCAAGGGCCGTTTTCGTAAAGGTCGATTGGTGGAGCCGGACACATGATTTCTCAAATAAAAGGTTGGTTACTTGAAATCCAAGACCAACAATTGGTGTTGGATGTGGGCGGAATCGGATATGAAGTCGAGGTGCCGCTGGCCACGGCTTTGACGCTCCATAACCGCAAAGAACTCGTCCAGCTTTTTACCCACTTTGTTGTTCGGGAAGAGTCCCACACGCTTTTTGGGTTTCTCAACAGATCCGATCGAGATCTGTTTCGAGCATTGATTAAAGTGAATAAAGTTGGGCCTAGGTTGGCGCTGTCCATTTTGTCTGCGCTGGATGCAAAAGGCTTTGCGCGATTGATCCAATTAAATGATATCAAGACGCTCAATGGCATTCCTGGCGTTGGACGGGTCATGGCAGAACGCTTGATTATGGAAATGCGCGATAAAGTGGAAGAATGGCAGGATGCGGGTGGGGCTCAGCCTTTGGCTGCAGGCACGCGCTCTCAAACGGATGACGCTGAAGCTGCGTTGATTGGGCTTGGCTATAAGCCGCAGGAAGTGACAAGAGTGCTGGCTCAAATTCAAGATCCAGCCGATAATATCGAAGGCCTGATTCGGCAAGCGTTGAAACTATTGGGATGAAGACCGAACTATGATCGAAACCGATCGATTAATTGCGCCCCAGGCCGTGGCCCGGGAGCCTCAGCAGGATTGGGCTATTCGACCCAAAACGCTGCGAGAGTATGTTGGCCAGCCCGCTGTCAGCGAGCAAATGGGGTTGTTCATTGAGGCGGCGAAACAGCGCAAAGAACCGTTAGATCATACGCTGATATTTGGTCCGCCGGGTCTGGGGAAAACGACCTTAGCCAATATCATAGCCAGTGAGATGGGCGTTGCAATTAAGTCAACGGCGGGCCCGGTGATTGAGAAAAAAGGCGATTTAGTTGCGGCGCTTACGAACCTTGAAGCAGGTGACGTCCTCTTTATTGATGAAATCCACCGGTTGAGTCCAGCGGTTGAAGAGGTGCTCTACCCGGCAATGGAAGACTACCAGATTGACCTGACGATCGGCGAAGGTCCCTCGGCCCGATCCATCAAATTAGACCTGCCAAGATTTACCCTAGTGGGTGCAACAACTCGGACAGGTCTTTTAACCTCTCCTTTACGAGACCGGTTCGGCATTGTACAACGGCTTGAGTTTTATCAAGTCAATGACCTGACGCAAATTTTGATGCGCTCGGCGCGTCTCTTAGAGGTTCCTTGTGATGAAGCCGGCGCCCGAGAGATTGCTGTTCGCTCACGGGGAACGCCAAGAATTGCCAATCGGTTGTTGCGCCGGGTCCGAGATTTTGCCGAGGTGCGCGGAGACGGCGTGATTCGCAAAGACAGTGCTGATGAGGCGCTGAATCTGCTCAAGGTCGATGCCTCAGGATTCGATGCAATGGACCGACGATTGATGATGGCAATGATTGAGAAGTTTGAAGGTGGACCCGTCGGAATCGACAGTATGGCCGCGGCGATCGGTGAAGAGCGCGACACCATCGAAGATGTTTATGAACCGTACTTGATTCAACAAGGTTTTATCATGCGGACGCCGAGAGGCCGGGTTGCAACCAATCGCGCCTATTTACATTTTGGCCTGCAGCCGAAATCTGCCGCGGATTCAGGCGCGGGTCAGGCATTGTCGGATTAGGAGGGGTCCTGCGACCGAAAAGGGTCGGTATTTAGGGACGTGGCATAAATCAAAGCATCTGATGCTGGATCAGATCGGCATGTGCGTAAATTAAGGACATCCCAATGAATGAGCCCATATCGATTTTAGAGTTGGTTTTAAATGCATCGATTGTCGTGCAGTTGGTGATGGCGATCTTAGTGATGGCGTCACTGGTTTCGTGGGTTTTGATTTTTCAACGTGCGTTTTTGCTGTCTTCCGTCAAGCGTCTTGCAACGAACTTCGAAAATGAGTTTTGGTCTGGTCAAGATCTAAGAGCCATATTCCTTGAAATTGAAAACTCGGAAACCGAAATCATCGGCATTGAGCATTTGTTTCAGGCAGGATTCAAAGAGTTTACGCGATCCAAACAACAATATGGCAATCAAGCTGAACGCATTATGCAAAACGTGCAGCGTGCGATGCGGGTGGCGCTCGCAAGAGAAGAAGAACGCTTAGAAGGTGCGCTGGCCTTTTTGGCAACGGTTGGTTCGACGAGTCCGTATATTGGTCTTTTTGGTACGGTCTGGGGCATTATGAATTCGTTCCGCGGGCTTGCCATGTCGAATCAAGCGAGCCTGTCCGTGGTCGCGCCTGGAATATCTGAAGCGCTCATTGCAACAGCGATTGGTTTATTTGCGGCCATTCCAGCAGTCATTGCCTACAACCGATATTCCGCGCAGGTGGAGGTGATGATGAATCGATTTGAAACCTTTTCTGATGAGTTTAGTGCCATCCTCAATCGCTCTATTGCGGATTCTTAACCATGGCTAAAACTTCCCGCCGTCGTCCGATGTCCGAGATCAATGTGGTCCCCTATATTGATGTGATGTTGGTCCTGTTGGTTATCTTTATGGTGACCGCACCTTTGATGACCCAAGGTATAAAGGTCGTCTTGCCCGAGGCCAATAGTGAGGCCATTGCAATTGACGATCCGAATCAAATGCTGGTGATTAGTATTAATGATCAAGGGCAGTATTTTATGGATATGGGTGGCGACGATGCAGCGGTCATTGAGCTTGCTTTGGTTGCCGAGCGGGTCTCTAAAATCACGCGTGCAAACCCAGGTCTGAAAGTCTTGGTTGAAGGTGATGCAACAATTGCCTATGGACGTGTCATTGACTTGATGGATCGATTACAGCGGGTGGGCGTGCAAGATGTTGGGCTGATCACGCAACCGCCCAGCGGTTGATTTCAGACCGATGCTGAAGCAATTCTTAGCCCCGTTATTGCTCGCTGTTGGCTTTCATGCCTTGATTATTGGTTTGTTTTTAATTGAGTGGCCAGACGATGAGGTCCTTCGGGTAGCCGAGGCGCCTTTGTACATCTCAGCGGCATTGGTTATGCCGGATGCGCCTGAAAAAAAGGTTGGCCAACAAAAGACACCAAAACCAGTGACGTCAAAACCGGTTGTTGCGCCGCCTAAAATAAAACCTAAGCCGAAAGCAGACCAAGAAAAAAAGGTGGTTAAGCCGGTTGTGCCGATTTTAGTTGAGCCGGCGCCGCTGCCTGCGCCAGTCGACTCGGTCAAGCGTGAATCCTTGGCGCAGGATGAAGCGATGGCTGCGCTGATGGCCGCTGTTACTGAGGAGATTGGGCGCCAAGCAGTGACCAACGACGAGCAAATTTTGGCGTATATTGGTCAGGTTCAGCGGGATATTGTCAGTCGCTGGTCTCGGCCGCCGAGTGCGCGCAATGGCATGCAGGCGGTCTTGCGGGTTCGATTGGTCCCAACCGGTGAGGTCGTTGATGTCGGCGTAGAGCAAAGCAGTGGTAATGAGGCATTTGATCGGTCTGCGCTGCTGGCCGTTGAGCGTTCAGCACGATTCCAGGTGCCCTCAGACCCGAATCTCTTTGAAAAAAACTTCAGGTCGTTTACCGTCCTGTTTCGTCCCGAGGATTTATTGTTGTGAAATTACTGAGCGTTGTGGGTTGGGTTATGGGGTTGATGCTGGCGCTGCCAGCAGGTGCTGAATTGCAGATTGAGGTCACTCAAGGTGCAGATGATGCGGTGAATATTGCGGTGGTGCCCTTTGGCTGGCTTGGCCGAGGTGAACTGCCTGAAGAGTTACATCAGGTGATTGCCTCAGATTTACAGCTGAGCGGTCGATTTCAAGCGCTTCCGGTAAATCAAATGTTGTCATTGCCCAGTGTGTCCAGCGACGTCTATGTCCGCGACTGGGAACTGTTGAATACGGAATATTTGGTGTTAGGTCAGATCGAAGAATCTGGTGCAGACCTCTCGTTGAGGTTTGAATTGTATGATGTTTTTAAGGGTGCCGTGGTTTTCCAGCAAACCATCATCGGTCGCGATCTAGACCTAAGAGATATGGGGCATCATGTCAGCGATGCCGTGTACGAAGCGCTCACGGGCGTCCCGGGTGCTTTTTCAACCGAAATCTTGTACATCACGGTCGTAGAATCTGAAAACGGTCGGGTCTTTAGACTTAATGTTGCCGATGCGGATGGACATCGTGTCCGCACAGTATTGCAATCTCGTGAGCCAATACTCTCTGGATCCTGGGCGCCAGATGGCGATCAAATTGCCTATGTCTCGTTCGAGCGTGATGCTCGGCCTGCAATTTACATTCATAACATCCGGACTCGAAAGCGTCAGCAAGTAACCAATTTCAAAGGCTTAAATAGTGCGCCGGCCTTTTCGCCAGATGGGACGAAACTTGCGATGGTCTTGTCAAAAGATGGTAATCCAGAAATTTATGTCTTGGATCTGGCGTCCCAGCCAAGAAAGTTACGCCGGCTAACCCGACATTATGGCATTGACACCGAACCATCCTGGAGCGCCGACGGTGAGTCCATTATTTTCACCTCCAATCGAGGTGGACAACCTCAGATCTATTCGATGCGCCTAGAGGACTTGGAGGTTGAGCGATTAACGTTTGAAGGCGATTACAACGCGCGGGCCGTCTTGGCCAATCGGGGTGATGGCCTGATCATGGTGCACCGCTTGCGGGGTGTTTTTCATATTGCGTATCTGGATTTAAATCGCGGATTCTTGCGCGTTTTAACCGAGACGTCACTGGATGAGTCGCCGACGATTGCACCGAACGATAGCCTTTTGATTTACGCAACGCAGGTTGATGGTCGGGGGATTTTAGCGGGTGTGTCGATCGATGGCGGTGTGCGATTTAATTTGCCGGCGACGGAAGGCGATGTTCGAGAGCCGGCTTGGTCGCCTCGCAAAAAGAAAATATTTAACCCGATTGTAGAAACCGACTTAAAATCTGCTGACAAAATGGAGTAAACTCCGCGGGCAGGTCAAAAAATTGGCTTAAATGATCACTTTGGGCGCTTTTGTCGGCGGCAGGCCGCTTGAACCGGTCTCGTAGATGCGCTGACCGCACTTTAAAGACGATCAGCCTAGGGGGATGGGGTCAAGGCGTCGGACTCAAAGGCTCTTGTAGGTTGGCCAGGTTAAATCATGCCGTTGGACAAGAAGTCTTGTGTAACGGGTCCCTGCGCAGTGATAGAATGAGATGGTGGCGATTTAGGATTGTTGCAAAAAAGGCCTTAAGGCCAAAGGATGCGGCAGATTAGAGTGAATGGGTTATGGGGCTGCGCCTCTAGCCACAGCGAGCGGTTGAGGCGTCAATCGATTGCTAAACAGGTTGGAATGAACTGGGTTGAGGCGCTGTCTTCGTGAAAGTGAAATGCGGCACAGCCTCTCAAGAGCAAGAGTACGCGGCCTTCTAATAAAGTTTGGTAGGGTCGATCTTCAAAAACAGGAGTGGAATATGTCAATGATAAATAAAGGCTTGAGCTTGGTAGCGATATCCTTACTGCTTGTCGTGGGAGGATGCGCCAGTACGAGTCAGCCAGCGGCTGAAGCCGTTGTTGAAGCACCGGTAGAAACCCAAGCGGTTGCGGAAGTGGTAGAAGTTGAACCTATCCAACCCATGGTTCAGGGCGGAAAGATAGTCCTGCCGAATGACCCTATGGATGCGTCAGCTGGCGCCAGTGCGTTGCAAGGCGTCTTTTACTTTGATTTTGACCAGGCGATCGTTCGTCGGGATGGACATGCGGAACTTGATCAGCATGCTGGGGTATTGGCCAATAATCCGCGGCTGATGGTTCGGCTTGAAGGTCATGCGGATGAGCGGGGTACTAGAGAGTACAATTTGGCACTGGGCGAGCGTCGAGCCAATGCCGTGCAATCTTATTTACTGTCTCAAGGTGCGTCCAGAAGCCAAATCGAAGTGGTGAGCTATGGTGAAGAAAAGCCTGCGATGAACGGACATGATCAAATGTCTTGGGAAAAGAATCGTCGGGTTGAGATCGTTTACCGATAATAATTTTGCGGGTTGTCGATGAGAACATTGGGAATCAGTGGCTCTTAGACAACCTCTGTGCTTTTGATGATGGCAGGTGAAAACAAAATGATCAGCACAGAGCTTATGTGTGATGAGCCCCGACACTCAATGATTAGGTTCTATCGAGCCAGTGTTGTTGTTTTTGCAATGATAGGTTTGCTGAGTGGGTCGGCTTTGAGTTTGTCGGCACCCATTGTCGTTGAATCTCGTTCGACAGAGCTCAAAGATCGTTTCCAAGAGCGGGTTGGAGCAGGTCAGGGCGCCGCCGAGGTGCTGGTCGACACCTTGCCGATCGAAATTGAGCCCATGGCAATCGAGGGGGGTGCGGCATCTTTGTCTCCCATCGATTTGACCTACCAAATGCAAGTGCTTCAGCAAGAAGTGATGAGCCTTCGTGGTTTGGTTGAACAATTAAGTCATGACATTCAAAAATCTAAAAGTATTCAGGAAGATCGCTATTTAGAGCTCGATCGCAGGTTGCAGAACCAGCCTGCGTCGCGTCAAGCAGCGGCTGTTGTTCCTAACATAGCAAGTGTTCCTGCTGACCTCACGTCGTCTGAGGATACGCAAGCGCCAACCGTGGCCGATGAGCTTAAGTCAGAGCAGTCCTATTACGATGAGGGGCTAACCTCGATTCGAGCGCGTGATTATGATCAAGCCATTGCGTCATTGAGGTCGGTCATTGAGCATTATCCCATTGGGGTGTATGCACCGAACGCCTATTATTGGATTGGAGAAGTGCATGCCGCCAAGCCTGAGCCTGATTATGAGGCTGCCCGGCAAGCGTTGGTGCAGGTTATTAAAAGTTATCCTGCCAGTAATAAAGTGCCGGACGCTGCGTTCAAGGTAGGCAAGGTCTACCATCTCATGGGAGATTGCCCGCGCGCCAAATCGGCCCTCAGTGATGTTGCAGAGACTTATCCAACGAAGTCTGCGGGCAAGCTTGCAGAACGGTATCTGCTCGATCAAATTGACTGTTAGTTGTAATCGGACGAGATGATTCATGGCCGAACGATTGCGCGTAACGGAAATATTTTATTCTTTGCAAGGCGAAGCTAGGACCGCTGGTAGGCCAACGATCTTCATTCGATTGACCGGTTGTCCTTTGCGCTGTGTTTACTGTGACACCGCTTATGCCTTTCAGGGTGGCGACTCGTTATCCATACCCGAGATTTTGGCCCAGGCAGATGCCTTTCCCACGCAGTATGTCACCGTGACCGGAGGTGAGCCCTTAGCCCAGCCTCAATGCTTGGTGTTGCTGGAAGCGCTGGTTGCAAAGGGCTATCTTGTGTCGCTTGAGACCAGTGGCGCCTTATCCATCGATGGTGTTGATCCATCGGTTTCGATCGTACTCGATTTGAAAACGCCGGGTTCGGGCGAGGCGCATCGCAACCTCGAGGATAATATCCCCAAGTTGAAGTTCGAAGATCAGGTCAAGTTTGTGATCACAGACCGCGCTGACTATGAATGGTCACGGTTTAAAATCGATACCTTGCAATTGAATGAACGGGTTGGTGACGTCTTATTCTCGCCCGTTTACGAAGTCCTTGAACCTTTGGTCCTTGCAGACTGGGTGTTGGCCGACGGTCTGAATGTTCGGATGCAAATTCAATTGCATAAAGTGCTTTGGGGGGACAAGCCTGGTGTCTGATCAAAAAAAAGCCGTCATTCTGTTGTCCGGTGGACTTGATTCGGCAACGGTGCTTGCTGGCGCCATTGCGGATGGTTTTCAATGCTATTGCATGAGCTTTGATTATGGGCAGCGACACAAGACCGAATTGGCGTTTGCTGCTGGGATTGCCAGTCGTCTCGGTGCGGCCGAGCATCGTGTGACGACCATCGACTTGACGGCTTTTGGTGGCTCTGCACTGACGGACGCGCGCCTTTCAGTGCCCGCGTTCGATGAGAGCGATTTGGCTATACCGATTACCTATGTCCCTGCCAGGAATACCATTTTTTTATCCTATGCGTTGGCGTGGGCAGAAGTGCTTGGCGCCCTAGACGTGTTTGTTGGCGTAAACGCTGTGGATTATTCAGGCTATCCAGATTGTCGGCCGGAATATATTGAGGCCTTCGAGGCGATGGCAAACCTTGCAACCCGGCGGGGCGTTGAAGGGGAGTTTCTGAGTATTCACGCGCCGTTAATCGCTTTATCGAAAGGCGAAATTATCTTAAAGGGTCACGCGCTTGGCGTTGACTATGGCCAAACGGTCTCCTGTTATCAGCTTGATGAGCAGGGTGCAGCCTGCGGGGCTTGTGATAGTTGTGTTTTGAGACGGGCCGGATTCGTTGAGGCTGGACGGCCCGATCCGACACGGTATCAGGTAACCGACTCCGGATGATGTCCTATGCCCAGGAGTTTGCTGCTTGGGCGTCTAAGAACCCGGATTATGCGCTCGTTGGGTTAGCACTCCTTGGGTTTGCAGAGGCCTGCCCAGGGATCGGCTTGTTTGTCAGTGGCGCAGTCCTTTTGTCGTTGGCAAGTGTGATCTATGTTCAAGGTTTACTAACCTTACCGGAAATCGTTTTAGCCGCCATGGTGGGTGCGTTTCTGGCGGACCAATTTGGGTTCCATCTGGGCCGCTCGTTTGGTGATCGCTTACTGCAATCGCGTTGGGCTCAAACAAAGGCTGTTGCGGTCTCGCGGGCTCAGAATTTCCTGATTCGTTTTGGCGCCTATGCGGTTCTTTTGGGAAGACTCCTCACCATGATCCGAAGTTTAGTGCCGATGCTAATGGGTGTGAGCGGATTCTCGCCTTGGACCTTTTTGTGGTTGGATCTATTGGCCTGCAGCATTTGGGGCGCGGGGCTTGCTGGCTTAGTGCTCGGCGCAGAGGCTTTGTTTGGTTAGTCGGGGTCTCTGTGAAGGATGCATTTGATGGGTATTGATTGAGTCGTCTGCGGGCCTAGCCTTTAAATTTGGTTTTAGGTTTGAAAAATTTCAAGAATACGCATCAAGACCGGCACTGATCAGCCTATTGGTTCAGCCGCTGTTTTTTAAAGGCCGCGACGGCGATCTGCCGGAATGCCATCGTTTTGTTCAACGACCGATTGTGGGAAACGTGCCGAATTGGGTCCGTGGACCTGGTGCTTAACGCCAACCCACGCGCAATCAGTAGCCGAAGACAATGACCACCCGTTGGGTTCGGTTGTGCAAAAGGGTATTGGGCTACGTTGGGGTTGGGTTCGAAGGGCTTCGGAAAAAAATAAGGGGTTGAGCAGTAAACACTACTCAACCCCTTCTCGCTTGGTGGGCCGTCCGCGACTCGAACGCGGGACCAATTGGTTAAAAGCCAACTGCTCTACCAACTGAGCTAACGGCCCTCGTAAAGGCGCCCATGATACCGATTCGTACTGAAAACTCAAGATCTATGTCTGAAGGATTGCCTTGATGACCGCGCCAGCTTGATTCGCCTCGCCGAGTGACATGAGGGTGCCCAGTCCGCCTGGGTTGATCACGTTGATCTCGATGACATACGGGTAGACCAGATCGATTCCAATGAACTCAGCCCCGAGCTCTGAACAATAGGCGCCGAGCTTTAGAGCGAGTGTCTGCTCAGCTTCGGATAAGGTGGTTGGTTCGGCTTGACCGCCCTGCATTAAGTTGGTCCGGTGATCAGTGTCTTGACGCCGAAGGTAGGCGCCGATCAGATGCCCGGCCGCCATCAAGACGCGCTTTTCACCGCGGTCTATATCCGGAATGTGTTCCTGCAGAATCAAATAGTGATCTGCGTTCTGGCCTAGCAGGTAGCGAACGAGGCTTGGATAACTGTGCGTCGTCTTGTTGAGCAAAAATATGCCCTGACCAAGGCTGCCGGCCGCTGGCTTTAAAATCCAATCTCCGCCGCCTTCAATGATTTCGATGAAGGGCTCAGCTCGGTTGCTGGCAAATGTTTTGGGGTGTTGAAACAGATCACCTAACTGCGTCAGACCGTATTTACTTCGGAGGTAAAGAAGCGCCTCGGTGCTGTTAATAACGCGCGTTTGGGTTTCCAGTATTTTCAGGAGCTGAATCTTATCGAGAAAGCTGTTGCGTTTGCCGAGGGACAGTACCCAAACCAGATCGAAGTCGCCGCAGGCTAATGCTTGATCAATGTTTGGATCGCTTTGAAAACCTTGATGCAGGGTAAGCCTTTGACCACGGGTGATGATCTGACCGGCAACGAGACTGAGCTGGTCTATGTGCCCCCAGGCGACGTGCGTGCCTGCCGCTATCGCCGCGGTCGTTAGCAATGCTAAATTGCCGTCTTCTTTGACATCAAGCGGTTGGGTAAGAAACAATAGCTTCATAGGCGCATTGTCGGATAACCCTCGTATAATTACTACCAAGGAAGCGTTTGGTGCCAAAGATTAAGGGGCCACTTCTCTGACGCAATATAAGGTATTGGACATCGATATGAATATCACTATTCCACAGCATCCCGCGCCGCATGGACTCAGCAGCGTCGAAAAAGCGGCCTTGGTGACCCGAATTAAAGGCTTGCTCAAGGAGCATAATGCGACGCTCGTGGCTCATTACTATACTGATCCAGACCTGCAGGCCTTAGCCGATGAGACAGGCGGTTGCGTTGCCGATTCTCTAGAAATGGCGCGATTCGGTGCGATGAGTTCGGCGCAGCGGATTGTTGTTGCAGGGGTTCGCTTCATGGGGGAGACCGCAAAGATTCTGAGTCCGGATAAAACCGTTTTGATGCCAACCTTGGAGGCGACCTGTTCCTTGGATTTGGGGTGCCCGATCGATGCCTTTGAGGCCTTTTGCGATGAACATAATGATCGAACGGTCGTGGTGTACGCCAATACGTCGGCTGCGGTCAAGGCGCGCGCGGATTGGGTGGTGACCTCGAGTATCGCGCTCGACGTCGTTGAACATTTGAGCGCTCAGGGCGAGAAAATACTGTGGGCGCCTGATCGGTATTTGGGCGCCTACGTTCAGCAACAAACGGGTGCTGACATGTTGCTATGGCAGGGCGCCTGTGTTGTTCATGAGGAATTTAAAGCCCGCGGTATTGCTGATTTGCTGAAGGTTTATCCTGACGCTGTGGTCTTAGTCCATCCAGAATCTCCTGAAAGTGTTGTTGCGATGGCAGACGTTGTGGGCTCGACTTCGCAACTGATTAAAGCCGCTGTTGAGACAGACGCCGAGACCTTTATTGTGGCAACGGATCGCGGAATCTTCTACAAGATGCAGCAGCAAGCGCCAGGCAAGCGCTTCCTAGAGGCGCCGACAGCAGGCAGTGGCGCGACCTGTAAAAGTTGCGCGCACTGTCCCTGGATGGCCATGAATAGTCTTGAGCAGGTTGAGCGCGCCTTACTGACCCAAGATCAAGAGATTTTTGTTCCGGCTGAATTGGCTGCAAAGGCTTTGGTGCCGTTGCAACGCATGCTGGATTTCAAGCTTTAAACGCGACACTAGGTGCCGATAAGCTTGACCAAAGGCTATTGAGAGGATTGGTCCTGTAATGCCCAAATTTCATCAATACGCTGTTTTATCTTCGCGCTCAGTTGAAAATTCTGCCGGACAAGCGGCAGCGCGTAACCTAGTTGTTTCGCCGCGCCATCCAAGTCGCCGTTGAGCAGGAAATATTCTGCACGGGCTTGGTGAACGCCGGGAATGTCGTTGGCCAAGCCCAGGCTCTCTGCCAGCTGATACCAAACTTGATCATCTTGGGTGCGCGCCAGAACCAGTTCGTTTAGCACGTCGCTCGCAAGATCCGGTCGCTCTGACTGGTCGAGCAGTCTGGCGTAGATCACCGAGACGGGATAATTGTTCGGATTAATCGCAAGCACGCGGCGCGCAGTTTTGAGGGCCTCGGGCAACTGCCGACTGTCTGCTAAACGCTCTATTTGCGCCAATTCCAGCGCGATGTGGTTTGGATACTGCGTCAGCAGGCCATCGAGTAAGGCCTTAGCTTCCTTAAATCGTTTTGCCTTGGTATAAGCCAGCGCTAATCCATATTGGGTCGCACTCAAAGCGGCGCCTTGTCTGACCTGGGCATGCTTTTCAAAGCGTTTGATGATGTTTTGGATCAGGTCCGCATCCGACACCATGACCCGAGCCCGGATAAGTTGGTAATCAAAGTCCGGTTCCCATTTTTTCTTGGCCAGGCTTTCAGTTTGGTTATAGGCGTCGCTGATTCGACTTCGGGTTACAGGGTGGGTTCTAAGGAACTCAGGGATTTGTTCGCCGCTACCTCGGTTTAGTCGATCAAGCCGTTCAAACATGTACGCCATTGCTCTGGGGTCAAGGTTTGCCCGGGTCATTGTGCTGATTCCAATTCGATCGGCTTCAGATTCTCGCGTTCTGCTATAGCTTAGTTGCTGCGTACTCGCGATGCCTCGACTGGTTGTGACTGCCGCGATGCCAGCCTCGGACCCTGCTGTTGCGGCAAGGATCACGCCGGCGAGCAGCCCTGCAATTGAAATAACACCTGCCTTTTTACTGGCCTCGATACCTCTTGCAAAATGACGTTGGCTAAGATGTGCGAGTTCGTGCGCCAGAATGGCTGAGAATTCATGCTGGGTCTCCGCGTGGAGAAACAAACCGTGATTGATTCCCAGCACGCCGCCGGGTGCAGCAAATGCATTAATCGACGCGTTGTCGATCAGTGTGATGTACAAACGGCGGTCCTCAAGATCACTATGTTCCGCTAATGCGAATATGAGGTGTTCGAGATAGTCGATGACCAGAGGATCCTGATAGCCAGGGGTTTGCGCTCGGACAGCTCTTAAAAATCGCTGACCAAGATCATGCTCAAAGGCAAGTGAGGTGGTTGCTGGACTGCTCCCGCCAAGTTCAGGCAGGTTTAAGTCGTTGTTCGCGGACTTAGCCGTCATCGCAAACAGCACAAGCCCGGCGCATCCGGCACGCAAGAGGAAGTTGATGAGGTCACGCGATGTCATACCGCTATGTTCGCAGGGGTAAGCCCTTGAGTTCAACCTGTATCATTGGCTTTGGCCTGATATACTTTTTGAGTCAGTCTCCAAAGGATGTCGTTGTGAATTTAGAGTGTGATGATCCTGTGCCGTTAGATACGAAAGGATTGAATTGTCCGATGCCTTTATTAAAAGCCAAACAGATGCTCAATAAGCTGGTTGCAGGCCAAGTGCTTTTGGTTGAATCAACTGACGCGGGTTCTGTTAGAGATTTTCAGGTGTTTGCGACCCAAAGTGGCCATGTGCTGTTAAATCAGACCGACGAGGCAGGGGTTTACAAGCATTGGTTGAAAAAAAGTGATCGCGTGACGTGAAAGCGATCCTTAAAAAATGGGTGGGTCGGTATTTTTCTGACGAAGAAGCGCTGATCCTGCTCGCAATCATGCTGGGCGTGAGCTTGCTGTTTGTGATGCTGGGCTCTGTTTTGGTGCCAATTCTGACTGGGATTGTTCTGGCTTATGTGATGCAGGGGGTGATTAATCAGTTGCAGCGTTTGCGGGTCCCCCGATCATTCTCGGTAACCGTTACGTATTTGTTGTTCCTTGGGGGCTTTGTTGGTTTCTTGTTGTTCCTGTTGCCCCGATTTTGGCGTCAGCTTGGAAGTCTGTACCGTGATCTGCCAGAGCTCAGTGATCGGTTGTCGGCAACACTGGTTTCGCTGCAAGCACATTTTCCCTTGGTGATTTCCGAACGCCAGATTAGCGTTTGGGTAAATCTACTCAGCGATGAAGCAACGGCGCTCGGACAATGGCTGTTGACGGTATCGATCTCCCAACTGCCCGTGCTCATTACCGTCTTGGGTTATACCTTGCTCGTGCCGATTTTGGTTTTCTTCTTGCTCAAGGATAAAGACCAGCTGCTGTCGTATTGTTTGGGTTTTTTACCCGAGGAGCGGCCTTTGATGCATCAAATCGGCAGTGAGCTGAGCGGGCAAATGGAGAACTATGTTCGAGGGAAGTTTCTGGAGCTGATCATCGCGGGCTTGGTGACCTACGGATTGTTCGCATTTTTCGGCCTTAACTACGCCGCGTTGCTGGGATTTTTGGTCGGGTTGTCCGTCATTATTCCCTATCTTGGAATTGCCGCGGTGACCGTACCGGTCACCATTGTTGCGTTAATGCAATTTGGTCTATCGAGTGACTTTTTCTACTTAATGGCGGGTTATCTCGTTATCCAGGCTTTAGACGGGCTGGTCTTGGTGCCGATCCTGTTTTCCGAGGCCAATAATTTGCACCCACTTGCGATTATTTTGGCGGTTTTGATTTTTGGCGCTTGGTTTGGTTTGGCCGGCGTGTTTTTTGCGATTCCCTTAGCGATTTTGATGAAAGCGCTTTTGAGTGCTTGGCCTAGGCGACCCGTTTAGTTTTAGCCCCTGAGCAGTTGTGCCTGCAAACCAGCATGGCTATTATGAGCTCCCGTTTTTCATGGAATCATGCTTTATGATCCGAGGCAGTATTGTCGCCCTGGTTACGCCGATGCAATCTGACGAATCTGTCGATTGGGACCGGCTCGTGGCGCTGGTGAATTGGCATATTCAAAGCGGTACGCAAGCCATTGTTCCGGTGGGTACCACGGGGGAATCGCCAACGGTTACGCCGCATGAGCACTGCGAAATCATTCGCGCCGTGGTCAATGCCGCCAATGGGCGCGTGCCGGTCGTGGCCGGGACCGGGGCCAATTCAACCCGCGAAGCAATTGAGTTTACGGCGTCTGCAAAAGATTCCGGTGCAGATGCCTGCCTTTTGGTCACGCCTTATTACAATAAGCCCACCCAAGAGGGGCTGTTTCTCCATCATAAAGCCATTGCCGCAGCAGTCGATTTGCCGCAGATCCTGTATAACGTGCCGGGCCGAACCGCTTGTGACTTATTGCCTGAAACCGTCAAACGACTTGCGGACATGCCACAGGTGGTTGGCATAAAAGAAGCGACAGGGTTGGTTGAACGGGCGGCATCCATTCGCGCTTTATGCGGCGATGACTTCCTGATTTTTTCAGGTGATGATGAAACGGCTTGTGAATTGATGTTGCAGGGTGGTCACGGCACCATTAGCGTTACCGCGAACCTTGTGCCAGCGCAAATGGCAGCCATGGCCGCAGCTGCGACGGCGGGTGATCGAGCCCGTGCTGAGGCCTTAAATGAGCCTCTGATGGGGCTGCATCAAAGTCTTTTTGTCGAGTCAAATCCGATCCCTGTGAAGTGGGCGCTTGCAGAAATGGGGCGCATTTCAAAGGAGATTCGACTACCATTAACGCCACTTACCGAGCGCCATCACAAGCGGGTCAAAGAGGCGATGATGACAGCGGGGATCAACCCATCATGAGAAACTGGTTTTTAGGCGCATTCATATTTGCTGTGACTGGCTGCGGCTGGTTTGGCAACGAAGAGATGGTGGGGCGGCTGGAAACAGGCAGTTCCAAATTGACGCAGGTGCCTGACGGGCTTGAGACGCCGAGCTATGTGGAAATGATGCCGATTCCAGAAATACAGGATCCACGGGGCCTCGTCGGTACGCGATACGAACTGAGGCGGCCGGAACCGCTCAGCACGCGTTATGGTGTTGACCAAATCGTCATTAAAAAGCTAGATAATGCCCAATGGGTGTTCCTCGATATTCCCCCGTCCGTGGTTTGGCCGAAAGTCGTGCAGTTTTGGGAAGCGAATAATTTAGAAGTATCAGCTGCTGATCCAGCGCTAGGCATATTAACGAGCAAATGGTTGACGGCGAGACAGGGCGAGGCAGAAGCGGTCTTTGAAAGTATTCGGCAAGGCAACGTCTTTCGAAATACTCGGGACATTAATCTGTATCAGTTTAAATTAAGGCTTGAGCCTGGGGTTCGAAGCGGTAGTACGGAATTGTATATCGAGCAGCGCGAAGTGCCTGCTGATGCGCCTTACCGATTGGACAATATGGTTTGGAAAGGCAGCAGCGATGATTTGGCATTGGAGCGCGAAGTCCTAAAGGCTATGGCCTATTATCTGGGCGAAAATATCAGTCAGGGTACTATGAGCATGATGGCATCCGGTTTGACCGAAGGCCGGACGCGTCTAATCCCAGATCGAATTAAGCCGGAGCTTCGTTATAAGCTTGATTTCAACCGGGCATGGGCAACCGTTGGCGATGCATTGGAAAATGCGAATATTCCGGTAAATGATATTAATCGCAGCACGAAAACGTATTTTGTTTATTACACGCCGAGCCATCTCTCTAAGCCGTCCTTTTTTCGAAGACTTTTCAGCGGTGGTGACCAGGCACAAGCGGCAACAGACCTCTATGAGGTCCGTTTGGAAGATGTCGAAGGCGAAGTGCTGGTCACGGTTTATCAAGGCGACGGCTTTGCAGATGGCTTGGCTGCCGAGCGATTGCTCAAGGTGATTAAAGAGTACTCGACTTAATCCATGCGGGTTGCATCCTTAGGCAGTGGTAGCAAGGGCAATAGCACCGTCATTGAAGGGCGCGAGGGTCGACTGCTACTCGATCTTGGGTTTGGCTTAAAAGAAACCATTCGCCGTCTGGCCCGGCTCGATTTAACACCGATGGACATCGATGCGGTTCTGGTGACCCATGAGCATGCTGATCATATCAATGGGGTTGCGGCGTTCTCGCGTAAATTTCATATCCCTGCTTATATGACGCCGAGTACCTATGATGCTAAGCGAACGGGCCCACTTCCGGCGTTAAAGCCCATTCAATATGAACAATCCTTTGCTATAGGTTCGATTCAGGTTGAGCCTGTCGTCGTGCCGCATGATGCTCGGGAGCCTTGCCAGTTTATTTTTAGTGAAGAAAGTAGCCGGGTAGGCGTTTTAACGGACTTGGGGCACATTTCCGCACACGTTCGAGACCGCTATCACGACTGTGACCTGCTGATGTTGGAATGTAATTACGACAAAGAAATGTTGGCGTCAGGGCCTTATCCCGTCGCCTTAAAGCGCAGAGTCGCTGGTGATTTTGGTCACCTATCCAACGAGCAGGCCGCGGAACTGGTTGGAACGCTGAATCTGCCTCGGTTACAGAATCTCGTCATCTCTCATGTCAGCGAAAAAAACAATCAGCCAGCGCTGGCGAAATCTGCGCTGACCCGCGTGCTGTGTGACTGGGAAGGGGTCTTGACCCTGGCAAGTCAAGCGGATGGTTTTGGTTGGATCGATTTATCCTCTTAGGCGCACTTCAAGGTCTTTTGAACGCAGCGTTGCAGCGGTTGCCCTAATGGGCGCGCTCGACGTACTCATCAGAGTCTTTGAGGGGCCTACCGCAAAGCCTTGCAGCAAGAGGTCTTTGAAAGCGGCGAGTTGCTGACGCCGGCGCCCCAAAGCGTGCTGCAATGCCTGCAATCGAAAATCCTTCGGCTGATCATCGAGACGCCCTAAAACGTCGGGCTCGGACGCAGTCGGGTACCCAGATGCAACCCCATTTCGATTCTGGCTTTATTCAGCAGTTTTCTTGTGGCAGACGCGAAGCCGCTGCCTACAAGACTCTTTGAGTCCTTCAAGTCGTAAAGAGCCATCATGAGTCTGCTGTTTTTGGCGCATGATGCCCGGCGCTTAAGGCAAAACCTTGAGTCTTGGCATCATCGGAGCACATTGAGCGCCTATCCCACTAGATCTTTGCAGTAAAGACCGGGCGCGCTTGCCTTGGCGCTTCTCGGCCTGATGGGGCGCCCAGTCATGGCGCGCGCTAACAACTGTTTTTTTATACATACTGTATACATAACCAGTATAATTTGTTTTAATGGTGGTCCCTTTGAGGAACGCGTCGGGTGGGTTAACGGTTGGGGCCGATGGTCATCATTGCAACCTTGATCAAAGACGCACCAGAGGACTGCCGAGAAGACGGTGAAAATAAGACGGTGAAAATAAGACGGTGAAAATAAGGCTGTAAAAATAAGGCGGTAGAAATAAGGCGGTAAAAATAAAGCTGCTAAGAACAAAGACGATAAAAATTGAGATATCCAGGTGGTGTAGCAGGACGACAAAGCGCGAAGGACCGGGTGAGCGGCCACAAAACGCGTTGAGCCCTGGCCGAGACGGTCAAAACCAAGCAGGGCAA
>ERZ887942.48-NODE-48-length-85085-cov-7.147348_pt1 | contig 85085 bp, 79 predicted proteins | sample MGYA00521099_ERZ887942 | MGnify/ENA primary metagenome ERZ887942 (study PRJEB32303, sample SAMEA104408605) | aquatic metagenome | biome: Brackish water; feature: Pelagic; material: water | place: Baltic Sea | collected 2014-06-07T06:48:00 | depth 16,251 m ... | reverse complement strand
GCCGCCAAAAGGGACACACCGAGATTTATCGCGGATCTGAGTACACCGTGGACTTCCTTCCAAAAGTGAAACTCGAAACTGTTGTTGAAGACGAAGACGCTGAGTCGGTTGTCGACACCATCGTTAAAGCGGCTGCTACTGGTAAAATCGGTGACGGAAAAGTATTCGTCTCAAACGTCGAAGAAGCTGTTCGCATCCGGACCGGCGAAAAGGGCGCCGACGCGATCGCCACTTCTGAAGCGTAATTTTCCGAAATTTATTTTCGAAAACAAGAAAGCTCAGTCCGGAAACGGGCTGAGCTTTTTTGTGTCTACCAAGGATGATTTCAGGAGTTGATAAAGAGGTCGCACAGAGACGCAGAGCACACAGAGCAAAGGCTGTGAGCATTTTTTAGTATAGGCGGCAGTTCGAGGTTGATCGAACGAACGCATCACTCAGGCTCCCCGTTTGCGACCCGGGAAATACCATCGACCAAAGTCGGTAATCCAAAATTGATGAGCAAGCCCAATTTAAGGTCGGCGACAACAGTATAGGTCTTTGTTTGCTTCCAGAATACGGGATTTTGAGTTTCGGTTGATTTTAACTCTACCAGAACACTGCCATTAACAATCAAATCAGCCCGAAAACTCTCGCCTAAAACATTTCCATCCCATGTCAGCGGGATTTCCTTCTCTGCCTCAACCTCAAAACCTAACTTTCGTAATTCGTAGACCAAAATTCGTTGATAAGCCGATTCCAACAACCCTGGCCCCAACTCCTGATGGATAAAAATTGCACGCCCAATAATCGCATCCGTGATGTCATTTATTTCCATGAATAAAATTGTCCCAAGCAATCCAAATTTTTGCCAGCCCTAAAAAGCCACCAATTCAATTCCCTCCTCTGTGTGCTCTGTGTCTCTGTGCGACCTCCCGATCAACCAAGGCCCGAAACCCCTTGCCACAGCCCTCGCTTCCCTTATTTTCCGCCTCAATTTTTTACTAAAATGAGCGTCCCAACCTCCAGCGAAATCCGACAGTCCTTCCTCGATTTCTTCGAAGGAAAACTGCACACCATTGTGCCGTCCTCGTCGGTCATGCCAACCTCGCCGAACCTCATGTTCACAAACGCGGGCATGAACCAGTTTGTCCCGTATTTCCTCGGAACTGAAGCCGCTCCTTATGACCCTCCACGCGCTGCTGACACTCAAAAATGCATTCGTGCCGGTGGAAAACACAACGACCTCGACGATGTGGGCTACGACACGTATCATCACACGCTCTTCGAAATGCTGGGCAACTGGTCGTTCGGTGACTACTTCAAAAAAGAGGCAATAGAATGGGCCTGGGAACTTCTAGTGGAACGCTGGAAGCTTCCGCCTGAGCGCCTCTACGCCACCGTCTACAAGCCCGGCGAAGGTGATCCTGCGGACTTCGATCAGGAAGCCTACGACATCTGGAAAGTCATTTTCGAAAAAGCAGGGCTCGATCCTGACGTCCATATCGTAAACGGCAACAAAGCCGACAATTTCTGGATGATGGGTGAAACGGGTCCCTGCGGTCCGTGCTCGGAAGTTCACGTCGATCTCACGCCCCTGGGTGACACCAAAGGATCGCTCGTCAACATGGACGACTCTCGTTGTATTGAGATCTGGAACCTCGTTTTCATTCAGTTTAATGCTGATGGTGAAGGCGGTTTTCGCCCCCTTCCTTCAACCCATGTCGATACCGGAATGGGCTTTGAGCGGGTCGCTTCGATCATTCAGTGCACCGACGGCCTGAAAGATTTTTCAACGCTCGCATCCAATTACGATACCGATGTGTTCTCGCCGATTTTTGAAAAATTAAGCGAAATGTGCGGCCAAAAATACACTTCGACGGTTCCCGAAGGAGGAAAGCGTCAAGGCCTCAACGAGCAGGAACAAATCGACATCGCGTTCCGCGTAATCGGTGATCACATCCGTACGACCAGCATCGCGATTGCCGATGGAATCGAACCTGGAAACGGCAAGCGGAACTACGTGATTCGTAACATTCTGCGTCGCGCCGTTCGGTTTGGGCGAATTCTCGGATTCAGCGCGGATAATCCGTTTCTCGAAAAACTCGCGCCAACTTTGATCGCCCAACTCGGCGACGTTTTTCCTGAACTGAAAAAACGCGAAGAACGAATTTTGTCAGTGCTTGCGGCTGAAGAAGCGTTGTTCAACAAAACGCTCGACCGCGGTTTGGTGCTATTTGATCGTGCCGTTGAAAAACTCGGCGACGAGAAAAATTTCCCGCCCGCAACGGTGGTGAAACTTTGGGAAACCTACGGATTCCCAACAGACCTGACAGAACTCCTGCTCGATGAGCGTGGTTTAAAAACCGATTCGGAAGAGCTCAAAAAACTCGTCGATGAACACAAAGCGACCGGCGCAAAAGGCCAGTCCTCGCAGAAAATTTCTGCAGTCACGATCGAGACAGACGTCGTTTCAGAATTCGTCGGATTTGATAATGACGAGACCAAAACGGAGATCGCTGAATGGATCGAAGAAGACGGCAACGTTTTTGTAATCGTCAAAAAATCAACGCTCTACGTCGAAAAAGGCGGGCAACTGGGCGATACCGGTGAACTGCAACTCGGCGACGAAATTCTCCCGATCATTGGAACGACAACCGTTGGTGAAGCACTTGTGATACAGGTTGAAGAAAAGCCGGAGTCCAATGCGACCGCGGCGACGATTCGCATTTCCGAAAATCGCCGTCGGGGAATTGAAATTCATCACACCGCGACTCACCTTTTCCACTGGGCGTTGCACAACGTTGTCAGCAAGGACGCCACCCAGCAGGGATCGCTCGTCGCGCCGGCTCGTTTGCGCTTCGATTTTAATTCCGATGCCCTGACTGCAGAACAAATTGCGGAAACGGAAAAACAGGTCAACGAATGCATTCGTCAGAATGATCAGGTGAGTTGGATTGAAGTTCCTCACGCAGACGTGAAAGAGAATCCCGGCGTCATGCAATTCTTCGGCGACAAATACGGTGATCTCGTTCGCGTGGTTCAAATCGGCGGCGAGCGTGAAAAACTGGATGGCTATTCGATGGAGCTTTGCGGCGGGACTCACGTTCGTAACACCGGAGATATCGGCTTCTTCAAAATTCGTTCTGAAGGTGCAATCGCTGCCGGCATTCGCCGAATCGAAGCGGTTTGCGGCGATGCGGCGGTCGATTTCCTCCGTGAAAGCGAAGACGAAACAGCTAAAGAAATTGAGGCTCTTACGGGCAAACTGACCGCTGCGAACACCGCACTGGTTGCTGCGGGTGCGGATCCAATTTCCGGACCCGATTCGATTTCCGACAACATCGACACTCACCTCAATGACGGCAATCATCAGGCTGCTAGTGATTTTGTAGAATCGTTGAAGCAATTCCGCAACGAACTGAAAACAGCTGCGGTGGATGCCGAGAAATCGCTCAAAAAAGCGGCTGCAGGGGCTGCTGCGAAACAGGCTTCCGAATGGCTCGAAACCATCTTGGCGGATTCACCTACTCGAATCGCAGAGCAGATCCCCGGCGATAATGCCAATTTGCTTCAGGAAGCGATGAACGGCTTTAAAGACCGTGGATTCGAAGGCGTCGCAGCACTCGTGCTCGTTGCTGACGGAACCATTCACGTCGGATCGCTCGTTCACAAAAGCCTCATCGGGGATTTTAAAGCGGGCGATCTCGTTCGCGAAATCACGGCTGTTGCCGGCGGAAAAGGCGGCGGAAAACCCGAAATGGCTCGTGGCGCGGCGCGTGATTTGGACAAGCTCGAAGACGTTTTGGCGAAGGCGAAAGAACTGGTTGGCTGAGGCTCTGCGGGAGGTCGCACAGAGACACGGGGAACACAGAGCGTTGGTTGATTGATTTTTCTTGTCACAGATTGCTCCGCATTCTGCCAATTGGTTGTATGAGCGAAGCACAAAGGTTGTCGATTGTTGGAGTTGAGATTGCGGAGACTGAAAAACGACGCCCGAATTGGTTGCAGATTGCGATCGGAATAAATATCGCGATTTGGGCGCATGCAGTTTTTTTCCTGCTCTTGGCGTGGGCAAAACAGGCCCCCGAAATTTATGAAGGTCCTCCGATTTTGGTGAGTCGGGCAGAAGTGACACCTCTTGTGACAATTTACGGCCCCTAAATTACAAAAATGCGTCAACTCCGCAGGCCGCACTCGCCCGTCGAGTTTAAAAAATGGCCATTCGCAGGGTTCGCCTCAACGTTGCAAACCATTCAGTTTCCTGAACTGGAAGACGAAGACAAATTCGACCTAATGATCTGGTTCGGCCCAAGCATGGAATTCTGAAATCCAAAAACCACGGAGCCAACAGCTCTGTGTTCTCCGTGTCTCTGTGCGACCTCCCGATCAACCCCAGCCGCAACCCCCAACTTTGCGCATTTTCACGAAACAACCCTGTTGATTCATCGAACAAACCCTGTTGATTCGTGAAATCACTTTTCGAATCACAAAAACGTCGGACGAAATCGTCGCTGATGCGGGGTCCAACCTCGCGTTTGCGCTTGCGGTTTTGCCGAAGGAAAAACGGCGGGACATGCAGATTTTTTACGCGTTCTGCCGGGTGGTCGATGATCTCGCGGACGATCCCGGATATTCCGACGAAGATCGAAAGGCGGGATTCAATTCGTGGCGAGAACTCGTCGAAGGAAAAGGCGAACCGCTCGCGGGAGTAGAAACTGAATTTTGTGAGATGGTCGTGAAACGCGATCTATCGCGCTCGATGTTGCTGGAAGTGATCAATGGCTGTGAATCGGATTTGGAGCCGCAAACGTTCACGACGTTCGAAGATTTGCGTCAATATTGCTTCCTCGTGGCAAGTGCAGTGGGACTTGTCAGCATCGAGCTTTTTGGATACACCCAGCCGGAAACGCGCACGTATGCCGAAAATTTGGGATACGCCCTCCAGTTGACGAACATTTTGCGCGATGTCGCCGAAGACGCAGGCGAAGGCCGAATTTATCTACCGGCTGAGGACTTGGAGCGATTTGGAGTAACTGCGGAAGGGATCCTCGCTTTCAAACCAGAAGCCGGTTTTCTCGATTTGATGAAATTCGAAGCGGCCCGAGCGGATGATTATTACGAAAAAGCCGTCGCAGCATTGCCGGAAGTCGATCGCCCCGCGATGCGATCCGCAGAACTGATGCGGGCAATTTACAGGCGGATTTTGGCCCGAATGCGGGCGGATAACTTTAACGTGTTTGAGAAACGATACCGGCTTTCCAAAGTGCGAATGCTGTGGGAATTTCTGATGCACAAATTTTCCTAAAAACGGAACATACGCACAATTTTCTTCACACCATGGCGAAACAAAAAAATCAAAAGGGAGCTCCAGAAAAAAAGGAGAACCCGAATGCAAATGAGCCAATCACGCGAAAGCACGCGAAACGGGCAAAAATGCTGATGAAAGACGTGAAGCGCTTCCTGCGTTACAACAACGATTTGATCGCGGAACCGCAGCGCGAAAAAATTACCGAGTTGGAATCGGATTTTCAAGACGCCTTCACCGGGAAAATCACCACCCAAAAGGAGCTCTCAGACTCGGCCGAAGCACTCACCAAAACCTGCGAGAAATCCGTGAAAGGCTACAAATCCTCCGCGATTCGCGAAAACGTGGAGTCCTTTTTTGTCGTGATCGTCATCGTGATGGCATTCCGGACCTATTTTGCGCAGCCGTTTAAAATTCCGACCGGCTCGATGCAGCCAACGCTAAATGGTGTGATTGCTTATCCTCAACAATCCCCGAATTGGGAGAAGCCGGGACTTTTCACCCAGATCAAAGACAAGGTTTGGTATGGCCGGAGTTACGTGAAAAAAGTGGCGAAAGAAGACACGCAGATAGGATCGCTCAAACAACGGCAATTTCTTCTGTTCTTCACTCAGACAATGGTGAAAGACCCGAACGGAAAAACCCTTTTTACAATCCCAGGTACATCGGCACGAGTTACCCACTTAATGCAACCCGGCGGGAGTCGCGGCCGCTTTTTTTATCCGAAAGGATCGGTCATCGCACAGGGTTACATCGACACAGGCGATCAGGTTTTTGTGGATCGCTTTTCGTATCATTGGATCAAACCAAAGCGGGGTGACGTGTTTGTTTTCAACACTCGGGACATCGCCGGAATTCAGAATGGAGTCGATCCAAAAGAAGGCTCGCAGCATTATATCAAACGCCTCGTGGGCACTCCCGGAAACGAATTGAAGTGGGATTCCCCAAACCTTTTTATCAATGGCGAAAAAGCGAAAGAGTTCGGAATGGCGCGGGTGATGTCTCTTGAAGGTGAATATACGGTGGGCTACACGAGAAGCGGAGATCAAGATCTCGGCCCGAAAGAATACTGGGCGATGGGAGACAACAGCGCCAACAGTTCAGATTCTCGTGACTGGGGAATCGTCCCCGAACGCAATATCGTAGGGCGCGGCTTGTTCGTTTTTCTGCCGTTCGGGCATCATTTTGGGCCCATTCGGTAATTGGTTTCGTAACTTGGTTGAATGGAAACGGTTCGTTACAAACACGCTCGATTGTCGGCGCGATTTCCCGTCGCCTTTCGCTATTCGAAGAGTCACTACTGGATGGCTCAGGACGAAAATGATCCTGATTTGTGGCGGGTCGGCTTCACGAAATTCGCCACTCGAATGCTCGGCGAACTGGTCGAAGCACGCTGGGAAACAGACAACGGTGTAGCCGTCGAGTCAGGCCAGCAACTTGGCTATGTCGAGGGATTCAAAGCGGCGAGCGATCTCTTTTGCGTGATGGACGGCGAATTTGAGGGTGGAAACCCGTTGCTCGAAGTCGATGCATGTCTCGTGCGAACGTCACCTTTCGAAGACGGATGGCTTTATGCCGTTCGCGGAAAACCCGAAGCCGAAAGCGTCGATGTTCACGGCTACATCGAGTATCTGAATAAGCTGATCGAGAAGATGCAAACTCAACCGGAGTATGCGGATTCCTAATTTTAGAAAACAATTTTCACGAACCAATAGGGTTGGTTCATCAAACGTACCCTGTTGGTTCGTGAAACGCTGCCATGGACCGCGACGATCCCTCGTCGCACAGTGGTTCGTGAAGACACCATATCCTCTAACCCGCTCCTTCCCGGCAGGTGCTGATTTTTCAAAACAAAGCGTCGGGGTATTGCCATATTTTATCGGACCACGTTGCGACGAGGGATCATCGCGGTCCATGCTCGCTCTTTTTCATTCTAAGATCTCAATTTTCACTACGTCGAACGCCTAACATGCCAACCTCCAAATATATCATGATCGGCGGTTTCCTGGGAGCCGGAAAAACGACAGTGATTCAACGATTTGCCCACTACCTTGCGGCCAAAAAGCACACCGTTGGTTTGATCACAAATGATCAGGGAGCGGGTTTGGTGGATTCTGCGATCGGGCGCTCAAATCAGTTTCCCGTCGAAGAAATTTCAGGCGGCTGTTTTTGCTGCCGATTTAATTCTCTGATCGATGCGGCTCGAAATTTAACAAAAGCGACGCGGCCTGATGTTTTTCTCGCTGAACCGGTGGGCAGTTGCACGGATTTGGTGGCGACGGTGAGTCTGCCGCTTCAGAAAATTTATGGCGATGACTACACGGTTTCGCCACTAAGCGTGCTGATCGATCCGCTTCGGGCCCGTCAGGTTTTAGGGCTTTCAGATGATGGAAAGAAGTTTTCCAAGAACGTGACTTACATCTATCGAAAGCAGCTTGAGGAGGCTGAGTTCATCGTGATCAACAAGTTGGATTTACTGGATGATGATTCGCTTGGAACATTGCGTTCGGCGTTGGAGAAAGAATTTCCCGACGCTCGGATCTTTGAAATTTCGGCACGCGATGGCACTGGCTGCGAGGACTGGTTTGAGGCCGCTACCAGTTCCAAAATGAATGTGGGTCGCTTTTTGGACATCGATTATGATCGCTACGGCGAGGGCGAAGCGTTGCTCGGCTGGCTGAACATGACAGTGGCGATTGAAGACACGGATACTGAATTTGACGGGAATAAACTTCTAAAATCGCTCGCCGGAACCCTCCGTAAAAAAATGACGGATGCCGATGCTGAAGTCGCCCACTTAAAAATGACGCTGACTCCGCTGGCTGACCCGATGGAAATCGGAGCGATCAATTTGGTTCGCGGAAATTCAGAACCTGAGCTTTCTCATCACTTAATCGATCCGCTGGACGACGGTGAGTTACTGCTGAATATCCGGGCAGAAACCGCGCCCGAAACTTTGGAGGGAGCCGCTACGGCAGCGATTGAGGCAGAATTAAAGACTGCTCTAGGGCTGACTTACAAAATCACACACACGGAGCACTTCCGCCCGGGAATGCCGACTCCGACTCACCGAATGACAGCGGACAGCTGATTCACTCATCCATTTCGAGCAATTCCGAAATTTTGCTGTTGTAGGCCACCAAAATTGCTTCGGTTTCCGGCTTTTTCCGCACTTCAGCGGGGAGTGCGGCGACTCGGGAAATGGCTTCCTGCAACATGGAAATCGATCGAATCCGATCCGAATCCACCTTGGGATCCCAGCATAGGGCCGCATTCGAAAAGGCATCCGCAATCTGAAAGACAAGTTCGGGATCGTTCGAACGAGTGCGGAGTAGCCGCTCAAGCAATTTGATTTCCTCCAGGAAAAAGGGCAACGCTGCTTCCGGTTGTTTCTGCAATAATTGAATTTTTCCAAGTGCAGCGATCGCATGAACCGATGCAATATCGGCATTTCGGCGAGACATGGGCGCGCCATTCCGGACGGTTTCGGCAACGTTCAGCTGGCGTTGAAACAGATCACCCGCTTCATCATAGTTCTTTAAGGCGATCTGCGTTTCGCCATAAGATTCGATGAGTGGCAGCAGGTCTCTACTCATTCCCAAGACACCGGTTGCCGGAGCAGTGGTGAGAGCCAAATCATACCACTCCAGCATTTTTTCGTATTCCTCTGCAGCGGTTTTGAAATCTTCCTGAGAAGCATGAAGCCTGCCCAAACCACGGACGCATTCCGCCAGTTCACGGAGTGTAACAACTCCCAAAGGTAACTCAAAATTCACCGTTTCAGATCGTAATTCGAAAGCGTTTTGATAGCTGACTAATGCTTCATCAAGGTTTTCCCGTCTTTCTTCCAATTGCCCGATCACAAAGAGGTCACGTGACGCAAGCCATCTCAAATTATCGTCGTCTTTGTTGGTCTCGGCGAGCTTGAGTCGAATTCCGTAGGCATTGGTGAATTTCTCAATCGCTTCATCAATGTCATTTCTCTCCCACGCATTCCGTCCACGCATCGATGCGGTATTTGCAGAAATTCGAAGCAATTTATCCGAGCTGCGACCTTCGGGAAGGTTTTCTAAATAAGCTTCTGAGTGGGTTGCAATATGATCATAGAGTTCTTCTGCGCCAGGACCGGATAACTCTTCATGGTTCAGCTTATTGGTGATAAAAAGCGCCAATTCTTCTGCTTGTTCAGCCTTTGCCTTCGATGCAATGGACGCCTCTTTGGCGCGCTTGGCCTGAAAAAAGGCAAAGCCGGAAGCCCACACCGCGATGACTAGGAGGATTCCAAAAAGGGCGTTCAATCGACGGGCACGCCTGACCAGCACATTGCTATCGATCGTGCGCATGGTGTTCCAAACTTCCCGCATATCTGCTGGGCGCTTATTGGGATCCAATGACAAACACCGCTCGATCAATTCGCGACGCTCAGCTAAAAACGGAGCATCAGCTGGCCAGCTAATCTCTTCGACTGCTTCGCTCATCGTCGCAAGCCGATCACCATCGATTCGGTCGCGTCCTTCTGCATCAGCCAGGGTCGCTTCGATACTCGATTCGACCAACGTCGCCTCGGGATCAAAACTGTTTCGTTCGGCGTCGGCAAGTTCCTGAAGTCGCGGAAGCTTTCCGGTAACCAACTTGAAGGCCATCACGCCAAAACTATAAACATCCCAACGGAATCCTTTTCCGCCCGCAGAGTCCCGTGGATCGCGCAGTTGTTCCGGTGGAGCATACAACGGCGTTCCAACGGGTTCGAAGCCCTCCATGGCGAGGCCTCGACTTTGGCCGAAATCACAAATTTTTGTCCGGTAGGGAGTTTCGTCGGTGAGCAGAATATTACTCGGCTTCACATCGCAGTGAACGATTTGATGACGATGCAAGTAGGCCATCGCATCAGCAATTTCTTTCAGCAAGCGCCACGCCTCTCGATAATCCACGTGGCCACAAAGGCGCTCCAAAGTGCGAGTTTCCCATGATCCATCGGGATTCTGATCGGCGTGCAAACCCATCGCGTAATACGGCGGCTCACTCAATAAATCGAAATCGTGCAGGGTGACAATCCCGTTGTGCTCGGCCACGCTGGAAAGTTTTTCCAGCTCGCGCGACATCGTTGAAAGATCCACCGCGCCGGGACGAAAAATCTTCAACGCTCGATCTGAAATCCCGCGATAAGTCGCCCGGAAGACACGACCGTAGGTTCCCTCCCCGAGTGGCGGGAGGTAAATATTGTAATCTTTTACGTCAAAGTCGTCGGCCATGTGGCGTTAAAAAAATGGGTCGTGGGGTTCTTCTTTGGCCCCTTACTTACTCAAGCTCTTGATTTCCCCTCCCCATCCATCAGCAGGAGGATTTTTCTGAAATTTTAATGTTTTACGGATCAGCCATTGAGCTGCCTCGTCATCATGTGGGAGTGTTTTCAGTAAATCAAGACAGTCATTCCACTGACGTTTCACAAACACATCCAAGGCGCGCTCATACGTCGCCACATCTTCCTTTGAGGCGCCTGATCCTCCCAATTCTTTCGCCTGAACCAGTTCAAAAATCGGATAGCTCTCTTTAAATCCGGCCGGCTCAATATAGCAAAGTTTTCGCAAAAGCCGCCCTTCCCCTTCAATGCGATTATCCTCCTCCATCCGGTCGCGAGTCTCGGCTGAAATCAAAATCGGCACCTTGAACTCTTTCGCAATTCGTTCGAGACGGGCTCCTAAATTTGCAACACTTCCAAACACACTGATATGCCATTGCTGACTGGGACCGGTTTTTCCAACAGCAAGGCGCCCCGTGCTGATTCCAAGACGAACTGACGGCATCAAGCGCCCGTGCTCGTCCTCGTATTCCACCCGATCAGCCAGATCACGAATAATTTTTTCGGCGGCCTCAACCGCAAAACGCGCATGAGCTCGCTTCGTTTTAACCCACTTCGGCCAGCCCCACAGCGCCAGCGCCCCGTCTCCCGCAAAATCAGTGATCACCCCTTCCTGTTCAAAAATCAGCCCTGTGATCATGCCGACGATTTCCTGGTTTTCGTCGAGACGATCCAGAATCTCCTCATCAGTTTTGGCCTTTTCCAACAGGCGCGAACTTCCTCGCCGATCCACAAACATGACCGTGCAGTCCACCATCGCCGGATCAAATTCGCCTTCTCCCTCACGGCCCATCATATCTCGCAGCGCCGGCGAAAAATACGTCGACATCCGATCCTGAACGCGTTGTTCCCGACGAGCATGCAAGAGGCTGGCAGCTAGCGAGGCGATCAAACGTAAAAACGGAACAAACGATGCTGCTGCGGTCTCAGTCGCTTGACGAACAACGACATATTGGTATACCGGACGTCCCGATTCATCGCGGTGAACTTCCGCTTTGTCATCCATCGCTGCCACCGGAATGATCGCAACCCAATCAATCTCCGCTCCCAAACTTCCCACCCGAAAGACCCGCTGGTCTTCCTTCGAATTCCAAACACGCACATCCTCTTTTATAGGTGACGAAATGCTCATTTGTGCCAGCAACGTCCGGCTTGGCCGAAAATCCGCCCGCGCCGTAGGATCCCGATTCAGCACCTCGTATTCAACCTCATCCCCGTTCTTTGAAACCGCGACATAACATGCCGAAACGCCCTTTTGCCCCGGCAACGCGTTTTCCAAAAACAGCGCCGCCCGTGAAAACAAATCTTCCTCATCTGACCAACCACTCAAAACCTGCTCAGGCAGTTCACGTTGAAGCAGTTTCAGCTGAAATCGCAGGCTGTATTCATCAAGTTGGGCCACGTCATCGTAATCAATGACCGCATTACTCGCAGGTAAAAACCCCGCGAGTTCCTGATCCGAAAGCTCATCCAATTCTCCAAGCGCATTCTCCAATTCGTCGATCGATTTCAGCCAGAAAAACGAAGTCGCCCCCTGAATTCCGATGCAAAACGACTCTCCGGGCCGAACCCGATAAGGCTCGGTTAAAATCTCCCGATCTCTAGAAACACGGTTCGAATAGAGAGAATTAGGCTGAGAACGCCCAGGCAACGCAGGTAAACGCTCGACCATCAAATCGTCACCGTCTTTTATCGCCGAGAAATGATTTCGGCTCACCAAGCGGTCCTTCCAGGTAATCGTCAACAAATCGACCGATTCCCCTTCCAAAGCCACGGGACGCCGACCAATACGAATCCGTCGCCCCTCTGAAACATCGAGGAACCCCAGATCTTCCCGGTCATCTTGATTCAAAGCCACCAATATCATCTTTTCGTGCCGTAGAATCCTTGAATCCAGCTAAATGGCAAGTTCCGGAAATAATACAAATGCGCCGATAGATTCAATCTAACGGGAACGTTTCCACTGCCCAAATCTCAGTTCCCTGAGAGCGCCCTTTAATCAAATGCGTGCCTAAGTTCTTACAAAAATGGCGTCCTTCCGGCCAATCACGCAGGAAATCGCCTGAAGTAACCACTGAATGCCCAACATCTCGGGTCAGCGATTCCATACGGAACGTTAAATTCACGGGATCACCCAACAAGGTAAACTCTCCCTGACTCAGTCCGCCGTATGCCACTTTTCCCAAATGAAGCGCTAATCCTGATGCAAAATCGGCATCCACTTCTTTAAATAAACCACGGCGGCTCTCAAAATTAGAAGCGCACGCATCCATCATGTCTCGGGCAGCTCGAAGTGCCGCCATTCGCTGATCCGGCCCCACCTCCGTCCAATAGGAGAGCACACAGTCACCGATGAATTTATCCACCGTCGCCCCATGCTTCGCCATGATCGTTTCGCAACTGGCATACCAACCGCCGATAATTTGCGCTAAATCATCGAGCGGAATTTTTTCTGATAAACTGGTGAACCCTTTGACGTCACTCACCAGCATGATCACTGGTGTTGAACGAATCAGGGCAACCGTCGAAGCCCCGAAATCACCTTCATCACCGAGATCAGAATCGCTTCCCTCCTGCTCAAATCGGACTTGGAAACCAGCGAAAGCGAGCACATCACCCGTTACAAGTTTTCGCGAAGCCGTTACGCGGGAGCCATTCAGATAACTGCCGTTGAAACTTCCCAAATCAAAAAACCAAAAGCCGTCCTCCTGCTTTCGAATCATAGCATGACACCGCGAAACTCCCGGATCCCCGATCACAAGATTGCACTGTGGACTCCTGCCCAGCATGGAAACGGGAAGCAATTCCGTCGTTTCATTCGTGATAACATTAACCAATTTTGCGTTCAATTAGCCGAATTCTGGACTAATGCGCCCGCGACGGCAAGCCATTCGTAAATTGTTTTGTGCGAACGCGATTTCCCACTTGATTCCAGCCTCTTTTAAATCACATTCCAACCACTATGAATAGTTTAACCATGGGTTTCCTTTTGACCGTCGGAATGGGTTGGGCCCTCACCGAAGGCTGCGTTGCTGCTGGAAACAGTAACTGGCTGCCGCTCATCGGTTTCCTCATCGCGTTCACCTTTATTTTTGGTGCCATTGGCTGCCTCGAACTGTCCGATGCCGCGACCAACCTGATTGGTTCTACGTTCACGCTCGTTCTCGGGTTTGCACTCCTTGGGTTCGCTTTTTCAACCACCCACCTCGGAGCCGGAGTTACCACTTTGAAAACCCTCGGAGCTCTCAGTATCGTCGCAGCAGGAATCATCAGCTTTCTTCCCGCGAAAAAAGACGAGCAGCACGGTTGATTGGGCCGCGCAAAATTCTCGCGAACCGGAACCGGAATTCGACCTAATTAATCCATTCACCGATCCTTCGTTGCTGTTGGATCGGTTTTTTTTGGCGTCGAACAGGGACTTTATAAGTGGGGCGAATCCTCCCATTGGTGTCAGGTTAAATCCCGTTAATCCATTCAAATAAAATGATTTATGGATTGTAAGCGTGAATCTTGAACGGAATTTATCCGAAAATAGGCCCGTCAGGCCGCACCATGAATAGCCATGGTCGAAGCCGAGCCCCAAAGCGAGGCAAGGCCGTGGAATTACCATCCCATAGAAGGGAGCCGCAGCGTGGCGAACCAACATTCGAAATTGCCCTCGCGTACGGTGTTCGGAGAAAGCGGGGCGGATTGGTTCGCTGCTCTGCAACTCTTTCGTAAAATGAACGCTTCCCACGGCCTTGTCTCGCTAGGGCTCGCCTTCGACCATGGCTATTCATGGAACGGCACGCTGTGCCTGAAAACTCAAACCGGAAAAAGATCGCTCTTTAAATACCTGTTTTACAATGAATTACGACTAATCAACCTGACACCAATGGGCGAATCGTCCCGATGAGCCGCGTGGTCCGAAAAGACGTTGAATCCATCGTGTAGCGTCTCAGCGAAGCGATAGGGTTTACGTTGCCTCTTTTCGGACCACGCGGCTCGACATGAACGTCTCGCCGCCCGGAGGAAGAGCTCTACGACATCGCCAACGATCCCTACCAGATCAACAATCTTGCCGGCGAAGCCGCATTTAAAGCCGAGCTCGCACGGCACCGTGAACTTCTGATCAACTGGATCGCCGCCAGTGGTGACAAAGGAGAGAATCCGGAAGCCCAAGCACAACTAAAGGCCACCTTCGACCTCTGGAAGGACAAGCCGATCTTCAAGCAGGCCAAGACCAACCCGGAGCACGAGCAGTTCCGCAAGTAGATCCCGCGTTTTTTGTTAGATTGAATTGAAACTCCTGCCAGGGGGAGGCTTCGATGGAAAGTGCTAAGTTTGGAGGAATCAAGAAATGTTGACTGACCCCTAGCGGAGCTCATGAACATTGTAGACCTGCTCACGACGGTGTTTTGTCAGGGCACGATATTGAATCTGCAATTCTTCACCGTCCTCATCGACCGGTGGAAACTGGCTTGCTGAAAGCAAGCCCGCATCAATCATCACATCCCAATCAAATCCATTTGACCCTTCCGATTGTCGAATCGCATCACCAAGGCTTTCGCGGCCACGCGCGATGTCAGCCGGCACATGGCTGCAACTCGTCGCCCAAACGCTGAACGTTCGCGGTTTTTCTTCTGCCCTTTCCTGAAGAGGAACCCAAAGACACAATGCACCTAGTATTCCGATCGGAAAAACTTTGATGGCGCTCTTCATCAAATCAGTTCAGAAATCGGCTTTCCACCTTCTTGAACGGCGAAATGGGGACGGCCCGTGAAATCGTTGAACATCGTATTCTGCGGCACACCAAAGTGATGGTAAATCGTTGCAGCAAGATCGCTGGGATGAATTGCGCGCTCCTTCACATCGCCTGCGTCTTTTTCGGTTTCACCGATGACTTGCCCGTGATTGAAGCCTCCTCCCGCCATCATCATTGACATCACGACCGGCCAGTGGTTTCGCCCGTCTTTGCTTTTTTGCGTTCCGATTTCCGGCGTGCGACCAAATTCTCCCATCGCAATCACGAGCGTGTCGTCGAGCAAACCTCGCTCTTCCAAATCGGAAACGAGGACGGTGAAAAGCTGATCGAAAACCGGCATCAATGGCTTGAGGCCTTTGGTGATTCCTCCGTAAACGCCGCCGGGAATTCCATGGGTGTCCCACGTTCCCGAAGAAGTGTGTTTGCTTAAATCGACCGTCACAAAACTCGAACCTGCCTCAACCAATCGCCTCGCCAACAGCGCCTGCTGGCACCAATCGTGATCACCGTAGCGCTCGATCGTTTTTGGATTCTCTTTTGATAAATCGAACGCGGCTTGCGCTTTTCCGCCGGCTACTAAATCGAAAGCTTTGTCGCTGAAATGATCGAGACCATCCATGGAACCGGAGTGATCAATATCCGACCGGAGCGTGTCCATTTGCTGATGCAGATTCTGCCTGCCACGCAATCGATCCATCGTCAAACCTTTCGGTAATTTAAAACTCACGCCGCGTTTTCCACTCGTGAAGGGATCAAATTCTTTTCCCAAATATCCACCCCAAGCAATGTGGGTCAAATCCTGAACATTAAGTGCGACATACGGCGGCATTTGCGGATCGTTTGCGCCGTAGTGTTTCGAAACGATCGAGCCCATCGCCGGCCACATTTTACCATTCGGCTTGGTTCGCGGAGCCGCCCCGAGATTCCCTGTTTGCATCACCTGATTCGGTTGGTGACTACTGCCTTTACAGACCATCGAACGAATCAAGGTTAGCTTATCCATCATCGCAGCTTGCTTCGGATAATGCTCCGACAGCCGAACGCCAGCGAGTTTAGTCGGGATTGTTCCGAAAGGTCCGCGAATTTCAGACGGCGCATCCGGCTTGGGATCCCACGTGTCGATGTGACTCGGTCCGCCAGTCATCCACAGCAAAATGACGGATTTGTTAGAGCCCGCTTTCGGATTCTCCGAGCGCGCCTTCAAAAGCTGAGGCAATGAAAGTCCCGCGATTCCTGCGAGACCGGTTTTTAGCATTCCGCGACGACTGCTCACCGTCAACCCTTCGCGCTCGCGCGGATTCAAAAATGTGAAGGCATGCTGAAAGTGACCCGCCATACCCAAATTTTGCCCTCAAGCCTCACGCGGTCAACGATTTGCCGCGCCGGATTCACGGGGCACCGAGGTTCAGGCTTCAAATAAACGTATCCGTGTCTTTTCCTCCCGTAACCGCGCGGAAGACGCGAAGGCGGACGTTTTCGGCTTCGTTGAAATTAATTTGTGGGTAAAATCGTCGCATGAAAATTCGACTCATTTTTTCGTTTCTGGTTTGTAGCGCAGCCTTTTTGAATGCGCAGGAAAAACCTGCTGAGCTTCCTAAACCAGTCTCGATTGATGCCTCAGAATTCGACTCGCTCCAAGCCGCGTTTAATGCACTGCCGGAATCGGGCGGCATCGTGAGGCTTCCGCCTGGAACAGTTGAAATTTCCAAACCGCTCGTAGTTTCCTCTGCGGAAACTCGCATCGAAGGGGCCGGTGCATCGACCCATATCAAAAACATGAATGAAACGGGCGAGCCAGCTTTGATCATCGCGCCGAAGACAATTGCGGATGATCCAAAAGCGCGGCTGTGGCGGATTCAGCTGGGAAATTTTCGGATCTCGGGGAATGAAAAAAGCGGGAACGGAATTCAAGCAACAGGGATTCAGGAAATTTTTATTCACGGAATGTCAGTCGATCATCATGGAGGGCACGGCATTTCCCTCGTGAATTGCTACGAAGATCCGCGGGTGAGCGATTCGATTTTGACCTACAACAAAAAGGCCGGGCTCTTCATCGATGCGGGTCACGACATCGTGGTGAACGGGAATCATTTCGAGGAAAATCAGGACGGCGTCATCTGCACGGATGCGTTCAATTTGTGCATGAATGGAAACAATCTCGACGACCATCTCGGCAACGGTGTGGTGATCGAAAACACGTATGGATCAGTGGTTTCGGGAAATATGATCGAGGAATGCAACGGCACGGCGATCATCCTCGACCGAGATTGTTATGGGATCACCCTGAGCGCGAATGTGATCGCTCACGACATGGAGGGCGGAATCGATCTGCGTGACGCGCACGGTTGCACGGTCTCGGCGAATACGTTCACGCTCGTCCACAAACACAGCGTCCGAGTCGGGCCGGAGAGTGGGCGGATCACAATTTCGGCGAATAATTTCTCGAATTCATACATGGGAAATGGCGAACTGAAGCGACCGGCGGAACACGAAAAACCGATCTCACGCGACATGGGAACGGGCGTGGTGCTGGAAGGTGCCAAAGTCGTTACGATCACTGGTAATAACTTTTCAGGACTTGCGGCCGAGGCAGTAAAAGCGGACGCGAAGTCAGAGAAAATCCTGGTGACAGGAAATATCGTGACCGATTGGGGGCGCGTTGAAAAAGAAGCAAAAGCGTTCGATTTGCCCGAGGGGAAATCCGTGAGTGTGAGCGGGAATATTACGGATTGAATGCCGGAGGGGCCCACATCAACCCCGACCGCTGCTCTAATCACCGCAACTCTAAACTTCCGAGTGATAATAAATCTTCACGTATTTCATGTCGCGTTCTTCATCGACACCTTTTTCCAAAAAAGTTCCTGAGGCTTTTTGAAAGCCGGTTGAAAAACGCATGTCCACGCCAACGTCGAGTTTGAGACGGCTGTTCAGCTTCCGCTCCACTTTTTTGGCTTCTTTTTTAGCGACGGTAAATTGTGGGTCGAGCGTGATTCCAACTTCGGTTTCTTCGTAGTCTTTTTTGAAATTCGTAAATTCTTCCGCCAATGCCGGAGTTTCAATCACGGTTTCTTTCATCTCTTCGATGTCGAACTCGTCCGTTTCAGTCATGTAAGAAACTGCGCGTTTGGCCACGTCAATCCGCTCCTGCTTCATCCCGTCGTCGGGCACGCCGGTGTTGGCGAAAGCCACGCACATTTCGGAATAGCGCTTCGTCATGAACTCGTCGGTTCGGGTCGGCGATGCATTTACAAATTCACGATTCCAAAACTGAGTCCCGCCCCCTTTATCGAACAGATAAACGGCATACCCATCGGCTCCTCCGTGATTCAAAATCAGGCACCCTTTATCGATTTTGTCCGGATAAATTCCCTGCTGAGTCGTCAGCTGGAGGTCACCATCAATCATCGCGACTTGTAAAAAAGGCACTTTGCTCTCCGATTTGATAATGCAAATGGCCTCAGTCGGCGATCCATTCACAAGAATCTCCTCAAGGTGTGCCACGCACAAGTCGCCCGGTTTGATGCTTGGGTGATTCGAATTTTTGTAGAGATGACGGGCGATTTCTCCGCCTTTGTCCAACAACTGATCTTTCGACTCAAAAATCCCACTGACAAATTCGTGCAGCTTATTTTCATCGATATCATTCAATTCATGAAGTTCCAATCGCTGGAATGGTTTCAGAAAACAGTGGGTCAGCAGCTCCGCATCATCATCTTTGAAATGACAGAGCGTTTTTGAAGTCTGGAGCGGTTCATCGCGGAGCGGATTCCCAATTTTGGCCAAAGCCATGCCCGTGAGGCGTGCTTCGTTAAAAATGACAGAAATTGACATGCGTTTCCTTAATCGAAAATCGAGGGGAATTTCAAATTTTTTCCACAATCTCACTCAGTAAATCGCGACTGCCGATTTCGCCGAGCATTTCCAATTCCCCTCGTAATGTCTCAAAGGCCGGCTTCCCAACTTCAGCTGAACACGTTCTCCCACAATGAGTTTTGCTGACAAACCCATCGTAATCCGGAAGGTTGTGAGGGTCATTCTCTTCGTCGTGAAGAGTCAACATCGTTTTTCCATCCGCCCCCGCCGCAAATGCCAGTGGATGAATCCAACATGTCAGCGGCTTGTAGTACCACGGTCGCTTCCCCTCTTTCATACTCAACGCTTGCAGAGCGCAGCGAGCATCCGGCAACAGAAAAATGCAGTTTGTTTCTGCAAAATGAGCAGGGTAATCAGAAACCCACGTTTTCATCGGCGCCGGACGTGTGGCAGTTTTTGGCCCCGACGCGAGCCCTTTCCAATTGCCGTAGACAATTCGTTTTTCGGGCAAATCGGTCAGGCCAACGCTTTCTAAATCCACTGAATCCAGATTGCGGATCACCGCCGCCTCTTCGCTCGAAACGTAAACGCCGTCATGACAACAAGTCCCGCGACATTTCGCTAAATCACAGGACTGCAGCGGCCGAGTCAGTGCGGAAATATCGAGCTCAGCTTCTTGCACCATCTCGCGCAACTCGTCGGTCTCCGTTGGGAAAGCGTTGATTTCTCGATAAGAATTCATGGACGGGCGCGTTCGATTTTCTTCAACAAAAACGACACGTAGAGGAAAAACGTGAACAAAAATCCAACTTCCGAAATGATCCACCAGATGGGTAATTTTGCCGTGACATCGATGTAGAGCGACACCGTTGCGAAGACCAGACCAAAGCGCGCCCAAAATCGAATTAACTCCAAATAACGAATCACATCACGAGCGAGATACAAAACGACTGCCCCGAAAAACAGGTAGAATCCGGAAAGTGATCGAGATAGATAACTCACCACCGGCAAATCAGGCAGCTCGCCCATTCCCATCGTTTCGTGAAACCAATTCATCCACGCGTGCGGCATGAAGATCGCCGCCACAGCGGCAACCGAGAGCACGCCCATCATCCGCAACATGAAGACGAGGATACGCTGTGCGGTTTCTGGTTTCATTGTTGGTGTTGTGTTTGAAAAATCACTCCGCTTCCGCTTTTTCCGTGGCCTTCGCAAGCGGCTCGATCGAGTCGTAGCTCAGCTGCTCCAACGTATGCCCCCGCTTTTGTAGTAATTCCACGACACTGTCTTTTCCAACCAAATGCCCCGCGCCCACCAGAAAGAAAATGTTCTGCGGCCCTTCGAGCGCCTTTTCGATCTCAGGAATCCAATTTTTGTTTCGATTGGTCAGCATCAGCTCGCGGACTTTCTCGCCCTCCTTCATTTCCTCGCTCATCAATTCGTTTAACAATTTGCCGTCACCGACTTTCCAGGCCCCGATCATTTTATCAATCGAATCGCTCATTTTGCTGACCGATTGAAGCGTGTCGCGGATCAGCGAATCCTTTTCCTTCGCCGTCAGTTTATCAAAAAGAGTCAGCTGGAATTCTATCGTCTCAAGCCCGCTCGAAAGCTTCACGTCTTTTTTCGAAAGATCGAAAAACGTTTTTTCCAGTCCAAGCTCAGCCTTTGCTCCCAGCCGCATCGATTCGACCGAACTAATCGTCAAAAACGCAAACCCCGGTTTCATCGTTTCCAGTTTCAATGCCTGAATGCCACGACTCGCAATATAACGCTGCAGCAGTCGCCACGTTTTTTTCGTCAGATTTTTGTCAAGCGAATCCCCCGCTTCAAACATTCCCATTTTTCGGATTTTCCCGGCCAGCTCAGGATTTTCCATTTTGTTCATGTCGATTTCAAAAACCACCCGCGCACTGTCGTCGTAGGCCGCCTGATAGGCCGGGGGAATCGGGTAATCCTGAGTCCGCAACAAATGAACCGAACCGGCAAGATAAACCGTGCTGTCGGCGGCGCTGACTTTCCATATGCAGCTGGCTTGAGTTCTCTCCTCCGCTCCAGCAGGCTTCGGCTTCTTTTTGAAAAGCTGCGCATTCGCGAGTTGCCCGCTCACAAAGAAACTGAGCGCAACGATAGAAATAAAAGTGGATAAACGGATTTTCAAATCACCCAAATTCTAGCTGGAACAATCGCCCCCCGCCACTTAAACCTGAGGGGCAGAAAATCCGTTTTAACGAAGCAATAGGGTTGATTCATCGAACGCACCCTGTTGGATCGCAAACCAGACAGCTCTCGAAAATCATGAAATTTCCCATCCATCTTTTCGCCCTTTTAATTTCCGCCAGCTCCGTCGTTGCAGCTGATTGGAAAAAACACATCATTCACGAAGGTCAGCACACGCTCACTGCGGTTGGGGCTGATTTTACGGGCGACGGCGTGATCGATGTGATTTCATCGACCGGTGGAAAAACGCGACTTTTCGTCGGCCCAGACTGGACTGAACACGCGATTCACATCGAGCCGAAGCTTCGCGCGATCCATTCCGAAGTGTTGGATGTCGATGGTGACGGCGATTGGGATTACGCAACGACGAATGCTCATGACAAACCGTTTTGGCTGGAAAATCCGGGGAAAGAAGCCGCGCTGAATGGCAAAATGTGGACAAAGCGAATCATCGATCACGATATTCTGGGGATTCACTGCATGCTAAAAGCCGACGTCGATAATGACGGGACGGACGATCTGATCATCAATAATTTTGAGCCCAAAGGTGTGATGGCGGATTCGATTGCGTGGTTCAAAATTCCCAAGGATCCGAAGTCGGCTGATCACTGGATCCGAAACGTATTTGCTGACAAAACGGCGCGTGGCGGAAGTCACTATTTTGGGTTTGGCGACATCGACGGCGATGGCTGGGGCGAGATTTCTGCGGGTGCAAAAGGCGGTCCGTTCGAAGATGGGAACTGGTTCGCTTTTTGGAAGAACCCAGGCAAAGACGGCGTGACGGGGCCGTGGAAGAAAACGGTGCTTGCCGAAAATCAGCTCGCAGCGACGAACATCATTCCAGCAAACGTAAATGGGGACGGGAAGCCGGATTTCATCGCCAGTCGAGGGCACAGTCAGGGCGTGCTTTGGATCGAAGCGCCGGATTGGAAAGTTCACGAAATCGATCCCGATTTGAAAGAACCTCACAGCCTGACCGTTTCGGATTTTGATCAGGATGGCGATCTCGACGCCGCCACCTGCGGATACGGTAGCGAGCTGGTCATGTGGTATGAAAATGACGGCAAAGGAAATTTCACGCATCATCAAATTGGCGACAAACAAGGCAGCTACGACACGCGGACGGTTGACATGGACGGCGATGGAGACGGAGATTTACTGATCGCCGGGCGTCAGTCTCAAAACGTGGTGTGGTACGAAAACCCGCTGAAGTGATTCGATGTAACCAACTCGCTGATGCCGCCGTCTTTTTTAAGTAATGACGAAAACGATTTGCCTCATCTCTGCACTCTTAATTCTCTCGCAGTCTAGTATCAAGGCTGCGGATATTGAATCCGATCATTCAATTTCCGGAACGTGGAAAGGCAAACTGGAAGTGCTCGGGGAAGAATTTCCTCTGGTATTTGCATTCAAAGAAGTCGGCAACGGCCAGGCACGCGGCTTCATGTTGAGCCCGAAACACACCTCTGAGAAAATTCCGTTGAGTCAGGTCTCCCTGAAAGATCGGGAGGTAAAATTATACTGCGATTTGTCAAATGCGAGCTTCACCGGTCGGCTCTCTCCGAAGAGTAAAAAGATAAAGGGTGATTGGAGTCAGGACGGAAATACGCTCCCTCTCGATTTAGAATTCGATGGCGAAAAGACGATCGTTGATCGCCCTCAAAATCCAAAAAGCACTTCCGCCTACACCGAGCGTGAAGTCACGTTTTTGAACAAGTTCAGCAATTATCACCTGACGGGAACGCTATCCGTTCCGAAGTCGTCAGGCCGCCCGGTTCAGGCTGTCATTTTGGTCAGCGATTCCGGCCCCCACGACAGAGATGGCTCCAACTTTGGCCACAAGCCGTTTTGGGTGATAGCAGATTTCCTCGCGAGAAAAGGAATCGCCGTTCTGAGATACGACGACCGGGGAATTGGAAAATCCAAAGGCGACTTCGCCGAAGGGTCACATTTGGATTTTGCGACCGATGCCTGGGCTGCGATTGAATTTTTAAGCCAACAAAAAGAAATCGACCGAACGAAAATCGGAATCATTGGTCATGGCGAAGGCGGGATCATTGCCCCGATCGTAGCGACAAAGCGCGATGATATCGCTTTTATCGTTCTGCTGGCTTCACCGGGAGTTCGCGGCGACGAGACGATCATGCATCAGACTTCGGCGATCGGAGAAAAAGCCGGGCTACCGAAAAGCTTTCTCAATTTAACCAATCAATTTTCGAAAGCGTTATTCGAAGTCCTTTCGCAGCCGATTCCAAATGTCGCGCAAGTTCAGGAACTCGGATTGAAATTTGAGGCCGAAGCGAAAAAACTCACCCTCGCTGATCCGACAAAATTTGAAGGGCTGAAGGAAACCATGTTCCGCGATTTGAGCCGGTTTGAAAAGCCGTGGCTTCACAATTTCCTAAAACACGATCCGGGTCCTGTCTTAGGAAGAATGAGCTGCCCAATTCTTGCGCTGAACGGAGACCTGGATTTGGAGGTTCCTGCAAAGATTCACTTAAAAGCGATCGAAACTCGGCTCAAAGCTGCAGGGAATAGGAACTCCCAAACTCATGAACTAAAAGGATTGAATCACCTTTTTCAACGAGCCGAAACAGGCATTCCGGCTCAATACAGCAAAATTGAAGAAACGATTTCGCCTCAGGTATTGAAGCAAATATCTGAATGGATCGAAGAAGTGACCGGGATTTGAGATTTCGAAGTAATTCTTTTGATTCAGAGAACCATCCCCGTTCGATCGATCGGATCAGAAAAGTCAGTTCAGCGCCACGAGCACCCGAATGTGATCAAGCTCGTCTGCGCCGCTATTCTTGAGCTTCACGTTCATCGTACGGCGATCATCACTCAGGAGAATTTCGTCGTCACCGACATCCATTCCGCGGCCTGCGTGGTTGTGCGTGCCTACATGCGTGCCAACGATTGAATCGGATTGCTCAAGACGGTCTGACGAATAAATCACGCCAACAACCGGGTGATCAAAAGTAATCGTGGCCTCAACCAATTCGGTATTCTCGCGAACCTGACTGGGCCAGAGCTGAACCAAATAGCTGCGCAGCTCGCCTTCGGAATGAAGCGCCTCTCCGGTGTCGGATTCATTCGCTTTTGCAAACTGGCCCGTCGGCAAGGTGTCGACCTGCATATCCTCCTTTGCTCGGAACGAATCATTTTCGACATAAATTTGAACGGCCTCAAGATTCGTATTTCGATCGCGCTCAACGAAACTTCCCGGAAGCTCCAGCCGAACGGACCCGGCATTTTTTTCAACCCCGGCAACCAGTTCCCATGTCCGTGTAAAAACCCGGGGGTTGTAGGGGATATCGAGAAGTTTCTCGCGATCCAAATCGGCGCGAATGGCTTCGTATTGATACAACTCACGGCACCGGCCAATTCCAGGAAGGCAAACATCCACGCCTGTTCCCTGATTAAAAATCATCGCCTCGGTCGCATGGTCAGACCGCGCGTCAATGCCAATCGAATTTCCTGAATCGACCAAGTTGATGCCTTTGGAATGAAGCGAAAAACCACCTTCAAAAGATCCCGTTTTTGCGAAGGCGATACCGGAGTGAAGGATTGCCTCCCGGCCATCAACCACTTCAACTTGAGCGGGCCCTTCGACAGTCAACTCCGTACCATTTTTGAATTTCATCGAAGAAACTCCCGATTCGAGCGTGTAAATTTGGCCACTGGCAATTCCTCCGCCGGACAGCGGGCCTTCGTCTTCACTCCAAACCGCATCTGAACTGGAGCGGGTCACTTCCGCAACCAGATTCGGGCCATCCAGAACACCGCTTTGGACTAGCAACACTCCAACTGCTACACATGCAGCAACTCCCATCCCCATGATGGCAGCAGGAAGCAATCCATTAGTTTTCTTGCGGGGCCTGCGAGATTTCGATGCGGCGGCAGGAGCCGCATCGAATTCAACAATTTTATCATCAGACTCAACGCCTTCAGGCAACTCAACCAGACGGAGCTTGCTCTCGATATCCGCGACGAAATGATCGCCGTTTGTTTGAGCCCACATTCTCGTCGAGAGACTTTCGAGAAACGGAGCTTCGTGGCGTGACGGGGTAGCCGCTTGCTCAAAAAGGTCGCCAAACATCAAGGCGCGCCGCAATTTTCCAGCACGGTCATCATCGTCAGCAAGGTGCCGGGCAATGGCATTCAGATCGGGGCGGGTTGCACTTCCGTCGTGAAGCTTCGCCTCCAGAACATCGAGGTCGTCACTCAACTCGTTGCTCATCCGATATTCCACATCGTTTTGAAAAGAATCAAAATCATGAAACACCAGTGCCTGACGAATCAATTCGGAAAACTCAAGTTCATCAGCAATTTGCCGACCTCGTTCCGGGGAACTCGTGCAAAAATCGCTCAGAGCATCGCAATCCGAAACACCCGCTTCGCCAGCTGTAAAGGCGGCGAGGAGTTTTTCGAATTCTTTATCTGTGTTGTGCTTTCCCATTTTTTAAAAAAATAAGTCAGGCTCCGGCTGGTCGCATCCGCGCCTCCATGCATTTCCGCAATCCTGAGCGAATTCGCTCAAGTGCTTTTCGCACAGCCGGTGGTTTCATGTTCAGCTCCGTAGCAAGATCCGGCGCAGGAACATCTTCCTCGTATTTTGCGCGGATCATTCGCATCGATTTCTCAGGGAGCTCCGCAATACACTGGCGAAGCGCCGCTAATTTTGCCGTCGCGGTGTCCCCAAGCTGCTCTTCTTCCTCTTCCTGAACCGAAGTCGTAGAAACCAGTACGTCCGTTAAATTTTCAGATAAAATCCGCTTTCTCCGGGCGCTTTTACGACGCTCGTTAATCACAAGATTTCGGGCGATTCCACGAACCCACGCCCCAAAATCCCTCGTTTTTTCAAATTCATCCATCCGATTGTAAGCGACGATGAAGGCTTCCTGAGCAACGTCATCAACCCACAAAGGATCAACCCCTAACGAGCGAGTAAACGCGCGGAGGCCAGCGTGGTGTTCCCGGACATAATCGATGAAAATATCCTGACTGGTGGGTTCAGAAGACATGAGACGTGTAACTATAGTTGAATTGCTGCGAATTGCGAAAGTGTGACAATTCGCGAGGCAGATAGCTTCCCGAAGTTTCAAAAAATCAGATAAAACGTCGCAACTTAGTGAGAAGCGTGCAAATCCGAACAATGACTGCAACATTTTTGCTTCCCTCAGGAAAAAGGGCCCTGACCCGCCGTTTCCCCTGGCGGGCCAGTTCCGGAGCAGTTCATCAACGACCTCTCCTTCGCTTCAGAACAACCGCTTCCTTCGACATCAGTAAGAGGCTTAAAAGTCACAACTTTAGGAAAAAATATTCGCTCCGTCGTTTTTTTGGCCCGTATTGCATTCATTGACAGCGGATTGAAATGAGATATTTTCCACGCCGTTAAAAACACGGAGACGCCGATGTAGCTCAGGGGTAGAGCAATTCACTCGTAATGAATAGGTCGTGAGTTCGAATCTCACCATCGGCTCCACTCTAAATAAACGACTTACAGACGAAGCTGCTTTAGTCGAATTATTGAACCGAGCCACTTCTTGGCCATTTTTCCCCGCCAAGTCGAACGCAGTCAGTGACGGTGGGTTCATTTATTATTAGGTGCCAACGGACGTTACCTGAATGGCATTGCTCTCCAGCTCCTCGGGCATTCGCTTAATGTCTTCGCGCCGATTTGATTGAAGCTATCAGGCTGAGTCCAAAATCGACAGGTTTGGTAGGTTTCGCGCACTCTATTGAATACTGTTAAAAAAGCACTTTCAACGCAATTCGTTGAGAAGCCAAGTTGGAGGTTCATCGCGATCAGACGGAGAGATTAGGACGTATTTTCTTGACGCAATCCCAGCGCATTGGTTAAAACGAGCAATCCCAACGGGGGATGATAGGGGGATGCACTCAAACCGACGCTAGGGCGTCGGCTGGTGATCCCTTGTTGTTCGCTGAAGAAATGAGACGCATATTGCCCATCGCCGTCGCCCTTTTCTTCACTGGAACCGTGATCTGGATGGCGTTCCATGGTCGATGGGAGAGCGCATACATTGTGCAGGAGGATCATGGTTCGGCGAGCTACCTGATGGATTTGACCTCTCGGCCGCTTTGGGATCAGCCCAGTGCACCAAGCATTGCCGATTTCACGCAGCACTTTTCAGGCAGTTCGTTGCCAAATGCGGGAGCGATTACGGTCTACCACAAGTGGGATTGGTGGGCTCTCGACGTGTTCATGATCTGGCTGATTGGATCGTTGTTGATTGCACCTTTGGCATTCATTATCTTCCGCAGAGAACGAGCCTTGGGAGTCTTTGCACGGGTTGGAGCTGGACTGATAGCTTCCGCCCTCGCTTGCTTCTTTCTCTGGTTAGCCATCGGTGGGTGGGGGCCGCCCGCACCGCTGTTTTTTGCAGTCATCGGACTCATAGCGGGAGGCATTTGGGCAGGGGTCTACGCAAAGAAAACACCAACACCAACAGCGAATCGGGTAGGAACGGGGATTGCACCCCCTCAGTCCCGGCAGGACCGACGCCCCAATAAGAATCCTTGAAAAAGCAAATTCCTATCAGTAAAAGGCGCAGAATATTTGGAACGGATCGTGGATCGGATTTCATTGATGGTGGAGGATATCATTTCGGGAAAGCTGCAGTCAGAAAAACCGCCGTATTTTCCATGAACTGATAACTGATAGGAATATGCTTTTTCAAGGAGGTCTTATCAGTACGTCGGTCCGGCTGAGATTGTGGGGACATCAATTTTTCAATCCTGGTAGCTCCGTAAAAAATCACAGCGCATTGCCGGTGCGATTTGGCTTGAGGTTGAGAGCTGAATTCGTGATCCTCAGCCTATGAAATTAGGGAAATGGTGTGTTCTCATTCTGGCCGGATTTTCGCTTCAGGCCGAAGACTGGAAGCAATTTCAATTTGATGCGGGGCATTCCGGAAACGCGCCAGACCGCGTGATTGAACCTGAAGGGTTGGGACTCATTGGTGCGGTCCCGACGACAGACGGAATTTATACGGCTCCCGTGGTGGCTGATGGAAAAGTCTACGTGGTGGATGGTTCGGGAACGGCTTTCGCGATTGATGCCGGGAGCTTGAAGGTGGACTGGAAGTTTGAAACCGCGGGCGGAGCGCAGAACTGCAATAATGTGAGTTCCCCGGCGGTGATCGGCGACTATCTGCACTTTGGGACGACTGCGGGGATTTTCTATGTGCTTAACCGGAAGACGGGTGACGTGGTCAACACAATCGACTGCGGCGATCCAGTTTTCAGCGCGGCGGTGGTGAGTGGAGGCAGGGTTTACTTCGCAACACTCGGCTCGCGTGTGTTTGCGCTGGAGCCTGATGGAACCACGATCTGGACGTGGGATTTTGTGAAAGAAGTGATTGGATTTACGGGAGATCGCTGGAAAGGCGCTGATTGGGTGGCCTTCCGCGGCGATCGAGTGACATGGAAAGATCACTTCGTTTGCTCGCGTGATATCTGCGTGACGGGAAAGATGGTGGTGCTTCCTGCAGGTGGACGAACGGTTTTCATCGAAGACACCGGAACGGCTCCAAAGCTCCGGCACACCGGTGAAATCCCCAAATATGCCGGAAGCGAGTTTCCGGCGACGTTTGGACAAAGTGCGGATGCGGAAGGAAATATTTACGTGCAGTGGCACCGTCGGGACAACGCTGGGCGAGTCGAAAAAATCGGGTTGGAGGGCGATGAGTTGACCTTTGATTTTGTCAAAGGCAGCGAGACATCGATTCGACTGCATGGCCTGCTGAGTTTTGCACCGGTGAGTATTCGTGATGGTGACGTCTACCGCGTTCGGCCCGAAAACGGCGTCGGGCTCTGTCGTCATGACGGAGAAAATGTGGAGCCTGATGTACTGAGTGAAGTGCCTTCGATCGCTTCGGCGGTGTTGACTCGGGATCATGCAATTTTCGGCGGACTCGATGGAACTGTGAATGTCGTTCCTCTTGATAAAGGAAAAGGGATCGCGCTTGAAACCGGATTTGGGGCGGCGATCACCACACCGGTCGCGGTGGCTGATGGAAAGATTTTCGCGACGTGTGAAGATGGGTTTCTCTACGCGTATGGTCCCAGTGGAAAGGCATCGCTACCGGAAAAGAATCTTGAGATTTCGAAAGGCAGGAGTCCTCTGACGGGGAAGCTGGCGGGGCCTGAATACGATTGGTATACGAACTACGGTGATTTCGCGGGAACGAACGCGAACGATCAGGGCCTGGCGGCACCGCTGCGAATGCGCTGGGCGCGACGGCTCGAAGGCACCGTGAAACACCTGCCGGTTTGCGGGGGTGGCCGGCTTTACACCCACACTGCTGAAGGGCAGGTCATCGCAGTCGAGCAGGATACGGGGCGGCTTTTGTGGCGAAAGTATTGGCCGGATGTCTATCTTTCTTTCACGTCACCCCTCTACATCGATGGAAAAATTCTCGTGCCTCAGGCAGGGATCAAAAAGTCGGTGATGCGTTGTCTCGATGCCGCTACGGGAGAATTGATTTGGGAAGCGCCGTTCACGGGAACACCGAGTTGGAGCCGGCAGTTTCCGCCCGTCGTTCAGGATGGAATTGCGATTTATGCGTCGGGGTCGGGCGACTACGTCGCTCATGGAACCGAGAAATATTTCACGTTCGGTGGCGAGCCTGAACCGCGTGAAGACGGCCGCGAAGTGATGAGCTGGATTTATTCAAACGACAATCCTTACTACCCGAAAGATCACAAACCAAGGATTTGGGCCTGGGATTTGGAGACGGGGAAAGTCGTTTGGGAAAAAGATTTTTCCGAAGAAGGCAGAGGAGGCAACGACAACGGAATCTGTCTACTGGATGGGAAATTATATTACTCCGTCTTTTTTGGCTACGCAGCGAGCCAGCGAAAACGGCGTGGTCTGCCGATCGAGAACAACGGGCTGACCGCCTGCATGGATCCCAAGACAGGAGATGTCATTTGGAAGACGAACGATTATTACGTCACTTCGAAATGCACCCTCAGTGCTCGCGATAGTCGGATCTTTATCGGCGGCTTCAACCGGGCGCAGGAGGGAACCGATGATCGGTTTGTCTGGTGTCTCAATGCGGAAGATGGTTCGCTTGTCTGGAAATCGGATCCGGTGACGTCGGCTCTGAATGTCGTAACCGTCGGGGAGAATTACGTTTTCTCGAACGCCCTGCGTGGGAAGGGAAATGTGTTCGATCGGGAAACCGGCAAGGTCGTCAACAGCATCGGTCACAACTATGCTTGTTGTCGCTTCACGCTGTCTGAACCCTTTGTTCTCGGGGCGAACATGGACATGATTGACCTTTCCGACGGCGGTAAACTGGTGTCGACCGGTCCGGCCATTGACTCCCGCGAATGTCTCGGGGCAGTGGTTTCCAACGGTCGGATTTTCTACACGTCACAAGCCAGCGGCTTCGTCGTTTCCCAAACCTACGGGGAGGAATCGAAGTCGTTGCCACCAGCGTGGGAAGTTCGGTGATTCTGCTAGTCGACTCCAACACAGCCATCCGTGCCATCGGTTGGAGTATCGAGATCCGAGTTGAAGGGATCGTTCGAACTAATGCGCACGTTTCAAACTGATGCGAACGTCTTGCCCCTCAAGAGCGAGGGTCTGATGAAAGATGAGTGAATCTGGATCAGCTGGATAAGAGATGAAGCCCTTTTCCGATACGGTTTTAAGCCTCCAGCATGAGTAGCTTCGCCTTTTTACTCAGCTTTTTTATTCTCAGTTCTTCTTTGCAGGCTTCGGAACGGGAGCCGATTTCTTTTTGAAAAACGAGTTCGAGTGGACCTTTACCGCGCGTGTATTTGGCACCTTTGGGCGCACCTTCCTCATGCTCGCCGAAACGACGGGCAACGTCGGTAGCGATGCCACAGTAAAGCGAACCGTCAGCACAACGGATGATGTAAACGAACCAAATGGATTCACTCATTTCTCACCTGATTGATTTGAAGTTTCTTTTTCACCCTGCGCATATTTCAAATGAGCCTCGATCTTTTCAATCTGCGCCACGGTCCGGTCAGATGCCACTCGAATCGCAACTTCGTTGGGACCTGACTTCCACGCATCGAGAGGCACATCGTGGTCGAGCCGCAGCAGTTTCTGTTTCGGATGGGTCTTGTAGATCCCCTTGCCTCCCGAGGCGGGTTGTTTCGCGGGTGAAAAGATCTGCGAATCCTTCCACTCGGCATCCGTGGCGGAAACAGACAAGACCGTTCCGTTAAAGCGAATCTCGAAAGTCTCCTCAGCAGCAGCTTCAAACATAACAATGCGCAGGGTCAGCGTCGCCGCTTTGTCGTCGGCGGGCCGGGTATCACTGATGTGCAGCGTGAACTTCACAGATTTATTTTCGGCATTCAGTTGCAGCGGCAGCGACGGCGAAGACCTTGTCCTTGCCCGCCATTGTCGCCGGATCCCCGATCTCCTGGAAGGCGACTTGATGCGTGAGCGGCGCAACTTCTCCACCCACACTCTTCGCCAGCTCCGGCATGACCATGGACCAGTTGAAGGTGACTACACTGTTTGCGCCGCGCTGGAAGTGATTCGCAAACACACCGCGCAAGACTTCTATCGACGCATAGCGATAACCGTCCGTCGCATGGTGATCATCAAAGCAGGGCTGAAGCTGCACGTCGTCGCCCACGATGGCACGCACGCCTTCGACATCAACGTCCATCGATCGCGATCCAAGCGTCAGCACATCCACCAGTTGTTGCTCCGCCCATGCCTGGAGGTCGAACCCGTCCGCCCGACAACCCTCGACAGTCTGCGGCACACGCGCCGCCAGCAGAAACGGTCGGCTTCTCTGCTGCGCGACCTCCAGTAGCATCGTGCGAACCATGTGCATGAACTCCGTCACATGCTCACGCATTTCCCACTGTCGTCCCATCGGAAGACAGGGCACATGACGAGCGGAGGCGACGGTCTTTAATTCCGAGAAAGTGGAGAGCGATCTCGTGCTCCTATCGCTGGATGCTGAAGGTCGCCTTTTATCTCGTCTCGACTTGCCCGATGGCACAGATTCCGTGGCCAAACGGAACCCGCTGTCGGCTCGAAAGGACTAAACAGAGAGAATCGGGTAGGAACGGGGATTGAACCCGCTCCCCCCACACCACCGGCCATGCGGATTTGCCTTCGGCTATGCCGTGTGCGGATGGGTCATGCGGTGGAGCCGTGAGAAGAGAGAGTTCGTGGATTGATGAAAGGTATGACAAAACCTCCCGATTTTTCATAAACGGTTGATAGTAGATATTTTGCAACGCATTGCGATGCCTTTGCAACGCGTTGCGGAGCTTTTGCAGAGGATCGCGGACCTTTATTTCGCCATTCGAATGTCCGTTGTTGCCACGACTGCGCCTTTCGGAAAAATCTAATTCCGCTGTGTTGAGTCCGCGATGTTGAGCCCGCTCGCTGATATTTTCGATCGAATAGGGTAGGTTCGATGAACAGACCCTATTGGTTCGTTTTTTTCTGGATCTGCGACACTGGCGTTCTTGCGGCTCGAAAATCATCGCGGTGACGCGGACGGGTGTTTACCCTTTCATCTATGAAATCTCTGCTTCGTGGCGCTGCTCTCGCGCTGCTTTTTCCTTTCCAATCCGGCGTCTGTGAGGACGACGCTATTCTTCCGACGACGCTGCCGTCGGGCGGGCCGCCGTCAGAAATGATGGCGCGATGGCTGAAAGCGGAGGCTTTTGCGGCGCTGGATCGTCGGACGGAAGCGTTGGAGATGGTGAAGTCTCCGGAGGAAATGGAGAAATGGCAGGAGGAGCGGAAGGCGTTTTTCCTGAAACAAATCGGAGGGCTGCCGGAGCGGACGCCGCTGAATGCGAAGGTGACGGGCACGATGGAGGGCGATGGGTATCGGGTGGAGAAGTTGTATTTTGAATCGCAGCCGGGGCTGCATGTCACGGCGAATTTGTACCTGCCGCTGGGCAAGGGACCGTTCCCGGCGGTGATTCATCCCACGGGGCATAGTAATACGGGGAAAGGGCGGGATTTATACCAGATGGCGTCGATAACGATCGCGCGCGGTGGCTGCGCGGCGCTGTGTTACGATCCGATTGCGCAGGGGGAGCGTCAGCAAATCCCGGGGCCGGAGGGGAAGCTTTTCGCAAGCACGTCTCAGCATTCGCTGATTAATCAAGGGCTGGTTTTGCTAGGGAGTAACACGTCGCGGATCATGATCTGGGATGGGATGCGGGCGATCGATTATCTGCAGAGCCGACCGGACATCATGAAGGGTAAGATCGGGTGCACGGGAATTTCCGGCGGGGGAACGAATACGAGTTATCTGATGGCGCTGGATGATCGGATTGTGGCGGCTGCGCCGGGGTGTTATCTGACGGGGTTTCGGAGTTTGCTGTCGACGCTGGGGCCGCAGGACGCGGAACAGAATGTGCACGGGCAGATCGGGTTCGGGATGGATCAGGCGGACTATGTGCTGATGCGTTTGCCGAAGCCGACGCTGATCATGGCGGCGACGGAGGATTATTTCGGGATTGAGGGGGCGTGGGATCTTTTCCGCCAGGGGAAACGGTTTGCGACGCGACAGGGTTTTCCGGAACGGGTGAACCTGGTGGAGCCGGATACGGAACACGGGTTCCCGCCGGAGATGCGACTTGCGGCGGCGAACTGGATGCGTCGCTGGCTTCTGGATCTGGATGAGCCGATCCGGGAGGAGGGCGAATTGAACCCGCTCGCTCCTGAGGAAATGTTTGCGACGCCGAACGGAAAGGTTCTCGATTTGGAAGGGGCGCGCTCGGCTTTTGAAATCACGCAAGCGTGGTGTGAGACGTTTGAGGCTTCCCGAAAAGAAAATGCGAAGCCGGCAAATCGCGAGGGACTTCTTAAGAAAGTGCGGGCGCTGATCGGGGCGCGGGAGTTGGAGGATTTGCCGGATATAGCAGGCGAGGAGCTGGGGGATGATCAATTTATCCTCGAATCGGAGCCGGGGATTTCGTTGCCGGTTCATCTCGTTCGGAATTCGAAAACGGAATACACAATTTACCTAAACGGCGCGGGAAGTGCGGCAGCGATCGCGGCGGGTGATGTCGAAGCGCTCGCGGAAGACACGGGGAATTCGGTAATGGCGGTTGATCTTCGCGGGCTGGGTGAAACGAGTGTTGCCGGCAAGCCATCGGGTTTTGATAAGGCTTTCGGCCGGGATTGGAAGGATACATCGACGGCCAGCCTGCTGGGGAAATCGTATGTCGGAATGCGGACGGAGGATATCTGGCAAGTGGTGCGGGCGCTTCGTGCCAAGACGGGGACTAATGATCTGAAGGTGAACGTCGTTGCGATTCGTGAAGCGGCGATTCCGGCGCTGCATGCGGTGGCTCTGGAACCGGATTTATTTGGTACGGTGAGGATTTCTCACGCCATTGATTCGTGGAAGGATGTGGTGAATACGCGGCAGGTCAGGAATCAGCAACCGAACTTGGTGTTCGGTGCGCTGCGCGACTACGATCTCCCAATGCTGCGTGAAGTGATCGGCAAGGAGCGGCTGACGGTCGAGAATCCTGTCGGCGCGGACTGGATGCCTGTTGCGAACTAATTTGATTCTTATGACAGATGAAACACCGCTCCGGCTGCTGTTGATTGTGGCCCACCCCGACGATGCTGAGGCCCGATGCGGTGGGCTGATGACTCGCTACCGGAAAGCGGGGCACGCCGTGAAATGGATCTCGATGACGAATGGCGACGCCGGTCATCACAAGATAAAGGGGGCTGAGCTGGCAGCGATTCGGAAAACGGAATCGGAAAACGCGGTGGCGGTGATCGGGGCGGAATGCGAGATCTGGGATACGCCTGATGGCCACCTCGAGCCGTCTCTGGAGCTTCGCTGGGGGGTCATTCGCGCGATACGTGCTTTCCAACCGGACTTGGTCGTGACGCATCGAACGTGTGATTATCATCCTGATCATCGTGCAGTTGGTCAGCTGGTGCAGGACGCTTCGTTTTCGGTGACGGTTCCTGCGCTGGTGCCGGATACTCCCGCGTTAGAAAAAGATCCGGTGATCGCATCCATGGCCGATCTTTTTACGCGGCCAAATCGATTGCGGTCTGACATTATCCACAATGTTGATCCTTACACCGACACGATAATCGATTTGTTTTCCTGCCATGCGTCACAGGTGTTTGAATGGCTGCCGCACAATATGGGAATCACCGATCCGGTTCCTGACGGCGCGGATGAGCGTCATGCCTGGATGCGGAAGCATTTCATGACGCGGCTTTACGAAAAAGTCGCGGATGCTTATCGCGCCGAGCTCATTGCTGAATATGGAGAAGCTGCGGGAAGCAAGGTCCAGCTAGCGGAGGTGTATGAGATCAGTGAATATGCTCGGCCGCTCGATGACGAGTTGAAGCGGCGGCTTTTTGATCTTGCGTGACGAGTGATCGGGGTTTGCGAAAGGAGTATCGCAGAAGAGATGATTGATTGCCGTCAGGGTTCCGCCGTTCGACTCTCCACGGAGGTTGGAATATAACCATAGAAAACCATCGCTACCGCGGCGTGGATACGGACATCTACTTCCGCGACCACAGGACAACACCGATGATGGCGAGAGAAATGAGAACAAGAATAATCCGACCGGATTTGCTCTTCGTTGCATTGCAAATGAGTCAAAGCATGATGACTAAAATCTGCCCCTTTCCGGATTTAGCAAGCCTTCATCAAGATCCGCTGCTCGTGACGTTCAAGAGGATTGAATTTCTATTTCTCGGGTTTCTATCAGCTCGTCGGTCCGGCTGAAATTGAGGGGTGCCATTTCATCTCGGCGTTGATGCCCCGGGGTTTCGGGCTGGGTAACGAACATCCCAAATCCCTACCCCATAACGCGTGCACGGGAACACCGCGATACGATCCGTCTGGTTTCAATCTGTGTCCTTAGCTCGCCAGCTCCTCCCATACAGTTCGCACTTCTGCCATCGCAGCGGGAATATCATCAGGCACTTTGCCTTCCTCGACCAGAGTCCAGCCGTTGAAGCCCGTCTCTTTCAAAAGCGCAAAAAACTCGGCCCACGGATACTTTTCCTCGTGTCGCAAGTCGTGAATATGAATTGTCGAAACGCGATCTTTCAACGCCAGGTAATTCTTCCGCAGGCCATCGCCCTCGAGATCAGCCGGGTTACAATTCCAGCAAACCTTCGAGTTGGGATGCTCGGAATGTTTGAAGATGGTGATTATGTTCGGAATTTCCTTAGTCCCCTTCCCGTGAACTTCTGTGCGGATCTCAACCCCGTGATCGGCCCCGAACGCAGCGACTTCGTCGAGCGATTTCCCAATCTGCTCGAGCGTTTTTTCGACAGGCACGTCTTTGGGCAATCCATTCGGACGCACCTTGATTCCCGTGCCACCAATATCTTTGCAGAGCAAAATGAACGCCTTGGTCTCTTCGATGTTCTTTTTTAAGACGGCGGGATCAGCGGAATGATATTCGCAAGCCGTGCCCGGCCCCACGCATTCAACCGGCGAATCAGCGAACATCCTGGCGACTTCTTTTCGCTGCTCAGCCGACAAGTTTGGTTCGACTTTGTGTGCGTGCGTCGAACGCAACTCGATGCCGGAGAACTTCGCTTTTTCGCATTGCTTTAGGAGCTCGGGAAGTTCCAATCCCTTGCCCCAGTTGTAGGTCACAAGCCCCAGCTTCATCCCGGAGAACTCAGCGGCTTGAAAATTCGGAGCCGCCGCAAACGCGAGCCCTCCTGCTACGGTTTGGAAAAAAGATCGACGTTTCATTCATCAAAAATATAAGTTCACGTCCGCAAGAGCAATCCGATAGATTGGCGCAAAGCGGATTTTCAAGCGCTCGACTTTGTCGTGGACCAATGATGAAATACGTTCCAGAAATGAAGCCTTTCACCAAAATTTTCGCCGCCCTTCTTGTATTGATGACTGCCCTTTCGATTGCCAAAGCAGACGATCCTCTCGTTTTCGTATCCGCCTTCAAATCGAGAGAGGAAGGAGCCATTCATGCCTACACGTTCGATTCTGAAAGCGGCACCCTCACCCTGGCGCATCGAACCACGGATGTTGAAAACCCGTTTTTCATGACGCTCTCTGATGACGGCAATTTTCTCTACGCGATTCACGCCCTCGCTTTTGGCGGCGAGGAAAACGAGGGAGTCGCCGCCTACAAAGTCGAAGGACGCAGCGGAAAATTAAGCCTCCTAAATCGTCAATCGTCGAAAGGAACCGCTTCATGTTATCTCGATATCGATTCGACCGGCAACGCCGTGGTGGTCGCCAATTATTCAACCGGCGATGTTGCTTCCTATTCGATCGCGGAAGGCGGCAAGCTGAGCAAACCCGTTTCGTATTTCAAACACGAGGGCTCCAGCGTCGATCCCAAGCGCCAGAAAAGCCCCAACGCTCACAGCATCGTCGTAAGTCCCGACAACAAATACGTTTTTGCCGCTGACCTTGGAATTGACAAGGTGATGATTTATAAACTCGGCGCGGAGAAAGCAACGCTAACGCCGAACGACCCCGCTTTTGCTAAACTCCCGCCGGGGTCAGGCCCTCGCCATTCCACGTTTCATCCAAACGGAAAGTTCTTCTACGTCATCAACGAAATGACGAACACCGTTTCTGTTTTCGGATACGATTCAGCAACCGGTTCCCTCACTGACCTGCAAATCATCTCGACCCTGCCCGAAGGGTCTGAAGTGCGAACCCACACGGCTGATCTCAAAATCACACCCGATGGGAAATTTCTCTACGGCACAAATCGAGGTCACGACAGCATCGCGAGCTACCGGATTGGCGATGACGGGAAACTAACGCTGCTCAACATTCAACCCAGCCTGGGGAAAGGCCCACAAAATCTTGCGATCCTGCCCGATGGAAAGCACCTGCTATGCGCCAACATGCCGGGCAACAACGTCGTCGTTTTCAAAATCGATCCTGAAACTGGAGAGCTAAGCGCAATCGGCGACCCGATCGAAATCCCGATGCCCGCCTGTATCATGATCAAGCCGTGAGAGGCCCGACTACGAAATGATTTCCTGGATGACCTTGCCAGCCACATCGGTGAGTCGGAAGTCGCGGCCGTTGAAGCGGTAGGTCAGCTTCTCGTGATTGAGTCCGAAAAGGTGTAGCACCGTGGCGTGGATATCATGAACGCTAGTCCGGTTTTCAACCGCCTTGTAGCCGAATTCATCGGACGCGCCGTAGTGGACGCCGCCCTTGATTCCCCCGCCGGCCATCCAGGTGGTGTAGGCGTGAGGATTATGATCCCTGCCTTTGCCTCCCTGCGAATCGGAAGTCCGACCGAACTCGCCGCCCCAGATTACGAGGGTTGAGTCAAGCAAGCCGCGCGATTTCAGATCATCCAACAAAGCGCCGACTGGCTGATCCATGCTGGCGGCGCAGGCGGTGTGGTTTGCCTTAATATCACTGTGGCCATCCCATGGAACGTCAGCAACTCCGCCTCCAGGTGTGCTGGTTGAACTCGCAAACACCTGAACGAAACGCACTCCGCTCTCAACGAGACGTCTCGCAGTGAGACATTGCTTTCCGTAGTCTTTCGATTCTTTTCGATCGAGGCCGTACATCTTTCGAACCGATTCTGGTTCTGCTGTGACATCGAAGACTTCGGGAGCGGCGGTTTGCATTCGGTAGGCCAGTTCGAAGGATTCGAGGCGCGCGGAGAGATCGCGGTCGAGCGGGCGTTCCTCGGCGTGATGTTGATTCGTCTGGCGCAGAGCGTCGAGAAGAGATCTCTGCTGCTTGTCATCAAATTGGGCGTGACGCGCGAGGTTGTCGATCGGTTTCGGTTTGCGCGGGTCGAGGGAGGTCGCCTGGTAAACTGAAGGTAAAAATCCGGAGGACCAAATCGGATCGCCGCCCCGGGGTTTCGTCCCGTGCATCACCACGTAGGCCGGCAGGTTGCCGTTTTCACTTCCTAGGCCATAGGTCAGCCAGCTGCCGATGCTGGGATGGCCCTGCCGGATCATTCCCGAATTGGCTTCGAGCATCGCAGGAGTGTGGTTGTTCGATTTCGAATAACACGAGTAGATAAAGGCCATGTCATCAACGTGACGGGCCATGTTCGGTAAAATTTCCGATACCCAGGATCCTGACTCACCATGCTGCTTGAAGACAAATGGGGAACCGAGGCATTTTCCCGAGGTCGTAAAAAAACCGGTTTTCGGATCGGCCCCTTCGAGCGTTTCTCCGTTCCGCTTTTGCAGCACCGGCTTGTAGTCAAAGGTATCGACTTGCGATGGACTTCCTGTTTGGTGGAGCCAGATCACCGACTTTGCCTTGGGAAGGAATTCGGGAACCCCACTCGAGAGCGGATTTTCAGACGCGATTACTCCTTCCTGATGGAGCAGGCTGGTCAGCGCGAGCGAGCCGCAGCCGAGACCGGCTTTCTCAAGAAAATTGCGGCGGGATTGGAATAATCGTTCAGACATTTTTTGAGGGGTTAATCAATGTAGAGAAATTCGTTGGCACAGAGCAAGAGGTGGCAGAAATCCTGAAAGGCCGTTTCCAAATTGCCGGTTCGTCCTTTGCTCTGTTTTTCGACGAAGGCGACCATTTCGGACAGCTCGCCCGTCGATGGAGTGCGGCCGTAGGCGATCTCGTAGGCTGCGATGATGGCGTCTTCCAGCTTCGTTTCCGGCGTTGGGCGAGCCCGTTTCGACAGGTCAATCGACCAGTTTCTTACCGCTTCCGAATTTAACATCGCAAGCGCTTGTGGAGCCACCGTCGAGGTTTCGCGCCGCCCGATGCTTTGCATGGCATCGGGAGCATCGAAGAGTTGGAGCAATTCGATGAGCGAGCCGCGCTTCACAGTCAGATAGACACTGCGGCGGGGCGATTTTGGATCCAGCGTTCCTTTTCCCAGCGATTTGGGATCAAGCCGGCCACTCACCGCGAGCAGATTGTCGCGAATGGCCTCGGCCTCGAGACGGCGTGACGACTTCCGCCAGTAGAGCATGTTTTCCGGGTCATTTTCCGGGCCACCAACTGCGGGGGCGCCTCCCTGAAGGTAAACCGAACTGGTCATGATGAGGCGGTGGATAGGCTTCAATTTCCAATCTTTGGAAAACTCAACGGCAAGCCACTCGAGTAATTCAGGATGGGTGGGACGCTCTCCCCGGGTCCCGAAATCGCTCGGGGTGGAGACGATCCCGCGACCGAAGTGGTGCTGCCAAAGCCGGTTGGCCATGACGCGGGAAAGGAGAGGACCTGCTCCGGTATCGATGTCAGTGAGCCATTCAGCGAGGGCTTCCCGAGACTGCGGTTTTTCGGGATCCTGCTTCTCCGGAACATCTGGTTTGGCCGCCCAAGATCGAACATCCGATTCAGCTGTCGAAAAGAAGGAAAAATTAGTGATGAGATGCTGAGGCCACTGGGATTCCTGAACCATCGTTATTTCGAGGTTCCCGCCGCCCGTTGAGAGGGGGGATTTAAAAATGAGGAACAGCTCATTGGTTTTGCCGACCCCGCCGGAAATCGCCCAGCCCTTACTTGGGGCCGGGGTTTTCGCGAGAATGTCGGCAGGAGCAAAACCGGCCTGGCTAAAACTGGCGAGCGCCGACTCGATTTCAATCGGTGTGCCATTCAGCGTTGCCGTGAGTTGGGAAAGGACAAAATTAGCCGCCTGCGCCGAGGAGACTTCGATTCGCAGGGCGGTAATCTCGGTGGGCTCAACAGGTAGAGGCAGTCCGATTGTGTAAATGTCAGTCAGGGGCTTTTCACCGCTCACCGTGACTCCTCCGTTTTTTCCAACCTTCAATGTTGTCGCTTTCGCGGTGGCAGAAGCTGGCTTCACGAGGCTCCATCGAGAATCAGGTTGAGGATCTTCTTCTCCGAGCCAATGGGCTTCGCTGGTCCGACTGAGAACACGGAGAAAACCCGCTCGCGCCTCGTCATCCTTGTTGTCTGAGTTCCCGCGGTGAAGGTGGAAAACCTTGTAGGTATTTTCGCCGAACTGGTAGGTCGTTCCCCGTGGCTTCGCGGCATAGGTCATTGTCAAATCAGGCTTCGGTTCCTCGCGGGCATGCTTGGTGACGATGACATTTAATTCCGTCCAGCGCTGGTCGTGGGTTTGAAACCAGGTCAGCAATATCTTGCGCTGGGCATCATTCCGTTTTTCCGGTGCCACCTTGAGAATTGGCGTCACGTTTTTTGGTTCACGATCCTTTTCCAGTGAAGTCTGAAAATAGAATCCGGCATCGCCTCCTCCGTTCGCCAGTTTCATCACCAGAAGGTTTTTGCCCTTCACCAGCGGCAAGTGGACTTTCAGCTCATCGGCTTTGGCATCACCACCGCGTTTTTCCTCGCCCACTTTGTATCCATTGACCCAAATCTTAATGCCGTCGTTGCCGCTAACTGATAAACCCACTGATTGCGCCTTCGGGGAAACGATCTCGCGCTGCAGATAGAAAACGCTGTTGGCTCCCTTTAGAATTGCATTGTGAGCTTCGCCATCTTGCCATTTCGGCTGAGCAGTCCAGGCCCGTTTCTCTTTCTTATTGCCCTCTTCAAACGTTTTCGCGGGATCAAAGTCGAGTTCGATTTCCGGCCCAAACGGGTCGGCGAACCCCACGTTGAAATCTTTGGCCTTGAACGGTCCGATCGATTGCCACGGTCCGGCTGTGATCGCCTCCGCCTTTGCATGATCCGTAAGGAAGGCATCCAGTTGAGGCTTCAGTTCAGCTTCCCGGGTGCTCTTGTTTTGAACAAGTGGTTTGTGAGCTTCATCATATTTCGCTTTCGCGGCGCGATAGATTTGGGGCTGAAGATCGACCCCGACATCCGAGAATCCGACATCTCCAAACATAGCAGCCAGCTCATAATAGTCGTGGGCGCCAATCGGATCGTATTTGTGATCGTGGCAACGGGCACAGCCCACGGTAAGTCCGAGCATCGAAGTGCCGAGCGTATGAATCACATCGTCGAGCTGCTCGTAGCGACTCCGTTCGCGCTCTTTCTGAGTTTGCTGAGTTGTGAACGGGCCTGAAACGATGAACCCCGTGGCGGAAACCAACTCGAGGGCGCGGGCCGCTTTGTCCGGAGTGTCCCAGTCCTTCCCTGCATAAATATCTCCGGCGACTTGCTTACGGACAAACTCGCTATAAGGCATGTCGGCATTGAGGCTCTGAATCACCCAGTCGCGGTAACGCCACGCATTGGGCCGATCTTTATCAAAGGCATAACCATTACTCTCGGCAAAGCGAACCAAATCCAGCCAGTGACGGCCCCATCGTTCTCCGTAGTGAGGGCTGGCCAGAAGTTCATCAATCAGACCGCCCCAAGCGGAATCGAAATCCTTGTCCGCGGCAGCGACAAATAATGAAACCTGTTCCGGAGTCGGGGGAAGGCCAATGAGATCAAAATACGCCCGGCGAACCAGGGAGCGGTGATCCGCGATCGGATTGGCCCCGATACCGGATGCTTCCTGACGGGCGCGGATGAAGCGGTCGATATCAGTTCTGATCCACTTTTGATCGGTGGCTTGGGGAGTTGATAGTTTAGCAAGCGGTCTGAAGGCCCAGTGCTTCTGACCTGCCGCAATATCGACACCATCGGCTTTGATCTCTGCAATTTCTCCATCTCGCGGATCGGGAGCGCCCATTTCAATCCACTTCTGAAAGTCCGCCGCGATGTCGGGACTGAGCTTGCTCTTCGGCGGCATTTTGAGATCTGACTCATGGCGCAACGCTCCCAGGATCAATGATTCAGCCGAATTCCCAGGCTCAACTGCGGGACCCGTCTCACCGCCTTTCCGAATTCCGGCGCGGGTATCGAGCTGTAATCCGCCTTTTAGCTTTCCATCAGCAGCCGCGCTCGCGGAATGGCATTTGTAACAATTCTCCGCCAACACAGGCCGGATCTTCGACTCAAAGAAAGCGACGTCGGCCTCCTGCCCGAAGGCGGATCCAAATAAGAAGCAGAGTAGAAAGCCCGGGAATGATTTCATGGAAGCCAAACTTACGAAATTGTGCCAATTAAGAAAGGTGTCTCATTGCGTAGGTCACCGAGACTCCTTCAAAAATTCACCAACAGTTTTTTCCAGTTTTTCATGGCCATTGGTCACACCGATAAGCGCGGCTGGATGTCCGCCGACGATGCCAGTAGTCGGCGGAAACAAGTTATCTCGGCCAATACTGCATCGCGCCTCAGCGCATACATCTGGAAACTCTCGTCCGATGCAAAAATTCCCAAAGGTGACTATCTGATCGGGGTTTCCACCGCAAACCTGCCATTGCGCTATTTAGGAGGTTCGGCAGAATGCATTTCCTCTATGAAGAATCTTTCGACCCTTTTTGCGCTCCTAATTCTAGCTCTGAATTCTACATCGTTTGCTCAGGATAAGGGCAAAAGTTTGGCAATTTCACCGGCGTTGCACCCCGGAACAGAAAAGCGGCATGAGTCTTTTAATGAAATTTCGAAACTCGGCGAAGCGCCGCTTGTTTTTCTTGGGGATTCCATCACTCAAGGCTGGAATGGCAAAGGGAAGGCAGCCTGGGAAAAATATTGGGTGCCATTGGGTGCGGCAAACTTCGGCATCGGCGGCGATCGTACCGAACACGTTCTCTGGCGTCTCCAAAACGGAAATTACGACGGCCTTTCCCCCAAACTGACAGTCCTCATGATCGGGACGAATAACACCGGGCATCAGGGACGAGCCATGAAAGAACACGCCGGAGCGATCTACAACAGCACGCCGCAAGAAACCGCAGAAGGGGTCACCGAAATCGTCAAGTTGCTCCAAAAAAAGCAGCCGCAGATGAAAGTTCTGATCCTCGCGATTTTCCCACGAGGCGCGAATAACGAAGACCCAAAACGGAAGCAGAACGAAACTGCTAACCAACTGATCTCCAAATTGGCCGATGAAAAGACGGTCTATTTCATGGACATTAATCAAGCGTTTCTTGAGGAAGACGGCACGCTGTCGAAAAAAATCATGCCGGACTTGCTTCATCCAAATGCGGGCGGATACGAAATTTGGTCCAAAGAAATCATGGCCAAAGTGAAGTCGCTGATTGCAGATTGAGCGGCTTATTCCGATAATCAGCGAAAATACGCCCGGCAGGAATCGAACCTGCACTTTCGGCTCCGGAAACCGATGTAATATCCATTTTACTACGGGCGCGTTTTTTACGGGCGGTAAACTGTTCCTTTACACCCTGATTCGCAAGCAATATCGTCCTGCGCTGTCGATTTTTGCGACAGAGAACTTTTGCCCGATGTCAGAATCCCAACAGAACCAAAAAAGTAAGGTCGTTATCAAGATCGGCAGCGGCGTGCTTGCGCATGAAGAAGGAGCGCGGCTCAACTTCGCAATGATTGCCCGATTGACTGAAGGCATCGCAAGAATCAATGCGGCGGGGCATCAGGTGATCGTTGTTTCTTCGGGAGCTGTAGCTGCGGGATTGTCCTCGTTTGACCTCAAATCACGCCCCGAAGATACCGGGATGCTTCAGGCTTGCGCGGCGGCGGGACAAGCTCGGCTGATGCAGGTTTATGAAAATCAGTTCTCGAATTATGACCTGAAAATCGCCCAGATTTTACTGACGTTAGAGGATTTTGGCGATAACCGCCGTCGGGAAAATGTCGTTGCGATGATGTCTCATCTACTTCGATTTCCTAAAGTCATTCCGATCGTGAACGAAAACGATTCGGTTGCGGTCTTTGAGCTCAAATTCGGCGACAATGACCACCTTTCCTCGGAAGTCGCTCAACTCATCGGAGCTGATCAGTTGATTTTACTCACCTCTGTAAATGGCCTGCTCGCGCCTGATTCCACGGGACCAAACGACATCGTTCCCGTTGTCGACGATGTCGAATCTGTGATGAATTTTGCCAGCGACAACTCAGGGAAGCTCTCTGTGGGTGGCATGAAAACGAAACTCGAAGCCATCAAAAAGACCGTCAATGCCGAGATCGAAACGCTGATCGCTTCCGGCCACAATCCCGAGCAATTGCTCGACCTCGTCGAAGGTCGTGGTATCGCAACGCGGTTTGCTCCTTCTAAAAAATAACGAATTCACATGACGTCCGAAGAAATCAAAATCGAAGTCCTCGAAATGGGTAAAAAAGCCCGTGCGGCTTCTCATGGCCTCGCAAAATTGTCGACTGACGAAAAGAACGCGATTCTTCACGCGATGGCCGATGGCCTGATGGCAGCGGAAGCAACGATTCTCGAAGAGAACGCGAAAGACATCGCCGCAGCGGAGGAAAATGGCCTCACCTCAGCGATGATCGATCGTCTGAAGCTCGATCCGGAGAGCCTCGCAGCTGTGGCCACTGGAATTCGCGACGTTGCGAATCTGCATGATCCCGTGGGCGAATTGCTCAAGGAATGGAGTCGCCCTAACGGACTTCGCATTCAGAAAAGACGTGTTCCCATCGGTGTGATCGGCATCATTTTCGAAAGCCGTCCGAATGTCACAGCCGACGCTGCAGTGCTGTGTTTCAAAACCGGAAACGCGACGATTTTGCGAGGCGGAAAAGAAGCGATCCACTCCAACCGAGCAATCGCCGACGCCTTGCAGGCCGGAGGCGCGAAAGCCGGTTTGCCCGACGCCAGCGTGCAGCTGATCCCTTTCACCGAGCGCGAAAGCGTTCAGCACATGGCGGAGATGGACAAGTATCTCGATCTCATCATCCCACGCGGCGGAGCCGGTTTGATCGAAGCCGTCGTCTCGATGGCGCGAATGCCGGTGATCAAACATTATGATGGAATTTGCCACGTGTTTATCGACAAAAACGCGGACCTCGAAATGGGGGTGAACGTGGCCATGAATTCAAAAATTCAAAAGCCGAGCGTTTGCAACGCACTCGAAACGCTACTGATTCATCGCGATGTCGCCGAAGAATTTTCGCCGCGAATTGCTGAAGTGCTCATGGCAAAAAATGTCGAGCTACGCGGCGACGAAACGTTTCAAAAACTCGCAGGAATCGACGGTGTCGTGCCCGCAACTGAAGAAGATTGGAAGACCGAGTACCTTGATTACATCCTAGCGGTGAAAGTCGTCGATGACATCGATGCCGCGATCAATCACATCAATACCTACGGTTCGAAACACTCCGATTGCATCATCACCGAAGACGAAGTCGCGGCGGTTCAGTTCATGAACGAAATCGATTCGTCCGTCGTTTTCTGGAATGCCTCGACCCGATTTAACGATGGTGCCGAATTTGGATTCGGAGCCGAGATCGGAATTTCCACCGACAAACTGCACGCTCGCGGGCCCATGGCGCTCGAAGAATTGACGAGCTACAAATATCTCGCATTCGGCACTGGACAGCTGAAGTGATTTTTAGATTTCACGAAGCAACAGTATCCATTCGATGAACAGACCCTGTTCGTTCGTGAAATCTGATCAGCGATACATTCCCCACCAGTCGGAGATTTTAAACCAGAAACGGTCGCCGTGCTTGTAGGCGAGGTAGCCGAATAACAGAGAAATTAAGACAAACAGGCCTGTCGAAAGTCCCAAGCCTAAACAAAGAAGGACGCCGAATCCTGATCCGCAAATGAAGCGAATAATGCCTTCGGTTTTGGTCACCGGATGCCCGGTGTTCATGCAGGCTGGCGAGTTTTGCGACGGAAAAGTAGGCACGTGAGGCCAAATCCAAGAAGGATCACACCGCCGGGCTCGGGAACGGCTTCAGTTTGGATGTCGAACGAACCGAGGTTGTTCGAAATGCCGGACTCCTGACCGGTGTAATTGGAATTCACAGCACCGATCACGGCGGTGAGATTGACATCGCTCAGCAAAAATTCGGACACGTCGGGATCGGTCGGTTGGGCAGATGGATAGAGCCAATTCACACTTGTAAGTAAAATCACTTCGGCATTGGCATCGCCCAATGCTCCGTTGGTTCCCCAAATGTAAGCATGGTCTCCAGCATCGAACGTTAAATTGTCGGTGATATTAGAGCTGCCGGTGAACCAATTGTTGGCGCCGTCGTCGAAGGTGGTGCTGTCCAGCGTCGACCAGTGAGAAATCCAATCGGAATAATTCGCACGGGTTGCCGAGGGGAGAAAATCATCGAATCCACCTAAATAAAATGTGTAACTTGAATCCAACGCAACTCCAGCACTGTCGAAGCTGGACGTGGGGGTTTGGATAATTTCGAAGCCCCAATCAATCACATCAGCCCGGGAAATTCCGGCGCTGATGAAAAGAGCTGTGATGAGTGCAAAAATTCGATTTTTCATCGGGTGCGTTTGTTTGAACGATTAAAAAGAAGGTAGCGTCGGGAGGTTTTGTCGATTTGAGGCTCGTTAACATGAACTGGCTCCAAGCCGGTTTCCTGAAAAATTCCGGGGTCAGCAAATTCCATGGTTTCTTCAACGATTTCGGATCGATTGATTTCCAAATCGACGGTATCGCGCGGCATTTCAGCGCCAGGATGGCTCGGTATGATGTGCGGCTGAATGAAAATGAGCAGCTCCTCGCGGCGCGTCCGTTTGTCGGTTGAACCCAGCATTTTTCCCAGAATTGGAATGCGCCGAATCACGGGAAGGCCGGTCGATTCTTCTTCCTCGCGCTCGGTAATGAGTCCTCCGAGAACGATGGTTGAACCGTTGTTTACCGAAACGGTGGTGATCAATTCCTGAGTCGAAAGCGTCGGGATTTCGTTTCCGAAATATTCTGGCTACCGGTGATATTGTCGTTCAACTGAGCAATTTTCAGGGTGACCTGATCATCCGAATTGATCAGCGGGATGACCTGCAATTTCAGGACGACATCGCGACACTCGATGTTCGAAGCGATCGATCCGGGGAATTGATTGTTTCCCAGCCCATTGCCGCCGGTGCTGGTCAGCGTCGAGAGCGGCACGGCAATTCGCTGACCGCTTCAAATGGTAGCCTTCACGTTTTTTTGCGCATAAATTCTGGGCCGCGAGAGGATACGGAAGCGGGTGTCGCGGGTGAACAAATTGATCATTCCATTCACCAACGCGTCGTCGCTGCCAAACATCATTTGCCCATAGACAGACAATCCGCCAGTTGCTCCTGAAAAGGCTGAAGAGGAAGCCAAACTCGCAATGTCAGCAATCGGGTTCGCCGTTCCGTCAGCGCCGCCTTTCAAAAACGATCCGGCACCGGCAACGCTGCGATTATCGGAAACCTTAAAGCTATCCAGCGTCTGCAACGCATTCAACGCGTAGCCGAAATCGTCGCCCAAATTGAGCTGGCCAATCACGGTCGAGATGTAAACCTGGCGTGGCTGGATATCGATTTCATCGATGAGTTTTTCGACGATTTCGAGGTGCTCCGGCGAACCTGATACGATCAGCGAATTGGCCTGCGGATCGGCGATTAAAAGCGTATTTCTGACGACGTAACTTTGAGGCTGGCCGCGTTCTTCTGTCTCAGAAAGTCTGATCGGGTGCGGTTATTTGCGAACTCCAACCAGCTCCGGCCCCACCAGAAAAACCGGTGTTTTGGATGCCTGAATTTTGTCCGCCGAGATTTGGAGCGTTTGCGGCATCGAGTAGATTGTCTCCTTTTTCGATATCGGTTCCGCGAGCCAACGCATTGTAAAAAGCGGGCAAATACTCGGCGACGGAAACGTGATTGAGCGTCCGTTTCAGAAAATTAACGCCATCGCCGGGCTGATCGATGAACAAACCTTATTGGTTCGTGACGCTCTTGTTTTGTCCTTCGTTGACAGACAGGGGCGAAGTCCGTAACTTGCATGCTTCGAATTGGAGGAGAGTAACGCTTATTTCAATGGCTGAGGACATGTTATCACCCCGGTCTGACTATGGTCGGACTTTTATAACCGCAATGTGGGTTCTGGGAGCAATCGCAGGACTGCAAGTTGCTGCGGTAAGTTGGGCTGTGTTGACGAAAAAACCCCGCCAACCCATTGCGTCGCAACGATTAACTCCACCAGCTGTTGAACCTGAGACGCCGGCAATCGCAGTTGCTCAAAATCCAGTGAATCAACAGACATCTGTGATTCCGCCGATCAATCTTGGAACGCCAGATTTGAAGCCACCAACTCAACCTGCCAGTGTGTTGCCCGGCCCAGCTTTTCAAATGCCGGATATTCCGCCGGCTCCACGACAATCTGATCCCAATGCCCCTCAACCGCTTGGCACGGCTCTCGCTTCAACCGCATTGGAAAGTCACCCGGCTCACAAAATCGAAGATCGATTGGTTTCAGCCATGGTTGTTGCCGGAGAAGAGCTTCGCGGAACCGGAAATATGCAGAGTGCTTTAAAATCCTTGCGGGACGCAGAAGAGGCCCTGCCGAATCATCCACGCATCCTCGCTGAACTTGCAGGGACCTTCAGCCAAATGGGGCTGGAAGAGAAAGCGCTCGATTATTGGAAGCAAATTTACAAACTCGGTGAATCCAATGCGGGCGGTTACTACGCGCTTGCTGAAATGGCATTGAAAGGAAACATGATGACTTCCGCAGCTGGAACAACGGCCGCGGTTTTGAGCATCAAAAATGTCGAGGTGAAGAGATCTCCCATCGATCCAAAAACAGGAGAAAAAGTGACACTACGAGTGACTGTTGATGGCGACTCCAAGGTCCGGCCTTCCGGAGAAGAAATGGAGATGTCGGTCTATTTTTTCGATAAAGTGGACGGAAAACTGATCGATTCGACAACGGCGGACACGAAACAGGATTACCCAACGGCGCCCTACGATTGGCAGGGTGGCTCATCAGAATCGGTCGACGTCGTTTACAATCAGCCGGTTTTTACCGTTGAACAAAAACGGGAGCTTGGAAAAAGAGTTTACTACGGGTATGTGATTGAGCTTTACTACCGCGAACAATTGCAGGATACCGTTGCTGAACCTCAGGAACTGCTCGAAATGCACGCAGAACCCGCAAGTAACGACAGACCACTTGGCCCTGATGGGTCATTGTTTCCAGCTGGAATAAATGAGTGATTCTGCAACTCTTGCGGACGCTTCATTTCCCAATCTTCACTACACTTTTTTCTTTTCTTTCTAATAAATCATCATGGATGGATCGACCACGACCCTGCTAATCGTTGACGGCTCACCGACTGATCGCGAAGCTTTAAAAGCTGCTGTCGGCGATTCCGTTGGACAAATCCACGAGGCGGCTTCACCTGAAGAAGCGTGGGCAAAGGCTGAAACCCTAGATCACCTGCACCTTGTGGTTGCGGGGATCCCTGACGAAAACGGCCAGTCGATCTTCGAATTTAGAGACCGTTTGCGAGGAAAATTTGGCGATCTCCCAGCTGCGTTTTGTAGTCGGAACGACATGAGCGCCTATTACAGCAGCGTTTCGAAGGACGAAATGTTGTTCTACAAGCCGATCGATCAGCAAGTAATGCGAAATTGGCTCGGAGAAGTCACGGGCAAAAATGCAGCGGAAGCTCCTCCGGTTACCGATGACACCATCTCAATCCCTAATGCTCCCTCCTCAGAAACAGGCCCGCAGGCAGAGGCGGCACCGGAACCACTCCCTGAAGGCTCGCTTCCAGTTGGAACTGTTTTAGGCGATTATATTCTGAAACAGGTGATTCAAAGCGACAACGATTTCGCCCTTTATGAAGCGGAGCAAACGTCGATCAAACGTGATGTGGCGATTAAATTGCTCTACCGCAAGCACCGGAAAGATCCCGTGTGGGTCGGCGCTTTTGTTGAAGAAGCACGGGCCCGGGCGCTCATCAATCACCCGTCGATCTCGCTCGTTTACGAAGCCGCTCAGGAGCACGGCGTCAATTTTTACACACTGGAACTGATTGATGCCCCCAGCCTCGTCGACCTTTCAAATCGCCGCGTCATGTTGGATGACGACGCACTGTGGAATATCCTCGAATCCGTCAGTAGCGCGCTCTGCTATCTGAAAGCCAACCAAATGCGGCATCGCCTCGTGGGGAGCGACACCATTTTTGTGGTGAATGATGATCAAGTCCGCATCGCCAACCCCGTCAAAAGTTCGAGGGCGATGGTGACTGTCGAAGAAGAACGTCAGCAAATGCGCTTGATCGGTGAGGCCATTCGCCCGTTCCTACGCCAGGGAAAAACAGATGCAGCCATTTTTACGATTCATGACCGCCTGACACAGGACCGAATCGATTCCATCAAAACTTCCGAGACCCTCAAAGAAGCCCTCCACACGACTGAAGCGGCCCCTGTTTTCACAGAGGCTGAAAAAGCTCGAATCAATGAACAAAACTCCGATAAAACGGCCGTCATCGTCGGCGGGCTGGTCGGCGGACTCATTGTTATTGGGGCACTCGTTAGCTATTTCCTGTTTGGAGATCGTCCCGTCGCACGTGATTTCTCGATTAGTCAACGCGTCTCAGCCGGCCCATCGATTTATCAAGATTCGGAAAAAGTGGAGGTGGGAGATTTCTGGATGTCTCAGCACGAGGTGACCATTGCTCAATACGCCGAATTTTTGACCGATATCGCAGACAATCCTGCAAAATTTGATGAGGTAAAACACCCTTCTCAGCCGGTTGATAAGAAGTCATTCTCGCCAAAAGACTGGGCTGAAATCTATGGCAAGGCAGCGAAAGGCAAGAAATTCAAGTCCGTCCATATCGACATCAATTGCCCTGTTCTGAATGTGGAATGGTGGGATGCCTACGCTTATGCCCGATGGAAAGGCGGACGCCTACCTACCGTTCAAGAATGGGAAAAAGCATCACGTGGCCGGACTGGACAAGCCTATCCGTGGGGAGAGGAAGTTGATCTTACAATTTTCAACTCCGGCGCTGATTTAGAAGCCTCCGGAGAGGGCGAGGAAAAGAAAAACCCCGGCGAAATCGATGGGTTTAAATACTGGGCTCCCGTTGATGCTCATCCTCAGGATTCCAGCCGGTACGACATTAAAAATCTCGCGGGTAATGTCACCGAATGGACCTCTTCATGGGATATTCACGCCAATAAACCTGACACAAAAGTCCCACTCAAACGGGGAGCTTGTTTCAAATATACCGAAGGGTTTGAGCTAAAAACCCGGCGATCTACCGAAGGCCCTGAAGACACAAACTTGTGGACCGGTTTTCGAATCGTTCATGATGCGGACCCTGAAACGGGAACACCGTCACCTCCGCCGCATACCGAAATCCCAAGCGGAGCCGCCGGAGTTGCAGCTCCCGCAGCTACTCCCGCTCCAGCGGCTGATGGAGAAGAAAAGCCTGCTGGAGAGCCTGCCGCAGCTGATGGAGAAACCATGGAACCGAAGCCAACTGGTGCAGCTGCCGACGCAACACCGGCCATAGAAGGCGTAGCAGTGACTGCTGAACCAGCCGCTCCGAAACCAGAGGAAAAACCAGCCCCGGATTCGCAGTAACGAAAGCATTCGCCAACGGCGGCCAAAAACGCTAAGTTTGTCTGCGGAACAGGAAAGATTTTTTAAACGGTATGAGCGGTTATCAGTGGAAACGACATTGGCAGGGACTTTTTTGGGGAATGATTGTGGCGATCGCGGCGAGCACCTCTGCGCGGCTTCATGCTCAAATTGATGTCGATTTCAAACTCGCAAAGTCGACATACATTGCTCACGAACCCGTTGTCGGAGTCCTTTCGATCGTCAATCGGGCCGGTCGCGACCTCGTTCTCTCGGGAAAAAACGGACAAAGTTGGCTCGATTTTCGAGTCGTTGATGGTCAGGGCCGCATGGTTACCCCCTCCGCAAACGCCCTTCCGCCGAAGCCCATTATTTTAAAAGCAGGTCAGCTATACAAAAAAAAAGTCGTCATCAATCAGACCTATCCAATGGGGCGGATTGGACTCTACCGCGTCAAACCCACGGTCAATTTATCCCAGATCAATCGTGTTTTTACCACCGCGAAAAACGTCACCGCGACCATCGTTGAGGGCCAAAAAATGTGGGAGCAAACCTTTGGCGTTCCGCGAGGCTACGATGGCGAGGGAACATTTCGTGAATACGCACTCGTCACTCAGCATCAGGGAAATCGTCAAAAGTCCCTGTATTTAAAGCTTACGGACGTTTCCAGCGGGCTCGTTCGAAAAGTCTATCCCATTGGCGACTACATGGGCATTCGGCCACCCGAAAAGATCGTCAATCGCGAAAACAAACTGCACGTCTTTCACATGAGTGGGCCAAAGTCATTCGTCTACAGCATTATTGGAGTCGATGGCGTCCCCATCGAGCAACAGGTCTACGTCGTCAAAGGTTCCAGCACACCATCTATGGTAACCAATGCCGCCGGCGACATTGCTGTGATCGGCGGCATGACTCTCGAAGAGAGTCGCGAAACCTACGAAAGCCGCGAGTTCAGGAATATCTCTGAACGTCCTCCCGGCCTTCCCAATCTCTGATTCCGACCGTCTTTTACAAGACCTCGATCAATTCCACTTCAAAATTGAGCGTTTGTTTCGGCCCGATTTTCGGAGGAAAGCCTTCCAGCCCGTAGGCCAGGTAGTGAGGGATCGTAAAATAATACTTCGATCCTTCCTGCATCAGCTGCAGGCCTTCAGTCCAACCTGAAATCACGCCGTTCAAAGGAAACGAACTCGGCTCACCACGCTGAACGCTGCTGTCGAAAACAGTCCCATCTGGAAGCGTCCCATGATAGTGAACTTTCACCTTATCAAAACTGCGCGGTCGCTTCCCCTTTCCGATTCGCATTGGGCGATACTGCAATCCTGAAGCCGTCGTGTACGTTTGGCCAACTACCGCAGCGGGAATAGCAGGTCCAGCCGGTTCTGTGGCTACCGTCGTTGCAGATGCCGCTTGAAGCACAATCGGAGCGTCCTTGTTCAGGCAGCTGGAGAGAAAAAGAGCCGCCACAGAAGAGGCGGCCACTGTCAGGGTAGTTGAGATCTGTTTCAGTTTCACGTTGCGGGAAATGTAGGAACAGCGCGGTTTTAAATCAAGTGGTCAATTTTGTCCTCCACGATCGAATAGGGTTCATTCGATGAACTTACCCTATCTAATTAAAATCGTCTTTCGAACCAACAGGGTCCGTTCGATGAATCAACCCTATTCGATCGTGAAAACTGAATTCTCACTTGGACTCGTCCATCGCAATCAGCTCAGTGAGCGTCACAAAACGATACCCTTGAGCCAGCAATTGATCGAGGGCTGAAGGCATCGCGTCGACTGTGGAGCTGTGCAAATCGTGCACGAGAAGAATTCCACCGGGAGCTGCGCCTTTTACAAGACGACTTGCTACGAGCGATACACCCGGCTTTTTCCAATCCTCAGGATCGACAGACCACAAAATCGTCGGGTAGCCAAATTCCTCCATCATATATTCTCTCTGCGAACTTTTAATCGCTCCACCCGGAGGTCGCATCGTGCGAGGGGCGATTCCCGTAATCTCAACAATTTGACGATGAGCGTCGGCCAATTCCTTCCGCAAACCAGAAGTTGAAAGACGCGAGAGCGTCGCGTGGGTCACCGTATGATTCCCAATCTCGTGGCCTGCTTCCGCCGTTTGTTTTAGAACATCGGGATACGAACTGACCATATCGCCGACGACGTAAAACGTGGCTTTGATATTTCGGTCCTTCAACATCTTCAGCAAACGAGGTGTGTTCTTCGGGTGCGGGCCATCGTCGAATGTGATCGCGATGACTTTCTGATCGGTCTTAATCTGGGTGTATCTATTCGTCTTACCTGAAATCGATCCAGCTGCAGTGATCTCCTTCTTCCGCTCTTCCCAACCACTACTCTCAAAACCAACAGCAATTGGTTTCGCGGGAGTTGGCTGTTTATTTGTTGCTTCCGGAACCGCAGGAACTTTCGTTGCCGCTGGCATCGTCAATTCGACGGGAATTTGGCAACTGGCCAGTACAAAAAGCACCGGAATAACCAGAAGTAAATTTCGGCTTTGGAAGAAATAAATCATTCGGGGAGGTTAAGAACTATCACAGCATCCCGCCGTCTTTCAACTGACTCGTGAGTGCTATCTGTTGATCCAGCTTTTCCTGATACAACTCGGTAAATTCGGGATTCGGAAGGCAACGAGACGTTTCATCCAACTCAACGAATCTTCCACACAATTCCTCGTAAGTGCCCTCTCCTGACGCTTGTGCAACTTGAATCGCTCCGCCCAGACTGGCACCCTCTGCCGTGGCCAAGCCAACTACAGGAACTCCGAAGACATCTGCCGAAATCTGACGCCACACGGGGCTTTTAGTTCCGCCGCCGGTCAGTCTAATTTCAGTCGGCGCAAGCCCCAACTGAGAGAAGCGACGCAATCCGTATGCTAAACCGAGCGTCGCACCTTCCATCGCCGCGCGAGCCATATTTCCCGGAATTGCGTTTGTTCCATCCAACCCGTGAATGACGCCTTTTCCATTCGGCAAATTCGGAGTTCGCTCTCCATTCAGATAGGGAAGGAAACTGATTCCACCGGCTCCGGGTGCAGTCTTCGCGATTTCAGCTCCCATTTGATCCAACTCCCAGCCAAACCAACTGCGGACCTGCTCGGTCACGACAGTGACGTTCATGGTGCAAGCCAATGGCAGCCAACGGTCTGTGCTATCGCAAAAAGCAGCGATTTCACCATCGGGATCAATCACAGGTTCTCCCGCGCAGCCGTAAAGTGTGCCCGAAGTTCCAAAACTGGCGGTGATCACCCCGGGCGTGATGTTGCCCGTACCGATCGCGCCCATCATATTATCGCCGCCGCCGGCAGATACGATGACTTCGCCGGAAAATCCGAGCTTCTCGGCAACATTCCTACAAACTGTGCCATGTGGAACGTTCGATGAACCCAATTCAGGCAGCATTTCGCGAACAGACGGGTCAATAAAATCCACCAAATCCGTTTCCCATTCGCGCGTGCGAACATTCAAAATCCCCATGCCCGAAGCGTCGCCAAATTCCATGCGCTTTACGCCGGTCAGCCAAAAATTGATGTAATCGTGTGGCAACAGGATCGTTTTTACCTTCGCAAAATTCTCCGGCTCGTTTTGTTTCAGCCACAGCAGTTTCGGGATCGTATATCCGGGCAGCATCGTGTTTCCTGCTTTCGAAATCAAACCGCTGGCTCCACCAAATTCAGCAACATACTGATCGCATTGGTCGGTCGTCGAGGTATCACACCATAATTTCGCGGGACGAATCACTTCTTCGTTTTCATCCAACACAACCAATCCGTGTTGCTGACCGCTGACTCCGATTCCGCGAATGTCGCCTTTTCGGTCACCAAGTTGCGACATGCAATTTGAGATCGAGCCTTCGACCGCATCAATCCAATCCTGCGGATTCTGTTCAAGATGCCCAGCTGGTAGACCATCGATCAGCTCATATTTCTGAGCAGCCTCTGCAATGATCTGGCCCGTGGCAAGATCGAGCACAATTGCTTTTGTGCTTTGAGTTCCGCTATCGATTCCGATATAAAGTGACATGCGGAATTGGTAGCGGTTTTGAGGCGGCGATTCAACAGGTAAAACGACTCGCAAGATGCCGAATTCTATTTCAAATTGAAATCTCCATGGCTTACAGCGAAATCATAGCAGACCGCATACGAATCGCATTTGCAGATCGAAATACGGATTTTACAGAGAAAAAGATGATGGGCGGGCTCTGTTTCATGGTCGATGAAAAGATGTGCTGTGGCGTTCACATCGATAAAAAATCCGAAGCCAGCCTGCTGATGATTCGGGTTGGCGAGAAGGTCGCGGAAGAACTTCTCGAAAGCGGCGACCCCGACGTCGAGCCAATGGATTTCACAGGGCGTCCCATGAAAGGTTACCTTTTTGTCGGCGAAACCGGATTCAACACGGGAAAATCGCCGGGTCGATTTATTCAGCTCTGTCTCGATTTTAATCCGCTGGCAAAAGCTTCCCGAAATAAATCGCCGAAGAAAAAATCGAGCTGAATTCGACGTTTTTCTCACCAATCGCGCCACTAATTTCAGGGTTCCTTTTTTCCCAGCTGACGTATCTTTTTCGACATGAAAAACGCTCCACGTCGCCATTTCCTGAAACAAACTGCGGCTATTGCTGCTGGGTTTTCTGGATTGAACGCATTGTTGTCAGGCTCCGCACGAGCTCAGGATATCGCGAAATACGGCAAGCTCGTTATCGATCCTGATAAGATCCTCGATCTACCAAAAGGGTTCAGTTATCGGGTGGTTTCAAAAATGGGCGACCCAATGTCCGATGGATTTAAAGTTCCGGGTAAACATGATGGCATGGCCGTTTTTCAGCACGACGAAGACCGCGTCGTTCTTGTTCGGAATCACGAATTAGGCCACAATCATTTCAAATTAGGCCCTTTCGAAGACAATACTAAATTGCCCGACTCAATCGATAAATCGTTGGTTTTTGATCCGGGCACTAAAGATTATCAACCCTTTGTCGGCGGCACCACGAACGTCGTCTACAACACGAAAACAGGAAAAATCGATTCTGAGTTCATTAGCCTTTTGGGGACCGACCGGAATTGCGCGGGCGGCCCTACACCATGGGGAACATGGGTCACGTGCGAGGAGCCTGCTGATACAACGAGCGAGTGGGGTCTGAACCACGGCTGGTGTTTCGAAGTTCCTGCAACGACGACGGTTGGGATGACGAAACCCGTTCCACTGAAAGCAATGGGCCGGATGCGACACGAAGCCATCGCGGTCGATGAAGCCAGCGGCGCAGTTTTCCTGACGGAAGATCGAAACGACGGCTGCATTTATCGATTTCTACCAACAACAAAGGGGAAACTAGCCGACGGAGGAAAATTACAGGCACTGGCAATTCGAGGCCAAAAAAGTGCAGATACGTCGAACTGGCCGGAAATGACTTCGAAAAAATTCCCCATCCACACGCGTTTCAAGTGCGATTGGATCGACTTGGACGAAGTAGAATCACCCAAAGATGATCTCCGATTGCTGGCTCAGAAAGCGGGGGCGGCCCGTTTCACACGCGGCGAAGGCATGTGGTATGGCAGCGCTGAATCCGTCGGGCGGGCGTCGATTTTCTGGGCATGCACTGACGGCGGCGCAAAACGATTCGGCCAGATTTTCCGCTATTTCCCTGACACCGATGAAGTCGAACTTTTCATCGAACCCAATGACGACAGTCTATTAAAAAACGCCGATAACATTACGATCGCGCCGTGGGGTGATCTTTTTATCTGCGAAGACACCAAAGGCTTCAATCACCTCCGCGGGGTGACTCCAGAAGGCCAACTTTACACGCTTGCCCGAAACGCGCAGAAAAATGGCGAGTTCGCCGGAGCCTGCATGAACGCGGACGGCAGCGTCCTGTTCGTTAATCTTCAAGCCGAAGGACTCACGCTTGCGATCACCGGTCCCTGGGATGCCGCCTAGCCAACCATGAGAGAAAAAATCGCGCTTTTCGGCGGAACCTTCGATCCCGTCCACAACGGCCATCTCGATCTCGTCGAAAAAGCGAAGGTCGAATGTGACCTCGACCGCGTCATCTTGATCCCTTGCGCTCAATCACCTTTTAAAACGGGCAGCAAGACCACCGCCGATGCCGAAGAGCGATTTCAGATGCTCAAAAATGCCATCGCTGAACGCGGGTGGGAAGATTGGGCTGAAGCTTCACGGCTTGAAATCGACCGGCCGCCACCAAGCTTTTCATGGGAAACCGCGGAGCATTATCGCAACTTTTTTCCCGATGCAGAGCTGTTTTGGATTCTCGGAACAGATCAGTGGGATTCGATTGAGCGCTGGGCCGAACCCGAAAAGCTGCGCAATTTGCTGAAATTCATTGTGGTTACCCGAAACGATACGCTGGTTCAAGATCGCCCAAAATGGCAGGAAATTTCGATTCGCTTTGAGCATCCAGCGTCATCGACAGCCATCCGCGAGGGCGGTGCAGACAACGGTTGGATTCCCGAATCGAATCAACCGCTCGTCTCAGAGATTTATTCATAGACGCAAAAAAGCCGTCCTTTTCAGAACGGCTTCTTCAAAATTTGAGGTTTTTCGATCGAATAGGGCCAGTTCGATGAACCAACCCTATTGATTCGAAAAAATCAGTCTTTTACTGATCGTTGCCGTCGTCGCCAATGGCTTCAACCGGGCAGCCTTCCATGGCCTCTTCGCAGAGCGCTCGCTCATCGTCGGACTCAGGTTGCTTGTAGAGGTATGAGTAACCACCGTCTTCGTTCCGCGTAAAGTTGTCCGGCGCAGTTTCACGACAAAGGTCGCAGTCAATGCACTGATCATCGACGAAATATTCGCCCTTTACGTTGTCGTCGTATCTATCTTCGTATTCTGCCATTTTTTTGAGGGTGTTTTGCGGCCCTTTATTACGGCGAAAATAGAAGCTTTTGTGGTGGGTGCAAAGAATTTTTGTTCAGGAAATTTAAAGGCATCGCACAGTAACTTTTTTTCCCTTTTCCTTATCCTGATTTACGATGCCGTTTATGTTCAGATTAAGAAGGTGGCCTCTGGGAGTAATCGCAATGTTGATCGCAGTATTTTCGCTGAAAGCGGCGGACGATGTGCGAATTCACGGCCCGATCATTCAATGGCATCGCGATCCCACGACAGAGGCGACATTTAGCTGGGTTCAGCGGCTTTCCGCGGAGGAGACTAAGTTCAGCAAATGGCTGGAAGGAACGAGTGGCTTCGGATACGGCGACGGAGACGACGCAACAGTTCTCGATTCGATGAAGGGCGAATACGAGCGCGTTTACATCACCAAACAGTTCAATTTGAAAGGGCGTCCAGCCGCTGGCACGCAGTTGAATCTGGACATTATGTATGACGACGCCTTCATTTGCTACATCAATGGAGTGCAGGTCGCGTGTTCGAAAAACATTGAAGGTTCAGGCGCCAAAGCGGACGTTGAAGACACTCACGAAAATGAAGGGCCGGAGCGTTTTGCGATCGCGGTGCCGGAAAAAATTTTAAAGGCTGGTCCGAACATGATCAGCATTGAAGGCCACAACCGGAGAAAAATAAGTTCAGACTTTTCGTTGGAGCCTCGTCTTCTCTTCAATGATGAGGTGCTGATCGAGCGAGCTACGAAATGGCTTTACCTCGCAGGTCGCGATCCAGATCCCAAATGGTATCTCGTTCGCCCCGATGTTCGAGAAATCGGAGCGCCTTACACCAGCGAAAAAGCCGAGTTTCAACTGGTGCTTGCCCCGCGAGATGGTGGTGAGGCGAAGGAATTTAACAACACGTCGGAAGATTTCGGCGACACGGACAACTCGGTTTTCACATCGAAAGTCGATGGTTTAACCCCTGATACTCCGTATTCATTTACTCTGGCGGCGAACGGCAAAGCGATTCGCACGGGATGGTTTCGGACGGCCCCGGCCTTTTTAACAAAGCCGCTCACCTTCGTCGCTGGCGGTGACATGGGCACTGCGGCAGCCGAGCCGGTCTGTAAATTAGCGGGTCGGGAAGATCCCATGTTCGGCTATCTCGGCGGCGATTTGGCCTACGCTAACGGGAAAGAGCCGTGGAAATGGTATGATTGGATTGATAACTGGGTAAATCTTGTGACCACAAAAGAAGGCCGCTACGTGCCACTGGTCGCTGTAATTGGAAACCACGAGATGAAGCCGCTGGTGAAAAAAGGCGATTCGTTGATCAAGAAAAAAGAGCGCGCCCCCTATTATTTTACGCTCTTTGATTTGCCGAATTTAGGCGACTCAAATTTCACAGTCGATTTTGGGAAATACATGAGTTTGATCATTCTAGACTCCAATCACGCGCAGAAAGTGAAGGCGCAAACAAATTGGCTGGCGAAGAAATTGGAAGGCCGAAAGAATATTCTTCACGTATTCCCCAACTATCACCGTCCCGCCTGGGGAACCGGAGTGAAAGGCAATATCAAAGAAATTCAGGAAGATTGGTCACCGCTTTTCGAGAAGTATCAGGTCGCCTGTGTTTTCGAAAACGATCACCACGTTTACAAACGCACTTACAAAATCACCGGAGGCCGTCGTGACGATGAACGCGGAATTTTGTACCTCGGCGATGGAGCATGGGGGGCGACGGTGCGATCGATCAGCGATTCTCAGCTCAATCGAGTTGGGGCAAAGAATTACCTCGCGAAATGGAGCAGCTCAAATCACCTGATTCGGGTCACCGTCACCCCGGACGGAACCCGGACGTATCAAGCGAAGATCGCCGATGGGACCATCATTGATCAATTTGTGGACAAACCTTGATTCCGTGGGATTCGTTTTTCCTCAAAGATTGCAGCTATGAATACTGAAACAGATACCAACGCAGAGGACTCCTCAGACCAGGTCATCCCTTATCAGGGCCGGCATATTCTGCACATTCTGTATTCGATTGAGCACTCCCAATGGTCGATTCTTTCCGACGAAGAACAGCTTGAAGCCAAGACCGACCTGACCAAGCTGATTCAGGAAATTCGGGCATCGGAGAACACTCAGCTACTGACCTTCAGCATGGTCACACCAAAAGCGGATCTCGGTTTCATGTTGTTGACAGACGATTTGCACAAAGCGAATGAGTTCGAGAAAAAACTGACGCTTTCACTCGGGGCTGACGTTTTGACTCCGGTTTATAGCTATCTCTCGATGACGGAATTGAGCGAATACACCACGTCCGAAGAGCAATATGGCGAGACTTTAGTCGAAGAAGGCGTCGAAAAAGACAGTGACGAGTTCAACGAGAAAATCACCGAATACAACCGCCGGATCGAAAAATACAATCAGGACCGGCTTTACCCGAACATGCCTGATTGGCCGGTCTTCTGCTTTTATCCCATGTCGAAGAAGCGCGGTGAAGTCAACAACTGGTATGGCGAAGAATTTGAGGTGCGGCGCAAGATGATGGCTGGCCACGCACGGGTTGGCCGACAGTGGGCTGGAAAAATCCGCCAGCTCATCACCGGTTCAACCGGCCTCGAAGAATTTGAGTGGGGCGTCACGCTTTTTGCGCACAACACCCAGGATATCAAAGAGATCGTCTATACGATGCGTTTCGATGAAGTGACCGTGAAATATGGTGAGTTCGGCGATTTCTACATCGGCTTGCAATTACCACTAGATGAGTTGTTCCGGCGTGTGCAGCTGTGACTGACGATGTCGCCTGAATTCAAGTTCAGCGGTAAAACCACATTCGAGGAATATCTCGAATGCCACAAAGTCATAGCCTCAAAGCGACGGTTATTGTTGCGATCTTTTCTCATCATTTACGGAGCAGGAGCGACGTTTTACGGGATCCAAACCGCTTCTATCATTTTCGGAGCGCTTGGCGTTTTTGCGTTAGCCTATGGACTTCTCATCTCACCCATTCATTTCAAATCTCGAGTCCGCAAAAATTGGGAAAGCTACCCAGCAGCGCAAAAATCTCGAGAATCCACCCTGAAAAAAGAAGGAATCTCCGTTCGGGGAGACGACGGAAATTTCATTGTTCAGAATTGGGAGAACTACATTTCCTATCGGGAAACCACGTCACTTTTTCTGATCTACGTTTCACCTCTGATGCCGATTATCCTGCCAAAGCGACTTCTAGTTGAATCAAAAGTTGAGGATTGCAGAGAGTTTTTGGACACCATTTTCAAATCGTAATTCCACTCACTCAAAGAGCGCCATCAACTCCGATTCACTCATGCCCGATTCACCGAGATCGGCATCGGGAGAATCCAGCAGCGATTTGATCGTTTCCCGCTTTTTATTCTGCAGCGCGAGAATTTTCTCTTCAACGGTATTTCGGGTGATCAGCTTGTAACTCGTCACAACCCGCGACTGGCCAATTCGGTGCGCACGGTCGGTCGCCTGCGCCTCAACCGCTGGGTTCCACCATGGATCGACGTGAATCACGGTGTCCGCAGCAGTCAGGTTCAGGCCAACACCACCGGCTTTCAAACTGATCAGAAAAACGGGAATATTTTCGTCTGACTGAAATTTTGCGACGACATCACCTCGATTTTTCGTCGAGCCATCAAGGTAGCAATAGCCCAGTCCACGGCTCGCCAGCATTGGCACGAGAACTTGCAACATTTCGACGAATTGACTGAAGACCAGCACGCGGTGATTTCCCTCGACCGCTTCTGTCAGCAATTCTTCCAGCGTATCGAGTTTGATCGAGGCGTCCGCTTCTTCGACATTTTTCAAACCAAGCAATCGCAAATCACAACACGTTTGGCGGAGGCGCAGCAACGCCGTTAGCGCTAGCATTCGCTTCCGGCCGCCTTCGGCATCGAGAATCGTTTCGCGGCTTTCGCGGAGAATTTTTTCGTACACTTCCTGCTGAGCCGGTTTCAAATCGCAGTAAACAACCTGCTCGATTTTGTCCGGCAAATCTTTGGCGACTTCTGATTTCAAGCGACGCAGAATGATCGGGCGAATCCGTCGACGAAGTCGCGCCTGAGATCCCGTCGAGCCAAAACGATCCATGAATTCTTTCCGGCTACCGAGATATCCAGGCATCGAAAAATTCATAATCGACCACAAATCCTGAACCGAGTTCTCGATCGGAGTTCCCGTCAGCGCGAACCGAAAATCGCCCGACAACCGATGAACCGCCTTGGTCACCTTCGCCTCTGGGTTTTTGATATTCTGAGCTTCATCGAGAACCACCGTGGTAAATCCCCAGTCCCGATAATATTCCTCATCTCGACGAATCAGCGCGTAACTCGTGATGAAAAGGTCCCCGGCCTCTTCCATTCGTTCAAACCGCTTCAGCCCTTCGAGCGTCACCACCGTGAGATCCGGCACGAATCTTTCAGCCTCCGCCGCCCAGTTCGAAACCAACGACGACGGACATACCACCAGTGCCTGACCACCGGCACAGTGGATAAACGTCAGGGTCTGCAACGTTTTACCAAGACCCATATCATCAGCCAAAACGCCGCCCATTCCGCGCGACGCCAGCGTCCGCATCCACTCCACACCAGTTTCCTGATACGGCCGCAATATGTCCCTCAAGTCATCAGAAATCTCAGACGTGGCATCTGCGGCAGGTTCCAACGTCCACGGAGCTTTTCCTGAAATCGACACGCCCGCATCGCTGGCCGTATCGCGAAGATAATCAGCGTGCTCAATTCCGATCTTGTATTTCCCGGCCGTCTGATCGGGATCGCAATCCGAAATCACGTTGTTCAATTCATCGATCAATCCTTCATCGATCACCGCAATTTTGCCGCCAGTGGTTTTCTGCGATGACTGCCCCATTTGCAGGAGGCGTCGGATATCAGCATTGGAAACTGTGTCCCCGGATGGCGTTGCGAACTCCATCGACATCGCAAACCAGTTCTCGCCGCTCGATGGCATCTGCGAAAATTCAAACTCGGGAACCACCGGCTCCACCTGATTTTCCGCATGCTGAAATCGCTCGCCTGTCGTGATTTTCCAGTCCGCCGGCAACTTCGGATACCCATGGGCGAAAAATTGCAGGATTCGTGCTTTGTCTTTTAAAACGAGCTTCCCAGTCTGTCGGGGATCATCAAAGCCCCATTCCATCAACCGTTCTTCAGCCGCTTTTTCCGCAAAGACATCTGGCAAATAAGCTTTGGGAGATGTGTAGAGAAATGAGAAATTCGCGTCGAGATGATTGAGCGATCCCTCAATCTCCAGCCTCACTTTCGGCCGCAACACCTCCGGCATTTCTAAATCGTCGACTTCAAAAATCTGCCGAATCTGTGGAATCATCGCCGCCTTCAGCGATGAAATCGGCAGGCCAAGATCGTGAAAAATGGGACGAAGCAAACTCGGTAAACCTGCGGCCACCGGTTGAAACGTCCGACTCGATTTTAAAAATGCCCAAATCGATTTCCCATCTTCGACCAGAGGAAAAACATCATCCGGCCACGAAACCCAAATGGATTTCCCAACCTTTGCAGCAGGACGCATTGGCTGAAACGCAACCTTGGCGGGATCTTTCTTGCCGAAGGTCACGCGAGGATGACCCGCCAGATTCTCGATCAGCGAAAGGAAATCAGCTTTTCCCAATTGCATCATTCCCGGAACCGTTGTCGGGGTGATTTCTTTCAAAGAGCGAACCAAGGCAAAGTCCCGCGATCCCACATAAAACTGCCGTCCCGATTTTTCGGCCACCAACAAACTACGCTCGCCATCCGCTTCAATCTCAATCCCCGCCATCAATCGGCCCTTTCCCCACATGCTGGGAACGTTCGGCGGCAAGATGACAAACAACTCCGCCGGAACAGATTTCTCATTTGCGACTTCCGTAAATTTCGGCCAATCAGGGCTCAGGGGAGTTTTCTTTAGAGCTGAATCCGACTTCGGAGCTGTCACCGTGGGCTTGATGTATTCCAAACCAACCGCAAGCGCATGACCGCAAATAATTCCCTCGCGACGTGCGCGCGGACACGAACAGAAATTTTCCATGTTCGTTGGTGAAATGATTTTGAGGCGCACCTTCGAATCGCGCCCGCCAATTTTCACCGTTCCCTCGAGCAGCCCGTCTTTAAACGACGCCGAAAGCACGCTCCCAGCCTTGCAGACCGTGCGCGCCTGCTTCATTTCTTTCCACCCACCAGCATCGGCGAGCATCTGTTCGGTAATTTCGATCACGGTTGGATCTTCGTGCAGAAATTTCCAATTTCAGGAAAAAAAACCCAAGGAGCGGCGTCTTCCCAAGCGCCGACGAAACCACGAGTCGGAAACCACTTCGAGTGAACAGAAATATCCATGCTCCTCGGCACGATCCAATAGGGTTCGTTCGTGGAGGCTTTTCGATCCGATAGGGTATGTTCGACGAATCAACAGGGTTGTTTCGTGGGAGCTTGCTTACCTTTCGAACTTTCAATCATCTGAGCTCTTCCCCTTCTCAAGCGTCTCCAACTTCTCAAGCAGCGCGGCTTTCTTGGCCTGAAATTCCAAATCGCTCAGCACGCCATCATTTTTCAGAACCTCGAGGCTATCGAGCTGTTCATGAATTTTCCGGGCTTCACCCGCTTTTGGGGCAAGCGATTGAACGATTGATTTTCCTTTTTCCAACGCGGCCTCATATCCAGCTTTGGCGTCGGCCAAATCCAGATTGAGGAAATTTCCGTGGAGTTTGAAATGATTGATCGCGACGTGACACACCGCATAAGTCGATGCTCCAGAAAGCGCCGACATGCTCAAGCCGCCAATGATCGAGCCGATTCCGGGGATCAGTTTAATCGCGCTGGCTCCGATACGAGCGGCAGCACCTCCGGCTAATCCCGTGACGAAGCCTTTGCCTTTAGCCTCGGCATAATCAATATCGTAAACCGCCGCGAGCTGTTTCAGCGCATCCATTTGAATGGCGGTAACTCCGGCGATATCGGCCAACGGAATCGGGATCAATCCCGCCCCCATCGCCCACAACACGTGGCTGCGGACGATGCGGTCTGCTGTTTCATCTACCTGAGCTGACGGCACTAACTCGAGTGACGTCGACATCTCAGGTTCGGTCGTGGTCGTTTCCTGCTCCTTCGGCGTGGTTCCTTCTTGCTTTTGTTGGGCGTCGTCTGACATAACATCGTGATCATACGCTTTTGAGCGAACGACTCGATTATAAAATGGTGCGGATTTTGGATATGTCCGCAGTGTCGAAGTCTTCGTTACTGGTTATGTCCTGAAAACTGAACCGATGCCTGTTGGAAAAAATAGAGATCCTGTCCGATCGACGTTCCCGATTCCCGAAGGTAAATTACGCCTTCGGAAATTGGCTACGGCGGCGTGGTCTCCTTATACGTGGGCTCCGTTCGCAGCGACAGTGACTGCAGTTCCATTTATCGACGCCAGCCCGCTGGTGATCGGTAGCATTTTTCTAATGGTCGCAGCTGGAGTTACCGGTTTTTGGCGGCTGAAACGGAAGAAGCTCTCGTCAGCACTTTTGGGAGATTTGATTGAAGAAAGCAATCAGGTCCAGGACCGCGAACTCGTGCTTCAGGCTAGAAATTTGCTGCGACGGGGCTATCCAGATTACGCCAGCACGTTAGGAAGTTTTCTCGAACGAAAACAGCAAATCGAGAAAGCCATTCACGGTGAAGGAAAACTGACGCGGGAAAAACGGGAAATCGAAAATCTCGTCGATGCCGTCACCTTTGGCGTCTGCGATCAACTGGTGCGGCTCGCAAATTTTGACGATCGCCTGACGAAACCAAAACCGGATGCGATCCCGATTTCTGAAATCCAGCGGGAAAAAATCAATGAAGCCCGCCGCGAAATCGGGAAACGGGTTCACGTGGCGTTTGATATCATCGAATCGACATGGGAAAACTTGGCTGATATCCTGGACCCAATCGGAATTTTAGAAAAAGAAGACGCCTCGCATCCGGAGTTGGATCGCGCCATCGCAAAGCTGCGCGAGGAACGTGCCGTCGCCCAGCGAATCCGTGAGCGGATGGAAACCGACTGGGGCGATAGATTTGGTCCCGCGCCAAATATTTCCGATGAGGAATTTGGTGAAGAGGCGGGGATTGTTAGCGACGAGTGTTGATAAGATTGTCACGCAGAGCCGAGGAGCACGCAGAGCCGAGGTTGTTGAATTCTTTTTTGGCTAGTTGCCTGTCCGGTCCTAAAAAACTGATCAAGTCCAGCTCTGTGTGCTCGGTGCCTCTGTGCGACCTCCTCAGTGCCCCCGAACAATCCCAACGCGGTCGCCCATTCGAGCATAAATCTCGCGGCCCGCTTTGGTGTTTTCGACTAAATCCGCCTCCAATTCCACACGACCAGGTTCGAAAAATGTGATCGTCATCGAACCGCCGAATTCGAAATACCCTTTCTCATCGCCTTTCCCGACAGTCCCTGCTGCACTGGTTTGAATGATGCTGCCGACATTGGTTGCGCCGACTTCAAGAATCAAAATCGTCCCCACGGTTTCTGATTCCAGCTTCGTGAGCACCCTTTTGTTTTCGGCGAGAATTCCAATGTTCCGGCGCAGTGCGATCGGATTTACCGAATAAAGCACGCCGTTTATGAGCTTCGGATCACCACACATTCCTGAGGCCGGAAAATGAAAGCGATGATAATCGACAGGGCAAAGTCGCGAAATCACAGCCGATCCGTTTTTAAATTGAGCCGCTAAACCCGCGTCCCCAAACAATTCGAACAGTGAAAATGACTGCTCTTTTGCGTAAATCTGATCCACTTCCGACAAATCTTGAAATCCCAGATGGCGACCATCAGCAGGAAAAACAACGGACTCGGGAGCGGGATCAATCGGGCGAACCTCCGGTTTTAGCTTTCGAATAAAGAAGTCGTTGAAACACCCGAAGGACGCGACGTCATCCTGAAAGTCGTTGGGATCGAGATCGAAATCTTCGATGAAATTCACGACTGTTTTTTTCGTCGACGGCCACTTCGCCCACCAGCCATAGAGCCCGGAAAAGAAAGCGCGTTTGATAACCCCTTCGACGAGAATTCGGCCGATGCCAGTTTCGTAAGCCCAGCACAGAACGCCGCCGCCAAAAATTTTCTCGGTCTCGACCGCACCGGTCGTCCGATTGTAGAATTCGATGTCAGAATCCGGCTCCGTTTGCGTAGACATGAATTTTTACTTCAAGTCTTTCCGCAAGTCTAAAATGCGATTCCACTCCGCAATCCGGCCTTTGTTTTCCTCAAACAAAAGCTCGGTGGAATCGAGAATTTCGATCGAAGTAATCGCATCGCCAACTTCAAGAGTTGGGAGTAATTCGGCACCTTTCGTGATTTTTCCAAAAATGGTGTAAAGCCCATCCAAGTGAGGACATGGTGCGAGCGTGATAAAAAACTGACCGCCGTTTGTGTCCGGCTTTTTCTTCCGCGCCATTGCCAAAATGCCGGCTCCATCGTGAATCAACTCATCAACAATTTCATTCTCCACATAGTAACCGACCATTCCGCGGCCCGTTCCCGTGGGGTCGCCGCCTTGCAGGTAAAATTCGTCTTTCAGATGGAAACCAACTTTGACGTAAAAACCGCGCTTGGCGAGATTCAGGAAATTCGCAGCTGAAATAGGAACTTTCGAAGCAAAAATCGTAAAATGCAGGTCTCCTTTGGCTGTTTTCATGACGCCCCGGACGTCCTGAACAGTTTCCGGAGCGGGTTCAGTAGATTCCTGCGCGCTCGAAAAAAGAGTCCCTGCGGCTAGGATAAGTCCAAAAATCACACTGTTTTTCAGAAAGGGCATGACTCACTTTATAAAATCTGAACCGAATGTCCAGTCGCTTCAAAAAGCACTGGTAAAACCAGTTTTCGATGGATTTTCCGCTGCATGAAACGATGAACACCCATGGTTCTTTTGACAAATGATGACGGCATTGATGCTCCTGGACTCGCTGCTTTAGCGAGATTGGCGGAAGTCCGGTATGGTGCTGAAAATGTCTGGATCGTAGCTCCGGCAGCTGAAAATTCACAAGTTGGTCATCGAGTCACCACGGGGGAATCACTAAAAATTCAACGTCTCGGCCACCAAAGAATCGCTGTGCATGGAACTCCGGCAGACTGCACTCGACTGGCACTAAGTCAGTTGCTCCCCCAACAACCGGACCTCGTAATTTCCGGAATCAATTTCGGAGGCAATCTCGGTCGGCACGATTTCGTAATCTCGGGAACGGTAGCGGCGGCGCGCGAAGCGGCTTTTCATGGAATTGAATCAATAGCGTTTTCGAATTTTCATCGATCGGGCGTCGATTTTTCATGGGAGAAATCTGCCGAAATGACCGTTTCAGCGCTGGATTTTATCGGCGGGGAAAAGGCAACTCATCCCGGCGAATTTTGGATCGTTAACATGCCACATCTTAAACCCGGTGCTCCGGATCCACCCAAGATCAAAATGGCGCATCAGGAAGACCAGCCGCTAGAGCTTGCCTTTAAAGCGATTGAAGGCGACCCGGATTCCTTTCTCTACACTGGTCGCTATCACGAACGCCCTGCCTCAGGCGGATCGGATGTCGCCGTCTGTTTTGGCGGGGACATTGCCGTTTCCCGAGTTTGGATTTAAGCTATCCCATTGTGGATCGTGACGAATTCAAATTCAAAACCCGGCAGCTGATTGCCGATTGGGACGGCGTTCTCAATCCGCCGGATCGATTCACGTTTTTTGAAAACGCAGACAAAATTCCGCCGTTTGATCTCGAATCGCTGACTGAATTTTCTCCGACCAATGCATGGTGGCTCGGTGAGCTGTGCCGCCTCGCCTACACGCCCGACGCCAAAGAGTCAGGTTATTTCAAAAATCGAAAACAGCCCGTTCGAGCGTCCTGGCTGGAGCCTCAAACAACCTTCCGAGAGGTCCATTCCATTCACAAAACCGGGAATCACGCTTCGATTTATCTGGGTGAAACCGAAGCTGGAAAACGTTTCACCGTGCTTTGCTTTCGAGGTTCAAGCCGATTGCGTCAGTGGATCATGAATTTTACGGCAATGCCGCAGGAATGGGCTTTCGCGAATGGCACGTGCGGCCATTCCGGCGCCTATGTGCACGCCGGATTCGATATTTTGGCAAAACGAATCTGGCCTCAGCTTCACGAAAAACTGATGTCCCTGCCTCGCCCGTTTATTTTCACCGGGCACAGCCTTGGCGGAGCTCTGGCCACTCTCGCAGCGGTTGAAGAAAAGCCCGATTTATTGCTCACTTTTGGGGCCCCTAAAGTAGGTAACCCTTTGTTTTCCAGCCTGATAGGAGACACGCCTCACTTTCGATTAATCAACAGTCTCGACTTGGTTCCTCACGTCCCGCCGGCTGATCCCGGAATGAAAAATCGCGAGTTTATTCACAGCGGACAGCGGATTTTTCTCACCGAAAGCGGTAATGCCGTTCCTGAAGACGATCCAGCAGGAAATACCAACGCTATCTCCCATCTTAGAGACGCGTTTCGCCAGTCGACGCCGCCTGCGTGCATCGTTGATCACTTGATGTGGAGTTATTGCCGAAAATTACGTGCTCAAATTGATCGGTTAGGCGATTGAATCTTTACAACGGCGTCACAAATTTGTATGTTCCGACAAGGATCATTGAATAAAAACCCCCGATCTTTTTAAAATACATGAAATCAACAGTAATATCTCTTCTCATCGTAGCCGTGCTTGTCGGCATCATTAATTTACTTGCAACCCTCGATGTTATTGGCGGAGGTGGTGGAGCTAACGCCGGTGGCGACTATCTTGTTCTTTCTCCGCAAAAAATGGATGAGCTAGGCTTTGCTTCGATCGCTGAAGAAGACGGCATGAAGCCCGACGAGAATGGAGCCGTCACACTCAAGCGCGAAGATATCGCGAAAGACCCACGTGCTTATCGTCCGAACATGGTTCCCCGCTCAATCGAAGAAGTCGAGAAGCAGGGTTACACATTCATCGCTGTCACGAGCGATAATCATTACATCTTCCGAAAATAATTTTTTAGAAAATCAATTTTCACGATCAAACAGGATTGCTTCGATGAATCAATCCTGTTTTTGTGCACTGCCTCCACGGAAATTCAGTTTTCGCGGAAAATATTCACCCCGGTGATGATTCTCGCTCCGCGGCGGTATCGGACATAAGCATAGAACCACTGGATCAGTACAGCGATTTTATTGCGAAACCCGACCAGGAAGAGCAAGTGAATGAAAAGCCACATCAGCCAGGCGACGAAACCAGTGAATTTCAACCCCATGCTTGAAGCCACCGCAGCTGAACGCCCAATCGTCGCCATGCTGCCTTTGTTAAAATAGCGAAACTGCGGCCGCACATCATACTCGGGAGCTTTTCCAGCCGCGAGTTTCTTCAAGTCGTATTCGATTACCTTCGCCACATGTTTACCCATTTGCATCGCGGCAGGGCACAAGCCGGGAACGCGTTTCTCTGCCTGATCGATACAATGAGCGATGTCGCCCATCGCAAAAATGTGGGAGTGGCCAGGCAAACTGAGATCTTTTTCGACGATAATCCGGCCTCCCTTATCAAGCGGCACTCCCAGTCGTTCAGTCAATTTCGAAGCCTCAACTCCGGCCGCCCAGACGATGTTCTCCGCCGAGATCGTTTCGTTTCCGAGTTTTAGAAATTTATCGCCCACTTCCTGAACCGGAGCATCGAGACGGACTTCCACACCCATTTTTTCGAGCTTCGTTTTCGTGTAAGCAGAAAGATCCTCGTCATACATCGTCAACAATCGCGGCGCGGCCTCAACAAGAACAATCTTGGCTTCATCAGTATTGATGTTTCGAAAATCATCGATCAACACGTGACACGCCAGCTCGGCAAAAGCCCCCGCCAGCTCTACCCCGGTTGGGCCGCCACCGACAATCGCGATCGTCATGAGCCGCTTCCGTTCTTCGGGATCATCGCTCATTTCCGCCTTCTCGAAAGCCATCAGCACGTTGCGGCGCATTTCCGTGGCATCATTCAAGGTTTTGAGACCGAGTGATTTCTTCGCCCATTCGTCATTGCCAAAATAGCCCGTTTTCACCCCCAAACCAATCGCGAGATAATCGAAATCAAACGCATCATCCGCCGTCGTCACCTTTTTGCCTTCGACGTCGATATCGCGGACTTCATCCATGATGACCGTAACGTTGTCGTAATCCGCAAAGATACTCCGAATCGGATGTGCAATTTCCGGCGCGGCCAGCCCTGCTGAAGCCACTTGGTAAAGCAAAGGCTGGAACAGATGGTGGTTTTGCCGATCGATAATCGTGATATCGATCTCCGCTTTTTTGAGTGCCAGGCCAAGCTCGATTCCCGCGAACCCGCCCCCAAGCACCACGAGGTGTGGACGTTTCATTTAGAATTAGTTACGCCTCGAAACGAGGGTTGGAAGTGAAAAAATCCTCACTATCTCAAAACGCGTCACCACGAACCAACAGGGTCTGTTCGAAAGACTCAAAAACCCATTTTCGATCCCATAGGGTGCGTTCGATGAACATACCCTGTTGGTTCGTATCAGGGCTATCTTCCGGTTCCGCTTCGCGAGAATCCTCGGACCGCTGGCAAAGCCAGCTTGTCGGCCTGTTGGTTCGTAAAAATTAGATTTTTGCGCAAATCGCGTCGCCGATTTCTTTCGTGCCGACTTTCGTCTGGCCTTCGGTGCCGGTATAAATATCGCCGGTTCGCAAACCATCATCGATCACGGCTTTCACGGCGGAATCGATCGCATCCGCAGCATCGCCGAGACCGAATGAGAAGCGCAGCATCATTGCCGCGGACAAAATCTGAGCAATCGGATTAGCAATCCCCTTCCCCGCAATATCAGGAGCGGTGCCGCCACTTGGCTCATACATTCCGTAGTAAAGTCCGTCGCCTTTGGATTTGCCGAGGCTCGCGCTGGAAAGCATTCCGAGTGAACCGGCGATCATCGCCATTTCGTCGCTCAAAATATCGCCGAACAAATTCGGGGCCAATACCACGTCGAAATCTTTTGGACGAGCGATCAGCTGCATCGCTGCATTGTCGACGTAAAGGTGGCTGAGTTCCACATCCGAGAAATCTTTAGCAACGCGCTCGACAACTTCGCGCCAGAGAATTCCGTTCTGGAGTACGTTCGCTTTGTCGATTGAAGTCAGTTTCTTGTTCCGCTTTTGAGCCGACGAAAACGCGACCCGCGCGATGCGCTCAATCTCGCTCTCGTGATAAATCATCGTGTCGATCGCGACTTTCTCGCCATCTTTTTCTTCGATCGATTTCGGAGCACCGAAGTAAATTCCGCCCGTCAATTCACGAACACAAAGCACATCAAAACCACCTGCGATGCGCTCTTCTTTCACGGGAGACGCGTGGGTCAGCGCCGGAAGACAAACTGCAGGACGCAAATTCGCAAACAAACCAAAATGCTTTCGCAATGGCAGCAACGCACCGCGCTCAGGCTGCTGATCTGGTGGCAAATTCTCCCACTTGGGTCCGCCAACAGAGCCGAACAGAATCGCATCTGCTTTTTCGCAGGCATCGATCGTATCTTGCGGCAGCGGAGATCCTGAATCATCGATCGCAGCACCGCCAACCAATTTGTATTCGGTTTCGAAACTAATTCCGAATTTTTTTGAAATCGCATCGAGAACTTTCAAGCCCTCCGCCATGCATTCAGGGCCGATTCCGTCACCCGCGAGGACGGCGATTTTATAATAAGTCTGGGATTCGCTCATGTCTGATTTTCGTGAAAATTTGCGTGAACCGATGAAACGCGGGAATCGGTGCGGTGCAAGCGGAAACCCGACCTTGAACCGAAGTGCTCAAAAATTTAATCTCGCCACATGCCGCCTATTTCCGAAGACCAACCCGTCGAAAAAATCACAAGTCCCGAAACCGTCAGCGAAGCCAACAGAAGATGGATATTTTCGATTGGGTCGCTCGTGGTGGCTTGGGGTGCCGTTTTCGGACTCGCCGGCGCCACATGGCTTCCGGCAATTATTGCAGGATTTATTATTTTCCTGCCGCCCATTTTTGCGATCGTCGGATTAATTCACACCATCGGAGCCTAGAGAAATCATAGCAAAATCAACGGCATGTTGGTGCCTGCGTTGTTGGGAACCATTTTTACTCTCCCGGCCATTGCATCGATTTTGTTTCTGCTGTTGGTCAAAGGATGAGCCGTAGGATTAACCGCCCAATTCTTCCGATCAGATTGAACCGTTCATTTCCGTAATAATAGTGATCATTGGCATAAACAAAGCAGTGGGAATAACGAAGATCAAAACCATCAAGAAAACGATCATCGAAACCGTAATTCCCCACGCGATCGGCTTTTCACGATTTCTCAGAAGAAAAATAATTGCTCCGGCAGGCAGAGCGGCAGTCACCATTGGATATCCTAAACCGTAAAAAATATACGGGAGTCTAATTACCATTTGAGTCATCCCGGGCAGAGGTGTATCGCCCAACAAATCCGAGAAAATCCGTTCAAACTTTGGAATAATTAAACCAATTCTGGTGCTGACTAAAGCGAAGAAGGTGATGAGCAAAACTCCAACGACCACAAACATTCGCTGTAGCTTCGACAATCGAATTCTCAACGAGAGGATTACGGGATCTTCCATCGCAACTTTTTAACACACCGCCGCCAAAAACGCCCGCACCTTCTCCATGTCCTTCACGCCGGGAACTCCGGATTCCACGCCGCTGGCGGTATCGACGGCGAATGGCTTTACCTGAGCGATCGCATCAGCCACGTTTTCCGCGACAATTCCTCCGGCGAGAATGACACGGCGACCTGGCCATTTCTCGACGGCATCACGACCGAGCGTCCAATCCATCGTTTCACCGGTGCCGCCGAACTCAACCGGAGCATAGGCGTCGAGCAATAGTGCATTTTCGGCACAATTAGAAAAACCGTCGGCCAATTCAAGTGTTTCCCGACTTTTTACGCCAAGCGCTTTAAAAACGGGAAACCCTGCGGCTGACAGGTCGGCCAGAAATTCGGGAGACTCGGTTCCGTGGAGTTGGGCGAAATCAATGATCTCTGACGCGAACGCCTCTTCGATTTCTTCGCGTGTTGGGTTCACAAAAACTCCGATTCGAGTGATCGTTCCCGCCAGCTCACGCATCCACGAAGTCGCTTCCGTGTCAGGTAACAGATAGCGTTTTGATTTTGCGTAGAAATTAAAGCCCAGCGCATCGGCCCCCAATTCGGTGATGGCGTGTGCTTGTTCGGCCGTGGTAATCCCACAAATCTTGGCCTTCACTCGATCGCCGTCATTTTCGAAAAAAGTCATCGATGGCAGTGTAGCGGATTTTGCAGAAATTCCGAGTCGTAGCTTCGAATGGCATTCGAAGTTGAGAGATCTCAATCACGCAAAAAACGACTTTTTTGCTTTTCCTTTTTTAGGCAACGCACTTCGAACGACTTGAAGCATGCGCTCGATCTTCAGCGGTTTTTTGAGGAATCCCTTCACCCGCGCATCTCGATTCAAATCATCTGACGGAACGGGGTCTCCGGTTTCGCGAATATAAACGATGCCAGGAGCTTGCTTTGTCGCGTCTTCAATTCCTCCAGCGAACCGCATCGATTTACTGATCAATTCGTAAAGCAGTGGCCCTTCGATCAGGGGCAGGTGCAGGGCAAAAATGTAAAGCTGATACTCCTGTTTGAGGGCCAGTTCGAAGCCGTAAACTGCATCCGGACAGGTATCGACGTCAGCGACCCCAAAATTCTCCAACGTTTCGCGAACCAACCGCCCCGTAGACCCAGCGCTGTTAACGACAAGAATCCGCGGTAATATTTCAGGTTTCGGTTCAGGAACAGGCACCGCTGGCGGTGGAGAAGCTTCGGCAGGCTCCTCCTTAACCGGATCGTCACCATCTTTGGCAGCATCCGCCATCGGGGCAACGATAGCTCTTGGGGCGGTATCGAAGGGAATTTCGTGTTTCGTCTCAACGATCACTTCTTCATCGTCATTAAAATCGACTGGCTCTGGCTCTGGCTTTTCAGTTTCGACTTCTGGTTCGTTGATTTTATCGATTTCTTCTAACTCAGGGGAATCATCTCCGCCCTCAGTTTCTTCAGCCGTTTCTTCAAAAACCAAGTCGAAAGGTGATGCCGCAGTTTCAACTTCTGGATCAGTACCCCCAGTTTTGTCGTCCAAAATTGGCGCGACCTCAACAGCAGGAACGACTTCTTCAGAAGTGTCATCTGCATCTTCAACAGTTTCTTCGTCCGCCGATTTACTCTCAGCCTCAGCGTCTTTCGATTCAGTCTCGATTTCTCCAGATGAATCCTCCTCCAGATCTTCCGAAGAAATTTCATCTTCCGCGACCTCATCAACTTCTGATTTCCCATCGTTGTTTGGCAGCAGCGGAACCTCTGTCTCAATCTCGCTTTTCTCATGATCGATCTCTAAGTCATCGGCTGGGATTTCATCTTCCTCCTCTCCCTGGAAAGTTTCGACCTCGGTCTCCTCCGAACTGCAATTTTTGTCCTCAGCGGGCAACGCAGCTTGAACTTCCGCGGCATCAAGAGCCTGCGATTCAGCAACTGGAATCGGGGTCGTATCTTCGTCACGGTCCAAATCAGCACTCTCTGCTTCAAGTTCAAGATCATCGCTGATCACCTCTTTTGGAAGCAAATCATCAGGCTCCACGCGTTCCTCGAACGCGACTTTACGAACGCTGGTAAAGGTTTTCTTTTTTTTCCGACTGGGGATTCTGCGTGCCATAGACATTTCGCGCGACAATGGCGCAAAAGTAATGTCCTCGAAAAAACGCCTTAAATCAAGATCGTTACGAAAATCCTAACCAAGCGGAAACCGCCATTCCAGGAAAAGTAGAAGCCCCGGCGGGAGAACGCCGAGGCTTCAGTACAATGAGCAACCCCAAAGGGGTCCTCTTATTGCGGTTTGGCGTCGTTAAGTCGGTTATCGGAGCGGTTTTGTCAATCAGAGCTTCAGATGTCCTCCTAGGGCTATGACCGCCGCATACTGACCGCTTCGATCCAATTCCGCGCAATGATTTCGTGCCCTTGCGGCAGCGGATGAACGCCATCCCAAATCCATTGTTCCGGCGAAACTGCTTTTGATGCCGCATCGAACAACTCCTGTGTTTTCACATGAACCGCGTCGTAGTCCTTGGCCAGCTGATCCACGATCGGGAGCAGTCGATCGACCTGGCCACGCCATTTTTTATAAGCGGCGGCATCCGCGAGTTTGCCTGAAGCAACCACAAACGGATCCAGCAAAACCAATCTCAGCTCTGGATTTGCCTTGCGACTAGCATCGAGAATAAATCGGTAATCCTCCTCCCATTTTTTGAGATCAACACCATCGAGACTTTTTCCGATGTCATTGACACCGATCAGAATACTGAGGAGATCAGGCTTCATATCAATCGCATCCTTCTGCCAGCGCGCCCGCAAATCACCAACTTTATTCCCACTGATCCCACGATTGAAGACGTCCAACTTTGCCTCCGGCATATCAACACCCAACCGCGACGCGATGAGATAAACATAACTGTGGCCAAGGTAATGATTGCGGTCTTTTTCATTCCGCCCCCATTTCATATCCGTGATCGAATCACCCTGAAAGAGCAGCCTGGAACCGGTTGCGAACTGTGGAAGCCGATAGTTGTAGCCGCCGACTCCGGAAGGATTTTCAGACTGGGCATTTGTCTGAGTAGCGAGGAAGGCAGCGCCTGCGGTGAAAGTGGTTTTTTGAAGAAACGATCGGCGGGATTTCATGCCGAACCGTCTCAAGATAAATTCAATTCGACCAGAACGAATTTTCGAACCAACCCTATCGATTCGGCAATCAAACAGGGTTGATTCGTTTCACATTTTCCGCGACGGGTGACTTTCGCAAAAATGCCTGACAACCCCCAGATCAAAATCGTTGGCGCGCGCCAGCATAATTTGAAGAACATCAATGTTACGATTCCGCGGAATCAACTCGTGGTCATCACAGGCGTTTCGGGTTCGGGGAAATCGTCGCTCGCGTTTGATACGCTGTATGCAGAGGGCCAGCGGCGTTATGTGGAATCGCTCTCGGCCTATGCGCGGCAGTTTTTGGATCAATTGGAAAAACCAGAGGTGGATTTCATCGAAGGGCTCACCCCTGCAATTGCGATCGAGCAGCGTGGCTCGGGCCTGAACCCGCGTTCAACCATTTCGACGACAACGGAGATTTACGATTACCTGCGGATTCTCTACGCGGCACTTGGTCAGCCGCATGATCCGAAAACGGGAGCGCCGCTGGTTCGGCACTCGATTCATGACATCGTAGAATTACTGACGGCTTTTCCTGAACGAACCAAGGTGGTGATTCTCGCCCCGGTCAGTGTTGCAGCAGATGAAGAAACGGCCGATTTTTTTGACCGGCTGAAAAAGCAGGGCTATTTGCGACTGCGGATCAAAGGCGAGATTCTGGAAATCGATGATCTCGATCCCGCGAAATTCAAAAACCTGAAAAAGGTGGAGATCGTAATCGACCGTCTTGTGATTCGAGAAGACATCCGCAGCCGGCTCGCAGATTCGTTGGAAACAACGCTGAAGCTTTCCGAAACTCGGGTTTCGACGCTGATCCAAGAACCCAGCCGCGAGGAATTCGAGCAACACGATTTCACAACGACGTTCACAAATCCGGCGACGGGATTTTCGCTGCCAGTGCTGACGCCGAAACATTTTTCGTTCAACAGCCACCTCGGCGCGTGTCCCGAATGTCATGGACTCGGCACAAACCTCTCGCCCGATCCTGAGCTGTTCGTCCCGAATCCCGACAAGTCGATTGCGCAGGGCGGAATGAAAACCTGGTGGACGGGTTCGAAGTCGAAAAAGGGCTACCACCAGCGCGGAATCGAAGCGCTCGCAACGCATTTTGGGCAGGACTTGAACGATCCGATTCGATCGATGTCGACAGATTTTAAACGCGCACTTTTCTACGGAACGGGCACGGAGAAAATCGGCGCGCCCTGGAATAAAGTGTGGGAAGGCCTTTCCGATCAGGCGATCCGCTTGCTGGAATCGAGCAAGAGCGAGATGACAAAACGAAACGTGAAACGCTTCATGTCGGCGCGGCCTTGTAAAAACTGCGAAGGCAAACGGCTCAAGGATTCGATCCTGTCGATCACGATGCCGCATGAAAGTGACCCGCGTTCGATCGAAGAATTTACGCGACTCAGCATTGGCGATTCGATTGAATGGCTCAACGCAATCACTCTGACGGATCAACAGAAAACCTACGCCGTCGAAGTGCTCAATGAGATTCGAAAGCGGCTTTCATTTCTGAATGAAGTTGGTCTGGGTTATCTTTCACTCGACCGAAAAAGCGGCACATTGTCTGGCGGCGAAAGCCAACGTATTCGTCTCGCGACCCAGCTCGGCGCGGGGTTGGCGGGAGTGCTCTACGTTCTGGATGAACCCAGTATAGGCCTGCATCAAAGCGATAACGAAAAGCTGATCGGAACGCTGAAAAATCTTCGCGATAAAGGCAATTCAGTGATTGTGGTGGAGCACGACGAAGACACGATTCGCCAAGCAGATTGCCTGCTCGATCTCGGTCCCGGCGCGGGTGAGCTTGGCGGTGAGCTGCTTGCCATTGGAACACCCCGCGAAGTTGAAGCAAATCCAAATTCCATCACCGGTGCCTATTTGACTGGTGAAAAATCAATTCAGCTTCCCGCACTAAATGAACTGCTCAGCGCGGATACATTTTTGACGGTTTACGGAGCGCGCGAACACAATTTAAAAAACGTCGACGCGAAGTTTCCTCTCGGCGCGATGACTGCGGTGACGGGCGTTTCCGGCAGTGGAAAATCCACGTTGGTCGACACCATTTTGCGCCGCGCGTTGTTCAAACACTTTCATCAATCCCGAGATAAACCCGGCGAGCACGATTCGATCGAAGGGCTCGATTTGATCGACAAAGTTATCGTGATCGATCAGGCACCGATTGGGCGCAGCCCGCGCTCCAACCCTGCAACCTACATCGGCGTCTTCGGTCCGATCCGAGATTTGTTCACCCAGCTTCCGCTTTCACGAACGCGCGGATACGAAGCCGGCCGATTCAGTTTCAACGTTGCCGGCGGTCGTTGCGAAGCCTGCCAAGGCGATGGTTTGATCAAAATCGACATGCACTTTCTCAGCGATGTCTACGTGACGTGCGAAGCGTGCGGCGGACGGCGTTACAATCGTGAAACGCTCGACGCTACTTTTCGCGGGAAAAACATCGCCGACGTTCTCGAAATGACCGCGAACGAAGCGCGCGAGTTTTTCCAAAAAGTTCCGAAAATCCATCAGCTTTTGAAAGCGCTCTGCGATGTTGGCTTGGGCTACGTTCGCCTCGGTCAAAGCGCGACGACGCTTTCCGGCGGCGAAGCCCAGCGTATCAAACTGGCGGCCGAACTCGGCAAAACATCAACCGGCCAAACGCTGTATCTCCTCGATGAACCGACCACGGGATTACACTTCGCGGACATCGCGACGCTGCTCGAAGTCTTTTACCGACTTCGCGACGCGGGCAATACACTGATCGTCATCGAGCACAATTTAGACGTCATCAAATGCGCTGATTGGGTGATCGATCTCGGTCCTGGTGGCGGCGAAAGCGGCGGAAAAATCATTGCCGAAGGCACACCTGAATTTGTGGCTCGTGATAAAAAATCGATGACGGGAAAATATTTGAAACGCTATTTCTAAGCGCCAATTTCACTTTTCCATTTCAGCGATCACTTCAAGAACAAACGCGGAATGCACCGCGTAAGCAATTCCGAGCGGATGCCGAATGATCCGCTGAACGTTCTTTGATTCCTGAATGGTTTCTTTGGTCCAACGCTGGCCCAAAACAAAACCCATCACAACAGGTCCCCCGTCCCCCCTCTTCATTTCGGAATGAATGACTGGGCCGCCGCTATCTCCACCGAAAGCGGTCATATCGATTAAAAATTGGGTATGAGATGCGATCGGAACAATCGGATAGCTTGCTATTGCTCCCTTTCGGATAATCGGAAAGCCGGCTCCGTTCGCTTCATCACGCTCCGGAAAAACCGCCGCAAAAACGACGTCGCCGGTGTGGATACCTTTCGCATCTTCAGCTGTTGCCAATGCACTTACAGGCAGAGCGGTGAGTTCTTCTTTCGCGGTCAATTCCTTCGGCAACAACAAGACCGCTAAATCCAACTTCGGGTGCTTTTTCCAAAGCGGTTTGCCATCCACGCTTCGGATCGTCACCGACAGATCTTTCCGCTGAAACTGAGCCTGGTCGGGGTTTTTCTTTCGCCCCACCAAAAGGATGGTCGGGTCTTTAATTTTATCGAAAACATGGTTGGCCGTCACCAAATAGGTCGCTTCACCGTTTTTCACCAGCAAACCAGTCGCTGTCGAGTCTTTGTGAAAAATCTTAAACGTCGAGAGCGCCACTTTTTCCACCGACTCGTCCGCGAATGCAGCAGACATCGATAAAAGGGCGTATCCCACAAAGGAAACGAGCGCAGGGATTCGATTGAACATGGCTTAGAAAAAGTCAATTTTTCGATCCAACAGGGTATGTTCGATGAACCAACCCTATTGCTTCGCAGAAGCGCGATTTAGCGGGGGATCGCTGGAATTTTAGGCGGGAGACGCTTTTTGCTGTATTGCTCGCCTGGCTGAAACAAGAATCCGGGGTTTTGGCTAAGCTGCTCATAACGAGTTAATTGGAACTCAGGCAGCTTTAAATTTGAATTAGGATCGTAAACCTCCGCACCAGTGAAGTTTCCGTAGATCCGATACTCGTAGTTGTGATCGAACCCGTGTTTAGGGCCACTCACGGGAGTTTCAGCAAGACGATCAGGAGTGTGAGCAATGGCCTCATTTATGATGACCAATTTCGCCTGTGACCACGGCTGGCCGGGCTTACGCAAATACCCCCAAAATCGAGTGCCTTCCGTCCACCAACGACGTCCGATGTAATAATCGCCACGAGGTTCCAGAGCGATCTCCGCATTGCGAGCTTTCACTGCAGGATGATTTGAATTGAAGCCACCTCCACCAGAGCCACCGCCAGTGGTTTGGCAGGAAGTGAATAAGAGAGCGGGAAAAATAGCAATCGCGAGCGCGATTTGTTGAAGCAGTTTTGTCATGTCGGCGGATGAACTGATGGCGGAAAAAATTCAGTTAGCGGTTGCTGACCGAATACGGTCACAAAGGTCGTCGTCTTTCTTTAATTCGGTAACTATTTGCTGTATGCCTTTTAAAGTCTGGGAACTGACGTGATGTTCCATGCCCTCAACGTCGCGATAGGCGGTTTCATCATCGATTCCGAGAAGTTTTAAAAATTCTTCCAATATACTATGCCTTTTGATGATTCGTCGAGCGAGTTCTTCACCTTCTCGCGTTAGGGTCATCCCACGGTATTTTTCGTGTTTCACGAGGCCTTTTTCGTCGAGGCGGCGCACCATGTTGGAAACGCTGGGCGGCGCAATCCCAAGCCCCGAGGCGACATCAGCCACTCGGGCGTAGCCTTTCTCGTCGATCAACGTGTGTATGATCTCGAGGTAATCTTCGACCGCAGTCGATTCTGGAGTAACGATATTGGGCATTGTGGCCGGGAACTAAAAAACTCAATAATGTCTCACATCCCCCGGCTTTCGCACTATTTTCAGGGAAACTTCGGCTTCGCGTTCCTCGCCAAGCCATTCGAGTAAAGTATTCACGCGCTCCTGAGACGGAAGGACTTGGGTAACGACGGTTTGCAGACCTTTCATCGGCCCCTGCACCACCTCGGTGGTGTCTCCGACCTCAATTTGGGGCTCGATCACGCGAATTTCTTTTTCTTCGGCAGGGAATTCGGCCCGCAGCTCAGTGAGATAGCTTTCTTCAATCGTTGGATAAATGTCTCCGAAATGAAGGACTCCGCTGACATTCGGCGTTCCGTTGATGTGCCGAAGCTGATTTTCGAAATCAAATTTAGCAAAAACGTAGCTGGGGAATAGGGCCTCAAAAAACCAGACAGGGCCTCGTCGGGTGGCTTTTTCGTAACGAATCCGCGGACAAAAAACAGAGGCTCCATCGATGCGATCCAAATGCGCGGCAGCGAGATGCTCGGCTTTTGGCTTCGCTCGGACGCAATACCAAAAGGGTTCGGCGCTGGAGGGTTCTTTTTCTGACATGGATTACGTGAATTTACGGAAAGATCCCGCTTTTGAAAGCAAGAACCGCGACTCTTGCATCGGAGAGGTTCCTGACGTAAGCGTTGGCCCTATTTTATGAGCAGCGACGACTCTCAATCGACTGAAAACGAACTGTGGCGAGGCCTGAATGACAAGGCTCGCGCGGCATTGGATACCCGAAACTACGCAAAAAAAGACGTAGCGACACGTTTAGCGACGACTGGCGTGGATGCAGGGGAAATCGTGACTGATGCTCCCGGACCAAAAGCCGGACTCGAAGACGCGTGGATTCCCGGTGTGGAGATTTTTCCGCGTAATGTTTATCAGCAGCGTCATCGCGGCTGGTTTGCTGAATTCGCACGTCTCACCGAAGGCCGCCTCAACGACATCGGTTTTACTCCACAGCAATGGGCGACGGCAACCATGTTTGCCGGAACGGCGAAGGGATTCCACATTCACCCACCGTCGATTCCTGCCGATCAGGATCCAGCTGAATGGCATCAGAAACTGTTCCCGAGTGCAACTGAATCAACCAACTACGAAGATCGCCCTTACGGTGAAGAGCAGTGGGACGCGATGTTTTTTGTGCAAGGCATGATCGAATTTCTCCTGCTCGACGAACGGGCCGGAATGCCGCGGAAAGCGATGCGTTTCATAATTGATGGCGACAATTATCCCGGCAAAAACAACATCGGACTCGTCATTCCATCGGGAGTCGCTCATGCCTTACGTTGTGCGAGTTCCGAAGATGTGATCATGGTTTACGGAACAAGTACGACATTCAATCCCCCATTTGAAGGCCGACTTCACAGCGATGCGGAAAATTGCCCGCTGCCAGACGAGTGGGACCGCTATTTTTTGGATAACGAATCCTAAGATTTCGGATCTCGATCCGTCACAATATCTCATGGCAAAAGACGCCCAAGAAGATCAGGCCCAACGGCAACGAAAGATCACCGGAAAAGAAATAGCAACGATGTCGTCGGGCGATTTCATGAAGGAGGCAAAAGCGCCCTACCGGCGCTTGATGGGCTATGTGAAGCCGTATAAGACGCGGTTTATCCTCGGGATTATTTTCGGTGTTTTAGCAGGCACGTTTAACGGATTGCTGTTGGTGGTGTTGAGAACCGTTTTTACGGTTGTTTTGCCCGCGGCTCCCAGCAAAACCGATCAATTGACGGATACTCTCGACCAAATGGTCCAGGAGCACGTGGTCGAAGAGTCTGAAATTGTCAAAATGCGGACAGAAATCGCTGATATGAGCGAAGTTGTCGGTGATATCAAGCCCTTCGAAGACTTCCCATTTTGGCAGGATATAGTGATTGAACGCCCTGATGTT
>ERZ887942.46-NODE-46-length-87004-cov-11.684804_pt1 | contig 87004 bp, 78 predicted proteins | sample MGYA00521099_ERZ887942 | MGnify/ENA primary metagenome ERZ887942 (study PRJEB32303, sample SAMEA104408605) | aquatic metagenome | biome: Brackish water; feature: Pelagic; material: water | place: Baltic Sea | collected 2014-06-07T06:48:00 | depth 16,251 m ... | reverse complement strand
GAAAATGGGATAAAACTATCCCAGTTGGTGGACCACTTCAGTGGGGGCACTCCAAACAGCATCCACATCCCCGTGGCGTAGTGCCCGCGAATATTGCAGTAGAGGATATAAGTCCCGGGATCGAGCGTCATGGTCAGCGAAGTGTTTTTTCCTCGGTCCAGCTCTGCCACTTTGGCAAGGTGCCCGGCCGCATCTTCGTCAATCTTCATACGGTTGCCGTCGGAGGGCAACTCCGTCGCGGTATCGACAAGCGGGGCGAGTACCATCTCGTGGATCATTCCTTCGGAGTCATTGGTGACCAGAAATGTGACCTCGCCTGCCGGGACGTCGACCATGTCGATTTTGATGCCCATTGTAGCCATGGACATATCGGACCCCGGCATAGCCATGCCCATCGGCTGAACCTCGTCCATCAAGGTCATTGAGGCCTCGCCCTTGTCCCCGTTCGATCAGGGGCGGACATGGTGCGGTCGGTCTGACCACCAAATGCCAGACAATGGGCCCCTGAGATCGCAGCTTGCGTCGGTGGGTTGTCGGCCATCTTGACCCCGCAAGAGACCTGCAATATGCACCGGCTCAGCGGCGGGCGTTGTGTAATGGTAAGACCCTTGCCTTCCAAGCAAGAGACGCGGGTTCGATTCCCGCCGCCCGCTCCAATACTCACCAGCCAAAAGCGGTTTGCGCCTTGTCCGGCGCTCCCTAGGTCGCGTAGCGGGTCGCGCCGCGGCGGTGAATGTTGACGGGCTCTTTCAGGATCATTGCGTTGTGGGCGCGCTGGTCGCAATTTCCCCGGGGGCAGATACGGCAGTTGATGCCCACCTCGGTGACCCTTGGGTTGGCCTGCGGAATGCCCTCTGCATAACCGATTGTGGCCAGATGCTCGATGCTGCAGCCCATTGCGATGGCGAGCCGTTTGTCCTTTGAGTGGCGCGTAAATCGCGGCCGGTTCACGGTGCGGGCGAACACGAAAAAGCGGCTGCCGTCTGGCATCTCAACCAGCTGTTGCACGATGCTGTCGGGGCTGCGGAAACAGGTGTGAACATCCAGCCTTGGACAGGCCCCGCCGAATTCGGCCAGATGAAATCCGGTGGAATTGAACCGTTTGGTCACGTTTCCTGCTTTGTCGATGCGCAGGAAGAAGAAGGGGACACCCTGCGCCCGAACGCGCTGCAAGGTCGTGGCGCGGTGGCAGGCTTGCTCAAAACTGACGCCAAAGCGCAGGGACAAATGGGCAAAGTCGTATTTGCTCGCCAATGCCTCTGACAGGAAGGCTTCGTAAGGCATCAGGACCGAGGCTGCGAAATAGTTGGCCAATTCAACCCGGCAGCGGTTCAAACCGGCAGGCTCGTCACTGTTGAGGCGGGCCAGAATTGCGTCGATCACCTCGCGTTGTTCGATCAAACCGATGACATGGGCCAACTGGAAGGCCCGGTTCGGATGGTCGAGCCCTTCGGACAGGCGCACCTCTCGCCTGGCTTGATCGTATTCGCGCAGGGTGTCTGGCATTTCGGCGACTGGGACGAGGCGCGTGGTCAGGCCCAGCCTGTCCCTTAGTCTGGCTTTGAGCGCGGCGTAGATGTCATCGCTGTCGCAGGGGCCATCCTCCCAGAAGTGCGATGCAGCCTCTTCCAGTTCCGGAAAGTAGTTTCGGTTGCCTCGAAAAAAGTCATGGACGATTGCCTCAGGTGAAGACCTCAGGATTTCCAGGTCGGTTTCGCTGGCATTGGACAATACCAGAAGCTGGTTGGTGGCTGCGCGGTAGGCATGGTGCAGCTGCAGGATGCTTTGCGCGACATCGGGCGCATGGGACAGAAGGGCGCGCAACTGGGGTAGGTCGGGACTCGAATCCTCGAACAACGGGTCCTGAAACGTTGCGCGCAGGTTGTTCAGCGTAGCGGCATCATCTTCGTCCGCGATGTCGCGCCAATCGACGCCGTAGGCTTCGAACAGGCGCAAAAGGACCGGCACCGAAACGCTACGCTCGTTCTTTTCAAGCATGTTGACGTATGACGTGCTGATGCCCAGCGCCTTGGCCATTTCAGCTTGGGTCTGCTTGGCATCACTCCGCAAGCGCCGGAGCCGGGGTCCGATGTATGTTTTCATGGATGTATGATACATAAAATTTCACATTTTTACAAGTTAGATATTCTGTGAATATTTGCATTCACAGCAGGACCCGGTTGCTTTTGCAGCATTGCAAGTTTGAGCGTTAGGCAGGTGCCAACCCAGGAGGACACCGCTTTGCGAACAGGACTTTCACATCTCTTTATCCCCGGCCCGACCAATGTGCCCGAGGTCGTGCGTCAAGCGATGAATGTGCCCATGCAGGACATGCGTGCCCCCGACTTCGGTGACCTGACCCTTGGCCTGTTCGAAGGCATGAAGTCCGTCCTGCGCTGCGAAACTGGAACGGTGATGTTCTTTCCCGGTTCAGGCTCTGGCGCTTGGGAGGCCGCAATCACCAACACGCTGAATCCCGGCGACAAGGTATTAATGGCCCGCTACGGCCAGTTTTCATCGCTTTGGGTCGAGATGGCCCAACGGTTGGGACTGAACGTTGAGGTGATCGACGCGGCTTGGGGGGCAGGTGTTCCCGTCAACGAATTCTCGGCGCGTTTGGCCAACGACTGCAAAGATGAGATTAAGGCCGTTTTTGTGACCCACAACGAGACGGCAACAGGTGTGGCCTCGGACGTGGCTGCCGTGCGCAGGGTGCTCGACGAAAACTTTCACGACGCGCTTCTCTTTGTCGATGGCGTTTCCTCGGTCGGGTCCCTCGACTTTCAGATGGGGGCCTGGGGTGTCGACCTTGTCGTCACCGGCAGTCAAAAGGGTCTGATGTTGCCCGCCGGGTTAGGCATTCTGGGTGTCAGCGAAAAGGCGTTGGAGGCGTCCAAGACGGCCACGATGCGGCGCGCCTATTTTGAATTCGCCGACATGCTCAAGATGAATGCGGATGGGTACTTCCCCTACACGCCGCCGACCCAATTACTTCACGGTTTGCGCAAGTCCCTTGACCGAATCGAGGCTGAAGGCCTCGACACTGTGATTGCTCGCCACCACCGACTCGCCGAAGGTGTGCGGCGAGGTGTTTCCGCCTGGGGGCTGTCTCTGGTGGCGGAACGCCCCTCGCTCTACTCCGATACGGTTTCGGCCGTTCGCGTCCCCGATGATATCGATGCGCGCCAAGTGCTGCGCATCGCCTACGAGGATTACAACGCCTCGTTTGGCAGCGGGTTGGGGCCTTTGGCCGGCAAGGTCTTTCGCATCGGGCATCTTGGCGACCTCAACGAGGGCATGTGCCTGACGGCGCTGTCGATTGCCGAAATGGCGCTCTTTCGCGCGGGCGTGCCGATGCAATTGGGGGCCGGGGTGGGCGCCGCGCAGGCCTGGTTTGCCGATGCCGCGAATGCCCCCGGGACCGTGTTCCCTGTCGCGGCTGAATAGACGCGTCCTTTGGCGCTGAACACAACACCTTCTGACGGAGACCATTATGTCCCATACCCTACACCCCCTGCGGAAGCAGCGCCTTCAGCGATCCGAACTTGCCGTTCCCGCTTCAAACCCGACGATGATCGACAAGGCGGCCGAGAGCCCCGCGGATTTTGTATTTCTGGACCTCGAAGATGCGGTCGCCCCACCTGAGAAGGTTCAGGCCCGCAAGAACGCGATCCAGGCGTTGAACGACATTGACTGGGCCGGCAAAGGCAAGACCGTGTCGGTTCGGATCAACGGACTCGACACCCACTACATGTACCGCGACGTGGTCGACATCATGGAGCAGGCGGGCGACCGCGTGCACACCCTTCTGGTGCCAAAAGTGGGCGTGCCTGCAGACCTATATATGGTCGAGGCGATGGTTAATCAGGCCGAGCAGGGATGCGGACTGACCACTCGCGTCGGCCTAGAGGCGCTGATCGAGACGGCCCTAGGCATGGCCAATGTAGAAGCGATCGCGCAGTTCGGCGGCCGTCTGGAGGCGTTACATTTCGGTGTGGCCGATTATGCCGCCAGCATGCGGGCGCGGACGACCAATATCGGCGGGCTCAATCCCGATTACCCCGGTGACCAATGGCATGCGTCGCTCACGCGGATGGTGATCGCCTGCCGCGCCTACGGTTTGCGCGCCATTGATGGCCCCTTCGGTGACTTCAGTGATCCAGAAGGTTACTTGGCCGGCGCGCGCCGCGCCGCGGCCCTGGGCTGTGAAGGCAAATGGGCGATCCATCCCAGCCAGATTGCAATGGCCAACGACGTCTTCAGCCCGCCCGAAGCCGAGGTGAACAAGGCTCATCGGATCATTGAAGAACTGCGCATCGCCGAGGCGGCCGGCAAAGGGGCTGCCAGCCTCGACGGCAAAATGATCGATGCGGCCAGCGAAAAAATGGCCCGTAATGTCATCGACGCAGCCAACGCTATCGCCGCCAAAGCGACCACCGCCGCATAGGCGTAAAATGGGAGGATAAGCCGTGGATATTCACGAACATCAAGCCAAGGAGATTCTTGCGGCATTCGGTGTCCCTGTGCCGACCGGCGGGCTTGCCTTCTCACCAGAGCAGGCTGCCTTTCGCTGCCGCGAACTGGGCGGCGGGCGCTGCGTGGTCAAGGCTCAGGTCCATTCAGGCGGCCGGGGCGAGGCGGGCGGCGTCAAACTGTGTAACGGCGACGCGGAGGTGCGCGACTATGCAGCAAAGCTGCTAGGGACCTCGATCGTCACCAAGCAGACAACTGCGCAAGGCAAGCGGGTCGATCGCCTTTGGGTCGAAGAGGCCTCGCAGATCGCGCGCGAGCTGTATTTGGGCTTTGTTCTGGATCGCAAGACCGAGCGTATCATGATCGTGGCATCCGGTCATGGCGGGATGGAGATCGAAGACCTCGCCGAGAATGACCCCGACAGCCTGATCCGCATGGTCATCGACCCCGCCGCAGGTCTGGCCGAGTATCAGGCTCGCGAGTTGGCGTTCGGGCTGGGCCTTGAGGGCAAACAGATCGGCCAGATGGTGACGGTCCTCAAGGCCTGTTATCGCGCCTACCGCGATCTTGACGCGATGATGGTTGAAATCAATCCTCTGGTGGTTTGCGAGGACGGTTCATTGGTGGCCCTTGATGCCAAGATGTCCTTTGATACCAACGCGCTGTTTCGCAGGCCCACGGTCGCGGCCCTGCGCGATCCGGGACAGGAAGATCCCCGCGAAAGCTTTGCCGCCAATCATGGTCTGGCCTATGTCGGGCTAGATGGCGATATCGGCTGCATCATCAATGGCGCCGGGCTTGCCATGGCCTCGATGGACATGATCCAGCTTGCCGGGGGCGAGCCTGCAAACTTCCTCGACATCGGCGGGGGTGCCAGCCCTGAACGGGTGTGCCAAGCCTTCCGTACAGTCTTGTCTGATTGCAATGTCAGCGTGATCCTTGTGAACATCTTCGCGGGCATAAATCGCTGCGACTGGATCGCGAATGGCGTCATCCAGGCCTTCAAGGAGGTCGGGATCAAGATCCCCGTCGTCGTGCGCCTGTCCGGCACGAATGTCGAAGCGGGACGCAAGCTGATCAAGGAAAGCGGCTTGCCGATCATCAGCGCCGATACGCTTGCACAAGCGGCCGAGGCCGCCGTCGGCGCCCGTCCACCCGCCATCGCAGCAGAGTAGGAGGCAGATCATGGCCATTCTTATCACCGAAGAGACCCGCGTTGTCGTTCAGGGCCTGTCGGGCCGGATTGGACAGTTCCACGCACAGGAAATGATCGAATACGGCACCAAGGTTGTGGCCGGCGTCACGCCAGGGAAGGGCGGGAGCACCGTCCTCAACCGCCCTGTGTTCAACACCATGCGCGAAGCTGTCGCTGAGACCGGAGCTGAGGCAAGCCTGCTGTTTGTCCCACCCGCCGGGGCCGCAGACGCGATGATGGAGGCGGCAGAGGCCGGCATCCGCACTGCCGTCTGTGTCACCGACGGGATCCCGGCGCAGGATATGATGCGGGTCAAGCGTTTCCTGCGCCGGTTCCCGCGGGAGCGCAAGATGCGCCTGATCGGGCCGAACTGCGCGGGCATCATCAGTCCGGGCAAGGGCTTTATGGGTATCATGCCGCCGCACATCTACATCCCGGGACGGGTCGGCATCGTCGGCCGCTCGGGCACATTGGGGTACGAGGCCGCCTCGCAGATGCAGTCCCTTGGGATCGGTGTCTCGTCGTCGATCGGGATTGGCGGCGATCCCATCAACGGTTCGTCCTTCCGCGATATTCTCGAGCTGTTCGAAGCGGATCCCGAAACCGATGCAGTCATGATGATCGGCGAGATCGGCGGACCGCAAGAGGCCGAAGCCGCCGTCTTTGCCCGCGATCACATGACCAAGCCAGTTGCGGCCTATATCGCCGGGCTTGCTGCCCCCAAAGGCCGCCAGATGGGCCATGCCGGGGCGATCATCTCGGCCTTTGGCGAAAGTGCGCAGGAAAAGGTAGCCTTGCTCAGCGCCTGCGGTATCGACGTGGCTCCGAACCCGTCTGCCATGGGTGACACCGTCGCGCGCATGCTCTCGCAAACGTCCAAAGCTGCGTGACGGGCCGATGCATGGCAGTTCTGGTACAGGCCTTTCCATGATGTCAGATTCTGGAGTGTCGGACGGCGTGGATCTGTCGGGCTGGATTGGGCGGAGCGAAAGCCAGCGCGGTTTCTTAGCGCCGACTGTCGCCCAGACCGTTCATGCAACACTTGCTCGACCCGGTCTGGCCTGCCCGCAAGAAGGCGAAGTCATGCCCGCGCTTTGGCATTGGTATGCTTTTCCGCCCGCGGTTGGCATGGACGCGCTGGCCCCTGACGGCCACCCGGCGCTGGGCGGTTTTCTTCCTCCTGTTCCCTATGAACGGCGGATGTGGGCCAGTGGCCGTTTGACATTTCTTGACGATCTGCGCGTCGGCGAAGAGATCGAGAAACGCTCGACCATCACGGCGGTCGATGAAAAGGTCGGCTCGACCGGAGGAATAGTCTTTGTAGTGGTTGAACATGCGCTGCACACCGCGAGAGGCCTGGCGATCACAGAGACGCAATCCATCGTCTACCTGCCCATCGCGCCCCAGTTCACGCCCCCACCCAAGATAGCTGGCCCTATCGGTGGCCTGGCCTTTGATGTGGCGCAACCAGTTTCGACCGCGCTCCTGTTCCGGTATTCCGCGATCACGTTCAACGCGCATCGCATTCACTATGACCTGCCCTATGCGCAGGACGTCGAACGCTATCCGGGTCTTGTTGTGCACGGCCCGTTGCAAGCAAACCTGCTGATGGCCGAGGCCGCTGCCTGGAAAGGGCGCAGGCCCGATCGGTTCAGTTTTCGCGGGGTACATCCGATGTTTCATGACAGCGACATGCACCTGCGTGCCACGACGACCGAAGCGGGCGGCCTCGAGATGTGCACTGTCGCCGTCGCCGGACACATGGGCATGAAGGCAACTGCGGATTGGGAGAACTGATATGGCCGGAATTCTGGATGGGCTTAGGGTCGTCGAAAATTCGGCCTTCGTGGCTGTGCCACTCGCGGGCATGACGCTGGCGCAAATGGGGGCGGATGTAATCCGCTTTGACCGTCTCGAAGGAGGGCTCGATGCCGGGCGCTGGCCTTTGGCCCCGTCCGGGCGCAGCCTGTTTTGGGCGGGCCTGAACAAGGGCAAGCGATCGATCGCCGTGGACATGACCCACCCCGAAGGACGTGATCTGGTGACCCGCACGATCACCGCGCCGGGCGAGGTTGGAGGGGTCTTTCTGACCAACTTGGCGGTGCGTGGCTGGTTGGACTATCAAACGCTCAGCCATCACCGCAATGATCTGATCATGGTGTCCTTACTAGGGGACCGCCACGGCCGCCCGCAAGTCGACTATACGGTCAATCCCGCGCTTGGCATCCCTGACATCACTGGTCCTGAGGGCCATGTTGATCCAATCGCAAGCGCCTTGCCCGCCTGGGACCTGATCGCCGGACACGTTTGCGTTTCGTCTGTTCTGGCCGCTGAACGGCACCGTCTGCGCAAGGGCATGGGGCAGGACGTCACGCTCAGCCTGAAGGACGTTGCGGCCGCGACCCTCGGTCACCTTGGCATGATCGGTGATGCGCTGCTAAACGAGACCCCGCGCGCGAAATCCGGCAACGCCCTTTATGGGGCCTACGGGCAGGATTTTCTCTGCGCCGATGGGCGCCGCGTCATGGTGATCGGGCTGACAAACCGGCAATGGTCCGGATTGGTCAAAACCACAGAAACCGGGGCAAAGATGGCCGCTTTGGAGCGCCGGACTGGACGCGATCTTTCTGATGAAGGCGTGCGGTGGGAACTGCGCAAGGAGATTACAGAGGTTCTCAAGCCTTGGTTCGCAGCCCGACCAGCCGGCGTTATTGGTCCCATGTTTGATGAAGCCAAGCTGACCTGGTCCGAATTCCGGACCATGAAAGAGGCGGTAACGCAGGACCTCGACCTCAGTCCCGCGAACCCGCTTTTTACAGAACTTGCGCAGCAGGACCTTGGCAGCTTTCCGGTTCCGGGCCATGCCGCAAGCTTTTCTGCCCTCGATCGAACGCCACCTCGCGAGGCCCCCATTCTGGGCGCCCACACCGAAGAAATCCTCAGCGAGGTTGCCGGTCTTGATGACACAGAAATCGCCAACTTGTTTGACAGGGGCATCGTCGCGAACCACGCCCGCAAGGCCATTAAACCAGCGGCCTAGCTGCCCCGCGACGACCAATGACAGCGCTTGTGACAAGATCGGAAAATCCGACAGACGACGCCTGGTCTGGTGCAGATCAGATGGACCATCCTGACAAGGTCGTCTTCGCTTTTGCCCTTGCGGAAGATGGGCATTGCATAAGTTGCAGGCTGGACAAATGCTGCGGCGCCAACCGGACACCGGGGCTCCAGTAGCCACCAGCCGCCGGAATGCCCGTGAGGTCAGCCCCGTTGAGACCGGTCACAGCGACCCCAGGAAATCCGCGGGGGCCGCGATCCTGGATCGGACAAGTGCGGCGACGACATCAATCGCCCCTTGAGGGGGCACACCAGTCGCACCGCTGGCGGCCAGGGCCATAACCGCCTCGCCCAACGCCGTGTCACCCGCCGAACGGGCGACCCCCCCGAGAAACTGTGTGAGGTAGTCTACATCGGCTGGTCGACGCCCCGGCTCCAAAAGATGCGCCGCGTGGTTCAGGTCGTCGCGATAGGCGACAAGGTCCGGTGCGATCCGCTCATCCGAGAGTGGACGCGGGCCAAGTGGTTGCCGTTCCTTTGGCAGGTGCGCCAGAATCAGGGATTGGAAGGTGGAAAGCCGGGCCACTGGCTTGACCAGGAAACCGTCTGCGCCGGCTGCAAGGGCAGGGTCCCGCGCGCCGGGGTCGCCACTGATGGCAAGTATCGCTTCGATCCGGGGAAGGCTGCCTGCCATTTCCAAGATCAACTGTGATCCGCTGCCGTCCGGCAAAGTCATGTCCACAAGAACGATTGTGGGGCGGTAAACCCTAAGATGCTTGCGGGCACTGGCAAGGGAATCGGCCCGTCGGATCCGGGCGCCGGATCGAACGCACATCTGGCGAAGGCCCTCGGCGGCAAAGCGACTGTCCTCGACCAAAAGTATCGTCACCCCAAGCAGGGGACGTCCGGCCGTCGGGGCCAGGCTCAACATCAGACCGTCTTGTGTATCCATCGCGGTATCCTCGGGTCATGGGAACTGACTTGCGCCACATTGCGGCCCGGATGGTAAAGCCTGCGTTAACGCGGCACATTGCATGGCGGTTCCGGGCGGGACATAAGGGCGCCGACCGACGGAAGGAGACCACCATGATCGGACGTTTGAACCACGTGGCCATCGCCGTGCCCGATCTCGACGCAGCGGCAGCACAGTACCGGGACACGCTCGGTGCAACGGTGGGCGCCCCGCAGGACGAACCCGATCATGGCGTTACCGTGATCTTCATCACCCTTCCCAATACCAAGATCGAACTGCTGCACCCGCTGGGCGAAGGCTCCCCCATCGAGGGCTTTCTGGACAAGAACCCTTCGGGCGGTATCCATCATATCTGCTACGAGGTTGAGGACATCCTGGCAGCCCGGGACCAGCTCCTCGCCAAGGGCGCGCGGGTTCTCGGCCCTGCGGACCCAAGGATCGGGGCCCATGGCAAGCCGGTTCTCTTTCTGCATCCCAAGGACTTCACCGGCACGCTGATCGAACTCGAACAGGTCTGATCGCTTTTTCTTGCCCCAAATATTCCCCCCGGAGGGTCCACACTCTCCACAGACCCGAAGGATCGTCACATGGGCATCACCTCTGCAATCGTCCTCTTTGCCGTCATCTGGTTCATGGTCTTTTTTGTCGTGCTGCCCTTACGCATGACAACCCAGGGTGAAGCAGGCGAGGTCGTGCCCGGTACCCACGCCTCGGCCCCGTCGGACGCCCAGATCGGACGCAAGGCACGGATCACGACCTTCTGGGCGATCGGGCTGTGGATCGTGATCGCTGGCGTCATCATCTCGGGTGCGATCACCGTGCGCGATCTGGACTGGTTTCACAGAATGTCCACGCCCGAGGTCAGCCTGCCTGAATAATTCGGGAGCCGTCTGTGCCCCCTAGGCTGTCAGACGGTGATACAGATGGGTGAAGGTTGCGGCCCCCAACACCGGGATCAACAGGTTCACAACCGGGATCGACAAGGGCAGGGCCATCAGGCAACCGGCCAGCCAGATCGTCCCGATATGCTGCTTGCGCAGGGCCTTGGCCCCTTCGCGGCCTTCGCGGCGCATGGCGGCGATCTGGAAATACTCGCGCCCCAGAAGGAACCCGTTCATGGCGTAGAACACGAAAGGGATGCCAAAGGGCAGCATGGCATAGACCGCAAAGGCCAGCAGGTTGGCGAGGATCAGCACACCCAGAAAGTTGATCGTGTCGCGCAACCCGTCGAACAGGCTGACCCGTGGCGGGACGGGCAGGCCGGGGTAGTGCACGTCCTCAACCGCCTGAGCCACGTCATCAAGAAACAACGACGTGATGGCCGAAGCGACAGGGATCATCAGGAACATCGACAGAAACAGCATCAGGAACAGCGATCCCCAGCCCAGAAGGTCGCCCACCCAGGTGACCTGCCCGACGCCGGGAAGGGTGACTGAACCGGGATCAATTGCCTCGATCACCCAGAGGAGGCCAGCATAGCAGGCCACCAAAAGCGCGATGCTCAGCGCAACGCCAATCCAGAGCACGCGGCGAAACCGTGGATCAGCCAGCTGTGCCAGGGCCTTGAGAAAGTCTGTCAGGATCATCAGCTGCCCATCCAGGTGGTGATCTGTTCCAGATCTGGGCGCGGACGCTCGGGCGGGGCGCTGGTTTCGGTGCCGATGTGGATAAAGCCCGCGACGCTTTCGCCCTCTGCCAGCCCCAGACCTTCGGTGACGAATGCCCGATCATGGCTTGGCCAGGCCGACAGCCAGTTTGCCCCCCAACCCGAGGCCAGGGCGGCATTCAAAAGCGCCAGGCAGACAGCCCCTGCCGAATAGACCTGTTCGATTTGCGGGATCTTGGGGCTGGCCTTGGGGGCCGAGATGACGGCGACTGCCAGATCGGCATCGCGGAACTGCGCCACGGCCTTTTCCGTCCGGTCACCGTCAATCTCAAGGGCCGCCGCCCGCACCGGGACAAGGGCGGCCAGCCGGGTCAAAGCGGCCTTTTCGAGGACGATAAAGCGCCAAGGCTCCAGCTTGCCATGGTCCGGCGTGCGGGCAGCAGCGGTCAGCAGCACCTTCAACTCCTCCCGCGAGGGGACAGGACCGGTCAGCGTCTTGGCCGGGCGTGACCGTCGGGTCAGCATGAACTCCAGGGCAGCGGGGTTGGGCGTGGGCATTGGGGCACTCCTGTCAGGTCGTCCCTACATAGGACGGCCCAAGCCCGGGTTCCATGCGCGAAACAACATCTTCTAGCCAGTCATCGACAAAGGTGTCAAAGCCGGGGCCGGGCTGGCGGGCGGCCAAAGTCGCAGCAAGGGGGTCGGCAGCCCGAATGGCGCTGCCCGACATTTCCTCAAGCACCGCATGACCGCAGAACGGGACATAGGTTTCCGAATAGCCGCCTTCGTGCACCATCACGACGCGGCCATCGCAGACCTCGCGGGCCAGATCCATCACCTGCGCGGTCATGGCGCGAAAGGTCTCGGCGGTGGCCAGCATCCGGCCCAAGGGATCATTGGCACCGGCATCAAAGCCGCAGGCGACGACGATCACATCGGGCCTGTGGGCGCGCATGGCGGGCAGGGCGATCCGCTCCATCGCGGCCAGATAGCCTTTGTGCCCGGTTCCGGGGGGCAAGGGGACGTTGATGTTGGCCCCAAGGCCCTCGCCTTTGCCCCGATCCTCTGGATCGCCTGTGTCAAGGGGGTAGTTCCGCTCCTGATGCAGGGACAGGGTCAGGACATCAGGGTCCTCGTAGAACACCGCTTCGGTCCCGTTGCCGTGGTGGACATCCCAGTCGAGGACAGCGACGCGGGTCGCCAACCCTTCGGCCTGTGCAGCCCGGATCGCAATGCCAATGTTGGACAAGAGGCAAAAGCCATTGGGCCAGTCCGGCAGGCAGTGATGGCCGGGGGGACGTGACAGCGCATAGGCATTCGACAACTGCCCCTTCAGGACGGACAGGAGGGCGGCCTTGGCCAGCCCGGCGGACATGGCCGCAATTTCGAACCCGCCGGGGCCGAAGGGGGTTCGCAGGCCCAGATCACCGCCCTGAGCGTCCGACAGCGCCTTGAACGCGTCAAGGTAGCTGGCCGGATGGACCCGCAAAAGGTCGTCCCGGCTGGCCGGATCGGCACCCGACATGGCAAGCTCCTTTGCCAAACCGCTAACCTCGATCAGGTTCTTCAGGCGGCGCTTTGTCTCGGGGCTTTCGGGAAGGCCCCCACCGGGCTGGACAAGCCCGCCCACCGGAAGCATTCCGGCAAAGTTCCCGCCGCCATGCCAGAAACAGCTTTCGTCCCAGAAAAATCCTGTGGTCATTCGGTGTGCCCTCTGTTGTCGGGCCATCTTTGGCAATGTGGGGGTGGGCTGCAAGGGGGCGGTGGGCATGCTATAGGGCAGACATGGGCCTACCCGATCTGAGTGACCTTGCCCAACCGGGCACGACGATTGCCGTCCGGGCAACGCCAAAGGCGGCGCGCGACCGCATCATGCGCGAGGCTGACGGAACGATCCGGGTCTATGTCACTGCTGTCCCCGAAGGGGGCAAGGCGACCAAGGCGGTGCGGCGGCTGCTCGCGAAGGCGATTGGTGTGGCACCAACCCGACTGACCCTGATCAGGGGTGAAACCTCACGGGACAAGGTGTTTCGGCTGGATTAGGCCGCGTCCCCGCCGTCTTCGGATGTGCGCAGGCGGTACACGCCTTCAGGCAAATCCAATGCAGCGGCCAGATCGCGGACTTGGGCGAGCGACAGGTTCAGCCGCAGCACCTGATCGGTACGTGGATCAAGCTGTTCGATCGTCACGCAATCCTCAAAGGTGCAGACCACAACGTCCTCCTGCAGAGGCGCTTGCCCTTCGTCGACGAGGGTGATGACGGTGGCGTCGAAATCGTGTTCGATTGTAAACATGGGGCAAGACTAGGGTTTAGCGGACGCCAAAGGCAAGTGGCCATGGCGGGGATCGGCTGATCACGCGATCGACACTGGCAGGTCAGGGCCAGCCGTCGTAAATATGTGCTCTACCTGCATATTCGACCGGAGCGCTTCGTGCCGTTTAACCCATTTGTGCCAATTATCTGTTGCGCTCTGGCGCTTGCCGGGTGTGCCGTCGTGCCACGCGAGACCTCGGGACGCGTCACCACCTTTCCGGAAGACCCAATCGGCCCCCTTGTCGGTGGTCAGGACCTGCGGGCAAACGCCCGGAGTTTCGTTGCCGTGGTGCAAGCGGTAGAACCCGTGGCCGAACAGGAATGCCGTGCCCGCAACCCGCGCGGGAATTGTGATTTCAATATCGTTGTTGATGATCGTCCCAACATGCCGCCAAACGCCTTTCAGACGATTGATGGCGCGGGCCGGCCGATCATAGCCTTTACCCTGTCCCTGATCGCAGACGTTCGAAACGGGGACGAGTTGGCCTTCATCATGGCGCACGAAGCCGCGCATCACATCGAGGGCCATCTGTCCCGCCAGCAGCGCAATGCCATGGTCGGGGCGGCGGTGTTTGGCCGCCTTGCAGGGGCTGTGGGCACCAACAGCCCCGAGGCGATCCGAACCGCACAAGAGCTGGGAGCCGCCGTTGGCGCGCGCACCTACAGTCAGGATTTTGAGCTTGAGGCAGACGCGCTGGGCACCATCATCGCCGCCCGCGCCGGGTTCAACCCGCTGGTCGGGGCCGAGTTCTTCTTTCGCATCCCGGATCCGGGCGACCGGTTCCTGGGAACCCATCCGCCCAACGCGGCCCGTGTGAACGTGGTGCGCCGCACGGCCGCAAGTGTGGGGTACTTTTAGCGGGTATCCGAGGGGGTCGGCCCGGCTCCGCAGTCAGGTCAAGAAAGTGCCAATCGCGATCGCCGAAAAAAAACAGGCCGACGCGGCCAGCACGAAACCGTGCCAAATGGCGTTGGAAAAGCGCAGGCTTTCCCAGACAAAAAAAATGACGCCAAGGCTGTAGAGAAGCCCGCCTGCGATAACGAGGGCTGTTGCGCCAATCGGCAGTGTACGGGCAAGCGACCAGATCAGGGCGATGCTCAACCAGCCCATGACAAGGTAAAGGGTCGTCGCCAGTCGCGCCGGGGACGACCAGAAGAACACCCGGGCAAACGCCCCGACAAGGGCCAGCGCCCAGACAATCCCCAGAATGACATAGCCGAACCCGGTTCCGATCAGGACGACAAGCGGCGTGTAAGTCCCTGCGATCTTGAGAAAGATCGCGGCGTGATCGATGCGGTGCAGAACCGGTCGCATGCCCTCCCATGGGGTCACGTGATAGCAGGCCGAGGCGACGAAAGTGGCGATCAGGGCGGCAGCATAGACCGACACCCCTGCAACACTGGCCCCGCCAAGACCGGCTGAAAAGACCATCAGCAGGACCGCCCCCGTCACCGCCAGAATCACGCCGATCGAATGGATCGTGCCATCCGCGATACGCTCCGCGCGGGAATACATGGGGTAGGCGGGCTCGTGCGGTCTCATGGGGATAGCGTAAGAACACAGATGTCAGCGGTCTATCCTGCCGTGGGGTCAGGCTGGTTCCCATGTTCGTGAGTAGCCCGGAACTTGATCTGGCTCAAAGACGGCACTGGCGAGGCGCTTCAGATTAGGGCGACGGGATCAAAAAGGAGGACGCCGAATGCAGACGTTGGGAGACCCGCGCAAACACTATTGGCTGACGCTCACCACGGCCAAGACCTGCGGCATAGATCTGGGAGAGGCGCTGCGTGAAGGGCTTCTGACCCGAGACGAATACGCCGATACCGTCGGGCGCTGCCGGTCCTGCCCCGAGCCTGAGGCCTGCCGGAGCTGGCTGACCTCGACCGAGACGGCCGAAGCTCCACCCGCCTATTGCCGGAACGCGGCCTTGTTTGCCGAGTTGCGCGCGCTTTAAACCTGCGCCTTTGCCTGCCTGCGCAGGTGCCACTGGTAGATGATCGGGGCGAGGATGTGGTCATAGACCGCTGAGGCCACTGGCCTGATCACTGGCAGGCTTGCGAGCCAGGCCAGCCCCTTCGTGCGTGGCATCTGCTGCCAGAGCACGATAAAGGCGTCGAGGCCCGACGTCAGCTTACCCTCATGCAGAACATGCAGCCGACGCGCCGCCTGATCGGCCGAAATGTCCCAATCGCCTAGGGCGGCCGAATTCAGGTCATCAAAGCGCAAGGGCAGATTGCGCTTGCCCGAATAGGCAGCGTAGCGGTCAATCTCGAAAGAGCAGACCGGGCATTCGGCGTTGTAGAGGATGCGGGTTTCTTTTGTCATACGCTGGACGTAGGCCAGTTCGTTGGAGGGCAAATGCGGTGCTGTGTCGCGGACTTAGCGCTTGCGCCGTGCAGCGGCCCCACCGCCCCCGGCCCAGCATGTCAGCCCGAGGAGGAACCCAAAGTCGTACCAGCCGCCCGAGTTTGGCACCCCGTAGATACCGACCGTGTCCGAAAACCAAGACACGACAAAGGCGATGGGTGCGACAGCGCCGTCAAACAGGCCCCAGAAAAAGCCGCGGGATCCTTCAACCGCACCCGGAACCGTGGCGCAGGAGGCCAGCCCTACAAGGGCCGCAAGGGGTATGAGGGACCTGAGTCGCATACCTCATCATCGGGCAGATCCCGCCTCAATGACAGCATCATATTTGGTCGGTCTCATGAACCGGCGGGTGTGCCGTTCAACTGGCCCCACAAATCATACTCGCCCGCTTCATCCACCGTGACGGTTACGATATCGCCGGGGGCGAGCGCTTCGGCCCCTTCATCTATGAACAGATTGCCGTCGATTTCCGGGGCATCGCCCTTGGTCCGGCAGGTGGCGATCCCGTCCTCGTCGATATCGTCGACGATCACCTCCATCACTTTTCCAACCTTGGCGGCCAGTTTCGCCTCAGAGATGGCCTGTGACTTTTCCATAAACCGATCCCAACGCTCTTGCTTGACCTCGGCAGGGACGTGGTCGGGCAGATCGTTGGAACGCGCACCCGCGACGTTCTCGTACTGGAAGCATCCGACCCGGTCGAGCTGGGCTTCGTCCAGCCAGTCCAGAAGGGTCTGGAACTCTGCCTCCGTCTCGCCGGGGTAGCCCACGATGAAGGTCGAGCGGAGCGTGATGTCCGGGCAGGCCTGCCGCCAGGCAGAGATTTCGTCGAGGGTTCGTGCAGCCGCAGCGGGGCGGGCCATGCGGCGCAGCGTTTCGGGGTGGGCGTGCTGAAACGGAATGTCGAGGTAGGGCAGGATCAGCCCGTCAGCCATGAGCGGGATCAGGTCGCGCACATGCGGGTAGGGATAGACATAATGCAGCCGAACCCAGGCCCCCAGCCCCCCCAGATCGCGGGCCAGATCGGTGATATGGGCGCGATGCCCCCGATCCTCTGCATGGCGGATGTCGACGCCATAGGCCGAGGTGTCCTGCGAGATCACCAAAAGCTCTTTCACGCCTGCCTCAACCAGCTTTTCCGCCTCGCGCAGAACCGCATGGGCGGGCCGGGAGGCGAGTTTCCCGCGCATGTCTGGGATAATGCAGAACTTGCACTTGTGGTTACAGCCCTCTGAAATCTTTAGGTAACTGTAGTGGCGCGGCGTAAGGCTGACGCCCGTCGCGGGCAGCAGGTCGATGAACGGATCGGGGCTGGGTGGCACGGCGCCGTGCACGGCATCAAGCACCTGCTCGTACTGCTGCGGTCCGGTCACAGCGAGAATGCGGGGGTGGTGGTCGCGGATATAGTCAGGCTCTGCCCCAAGGCAGCCGGTGACGATGACCTTGCCATTCTCGCGCAGCGCCTCGCCGATCGCATCGAGGCTTTCGGCCTTGGCGCTGTCGAGAAAGCCGCAGGTGTTCACGATGACCGCATCGGCCCCCTGGTAGTCGGGCGAGATGGCATAACCTTCGGCACGAAGCCGGGTCAGGATGCGTTCGCTGTCCACAAGGGCCTTCGGACAGCCCAATGAGACCATGCCGATGGTCGGCTGGCCGGGGCGCGGCGCCTCGGTGATGCGGGCGCGGGCGAGGTCGGGGCGAAGGTCTGGCGGGTTCTGGGACATGCGCCCCTTTAGCCCGAGTTTCCGTCCCTTGGAAGGGGGGGGCAAGAGCCACCTTACCAGTCGGTTATGCCTAGCAGCCGCTCACCTAGACCTGTCAATGTTGAAGGCCCCGTTGCGGGTGCCGTTGCGGGTCCCGATATTGGCCCCTGTCGCGCCGTTTCGTCGCCTAACGCGTCAGACGATCATCGGCCATATCCCCTGAATGCGAATTGGGCACTTCTGCAACCGGCTGTCCGGCTGCGGCTGGCGCATCGCCACAGTTGCAAAACAGGCGGGCAATGGGACACTTGCCAATTTCAAACGTCAATTGGCGATGGTGAAGGGGATGGCAACCACGTCCTTAGGGCGCACTCCAGCGAGAACCAAAAGCGGATGACCCCGGTCAAAACTGCCTTGCGTCGGCCCGGCCTCTGGGTCAGTTGTGTGAGGACTTACGCGGCAGTTGCTGGGGAGGAGACCCGAAATGCCTGATGACCGCCCCCTGATCCTGTCCTGCCCGTTGCCCCGGACGCTCGATCTGATTTTTGCCCCGGACCGCCTGGCAGACCTGCGCAGCCGCTACCAGATTGTCGAGACGACCGACGAAGAACTGCCCGCCCTGTCGGACGACATCCTAAACCGCGCCCGTTACATCATCGGGCAACCCCCGCTTGACCTTGCAACGCTTGCCCGGTTGTCGTCGCTGCGCTGCGTGTTCAACGTGGAAAGCAACCTGCTCGACAACATGCCCTATGACGAGGTGTTCCGCCGGGGCATCCATGTCGTGACGACGGGGGCCGTCTTTGCCCTGCCAGTGGCCGAGATGGGCCTCGGGATGGCGCTTTCGCTGCTTCGCGGCATTCACACCGCCGATGCCGATTTTCGGGCCGGGGCAGAGAAATGGGGCGGCGAAGGCAACACCAAGGCCCGCCAGCTTAGCGGCGCCACAGTTGGTATCATCGGTTTTGGCGATCTCGGTCGGGCGCTGGGACGGGTTCTGTCCGGCTTTCAGACACGCCTGATGGTTCACGATCCCTGGCAGGCCCCCAGCATCACGCGGGCCGGCGGGGCGGAGCCTGCGATGCTGCAACAGGTTCTGGGCACCTGCGATGTGGTCTTTGTCACGGCCGCTGTCACATCCGAAAATCAGGGGTTTCTGGGGGCAGAGGCTTTCGCCGCCATGAAACCGGGCTCGGCCTTTATCCTGCTGTCCCGGGCCAATGTCGTGGACTTTGACGCCTTGATGGGTGCCGTGCGTTCAGGGCATATCGTGGCCGCCTCTGACGTATATCCGCAAGAGCCTTTGCCTCTTGATCATCCGGTCCGGACTTTGCCGGGGTTCCTGCATTCTGCCCATCGGGCCGGAGCGCTTGATGCGGCTTTCCGGCAGATGGGCGAGATGGTGTTGGAGGATCTTGCCCTGCTGGACAAGAACCTGCCACCGCAAGTCTGCAAACGGGCCGAGCGTGAGACAGTCAGCCGAATGCGGTCCCGGCCGGTCACCGTCAACTAGGTCAGGCACAGGGGGCCTAGGGATCGTTCTCTGGCAGGTAGTTGAAATCGGGCAGGATATCTTCGATGTCCCAGGGGGTCGTGCCGCCCATCCTGGGGACGAAATTCCCATTGATCCGCAGCATCGCGTAACCATGAACCATCGACCAGAGCATCATTTCGGTGCGCTGCTGCCCGCCTGGGGTCAGAGCCTTGTCCCAATTCAATCCGGAGGAGATATCTGCCAATACAGCATAGCTTTCGCGGGCTTGGGCGATCAGGTCGGTATCGGCAAAGTCGCAGGACTGGGGCGAAAACATGAGTTGGAACAGATGTGGATGGGCTTCCGCAAACCGGACATAGCCCCGCATTGCAGCCTCAAGGCGAGCTTTGCGCCCTGATGCCTCTGCTACCCCTTCACGCATGCCAGCAGCATGCAGACGAAAGCCCTCGGTCCCTATCGCTGTCAGCAGGCCGCGCAGGGATCCAAAATGATTCTTTGGCGCGGTATGGCTGACGCCAACCTTGGCCGCGATGGCACGCAACGACAGTCCTGCAAGGCCCTCTGCCTCTATGATCTCAAGCCCGGCCTCTACAAGCGCTGTCTTGAGGTTGCCGTGGTGATAGCCCTTTGCCGTGCCGTCCATAGGGAAACTCCGTTAATATTTCCACTGTAAATACTTTCGCTGGACAGGGCAAGAGAATCGATGCATTCAATATATCCAGTGGAAATTTACATTGGAGATATTGAATGTCCCCTGATGATCTATTCGGGATTGCCAGCCTTCTGGCACTGCCGGGCTGGGTGGTCTTGGTCCTGGCACCACGGCGCTGGGCGGTTTTGAATGCGGTGCCGGCCTATGGTATCCCGCTGGCCCTGTCGGCGCTCTACTCGGGTCTGATCCTTGCGTATTTTGCCCAGGCTGGCGGCGCCTATGACACGCTGTCCAATGTGCGCTTGCTGTTTGCCGACGACATGGTTCTGGTTGCGGGCTGGGCGCATTACCTCGCCTTTGACCTGATGATTGGGTCCCTGGCGGCCGGCCGTATGGACCGAGTCGGGGTAGGGCGATTGGTACAGGCTCCCATCCTTTTGTCGATTTTCATGTTTGGGCCGCTGGGCTGGTTGCTGGCGATCCTGGTTGAGACTGGCCTGCGTCCCTTACGCCCGATGCCGACCCAATCCCCCCGCTTGATAGAGGCCTAAGCCATGATGACACTTTCCGTGTTGCCCTCGCAGGACGACCTGCGACCCAAACGCCCATTTGTCGTGCTGACCGCCGTAGCTCTTGCGCTGTTGGCCCTTGCCGCCCTGTGGTCCGGTTTTGATGACCGCCTTATCGACGGAGTACCGGTCTGGGCAAAGCCGGCCAAGTTCGCACTGTCCTTCGTGGTCCACTTTGTGACCCTTGCGCTTATCGTCGACGCGCTGTCACCCAGTGGACAATCGGGCCGGGTCGTCAGTTTGACGGGCGCAGTAATGGCCACCGCGTTCCTGAGCGAAATCGCATATATGATCATTCAGGCCGCGCAGGCCGAGGCCTCTCATTTCAACATTTCCACCCCGTTTCACGAGGCAATGTATGGGATCATGGGGCTGGGTGCCGTGCTTCTGATTGCCGGGCCGGTCGCTATTGCCTGGGTGGTTCGGACCGACAGGCAGGCTGCGATAGGACCGGCAACGCGTGCGGGGATCTGGTGGGGTGCCCTTGCATCCTTTGGCCTGACCCTGATCGTGGCCGGCTACATGAGCGGTGCAGAAGGTCACTTTGTCGGGACGCCAAGTGCCGCAGGTGCGTCTATCCCTCTCCTGGGCTGGTCGGCCGAGGTTGGCGATCTGCGACCTGCGCACTTCCTGTCGATCCACGCCTTGCAAGCGCTGCCACTATTGGGGATCTGGCTCGATCAGACCGGACGAGAGCCACGGCTTGTGCCATTGGCCGCCCTTGGCTGGTCGCTGTTGACGTTGGGGATGTTTGCCCAGGCCTTGATGGGCCTGCCTTTGGTCCGTCTGTGACAGATCTTTGACCGGGAGGGTCAGCAGGACAGCTATGCAAGCCGGTCCAGCAAGAGTGGAACCGCGACGTCACGCCAGAACGGGGGTGAGATCAGTCCACCGGATAGCCCACCATGATCAAGCCGTTTCAGCTTTGGTGTGGATGTTGTCGTAAGAGGGAAGCCCGTCAAGGCTTCCCACGTGGTTGTCAGCATGGCGAGGCCATCGTCCCGATGGTCCGGTATCGGCGCCTCACCCAAAGCGGCACGCATTTCCACCCAGAGGTGAGGATCGCCCCTTAGTCCTCAACGCGGTGGCGGTTCACGAAAAAGATCGTCCCAACCGCTCATGCTACCTTCGCGGATCTAGCGGCGGCGGTCGCGCCGGGCGCTCATCGGTTGGAAGGCGACGCCGACATGCGCCTCGCAGTAGGGTTTGCCTTGCTGGACGGCCAGACCGCAAAACCAGAAGTTGTCCGTAGCTGGATCGCCGACGGGCCATTTGCAGGTCTTTTCCGTCAGCTCCATCAGGGTCAGCTTGCGGGCGGTCTTTTCGACCTCGTTGACCTTGGCCAGCGCCTCGGGGCTGATTTCGTTCAACGAAGGCTGGGGCGGCAGGGGTTGGCCCGCCGGAATGATGGCGCGGCGCGCTGCGCTCATCGGGGGGGCATCGCTGTCGTCGTCGTCATCCGAGGAGGCGGCCTTGGCAGTTGTCTCTGTCGCGGCTTCCGGGGCGGGGCTGCGGGGGGGCGAGGCAGGACGCGCGGGTTCAGTCATCGGTGCGGTGCCCTTGGCGGCGGCCGGTGATGCAGCGGCGGGGGCCGCAGGCGTGGCACCCGATCCGGCGCGGTTGGACAGACCCAAACGGTGCACCTTGCCGATGACGGCATTGCGCGTCACCCCACCAAGTTCCTTGGCGATCTGGCTTGCGGATTGGCCTTCGCCCCACATCTTCTTAAGCGTCTCGACGCGCTCGTCGGTCCAGGACATAGCATTTCCTTCGGATATGAAAGGCCGCTGACCCTGTCCGGGACAACCTGGCCTTGAGAATTCTGTCGTTTTCCTATTCTAAGCAGCCAAGCGCCGGATACAAGCGGAGCGGTGGAAATGAAAAGGACGTGGCAGATGGGTGACGCACCGATACAAGCAGATGATCGGGGGCACAATCCGGGGCATGACCTGGGCGTCCGCCGTTTTGGGCGGGTAAACTGGCTGGGTCTGTGGACTTTGATCGAGCGTGAAGTGCGCCGCTTCATGAACGTGTGGAGCCAGACCCTTCTTGCCCCGCTGATCAACGCGGGCCTGTTTCTGATGATCTTTGTCATTGCGGTCGGCCCCGGTCGCGGCCCGGTCATGGGGGTCCCGTTTGTTGAGTTCATTGCCCCCGGCATTCTGACCATGACCGTGATTCAAAACGCTTTTGCAAACACATCGTCCAGTCTGGCGGGCGCCAAGGTACAGGGTCACATCGTCGATACGCTGATGCCCCCCCTGAACGCGGCCGAGCTTGTCGCCGGCTATCTGGCCGGTGCGGTGGCCCGCGGACTGATGGTCGCCATCGTGATTGCCGTGGGGGTCTGGCTGTTTCTTGGCGTTGGGATGGCCCATCCGCTTTGGGTGCTCACCTTCACCGTTCTGGGCTCTGTCTTCATGGGAGGGTTGGGGCTGATTGCGGCGATCTACGCCAATAAATTTGACCAGCTTGCCGCGATCAGCAGCTTTATCGTCACGCCCCTGTCGTTTTTGTCCGGCACATTCTACTCCATTGAGGCGATGCCGCCGATGCTTCAGACCCTCAGTCACGCCAATCCGTTCTTCTATGTCATCGACGGGGTGCGCTTTGGAATGCTTGGCGTGTCGGACAGCCCGCCGTTGCGGGGCCTTGTCTTTGTCACTGTGGCCACCGCTATTGTTGTTGCGTTGTGCTGGCACTGGTTCCGCACGGGCTACCGGCTAAAGCCCTAGGCGGCTATCGGACACCCCCTAACCGCTGCAATTAGACCGACCTGCCGGGGAGCGCCGGGTTGACACTTTGGGCTTGGGGCAACACAAGCAGACCTTTGCGGCACTGCAGCGAGGGCGGACATGCAACTATCGGAACGGACACGGGCCGAATGGATCGGCAACCCCAGGGTCGAGCTGCTGTCGGGCCTTGTCGTGGCCCTTGCCCTGATCCCCGAGGCCATCGCCTTTTCGCTGATCGCCGGTGTTGATCCCAAGGTTGGGCTTTACGCCTCCTTCTCGATCGCGGTTCTGACGGCCATCGTCGGCGGACGACCCGGCATGATCTCGGCCGCCACCGCCGCGACGGCGGTGCTGATGGTCACCCTCGTCAAGGATCACGGGCTTGAATACCTGCTCGCCGCCACCGTTCTGGCCGGGGTGATCCAGGTCGGCGTGGGCTTTGCCCGACTGTCCTTCGTGATGCGCTTTGTCTCACGCTCGGTCATGACGGGGTTCGTCAATGCGCTGGCCATCCTGATCTTTCTGGCGCAGCTGCCAGAGCTGATCGACGTGCCGATGCTGACCTATGTGCTTGTCGCGGCGGGGCTTGGCATCATCTACGGCCTTCCCTACCTGACCACCGCCGTTCCGTCACCGCTTGTCACCATTATCGTTCTGACCGGTCTGGTCTGGCTGATGGGCTGGGACGTCCGAACTGTGGGTGACATGGGCGAATTGCCCGATACCCTGCCGATGTTCCTGTTGCCCAATGTGCCCTTCAACCTTGAGACATTGCAGATCATCCTGCCCTATTCGCTGGCCGTAGCCGCGGTAGGCCTGCTGGAAAGCCTGATGACGGCGAACCTGGTGGACGAGCTGACCGATACCCAATCCAACCGGAACCGGGAATGCATCGGGCAAGGTACCGCCAATTTCGTCACCGGCTTTTTCGGTGGCATGGCTGGATGTGCGATGATCGGGCAGTCAATGATCAACGTGAAATCCGGCGGGCGGGCGCGTTTGTCGTCCTTTGCGGCAGGGGCGATCCTGTTGTTCCTTATCCTGGTGCTGGCCGACTTTGTCCGGATCATTCCGATGGGCGCGCTGGTGGCGGTGATGATCATGGTGTCGATCGGGACGTTTTCGTGGTCGTCCTTCACCAGCCTGCGCAGCCATCCCACCAGCTCTTCGGTCGTCATGATCGCGACTGTCATCGTCACGGTTTGGACCCACAACCTTGCCTTTGGCGTGCTGACCGGTGTGCTGCTGTCGGGCCTCTTCTTCGCCTCCAAGATCGCCCAGATCTTTCGGGTTTCGTCCGAGGCTTCGTCAGATGGGCGCAGCCGGACCTACCGTGTTGAGGGCCAGTTGTTCTACGCCAGTGTCGAGGATTTCACCCGCGCTTTCGACTTTCGCGAGGCGCTGGACGAGGTCACGATCGACGTCACCGATGCCCATATCTGGGACATCTCAAGCGTCGCTGCCGTCGACATGGTGGTCCTGAAATTCCGGCGCGAGGGGACAAATGTCTCCCTTGTTGGTATGAACGAGGCGTCCGAGACCATCGTCGACAAGCTGGCCTTGCATGACAAGCCCGGTGCGATGGACCAGTTGAACGCGCATTAACGCAGACCCGGCCAACCGGCCGGGGCAGGGGGAAAGACGAAATGGACCGGATCACAGCCTTTGTTGACGGGTCGGACTATGCGGCCTCGGTCTGCGACCACGCGGTCTGGGCGGCGGGCCAACTGGCCATGCCGATCAGCCTTGTTCACGTCATCGGCCGCCGCAGCGACGCCCCCAGCGCCCCTGCCGATCTAAGCGGCAACCTGCGCCTCGGGGCGCGAACCGCCCTCCTCGAAAAGCTGTCCAAGCTGGATGAAGAGCGGGCGATCCTCGCCCGCGAGCGGGGCCGGGCTATTCTGGACGACGGCTCGGCCCGGATGCGGGCCATGGCCGATATCGACGTCGCCACCCGCCTGCGCAACGGCGATCTGATCGACGCCATCTCAGAGCTTGAGGCCGAAACCCGCTTTGTCATCCTTGGCAAACGCGGCGAGGCGGCGGGCTTTGCACAAGAGCTTCTTGGGTCCAACCTTGACCGGGCCGTGCGGACCTCTCACCGGCCGGTCCTTGTGGCCAACCGGGCCTTCAAGACGCCGCAACGGTTCTTGCTGGCCTATGACGGGTCGCCCGCAACAGAACGCGCGGTCGAGCGGATGACGGCGGGGTCCGTCCTGACCGGGATGGCCTGCGACATCCTCAGCGTCGGGTCGGCCACCCCGCAACTGCGCGACCGGCTGTCCCACGCGGCGCAGGCCCTGCGTCAGGCAGGCTTTGACGTGACCGAGCACCTTGAGACCGGCGACCCCGAGGCCGTGATTGCCAAGGCGGTCTCCGACCTCAAGGCTGATATGCTGGTCTTGGGTAAATCGGGGCATTCCCGCTTGCGCAGCCTTTTCATCGGCTCAACCACGATGGAGCTGATGCGGACCTGCAAGGTGCCGTTCCTGATCTTTCCCTGATCTTTCCCTGATCTTTTCCTGAACTGGCCGCTGATCCGCCCCGAGCTGCGGCCTACTTGCGCCGGTAGAGCATGAGGGTGACGGGCGCCAAAAGCACCGTCAACAGAACAGGTGCGATCAATGCGACGGTCAGCATGCCCGCCGTTGCCGTGCCATCCATCAGCCCCCGCAGGGCGGTCGTCATCAGCGACACCGGATTGACCTCGACAAAGCCGCGCAACCAGTCCGGCATCGTTGCCGGATCAACCATGATGTTCGAGGCAAAGGTGACCGGAAACAGGATGGTAAAGCCCAGGGTCATCACGGTGGTCGGCGTCCGGACCATCATGCCAAGCACCAGAAACACCCAGCCAAAGCCGAACCCCATCGCCAAAAGCATGGCAAAGGCCAAGACCACGCCCAGCACCCCGGCCTCGGGGCGATAGCCCAGCAGCAGCCCGATCCCCAGAATGATCCCGCCCGCAATCAGGTGGCGCATCAGATCGCCCACCATCAGGCCGGCAAAGGGGGCAAGCGACCAGATCGGCAGCGACCGGAACCTGTCGAACAGGCCCTTGCTGAAGTCAGTGGACAGGCCCATCCCCGAATAGACCGCGTTGAAGACGACGGTCTGCACAAGAATGCCGGGCAGAAAGAATTGCAGGTAGGACCCCGGCGTCCCCGCCAACGCCCCGCCGAAAACAAAGGTGAACAGCAGGGTGAACATGATTGGGGTCATCACCAGATCAAACAACTGCTCGGGCACATGCTTGAATTTCAAGACCGCCCGCCAGCCAAAGACCATGGCGTTGGACAGGGCAGAGGGTTTGGCAGGCCGTTCCACTCGCTTGAGCAAGGTTTCGGTCATGCGGGATCCTCCTCTGGCGGGGCGCCTGTCAGGGCAAAGAACACCTCTTCCAACGATGGCTGCCCCATGGAAAAATCGGCAACCTCGACACCGGATGCGATCAAACGGACCAGCAGATCATGGGCCGATGCCGCATCCTGAACGGGGACCGACAATGTCGCCCCTTCGGCGCTGCGCTGGACCGGGCCTGCGCTGGCCAGCACAGCCTCTGCTGCCTCCAGCTGACCGGGGTCCGACGGGGTCACATGCAGCACGCCTGACCCGGTCTGGGCCTTCAACTCGCGGCTGGTGCCCTCGGCGATCTTGCGGCCCTTGTCGATGACCGCGATCCGGGCGGCAAGTTGATCGGCCTCCTCGAGGTACTGGGTCGTCAGAAGGATGGTCACACCCGAGGCGGCCAGTTGACGGATCAGGCGCCACACGCTCTGGCGGGCGGTCGGATCAAGGCCGGTGGTCGGTTCATCCAGGAACAAGACCCCCGGCGTCACGATCAGCGAGGCCGCGATATCAAGCCGTCGCCGCATGCCGCCCGAATAGGTGTTCACCTGACGATTGCCCGCATCGCTCAGGTCAAAGGCGGAAAGGAGGTCCGTTGCCCGATCACGGGCAGCGCGACCGGAAAAGCCCCAAAGGCGGGACAGCATCACAAGGTTCTCGCGACCGGTCAGATCTTCGTCCAGCGATGCGAATTGGCCGGTCATCGCAATGACGCCCCGGACAGCATCGGGGTCTGCCCGCAGATCATGGCCCATGACCATGGCGGTGCCACCATCGGGGGGCAGCAGCGTCGCCAGCATACGCAACAGGGTTGTTTTGCCCGCGCCATTGGGGCCCAGAACGGCAAAGATCATGCCCTTGGGTACATCCAGGTCGATCCCGGCGACGGCCTTGACCGGGCCGAAACTACGGGTAAGGCCACGGGTCGAGATGGCCAGGTCGGTCGCTTGTGGCATCGGGAGGCCCTTAGTCAGTAGGAAAGAGGGCAGGGTTCAACCCCCAAAAGCTAACGCAAGGGGGCCAAGGGGGAAAGCCCCCGTCGGGCCGCGACAACAGGGTTTTCAGCAGCACCGACTTGGGCTATAGACCGGTTCATGACGCAACAGATGCAACTTTTCCAGAACCGACGCCGACGCTGACCCTGCGTTGCCATCGGTGCGGCTGCACCTGTCTTTCGTTCCTTTTCCAAAATCGTTGACTTGGCCCCGCCCGTCCGGCACCAACGGGGCTTATCCTTGCAAGGACCTATCCGCCATGATCCCGTCGATCCTGCCTACCTACAACCGTGCGCCCCTGACCTTCGTCAAGGGAGAAGGCTCCTGGCTTGTGACCGACGATGGGCGACGGTTCCTGGATCTGGGGGCCGGGATCGCGGTCAACGCGCTCGGCCATGCCGCGCCCGAACTGGTAGAGACGCTGACCGAGCAGGCCCAGGCCCTTTGGCATGTATCAAACCTCTACCACATCCCGGCACAGAAGAAGCTGGCCGATGCGCTGACAGAGGCGACCTTTGCAGACACCTGTTTCTTCACCAATTCCGGGACAGAGGCCTGTGAACTGGCCGTCAAGATGGCGCGGAAATACTGGTATGACAAAGGGCAGCCCGACAGGACACGGATCCTGACCTTCAGCGGGGCCTTCCACGGGCGGTCCAGCGCAGGCATCGCCGCGGCGGGGTCCGAAAAGATGACCAAGGGCTTTGGGCCGCTTCTGCCCGGCTTCAGCTCGTTGGCCTTCGGTGATCACGAGGCGCTCGCCGCCGCGATGAAAGAGGCAGACGTCGGTGCTGTCTTGGTCGAGCCGGTACAGGGCGAAGGCGGCATCCGGCCCTTGCCCGACGCCTGCCTGAAAGGGCTGCGGGACCTCTGCGACGAGACCGGGGTGCTGATGATCCTGGACGAGGTGCAATGCGGCATGGGACGGACTGGGAGGCTCTTTGCCCACGAATGGGCCGGGATCAGCCCGGACATCATGATGGTGGCCAAGGGGATCGGGGGCGGGTTCCCGCTGGGGGCCGTCCTTGCAACCGAAGACGCAGCCTCGGGCATGACGGCGGGCACCCACGGATCGACCTATGGGGGCAACCCGCTGGCATGCGCGGTCGGTGCCCGGGTCACCGAGATCATCTCAAACCCGGCCTTCCTGGCCGAGGTCAACCGCAAGGCAGGGCTGCTACGCCAAGGGCTCGAAGGCTTGGTGGGAAGCCACCCCGGCATCTTCAGCGGGGTGCGGGGCAGCGGGCTGATGCTGGGGCTGGTCTGCAAGGTCACGAACAGCGATGTCGTCAACGCCGGCTACGGGGCGGGCGTCCTGACGGTCGGTGCGGCCGACAACGTGGTGCGGCTGCTGCCGGCGCTGAACATCCCCGACGCTGACATCATCGAGGCGCTGCAAAGGCTCGACACCGCCGCAAGGTCCCTCGAGGCCGGCGCCTGAGCTTTTTCTTGCCCTAAATATTCCACGGGCGCGCGGGGGTGTGAAACCCCCGCACAATGCGTCCCGAACACCAAGAGCGATGCCATGAACCACTTCCTCGACATAAACAAAACCGATGCCGCCGCCCTCAGAGGCATGATCGACGAAGGGATCAGCATGAAATCCGCCCGCAATGGGCGACCCAAGGGGGCGCCGGACGACGATCAACCCCTTGCCGGGCGGATGGTTGCGCTGATCTTCGAAAAACCATCGACCAGAACGCGGGTCTCCTTCGACGTGGGTGTCCGGCAGATGGGCGGGGAAACGATGATCCTGCGCGGCGATGAAATGCAACTCGGGCATGGCGAAACCATCGCCGACACCGCCCGGGTGCTGTCACGCTATGTCGATCTGATCATGATCCGCACCTTTGAAGAACAGACGCTTCTGGAAATGGCCGAATACGCCAGCGTTCCGGTGATCAACGGGCTGACCAACCGCAGCCACCCTTGCCAGATCATGACCGACATCATGACATTCGAGGAACATCGCGGCCCGATCCGGGGGCGCAAGGTGGTCTGGTCCGGGGACGGGAACAACGTGTTCAACAGCTTTGCCCATGCCGCCGGTCAATTCGGCTTTGACCTCACCTTTACAGGTCCGCCCCCGCTTGATCCCGAACAGGTCTTTCTCGACGAAGCGCGCAGCAAAGGGGTCAACATCACGATCGAGCGGGACCCGGCGGTGGCCGTGCAAGGGGCCGATCTGGTGGTGACCGACACCTGGGTCAGCATGCACGACCCGGTTTCCGCCCGCGAACGACGGCACAACCAGCTGCGCGGCTATCAGGTCAACGCGGCACTAATGGCTCAGGCGAAACCGGACGCGCTGTTCATGCATTGCCTGCCCGCCCACCGGGACGACGAGGCGACAAGCGAGGTCATGGACGGCCCCCATTCCGTGATCTTCGACGAGGCCGAAAACCGGCTGCATGCCCAGAAGGCGATCATGCGGTGGTGCCTGGGGGTCTAGGATCTCGGGGTCCAGGGTAAGGTGGGTCCGGACCCACCTTACGGCGCTCCATCAGGCGCAGTATGACAGCACACAACCAAACCGTAAGGTGGGTCCAGACCCACCTTACACAATCCCGGGAAAACCCCAGCCATGGACACCGTTACCCTTCCGCTCCTGACACGCAGCCTGACCGCCCTGTCCGGGATCATGACCAAGGTCGAGGCGCATTGCGCTGCCAACAGCATTGATCCTGCGGTCCTGATCGGGGACCGGCTCTTTGCTGATATGTTTCCCCTGTCGCGTCAGGTCCAGCTGACCTGCGACTTCTCGGTCCGGATGGTCGCACGCCTCTGCGGACAGGATCCTGCCAGCTTCGCCGATGTCGAGACGACCTTTCCCGAACTCCGCGACCGGATCGCAAAAGCCAGCGACTATATCGCAGGGTTTACGCCCGCCGATTTCGAAGGGTCAGAAGAACGCGAGATCGTGCTTAGCCTGCGCGGCGGCGAGCTTCGGATGTCAGGGCAGGACTACCACAGTCTTTTTGCCCTGCCGCAGGTCTATTTCCACATGACCAGCGCCTACAACATCCTGCGCCACAATGGGGTGCCACTGGGCAAGATGGACTTCATGGGCGCCCGCTGACCGATATCGAGGCCAGCCTTCAGGACGACCAAAAAATGCCTCGTCAGAGCGCCCGGAGGATCGATCTGAGCCCGTCTTCAGTGACCATCTCTGCGGCCTCGGCGGGGCTCACCCAAAGGCGTTCGCGACGATCCGCTTCGGGATAGTTGGCCTCGGTCTTGAGGACCTTGACCGCGTAGACCTTCGTCAGGCAGGGCTCTTCGTCACCAGAGCTGGTGATCTTTGTCCCCATGAAGCATCCCATCGACTTGCGGTCGACCTTGCCCTTCTTGACGCCCGCTTCTTCCCAGGCCTCGACCATCGCGGCCTCTGACGGTTTCATCCCGTCGATCGGCCAGCCCTTGGGAAGGATCCAGCGCCCGTTCGACGACGTCACCAACAGCACTTCTGGGCCGTTCTCCCCCTTGCGATGACATAGGGCGGCCAATTGTGTGTGCGTATGAACGCTATGACTTTTGACGGCCCTACCAGAGGCCCGACTTGCGAGGGGAGACATGCTCTTGCCTGACTGAATTAAGCTGCTGTTATTGAACCTAAGGTAGCAAGATGAAGGCAAAGTTACAATGTCTACCCAAAGGGGCCTGTTTCTCAGCTTTTCGGCTTGGCGCGAACAGTCGGTTCCGCCTGGGTTGGATCCTCAGGCCAGGGGTGCCGGGGATACCGTCCTCGCATGTCCTTGCGCACATCGCCATAAGACGTCGCCCAAAACCCGGGGATATCCGTCGTGACCTGAACCGGCCGTCCCGCGGGTGACAGAAGGCTGATCCGTAGTGATGTGTTGCCGATACAGGGATGGCGGGTCAGCCCGAACAGTTCTTGCAACCTGACCGAGATGCTTGGTGTCTCTGCTCCGTAGTCAATCGGAACCGTCCGCCCCAAGGGTGTGACAAAGCCAGCCGGGGCCGCCGCATCAAGGGCCTGCATCTGCGCCCAGTCCAGCATGGCGCGCAAGGCGGGCAGCAGATCCATACGCCGAAACGCCTCGGCCGACCTGACGCCATGCAAAAAGGGCGGCAGCCAGTCCTCCAGCCTCTCTATAAGGCCCGCATCGCTCATGTCGGGCAGGTTTGCGCCGCCCGCCCGCACCAGTTCTACCCTGGCGCGAAACCGGCCTGCCGCCCCGTCCAGACGCAGCCCCATCTGGCGAACGCCCTCGCACATGGCCAGCGCCACCGCGTCGTCTGGGGCGTCCGACCAGGTCTGGTCCGACAGGGTGAGCGCACCCAAGCGCTCCTGCCTGCGGGTCTCGACCCGGGCCTCGCGGCGGGACCAGAGGCAGGTCTCTTCCCAGTGGATCCGGTCCCTGAACAGCGCACGGATCTCGGCCTCCCCGATCCGTGCAGCAGCCCGGACACGGGCATCCCTGCCTGCCCCATCCAGATCGGTGGCCACGATGAACGGGGCAGAGGCAAGGGCATCCTCAGACGGCAGAACGGCCCCCCGCCCGCCACTCAGCAGGTAGCGGGCCTCACCGCCCGGTCGCCGCTGTCCGATCCGGTCGGGATAGGCCAGAGCCGCCATTTCTCCCGGTGACAACGCCGAGGCCCTCTCGGCCTGCTTGGGCAGGTGCCGCACAAGGCGGCGGGCTTCGGCTTTGACAGAGGCCAGCGCAGCACGGGCGGCCTCCGGCACTGGTTGCCGGCCGGCCAGGGCGTCAAGACGGGGGGCCAGGTCCGCCCCGCCGCCGCGCAGCGGGTCCCGCGCGCTCATCAGGGCGGCCAAGGGGGCGGCCTGCGGACCTGTGACCATCAGCATATGCGCCAGGCGCGGGTGTAACGGCAGCGCAGCCACGGCCCGGCCATGGCGCGTGATGCGGCCCGTTGGATCAAGCGCGCCAAGGTCTGCCAAAAGGGCGCGCGCCTCGGCCAAGGCAGGGGGCGGCGGCGGGGTCAGGAAGTCCAACTCTGCCGTGCCCCAAAGGGCCAGCTCCAACGCCAGTCCCGCCAGGTCAGCGGCTGCAATTTCGGGCGGGGGAAAGGCGGCCATCGCGCCGTCCTCGCCCTTGGTCCAAAGCCGGTAACAGCGGCCCGGCGCCACCCGGCCCGCGCGACCCGAACGTTGGGTTGCTTCGGCTCTTGTCACCCGCTCCGTGACAAGACGGGACATGCCGGTGCCGGGATCAAATCGGGCGCGGCGGGACTGGCCGGCATCAACCACTACCCGGATATCCTCGATCGTGAGCGAGGTTTCCGCGATGGAAGTCGCCAGAACGACTTTGCGACGGGTAGGGTCGGCAAGCGGGGCGATCGCGGCGCGCTGGGCGGCAAAAGGCATCGCCCCATAGAGCGGGCGAATATCGCAGTCTGCCGTCAAGCGACCGGCAAGACCGCCCGCGACGGCCCGGATCTCGCCTTCCCCCGGCAGAAACACCAGGACACCGCCCTGTGTCTCGGCGACGGCCCGGGCGACAAGGTCAGTCATCGCCGGGGCAAGGCGGGTGCCCTTGGGCAATGGGCGATCAAGCCAACAAGGGGTCACCTCAAAGCTGCGGCCTTCGGCAGTGACAATCGGGGCTCCCCCCATCAATGCCGCGACCGGAGCGGCATCCAGGGTCGCCGACATCGGCAGCAGGATCAGGTCCGGGCGTAGTGTGGCGCGCACCTCAAGGGCCAGGGCTAGCCCGAGATCGGCGTTTAAGGACCTTTCGTGAAATTCATCGAACAAAAGGGCGCCGATCCCCGGCAATTCGGGGTCCGACTGGATCATGCGGGTCAGGATCCCCTCGGTCACAACCTCGATCCGGGTCCGGGCCCCCACTTTTGCTTCACCGCGGATGCGGTATCCCACCGTCTCGCCCACAGCCTCGCCCAAAGTGCTCGCCATACGCTCTGCCGCAGCACGGGCGGCCAGTCGACGGGGTTCAAGCATTATTATGCGGCCCGCCACGACATCGGCCTGCAACAGGGCAAGCGGGACCCGGGTCGTCTTGCCCGCGCCCGGGGGGGCCTGAAGGACAGCCTGGCCATGGCTGGCAATGGCGGCCAGCAACTCAGGTAGGACGGCATCAATGGGCAAGGACTGGGTCATGACCCCTTATCCACCTGGACAGGAGCAGGGCAAAGCCGCAATGGGTTTTTTCTTGCCCCAAATATTCCCGCCGGAGGCATCCAAGTTCTATGCCTCGAAAAACGGTCCGGATAAAACACCAAAGGCCCGGTCAAAGACCGGGCCCGTTGCATGCCCGTTTCCGGGCAATCAATCTGAAAGATCAGGCCTGAGCGGCCTTTGCGATCTCTTTCTTGACCTTGAGCGCGTTGTCCGACAGCTCTGCATCCTTGGCGCGGGCCAGGTAGGCGTCCAGACCACCACGGTGGTCGACCGAGCGCAGGGCATGGGCCGAGATGCGGAACTTGAACGACCGGCCGAGCGTATCGGACATAAGGGTCACATCGTTCAGGTTCGGCAAAAAGCGGCGACGGGTCTTGTTATTGGCATGGCTGACATTGTTGCCAGACATCGGGCCTTTTCCGGTCAGTTCGCAGCGGCGCGACATATCATCAGTCCTTCGTGTCATCTCGGGACCGGCCAGGAACGACGCGGTCTCAAAGGAAAAGGACCCTGCCGTGGCAGGGCCTCGAATTCGGTTCCGGGCAATTACGGGGATTCCAGCCCTGCGTCAACCCGATATCACCGCTTTGACCGGTCCACGTCGTGATGGGCGGTGTCCGCCTTCAGTCCAGCGGCCCGCGCAAGGGCGATCTGGGCAAGATGGGGCCTGTCGGACATGGCATAGTCGGCCAGTTTGCGCCAGTAGGGTTCGGTCGTGCGCCGCCCCTGACGGTGGGCCTGCAGCACGGTGGTCCGTCCCGACTGGGGGTCCAACGCAGCCTTCTGCACAGTCCAGGCCTTGCCCGAGGCCCGCAGGACGCGGGTGGCGGGGTGGCCGCCAAACCCCAGCCTTGCAAAGCATAGACGCGGAAACAGTGCTGCAAGCCTCTTGGCATGTATCCCGTCGGGCCTGACGAAAGGATCATATAGGACCAGGCCCGTCAGATCGTCGATGCCACGCGCTGATAGGCTGCCCTCAATCAGATCGAACCCCCGGCTTTCGGCCCTGTATCGGCGGTCGAACGGAACCTCGTCCGGGTGGATCGACACTTGGGGACTGACCGCAACGACGCTTTTGGCCCGCAAGGCACCCGCAAACCGAAAGGCGCCGTAGCCCCCCATCGAATACCCAAGGCAACGGACTTCATCAAAGCCGGTCGCAAGGTCTGCCAAAGCCGAGTCGAGGGTGCGGGTGTCGGGATTGATGAACCAGTCATTGGCGCGGGTCTTGATAGACAATTGGGCGAACCCAGCCTTGGCAAAGCTGGCCGAGACATTGGCAGGTGCGAAGTCGGTCTTGCCCACCTGCCGAAAATCGAATGTCACCATCAGCTTGCCAGTTGCACCGTCCGGCGCTGCAGCAAGGCTGGCCCGAAGATGATCCCCGTCGAAGACTGTCCGAAGGGTCACGTCTGATCGTGTCCCGGTTCCAAAGGGGCCAACGCCTTCCGTGCTGCGGCAGCAGGGGTCATACGGCCCGCGGCCACGTCGGCCTCGAGGCGTTCCAGCCGTGCTTTCAGGGCCGGGTCCCGGGTCAGCAGGGCCATCATCTCGGCCCGCAATTCGTCGCCGAACCAGCGCCGCGCCTGATCGGCGCGTGTCGCCTCGAACAGCCCATGGTCCCGCCGCCAGCCGATCAGGGTCTGAACCGCGTCCCATGCTTCTGGCAGGCCCGCGCCTTCGATGGCTGACAGGGTCATCGCCTTTGGATAGCCTTCCGGGTCCTGCGGCCGTTTGCGCAGCAGCCGCAGGGCGCCGGCGTAGTCCGCACAGGTCCGCGTCGCCTGCGCTTTCAGGCTGCCATCCGCCTTGTTCACCAGCACGATATCGGCGATCTCCATGATCCCGCGCTTGACCCCCTGCAATTCATCCCCGCCCGCAGGGGCAAGCAGCAGCAGGAACACGTCGGACATGTCTGCGACCATGGTTTCGGACTGACCGACCCCGACAGTCTCGATCAGCACCACGTCAAAACCGGCAGCTTCGCAGAGCGCAACTGCCTCACGGGTGCGGCGGGCAACACCGCCAAGCTGGCTTTGGGCGGGCGAGGGCCGGATAAAGGCAAGGGGATCCCGGCTCAGGTGCTCCATCCGGGTCTTGTCCCCCAGAATCGATCCGCCAGAGCGGGCGGACGAGGGGTCCACGGCCAGAACCGCCACTCGCAGGCCCTGTCCGGTCAGGAACAGGCCAAGCGCCTCAATGAAAGTCGATTTGCCGACCCCGGGGGTCCCGGACAAACCAACCCGGAAGGCCTGTCGCCCTGTCCCAAGCCGAGCGAGCAGGGACTGGGCTTGGTCGCGATGATCAGCCCGGCCGCTTTCCACCAGCGTAATTGCGCGGGCCAATGCCCGGCGGTCGCCCTCGGCCACGCCTTTGGCCAGGCTGGTCACGATGTCGGCGTCAGACAACGCCACGCCACCTTAGCCAGATGATCGCGAGGGCGCCGATCAAGAGCAGGTTGAAGGCGAGCCCGCCAAGAATGCCCAAGACCCGGTCCTTGCGGCACTCTTTCGGGTCAACGGTCATAAGATGGGCGGCAAGGCGGTCGTGGGCGTCACGTGTCTTTTCGGCATCGACCATCCTTGCCAGCTTGGGATTGCGCATCAGCGTTTCCGCCTGGGCGAGGTACCGCGCCTCGCGGATCAGTGCCCGGGGCAGAAGGTTTCCGGCCCGCCTGACCTGATCCTCCAGCGTCGCGCCGCGCAGCCGCAACCGCTCGGCCATCAGCCTGCGAACTTCTTCGATCTGCTGTGTCAGCGCATCCTGATCCATGACGGCGACCCTATCGTTGGGAACTGGGGGCCTCAATGCCTCTGGAACGGCCCGGCCAAACAGCGGTAGGGTCGATGCATGCTGAACACGATTGTCACCGGCACAGCCGGCCCGAACCCTCCGCTTTTGATCGCCCACGGACTTTTTGGGTCTGGCCGAAACTGGGGCATCATTGCCAAACGCCTGTCAGAGCAGGGCCATCAGGTCATCGCTGTCGACATGCGCAACCACGCAGGCAGCCCTTGGGCTGACAGCCATAGCTACCCTGACCTCGCCGCCGATCTGGCCGAAGTGCTCGAAGGCCTCGATGGTCCCGCCGACGTGCTGGGGCATTCGATGGGGGGTAAGGCCGCGATGATGCTGGCGTTGTCCCGGCCCGAGTTGATTCGCAAACTGATCGTCGCCGACATCGCCCCGGTGAATTATGGTCATACCCAGGCCCACAACATCGCCGCCATGCGCCGAGTTGATCTGGCGGGAATCGCCAACCGATCTGATGCTGCCGCCCAGTTGGGACTAGAGGATGCCACCACGGCGGCCTTCCTGTTGCAAAGCCTTGATATGCAGGCCCGCGCCTGGAAGCTGAACCTTGATGTTCTGGAGCAGGACATGCCCTTGATACTGAGTTTCCCTGATGTGGACAGTCAGTTCGATGGACCAACATTGTTTCTTTCCGGGGGACAATCGGATTATGTCACCGATAGCCATCGGGATCGGATCAAGGCGCTTTTCCCTGCTGCCCGCTTTGCCCGGATACCAGGCGCAGGCCATTGGTTGCATGCCGAAAAGCCGAGGGAGTTCGAGGCCGCCGTCGCTGCGTTTCTTGCCGCCTAGGGGCTACAAGTTCCCCCAGAAGGGGGACCCGACCAACAAGGTGTCGGACGTGACGACCGTGGCAAGGCTAAGCCCGCCAAGGATGAAAATGGCGGCATAGGTCATAAGGCGCATGAGAGGTCTCCCTTGGTGTTCAGGGTTTTCTACGTTGCGTTTTTGGGTTTCCGTCGCTGTCCCTTGCGCTTGCCCCCATCTCGCTGACGGCCTACATCGGGCGGGCAACAAGGGAATGGGGCCTATGGCTGAACCACCAATGCAGTCCGAGCAGGAACGGGCCAAGTCCAAACGGATTGGTGCCTTGCGCGAACTTTGGCCGTTCATGCAGCCCTATCGGCTGATGCTGGCGGGTGCGCTTGCGGCCCTTGTCACAACTGCGATGGTGTCTCTTTTGCTGCCGCTCGCCGCCCGCCGCGTCGTCGACAATTTCGACGTTGCCGAGGGTGCGCAACTGGACCGGTATTTTGCCGGGGCCCTTTTGATTGCGGGCATGCTCGCCACCGGATCGGCGCTGCGCTACTACCTTGTGACCCGGTTGGGTGAACGGGTCGTGGCCGATATCCGAAAGGCGGTGTTTGACCGCATGATCGGGATGAGCCCGTCGTTCTTTGAAAAGATCATGACCGGTGAAGTCCTAAGCCGGATCACGACCGACACCACATTGATCCAGTCGGTCATCGGGTCCTCTGTCTCGATCGCGCTGCGCAATGCGCTGACGCTGATCGGCGGTCTCATTCTGCTGTTCTATACATCGGCCAAGCTGACTGGCCTTGTCCTGCTGATCGTGCCGGCCGTGATCATTCCGATCGTGGTTCTTGGCCGCAGGTTGCGGTCGCTGAGTCGCGAGAATCAGGACTGGATCGCCTCGTCCTCCGGTTCGGCTTCCGAAGCGTTGCTAAGCGCCCAGACGGTGCAGGCCTATACCCACGAAACCGCAAGCCGGGCTGCCTTTTCCGATGTGACCGAGAAAAGCTTTGATGCTGCGCGCAGGCGGATCGGGGTCCGGGCCGCCATGACGGCCATTGTTATCTTCCTTGTTTTTGCCGGGATTGTCGGCGTCCTCTGGATCGGGGCTACGGACGTCCGCCAGGGCGTTATGACAGTGGGCCAACTTGTCCAATTCGTTATCTACTCTGTCATCGTAGCAGGCGGTGTGGCTGCGCTCACAGATGTTTGGGGCGAACTTCAGCGCGCCGCAGGTGCGACCGAACGGTTGGTTGAACTGCTCAGCGCCGAAGATGCGGTCAACGATCCCGAGAGTGCCAAGTCGCACGAGGGGCGTCGGCATGGGGCGATTTCGTTCAGGGATGTGGTCTTTCACTACCCCTCGCGGCCCGGCGTTTCGGCGTTGGACCATGTCACACTCGACGTTGCACCGGGGGAAACCGTTGCCCTTGTCGGTCCATCCGGGGCAGGCAAGACGACGATCATCCAGCTTATCCAGCGCTTCTATGATCCGCAGGAGGGCGCAATCCTGTTTGACGGCGTCGATCTGCGCGACATGACCCGGGAAGAATTCCGGGGCGATATCGCCCTTGTGCCGCAGGATCCGGTCATCTTTGCCACAACGGCCCGTGAGAACATCCGTTTCGGCCGTCCCGGCGCCATCGATGCCGAGGTCGAGGAGGCCGCAAAGGCGGCGGCGGCCCATGATTTCCTTGTCGCCCTGCCGGACGGCTATGACAGCTACGTGGGCGAACGGGGTGTCATGCTGTCGGGCGGCCAAAAGCAGAGAATCGCTATTGCCCGGGCGATCCTGCGCGACGCCCCCGTTCTGTTGCTGGACGAAGCGACCAGTGCGCTGGATGCAGAGAGCGAACATCTGGTGCAAAAGGCAGTCGAAGGTCTGGCCGAGGGCCGGACAACCATCATCGTGGCGCACCGTCTGGCGACGGTCAAAAAGGCAGACCGGATCGTGGTTTTCGAAGCAGGGCGCATCGTGGCGCAGGGCACTCATGACGCCCTTGTTGCCGAAGGTGGGCTTTATGCCCGGCTTGCCCGGCTTCAGTTCACCGAAGGACTAGCGGCGGAATAGGGACCGGCCAGCCCATCGTCACCCTGTGATGGCGGTCTGGCGGGTTTGACCGGTCCGGATCTTGTCTGAACCCGGACTTTCGGGCTGATTCGTCCGGAATAGCCATGTTTACTCCCCCGCCCGCGACAATTTCGCAGCGTCAGACTTGCGCCTTTGCCGCAGTCTTTCCATCTTGATCCGCAGGGACGAGAAGCGGGACCGGTCATAACGGTCTTGCGACATATAGGGGAGGAAACGCCGATGACCTTTGCTTCGGTCAAGGATCGCGACGATATCGAAGCGGAAATGCCGTTCGCTGAACGCGATCTGCCAAAGACGACATGGGAGATGCTGGGCAGGACAGCCGCGGCACATGGCAGCCGCAAGGCGCTGACATTCCAGCTTTTGTCCGATCCCGGAGCAAAGGATGAGACGTTCACCTGGGGCGAGTTGCAGGGCAAGGTCGCCCAGACCGCTAATATGTTGCGCGGTCTTGGCGTGGGCGAGGACGACGTCGTCGCCTACCTGCTTCCCAACTGCAACGAGACCGTGCTGACCTATCTTGGCGGACAGGTCGCCGGCATCGTGAACCCGATCAACCCCCTGATGGATGCGGAACAGATCGCGTCGATCCTGCGTGAAACCGGAGCCAAGGTCCTCGTGACCCTGCGGGCCTTTCCCAAGTCTGACGTGGCCCAGAAGGCGGCCGCGGCGGTCAAGCTTGCGCCCAACGTCAAGACGATTCTCGAGGTGGATCTGCTGCGCTACCTGACCGGCGTCAAAAAGCTGATCGTGCCGTTGATCCGCCCCAAGAACCCCGCGTCTCATGGGGCGAAGGTTCTGAGTTTCAACGCTGAAATGGATCGTCAGCCCAAGACCTTGACCTTCAAGGACACGGGAAGTGACCGGGTCGCGGCCTTCTTCCACACGGGCGGCACGACGGGCATGCCCAAGATAGCCCAACACCGTTTTTCGGGGATCATTTACAACTCCTGGCTTGGGGATCGCCTTCTGTTCACAGAGCAGGACGTGCAGATCTGTCCTCTGCCGATGTTCCATGTCTTTGCCGCAATCGTGTCGCTGGGCGCCTCGTTGTCGTCTGGGGCGCAGATCGTGTTTCCAACGCCACAGGGCTACCGAGGCGATGGTGTTTTCGACAATTTCTGGAAGCTGATCGCCCGCCACAAGGTGACCTTTGTCATCACCGTACCCACAGCCATGTCGGCGCTCATGCAACGGCCGGTCAATGCCGATATATCCTCGCTCAAACTGGCGTTTTGCGGATCGGCCCCTCTGCCGCTTGAACTTTACAAGCGGTTCGAGGCGGCGGCAGGGGTGACCATCTGCGAGGGCTATGGCCTGACAGAGGCAACCTGTCTTGTCTCTATCAACCCGCCCGAAGGCGAAAAGAAGGTGGGGTCGATCGGGGTTCCTTTCCCCCATACCCACATCCGGATCGTCAACGTTGCGACGGGGATGGACTGCAGCACCGATGAGATTGGCGAAATCTGCGTGTCCAACCCCGGCGTCTACGGGGGCAAGACCTATACCGAGGCCGAAAAGAACGCCGACCTCTTTTATCACTGGCCCGAGAATGATGACTGGTATCTGCGCACCGGCGACCTGGGCCGGTTGGATAGCGACGGCTATCTCTGGATCACCGGCCGGGCCAAGGACCTGATCATTCGAGGCGGTCACAACATCGACCCCGCTGAGATCGAAGAAGCATTGGCAGGACATCCCGCCGTGGCCTTTGCCGGGGCTATTGGCCAGCCGGATGCCCATGCCGGTGAGGTGCCTTGCGCCTTTGTAGAACTGGTCGACGGGGCCGAGGTCACGGTCGACGAATTGATGGACTATGCCACCAAGCATATCAACGAACGGGCGGCCCAGCCCAAGCATCTGGAAATACTGTCGGAGTTGCCCAAGACAGCCGTGGGCAAGGTGTTCAAACCCGATCTGCGCCGGCGGGCGATTTCTCGGGTCTACAACGCGGCCCTTGTCAATTCTGACGTCCCGGCCGAAGTGGCCGAGGTGATCGAGGACAAACGTCGCGGCCTTGTTGCCCAGCTTGTCAAGACCGGCACAGTGACGGATGAGGATGTGGACCGGACCCTGGGTGCCTATACCCGGCCCTGGGAATGGCGGCCCTGAGGCGACGAAAGGCTCCTGCGTCCGGGGCCTGATCGACTGATCTTGGGACAATGCGAACCGGCCTTCGGGCCGGTTCTTGCCCTGGCGCTCTTGGCAGTCCACCAGACCTGTGCCAAACCTCGCCCCAGTTTGTTGTTTCGGAGTGTTATCTGTTGCCAGAGGTGAGCCGCATTTGGGACGTCATGTGCCTTGGGGAGCCGTTGGTGGAATTCTCCGAGGAAACGACGGGGCGCTATCTGCGGGGATTTGGGGGCGATGCCTCCAACGTCGCCATCGCTGTGGCACGGTCTGGCGGACAGGCCGCAATCGCCTCGCGGATCGGAACGGACGCCTTTGGCGAGATGTTCACAGACCTCTGGACGGTCGAGGGGGTGGACCATAGGGCCGTGACCCGCGATGCCTCTGCCCCGACAGGCCATTATTTCCGCCATAACGGCATGGGCGCAAAGCGGTTCACCTTTGCCCGACGGGGGTCCGCCGCCAGCCTGATGCGGCCGGGTGATCTGGATGCCGCGACCGTGGCCGGGGCCCGGGTCCTGCATCTGTCGGGCACCACCTGCGCCATCTCGGATAGTGCCGCGGCCCTGGCCCTTGAGGCGGTGGAAATGGCCCGGTCCGCCGGAACTCGGGTTTCCTTTGACCTTCACGTCCCGCCGGGACATGGCGCGGTCGACCGGTCCAGATCGGCGGCCCTCTCGCTTCTGGGAAAATGTGACATCGCCTTGCCGAACCTTGCAGATGCAGAACGCCTGTTCGGGTTGACCGATCCAGAGGCCATTGCCGGCCGCGTGTTGGGCTATGGTCCACAAGTGGTGGCCCTCACCATGGGGGCTGAGGGTGTCTATGTGGCGACCGCCGAGGCCCACCGCCGGATCGCCCCACTGCGGGTAGATGTGGTCGACGCCAGCGGGGCAGGGGACACGTTCGACGGCTATTTCCTGTCGGGCCTGACCGCTGGCGATGACCTGGCCGAGGCCGCGATCCGGGCCAATGCCGCCGCCGCCCTGTCTACCACCCGCCGGGGCGCCGTCACCGGCATCCCGTCGGCGGCTGAGGTCGGGGCCAGTTTGGGGTAGGGTCCCGGTAAGGTGGGTCATGACCCACCTTACGCCTCAGCTCTGGCCGAAACACTGTACCGCTTCGCGCGCGGCCTGAAAACGGGGCTTCCAGTCCCCCGGTTGGTCATGGGGTGTCAGCAGTGCCCCATCCCCCTTCAAGGGCATGGGAAGCCCGGCCCCAACCGCCGCCAACGCTCCGGTTCCGGCGGCTGTCAGCTCTGCCTCGTCCGACACCCGAACCTCGCGCCCAAGGCAATCGGTCAGGAACTGGCAAAAGTACCCATTCGCCGTCATGCCCCCGTCGAAAGACACCGGCCCATCTAGGGGCCGGATCTGTTCCATTGCCGCCAGAACCTCTGCCGTGCGATAGGCGATCCCTTCGAGCAGGGCCTGCATCATGTCCATTGGGCCGTGGTCAAGGCCAAGGCCCAGCCATGCCCCGCGGGCCCCCCGGTCCCAATGAGGACAGGCGAGTCCCGCCAGCGCCGGAACGAAGGCGAGCCCCCGCGAAATCGCCGGCGTGGCCGCAAACTGGCTGATTTGCGCATGATCGTTGAACAGACCCAGTCCCCGCGCCCAGTTGACCGCGGCCGCGGCGGCATAGACCCCTCCGTCAAGGGCATAGACCGGGGCCTCTCCGCCCAACTGCCAGGCGACAGTGGGCAACACCCCTTTCGCCGACAGCAACGGGCCGGTGACCGCAAGGGCGAAGGCGCCGGTGCCGAAGGTGATTTTCACCTGTCCGGGCGCGTGGGTGGTGTGGCCGAAAAGGGCGGCCTGCTGGTCGGTGACGCTTGCTGTCAGGGCCAGTCCTTCGACATGGCCCAGATCGCCTGTTGTGGGGGTGATCGCGGGAAGGCAGTCGATTGGCACGCCGAACAGGGCGCAAAGCTCTGGATCCCAGGCGCATTTGGCCAGGTTCATGAGTGAGGTGCGTGAGGCCGTGGTGACATCGGTGGCAAAATGCCCGGTCAGCCGGTCCCGGAAGTAGGCGTCCGTGGTGCCAAGCCGCAGGTGCCCGTGGGCCGCCAGCGCGCGGGCCTGCGGGACTTCGCGCAGGATCCAGCCCAGTTTGCTGGCCGAGAAGTAGGGATCAAGTGGCAGCCCTGCCCGTTCCAGCACCATTGCCCCGGCCCCCTCCGCCGCAAGCCGGGCAGTCTGGTCCTGAGTCCGGGCATCCTGCCAGACGATCACGGGCCCTACCGGCTTGCCGGTCCGGGCGTCCCATCCAAGGCAGCTTTCCCCCTGGTTCGCCAGTCCCACCGCCTGCACCGGACCCGAGGCGCGACCGGCCTCTATGCAGGCGCTGACATGGGCGAGCAGTTCCTCGGCGTCGTGTTCGACCCAGCCATTGCGGGGATAGGACTGGTGATGGGTCAGGCTCAGGATGGGGGTGATGCTGCCATTGGCATGAATGCGCAGCGCCCGCGTGCTCGTGGTGCCCTGGTCGATGGCAAGGATGGTCATGGCCCCTCCTGCTGATCCTGCGCCAGAGACACGTCAATCTGCAAAGCCCCTGGCCGGGGAAGTGGCAGAACGATGCGCCGTTCGGGCAAAGCACGCAAGTCCCGTCCCGCCACCTCGCTGCCGTCCACTTGTAGCGACAAGCGTCCCCGCGATGGAACCGCCACCCGTATCTGAAGCCGGTCAAGGGGGGGGGCCGTGCCGGGTGCAATCCGCTGGGGCACGAGAGCCGACACCCCGCTTGACCTGATCCGCAGGCCCAGATCGGGGGCCAATGTGCCCTTGAGTGCGCGCAGCATGGCCTTGCCGACCGACCGCCCTTCGGCCCAGCACCAGCCCGCCGTCTCGACCGGGCGCAAGAGGTTGCCAGAGGCAAAGTAACAAGGGTCCGAGCAGCGACCGAACTGGTCAACCTCCGGCCCCCCGGTGCCGGGATCGCGGACAAGGTGGCTTTGGGGCAAAAGCGCCGCCTCGGGCCGGAACCGGCCTGTCACGATCAGCCCGTCAGCCCCAAGCCGGTCCGCATGCGCGCCCGCCAGCCTGATGCCCGTCACCCGGTCGCGGCCTTCGACTTCGGCCACCGATGTCCCGGTCAGAAGCGGGATACCAAGGGCAAAGGGCAGAAGGCCGGATGGCTTGCGGGCCGTTGTGCGCCCCGTCTCTTCGATCATGGCAATCGGCCTTATACCGGCCAACCGGCAGGTCAGGATGGCCGAAAAGGACACCAGTTCCGTCCCCAGAATCACGGGACGGCGGAACGGGATCAAGCCATCTTCATGGATCAGCGCCTGTAAGGCTCCGGTGGATAAAACACCTGCGGGCTTGGTCCCGCCGATCATCCGTTGGGCGCGGGTGCTTTCCCGCGCCCCTGTCGCCAGCATCACAAGACGCGCGGCAATCCGGGAAGGGCCTGCGTCGGACGTCACCGCCACCTCGGGGCCGGGCAAAAGCTGGGTGACATTCACCCCGGTATGGATGGTGACACCGGCGGCCTTTGCGCGGGCGACAAGGGCGCGGGCATAGGCGGGGCCGGTCATCAGGCGGCGAAACTCGCGCAGGCCGTAGGGGGAATGGGCGCAATGGCGGGGAACGCCGCCTGGAGTGGCCGCCCGATCCAGCACGATAACGGAGCCCACCCCGGCCTCGGCCAGCAGGGTGGCGGCGGCAAGGCCAGCCGGCCCGCTGCCCACGATCACAACCGCCGCGTTCTGGGGCAGGTCAGCCATCTTCGGGCACCATCGGCTGGCTGAGTACACCATCGGTCACCTGACCCAATCGGGCGGCGCAGTGATAGCCTTGGCAACGCCCCATCGTGACCCGTGTCCGCCGCTTTAGCCCCGCCAAGGACCTGGCGGCCAAGGGGCCGGTCAAGGCTGCTGCCACCTCGCGCTCGGTTACCATTTCGCAATGGCACAGGATGCCGCCATGGCCCGGTGATTGCCAGTCCCGCGGACCGGCTTCGGAGATGTTGGGAACCTTTGGCCAAACGGCGGCAGGGGCCGTCCAACCAGTCCCTTGGCCATCCCCTTGGTCAAACCCTTGGGGCCAGCCGTCAAGGACGTGGTGGGCAATCCCAAGGGCGGCGGACAGCCCGGTTGAGCGGATGCCACCCACCGTCACCATATTCTCGGGATGGCGGGTGAGGCGGTACTCTTTCTCTTCGGTGGCGGGGCGCAACCCGGCGTAAAGGGCGGTGATGTCATGCTGTGCGAGGGCGGGCAGGATCTCTTCTCCGCGCTTGCGCAGGGCGTCGAGGGTTGCGGGCACCAGCACGGCCGTTTCGCGATCCTCCTGCTCTTCCGCCGTGGGGCCGACAAGCAGGTTGCCCCAGATCGTCCGGCAGACGACAATGCCCTTGGTCGTCTTAGACGGCACTGGCAGCAGGATATGCGTGGCAAGGTCGAAGGCGGGCTTGTCATAGACCACGAACTGGCCCTTGCGGGGGCGGATGGTGAAATTGGACCGACCCAAAAGCATCTGGTCCACCCGGTCGCCAAATAAGCCCGCCGCGTTGATCACCGCCTTGGTCCGAACCGTTCCCTGCGGGGTCGTTAGCCGCCAGATGGCGCCGTCAAAGGCACCTTCGGTGACGGGGCAGTTGCGGCGCAGGGTCGCCCCATGCAACATTGCCTGCGTGAGATAGGCGAGGGGGGCGGCCCAGGGGTCGATCAGGTATTCGCGGGGCACCCGAAAGGCGGCGCGGGCGGCGGGGCCAAGCCCTGGCTCGGCCTCGCGCAAGGCTGTCCGGTCCAGAAAGTGCACATCGTTCACACCGTTCTGGCGGGCCTGTTCCATCAGGGCGGGCAAGGCGGCTTCTTCGTCCTCGGTCCAGGCGATCACAAGGGCGCCGGTTTTCATGACCGGCAGGCCAAGTCGGTCGTGGATGTCGAGGTATTCCGCATGACCTGCCGCCACGCATGCGGCCTCAAGCGATCCGACGGGGGCGTCAAAGCCGGTGTGCAGGATGGCCGAATTGGCCTTGGAGGCCCCGTCGAGGATGTCGTGGGCCTTTTCCAGCAGGATCGCCCGTGCCCCGGCCATTGCAAAAGCCCGGGTCAGGGCGCAGCCGACGACGCCCGCGCCGATAACGGCAACGTCGAACAGATCATCCGTCAAAGGGGAATGTTCAGTCATCGCAGCGCCCTCAGGTTGCGACCGCAGAAGCGGGGCCTGTTCATTGGGTGTCAGAATATGCCCGTTTGGTCAATAATCAGAGTGTAAAACTGACTGAATGGGCGGTTCTTCTGACCATTCCTGTTGACACTATCTGACCTCCCGCGCTTGACTGATGAAGGAAAGGAGCCTCGCGTGAAGCCAAGGGACCGTCAAAATAGCATCGTGGACCTTGTGGATCAGCAAGGCGAGGTAACCGTTGAGGAGCTGGCCGCACGTTTCGACGTTTCGGCCGAAACCATACGGCGCGATCTGGCGCAACTGGCCGCTTCGGGCGTGCTCCTTAAGGGGCATGGACTGGCCCGGCGCATGCGGCATGTGGCCGAAGGCAGCTTTGACGAGCGGCTGGTCGAGCACGCCGAGGCCAAGGCCGTTATCGCACAGAAGGTCGGCGCCGAGATCCGGCCGGGCGAGGCGCTTTTTATCGACACCGGCACTACGACGCTGGCCTGTGCAACGGTTCTGGCGCGGCTGCCAAATCTGACGGTGGTCACCAATTCCGTCGCCATCGCCCGGCTTATGGCGGCAGGCGACGGTGGGGCGGAGGTCCATCTGCTGGGCGGCCGATACGCCCCGGGCAATGGCCAAACGGTCGGGGTTGCCACTGTCGCCGGTCTTGAGACGTTTCGGGCCGACGTGGCCGTCCTGACCGTCACCGCGCTCGACGCTGAGGGCGGGGCGATGGATGCCAATCCCGAGGAGGCTCATATTGCGCGCGCCATGCACGCAAATGCCCGCCGTTCCATCATTTTGGCACATAGTGCCAAATTGGGTCGGACTGCGCCGCATCGGGTCTGTCGACTCGATCAGATCGATATGCTTGTCTGCGACAGACAGCCCGACGCGCCACTTGCCTTGGCACTGGCGACGGCAGGGGTAGAGCTGCGTTAGACAGCAAGAACAAGGGACGGGGGTTCGGGGTGCAAGCGATAAAGACCTATGTGAGGGTTGTCGACAAATTGGCGGACTGGGTTGGCCATGTTGCCATGTACCTGATTTTCCTAATGATCGCGATCCTGCTGCTGGATGCGGTGACCCGCAATGTCATCGACATTCCGCTGCATTGGTGCATCGAGGCCGCGCAGTTCACCCTTGCAGCCTACTACTTTATGGGCGGGGCGATGACGCTCAAGAACAATGACCATGTGCGCATGGACCTGTTCTACGATAATCTGTCGGTCCGGGGCAAAGCCCGGCTGGACCTGATCACGATGATCTGCCTGCTCTTTTACCTTTGTGTGATGCTCTACGGCTCTATCTCGTCGCTTGGCTATGCAATCGAGACGGGCGAGCGGCGGTTTTCCATGTGGAACCCTTCGATGATCCCGATCAAGTCGCTGATGGTGGGCTGCCTGATCCTGATGGTCCTGCAAACATTGTCGCTGGCGGCCAAATACTGGATGACCCTGCGCGATGAGGCTGTGGCATGAGCTACGAATTCATCGCGATCCTGATGTTCTCTTCGATGATGGTCCTGTTGCTGACCGGTCAGCGCGTTTTCGCGGCCATTGGCTTTGTCGCCGCAGGGGCGGTCCTTTTGCTTTACGGGCAGGGCGGGGTCGAGATCCCGTTCAGCCAGGCGTTCAAGCTGTTCAACTGGTTCCCCATGCTGACGCTGCCCCTGTTCATCTACATGGGCTATGTCCTGAGTGAGAGCGGGATTGCCGAAGATCTTTACCGCATGTTGCATGTCTGGTTCGGCAGGGTGCGGGGCGGTCTGGCGATCGGGACGATCCTGCTGATGGTCATCATCAGCGCCATGAACGGGCTGAGCGTGGCGGGCATGGCCATCGGTGCGACCATTGCCCTGCCCGAGATGCTGCGGCGTGGCTATGACAAGGTCCTGATTTCGGGTGTGGTGCAGGGTGGGTCGTCGCTGGGCATCCTTGTGCCGCCGTCTGTTGTCATGGTGCTTTACGGGATGATCGCCCGTCAGCCCGTCAGCCAGCTGTGGCTGGCCGGGGTCATTCCGGGGCTTTTGATGGCCACCATGTTCATCATCTACATCTGGGCGCGCTGTAAGGTTAACCCGGCGCTTGCACCGATCGTGGATGATGCAGAGCTGAATATGCCGCTGAAGGAAAAGCTGCCACTCCTGCGGGCGGGGATCATTCCGTTCCTGATCTTTTTCACCATGACTGGCCTGTTCGTCATGGGCTTTACCTCGCTGGTTGAAAGCTCTGCCGTTGGCGCGACCTCTGCCACGCTTGCCGCCGCATGGAAGCGGCGTTTGTCCTTCCGAATGATCCACGAGACAGCCCGCAAGACCCTTGCGATTTCGTGCATGTTCCTGTGGCTGATCCTTGCGGCGCTGGCCTTCGGGGCCGTGTTTGACGGGATCGGAGCGGTCCGGGCGATCGAGTCGCTGTTCATCACCCGCTGGGAACTGACGCCTTGGCAGGTCATCATCATGATGCAGCTTAGCTTCATCGTCATGGGCATGTTTCTCGACGACACCGCCATGCTGGTCATCGTCGCACCGCTCTATGTGCCGCTGGTCAAACTGCTTGACCTGGGCTTTGACAACCAACTGATCTGGTTCGGGGTGCTTTACACCATGACTTGTCAGATCGCCTATATCACGCCGCCCTTCGGCTATAACCTGTTCCTGATGCGGGCGCTTGCGCCCAAGGAAATCGGCCTTTTGGACATCTATCGCTCAATCTGGCCTTTTGTCATCATGATGGCGACGACGATTGCCCTTGTGATGATCTTTCCACAGATCGCCCTGTGGCTGCCCGAATACGTCAGGGGGCGCTAGCGATCCTTTTTCAAGGCCCAACAAGAGGCTCAACCCAAGCAAGGAGACGACGAATGACCGATCAAACACCGCAAAGCCCGTCCGAAAAGATCCTGGCGAGCCGGCGCAAGTTCCTGACCGCCTCGGCCTTTGGCGGGGCCGCCGCCCTCGCGGCGCCCTACGTCAACGCCCAAAGCGCGCCGATCAAGTGGCGCTTGCAAACCTACTCGGGTGCCCCTCTTGGCGCCCATGTGATCAAGCCGCAGATCGACGCCTTCAACGCAGCCGCAAACGGCGAGATGGAGATCGAGCTTTACTACGCCGACCAGCTTGTGCCCACGGGCGAGCTGTTCCGCGCCATGCAAAACGGCACCATCGACGCGGTGCAGTCGGATGACGCCACGATGGCCTCCCCGGTCGATATCTCGGTGTTCGGGGGGTACTTCCCCTTTGCAACGCGCTACTCGCTCGATGTGCCGGCGCTGTTTAACTACTACGGCCTGAACGAGATCTGGGCCGAAGCCTATGGCGAGGTCGAGAACGTGACCTGGCTGTCGTCCGGTGCCTGGGACCCTCTGCACATCTTTACCAAGGATCCGATCCGCAGTCTGGCCGACATGCGCGGCAAGCGGGTGTTCGGCGTGCCGACTGCTGGCCGCTTCCTGTCGCAGTACGGTCTGATCCCGGTCACAGTGCCGTGGGACGACGTCGAAGTCGCCCTGCAAACCGGCGAACTCGACGGTGTGGCATGGTGCGGCTTTACCGAAGCCTATGAGGTTGGCTGGGCCGACATCTGCAACTACGCCCTGACCAACTCGGTCACCGGCGCCTGGTTCGGCAGCTATTTCGCCAATACCGAAAGCTGGAACAAGGTGCCGCCGCACCTTCAGGCGCTGTACCGCTCCACCATCGACCAGTCGCACTATTACCGTGCACTGTGGTATTGGGGTGGCGAAGCCAAGCTGCGCGTCGAAGGCGAAAAGATGGAGCTGACCTCCATCCCCGCCGACGAATGGGCACAGGTCGTGTCCGACGCCGACGCGTTCTGGGACGAGATCGCAGCAGCATCGCCGCGCTCGGCCAAGGTTGTGCAGGCGTTCAAGGACTACAAGGCCAACATGGAAGCGGCAGGCTACCCCTACCGCTAAGCCGCGTTCACACTGTATGGCAGGGCGCGCCTCGGTGCGCCCTGTCTGCCATTCCCGCAAGAAAGACCCAGAGCATGCCTGCCAACCTTACCTTCGAACAGCTTTCCGCCGCCGTTGAGGCAGGCAAGATCGACACCGTTCTGACCTGCGTTATCGACATGCAGGGGCGGCTTATGGGCAAACGCTTTCACGCCGCCCATTTCGTCAACGGCGGCTATCAGGAAACCCACGGCTGCAACTACCTGCTGGCCACCGATATCGAGATGGGAACCGTTCAGGGCTACAAGGCCACCTCATGGGAGGCCGGATATGGCGACTACGTTCACAAACCTGACCTGAGCACCCTGCGGCTGGTCCCATGGCTGCCCGCAACTGCCATGGTGATGTGCGATTTTCTGGATCACCACACCCACGAAGAGGTGGCGCACGCCCCCCGGTCCATTCTCAAACGCCAGGTCGCCCGTGCCCGCGCCATGGGGTTTGAACCGATGATGGCGACAGAGCTTGAGTTTTATCTGTTCCAGCAATCCTTCGATGCCCTCAACGATGGTGGCTACCGCGATCTGCAAACTCTGGGCCGGTACAACATCGACTATTCGATCTTTGGCACCACCAAGGAAGAGAGCGTTATGCGCGACTTGCGCAACGGCCTGTACGGCGCGGGCATCCCCGTCGAGAATTCGAAGGGCGAGGCCGAGACTGGCCAGGAAGAGATCAACATTCGCTACTCCGACGCCCTCGACACCGCCGATATGCATACGATCACCAAGAACGCGACGAAGGAGATCGCCTTTGCCCACGGCCGGGCGGCGACCTTCATGGCGAAATACGCGACCGACCGGGCAGGCTCATCCAGCCATATCCACCAGTCCCTCTGGACGGCGGACGGAAAGCCAGCGTTCTTTGACCCCTCCGCCCCCCATGGGATGTCCGACCTTATGCGGTCTTACGTGGCGGGGCTTCTCGCCCATGCTACCGACGTCACCTATTTTCTGGCGCCCTATGTGAACAGCTATAAACGGTTCACCATCGGCATGTTCGCACCCACTCGGGCGGTCTGGTCCACGGACAACCGGACGGCGGGCTACCGGGTCTGCGGGGCAGGGACCAAAGGGGTCCGCATCGAATGCCGGGTCGGCGGGGCTGATCTGAACCCCTACCTTGCCCTTGCCAGTCAGCTGGCTGCCGGGCTTGACGGGATCGACCGGGGGCTCGAGCTTGAGCCCGAGGCCTCGGGCGATGTCTATCAATCCGGTCAGGCCCGCGAAATCCCGACAAACCTGCGCGACGCTGCCCAGGCGTTGCGCCAGTCCACAATGCTGCGCGAGGCGCTTGGCGACGATGTTGTCGACCACTATACCCATGCTGCCGAATGGGAGATTTCGGAATCTGACCGGGTCGTGACCGGTTGGGACGTCAGACGCGGATTTGAACGGGCCTGACCGCCCTGGAGTTGAATAAATGACAAAGACAATTGAATGCGTTTCGCCCGTCGACGGCAGCGTCTACGCCACGCGTGCCGTCCTTTCCGAAGCAGAGGCAGACGCTTGTGTGGCAAAGGCAAAATCGGCACAGCCGGCATGGGCGGATCTGCCTCTTGCCACCCGCATTGAAAAAGTGAAAGCAAGCATTGCGGCATTGAACGCAATGTCAGACCGGGCGGTGGAAGAGCTGGCCTGGCAAATGGGCCGGCCAACCCGCTTTGGCGGCGAGTTTGGTGGGGTCAACGAACGGGCCGACTACATGATGTCCATCGCCGAAAAGGCGCTCGCCCCCGATATCGCCGAAAGCTCGGACGGGTTCGAGCGGCGGATCGAACGGGCGCCACAGGGCCTGGTCTTTGTAATCGCCCCCTGGAACTACCCCTATCTGACAGCGCTGAACACGATCGTCCCAGCGCTGGTGGCCGGCAACGCCGTCATCCTCAAACATGCCAGCCAGACGATTCTCGTGGGCGAGGTCCTGGCCGAGGCGTTTCAGGCAGGGGGGGTGCCCGATGGGATCTTCCAGAACATCGTTCTGGACCACGCCGGAACCGAGCGGCTGATTGCCTCCCGCGCCTTCGGCTTTGTCAACTTTACCGGCTCTGTCGGCGGCGGGCAGGCCATCGAACGGGCCGCCGCCGGGACCTTCACCAACCTTGGGCTGGAACTTGGGGGCAAGGACCCCGGCTATGTCATGGCCGACGCCGACCTTGACTGGGCGGTCGATGTACTGATGGACGGGGCCATGTTCAACTCGGGCCAGTGCTGCTGCGGGATCGAACGGGTCTATGTGCATCACAGCCTCTATGACGCCTTCGTTGAAAAGGCAGTCGCCTGGGTCAGCGCCCTGAAACTGGGCAACCCCTTCGACCCGGAAACAACGCTGGGTCCGATGGCCAATGTGCGCTTTGCCCGCACCGTGCGCGACCAGGTGGCCGAAGCGGTGGCACAGGGGGCGAAACCGTTGATCGACCCCGCCCTCTTTCCCGCCGACGATGGAGGGGCCTATCTCGCCCCCCAGATCCTTGTCGATGTAACCCACGACATGCGGGTGATGCGCGAGGAAAGCTTTGGTCCGGTGGTCGGCATTATGCCGGTCAAGGACGACGAAGAAGCCCTCGCCCTGATGAACGACTCGCCCTACGGTCTGACGGCCAGCCTCTGGACCCGTGACCCGGACAAGGCGATGGCGCTGGGACGGCGGATCGAGACCGGGACGGTGTTCCTCAACCGGGCCGACTACGTCGATCCGGCCGTCTGCTGGACCGGATGCAAGGACACAGGCCGGGGCGGGGCAATGTCTGTCATCGGCTACCAGGCGGTGACACGGCCGCGCTCTTACCACTTCAGAAAGATGAAATCATGACCCTGACGGCGAATTGGTCCTACCCCACGGCAATCCGGTTCGGGGCGGGACGGATCAAGGAACTGCCCGAAGCCTGCGCCCAGGCCGGCATCACACGTCCGCTTCTGGTCACCGACCGGGGGCTGGCAAACATGGCGATCACCCAGAACGCCCTGGACATCCTCGGCGCGGCGGGGCTTGGCCGGGCGCTGTTCTCGGAGGTTGACGCGAACCCGAACGAGATGAACCTGGCGGTGGGGCTGGCGGCCTATCGGGCAGGGGGGCACGACGGGGTCGTGGCCTTTGGCGGCGGTTCCGGGCTCGACCTTGGCAAGATGGTCGCCTTCATGTCGGGGCAGACCCGGCCCCTGTGGGATTTTGAGGATGTCGGCGACTGGTGGACGCGGGCCAACGCCGGGGGCATCGCGCCCATCGTGGCAGTGCCCACAACGGCAGGGACCGGGTCCGAGGTTGGCCGGGCCAGCGTGATCACCAACAGCGTGACCCATGTGAAGAAGATCATCTTCCACCCCAAGGTCCTGCCCAGCGTGGTCATCTGCGACCCGGAACTGACCGTCGGCATGCCCAAGGCGATCACGGCGGGCACCGGCATGGACGCCTTCGCCCACTGCCTCGAGGCCTATTGCTCGCCGTTTTATCACCCGATGAGCCAGGGGATCGCACTCGAAGGGCTGCGGCTTGTCAATGAAAACCTGCCAAAGGCCTATGCCGACGGAACAGACCTCGAGGCCCGGGGTCATATGATGAGCGCGGCTGCCATGGGCGCAGTCGCCTTCCAGAAGGGGCTCGGGGCCATCCACGCGCTCAGTCACCCGGTGGGGGCGGTCTACAACACGCATCACGGCACAACCAATGCCGTTGTGATGCCTGCCTGCCTCGACTTCAATCGTCCCGCCATCGAAGGGCGTCTTGCGCAGGCGGCGGCCTACATGGGGATCGAGGGCGGATTTGACGGGTTCCGCGCCCGGGTGATGGAACTGCGGACGATGCTGTCCATTCCGGCAGGCCTCGCGGATCTAGGGGTCGAGGAGCCCCAGCTTGATTGGCTTGCGGCCATGGCGATGGAGGATCCCAGCGTCGGCGGCAATCCGGTCAAGATGACGATCGAGAATACGAGGCTGCTGTTCTCGGCAGCTCTTTGATCTGGTGTCACCCCAAGTGCTTGGGTCGAAGCCTCCGGCGGGGATATTTTTGATCCGAAGATAACAGGACCAGCTCTCTGCTTCTTTGGATTGAAAATATCCCGGGGGCGCACCGAAGGTGCCGGGGGCAGCGCCCCCGAAAGGCCGCAGGCCTTAGTCTTTTGATCGCTCGACGTAGGAGTTGTCCTCGGTATTGATGACGATCCGGGTTCCGGCGCCAATGTGCGGCGGCACCATAACCCGCAAGCCGTTCGAGCACATGGCAGGCTTGTATGAGGACGACGCGGTCTGGCCTTTGACGACCGGTTCCGTCTCGGTGATCTCCACGGTGACCTTGCCGGGCACTTCCATGGCAATGGCGATGCCTTCGTGGGTCTTGAGCGAGACGCGCATGCCGTCGGTCAGATAGACCTTCAGGTCGCCCACGACATCGGGATGCACGGTGACCTGTTCATATGTATTGGGCTCCATGAAATGGAAGCCTTCGCCGTCCTCGTAGAGAAAGTCGTAGTCGCTGTCGTCGACATGGGCCCGCTCGACCTGTTCGGTGGTCCGCCAGCGTTCGGCGATCTTCACCCCGTCGGAAATGCGCCGCATGTCGACCTGGGTCACAGGAGTGCCTTTACCGGGATGGAAGTTCTCGGCTTTCAGGACGACATAGAGCTTGCCGTCGATGTCTATCACGTTGCCTTTTCGAACGCTTGAAGCGATGACTTTCACGAAGGTATCCTTGTGCTGGCCGATGGTCCGGTGCAATCACCGGTCCGAAGGGTCTTCTTTCAGCCGATGCCCCTAACCCATCTTGGCCGAAATCTCCAGACGAAAGAACGCGCCGCATGACCTCAACGACGCCTTGGTGGGACAAGAGCCGCCATGCCGACCGCCGTCCCCTTTTACTGGCCCGAAACCGCATTCAGGCGCAGGTCCGGGCGTGGATGGCGGCCGAGGGGTTTGTGGAGGTTGATCCGGTCGCGCTGCAGGTGTCGCCGGGGAACGAGGCGCATTTGCATGCCTTTTCCACCCAGGCCCTGTCAGAGGATGGCCAGCCGCATCCGATGTATCTGCATACCTCGCCCGAGTTTGCGATGAAAAAGCTTTTGGCAGCGGGCGAAACCCGGATTGCCGCCTTCGCCCATGTCTGGCGCAACCGCGAGCGGGGGGGGCTGCACAGCCCCGAGTTTACCATGCTGGAATGGTATCGCACCGCCACTGACTACACTGTCCTGATGGAGGATTGCGCCGCCCTTTTGGCCCTGTCGGCCCGCGCGGCGGGATCCCCACTGCTGCGCTATCGCGACCGGATCTGCGATCCCTTTGCCCCTCCCGAACGTCTGAGCGTGGCGGAGGCCTTTACCCGATTTGCCGGTATAGACCTCCTGGCGACCATGGATGCCGTGGGCCGCCCGGATGCCGCTGCCCTGCGCGGCCAGATGCAGGCCCTAGGTCTGCGTGTCGCATCCGACGATACCTGGTCCGATATGATGTCCGCTGTCCTTGTCACCCTGGTTGAGCCGCATCTGGGCCAGCGCCGCATGACCATCCTTGACCGCTATCCGGTGGCCGAGGCCGCCCTTGCCCGCCCCTCCGCAGACGACCCCCGGGTGGCTGAACGGTTTGAGCTTTATGCCTGTGGCGTTGAACTGGCGAACGGATTTGGCGAGTTGACCAACCCCGCCGAACAGCGCCGCCGCTTTACCGCCGAGATGGCTGAGATGGAGCGGGTCTATGGCCAGCGCTATCCGCTGGACGAGGACTTTCTGGCGGCCTTGTCCCATATGCCCCCGGCCTCAGGTATTGCCCTTGGCTTTGACCGGTTGGTGATGCTGGCCACCGGCGCCCCCCGGATTGATGACGTGATCTGGACGCCCGTCGCCATGCCCTGATCGGCCGTTCCGCCGGTCAGCCCATTTGCCCGGACAGAAACGCCAGCGCCTGCCGCCAGTCCAGTGGCAAGAGGTCATGCCCGCCGGGCCGCAGGTGGTACCCAAGCGCACCCTTCACCACGGGTCGCTTCCCGCTCCACATCGCGGCGGCATGGGGCCAGGAATCCTCGATCCCCCAAACTGTTGAGGCGCAGCAAAGCGCTTCATAGCTGCCCACCGGGTCTGCCCAGAGGTCATCTTCGGCACAGGCAAGGTAGACCGCTCTGGGCGCGATGCTGGCCAGCAGCATGTGCTGGTCAAAGGGCAGGTCATCCGCCGCTGTCTGGCCGTTGCCGGGCCGCGTCCAGTGCGGGTAGTCCGCCTCCATCTGGGCGAGCGTTTCACCGACCCGGTGCCGGGCAGGGGCAGCCCCGCCGCACCCCGATTGGTTGGCAAAGACCGCCCGGATCCGTGAATCGTTCGCCGCTGCCCAAAGTGCAGCTTTGCCCAGCCGGGAATGGCCCGCCACCGCCATCCGCGACCCGTCCACCTCGGGCAGGGTGGCGGCCGCATCCAGAAGCCGGAGGTATGCCCAGGCCCATAAGGACAAGGCCCTTGCCCTGTCGTCGGTTCCCATCAGGGGCGCCACCCCGTGGCCCTGCCACCGTTCCGCACAGTCTTGCGCCCAGGATCCGTAAGAGCTGACCAGCACGGCATAGCCCGCCTCGCACAGCAGGGGGATCGGCCAGCGGTAGGCCGAGGTGCCGCGCAGCGTATTGGTCATTGTCCCATCGGCCCCGAGTTCGGGCCGGGTGTATATCGTGGCCGCAGGATCAAGCGGGAAGGCCTCGGACAGGAGCACCCCTGCCGGGCCAACAAAATCCAGCCCGCAGATCAGGGGCAGGGGGCCGCTATGGTCTTGGGGCAGCCAAAGCGCGGCATCGACGCTGAACTGGCGGTCGTCCTGTTGGAAAGTCAGGCGCAGATGCTCGGCCCCTCTGTCGGGCAGGGGCAGCCGCTCGACCGTCATCCTTTGCGGCGGTGGCGGGATGTCTCCGTAGAGATGCTCTGCCAGGGTTGACCGCCATTGGCCTTGCAACTGGGTGCGCAGCTTTGATGTCAGCCTTTGGCCCGGCGGTATCAGGGAGGCCAAGGAAAACCCCTCGGCCATAGCATCAGCCGGGGGGGTCATGACAAGCGTCCGCGCCTTGGCCCTGTGGGCGTCATGGCATCCAGCCACCATACATCGGGTGATCCGATGTCAGCGGCAGCGCGACGGCTTGTCCCGCGCGGGCAGAGGCATAGACGGCCGTCACGAACTCGAGCGACCTGCGCCCGTCCTGCAAGGTGACATAGGCACTGTCCGCACCCGTCAGTGCCTTGGCTATGGCGGTGAACATGCCGGCGTAGCCGATGGGCGGGTTTTCCACGGTCGCCAGAACCGCGTCGATCTGACTTTGGGTGGTGGGCGCACGGGCGACAAAGCGCCAGCCTTTTTCCGCCAGCGAATAGGGGGCGTGATCGGATTCGACCGTGAACCCCTCAAACATCAGGCGCATCCGGCTGATGTTCTCGGCGCAGCCCAGGGTCACGGAGGAGGTGACAAGCGCCCCGCTTTCCATCCTGATGCTCAGGGCGGCGCAATCCTCGACCTCGATGTCATTCACCCGTGTGGCGACATCGGCATAGACCGACGCGACCGGCCCAAGGACGGCGGGCAGCAGGTCGTGGATATGGATCGCATGGCCCAGAAGGGCGCCGCCCTGTTCACCAGCCCAGGTGCCACGCCAGGGGATGTCGTAATAGCTGGCTGGCCTGTCCCAATGGGTTTCGAGCGTGCCGACATAGGGCCGACCGGCCAGACCCGCGGCCATCAGGGCCTGAAGCTGCGACATGCCCAGCCCGAACCGGTATTGAAAGACGGGCGACAGAAACCCGCCTGTCTCGGCAAGTTTGGCGGCAAGCTGGTCAGCCTCGGCCAGCGACCCGACAAGGGGCTTTTCGCAGATGACCTTCTTGCCGGCCTCAAGCGCCTGCATACAGACCTTGAAATGCAGGTGTGGCGGCAGGCAGATGTCGACGAAGTCGATCGCGGGGTTCGCCAGAACCCCGGCCAGATCGGTGGTAAAGCCGACGCCGGGCTGGGTGGCGGCGAGCGCCTTGCCCCGCGCCTCGTCCAGATCGCAGATCGAATGAACGGTGAAGAGGTCCGGCAACTGGGCAAAGCCTGCCAGATGGGCAGCCCCGATGCCTGCCCCCACGATGCAAACGCTATGTGTCATTTCCCGTCGGCTTTCATCTGTGCCTGAATGGCAAGTTCGGTGGTGGTGAATGTGTGGGTCTGGCCCACTGCAGTTTCCGTCCGGTCCTCAACATCGGCAGCCAACCGGGGGAAGTAGGGCAGGCCCGCATCCTCGCAGGGGATCAGCTCGTTCTTGCCCCCGTTCACAAGGAACAGGTTGTTGGTGACATGGGCGCGCCCGATGTCGGTGTATTTGCGCAGCTCTATCTGGCCCTCGGTGCCTTGGATGAACAACCGTCCGTCGCCCCATGTGGGCAGGCCGTTCGGGGTGAACCAGTCGACCCGCACATAGCCGTGGCCCTTGTCCGAGCGCAGGACAATCTCGCCAAAGTCCTGAAAGCCGGGGTGGTCGGGCATTGTCGTATTCTCGACCAGCGCATGGGCGACGGTTGCCGTGGTCGAGCCGGTAAAATGCAGGAACTGGTCGATCTGGTGGGAGCCTATGTCGCATAGGATGCCGCCAAAGCGGGTCGGGTCAAAGAACCAGTCGGGCCGGGTCTTGAGGTTCTGTTTGTGGGGGCCAAGTCCAACAGTCTGGATGACGCGACCGATGGCGCCGCCAAAGACCAGCTCTTCGGCCTTGGTGACGGCGGGCACCTCGAACCGTTCGGAAAAGTTGACGGTCCAGATGCGCCCCGTGCGGGCCTGCACCTCGCGGATGGCGGCAAGCTGTTCGAGCGTCGTGCAGCCGGGTTTGTCGACCATGACGTCCTTTCCCGCCTCCATCGCCTCGATGGCGAATTTGGCGCGGTCCGCCGGGACGGCCGAGATCAGGACCATCTTGATCGCCGGGTCATCCAGTATGCGACGGCGGTCGTCGGCCTTGGTCAGGTGGGGAAAGACCTCGCGGAACTTGGTCTCGGTCACGGCGGGGCCGTCCGTCCAATAGGCGTCGCAGGTACATCCCTGCGCGACCATATTTCCAAGCATGCCAAAGATATGGCCATGGTCGATCCCGATGACCCCAAGTTTGAATGTCACGTCAAAGCTCCTTTAGTGCCACGCGCTGGCCGGTAGCTCCGGCCTGCTCGATTGCGGCAATCAGTTTGTGAACCTCCAGCGCCGTGCGGCCCGGTACAAGGGGGGGGCGGCGATCGGCCATTGCGCTGGCGAAATCTTCGATGACAAAGCGGTGCCAGTCGCTGGTAAAGGCCATCGGATCAGCCCCCGCGCCCGAACTGGCCGCCTGTCCCAATGTCTCGGAGGTGCCATCCTGCCGGTCGATCCGCAAGACACCGGCGGCCAGTCGGGCCGATCCGGTGCGGCAGTGCAGGGTGATCGTCTCGCCCTCGCCGGGGAAGTTGGCGGTGGTGGCGAAAAGTTGTCCCACGGCGCCATTGGCAAAGGTCATGCCGGCGACGACGTAATCCTCGGCTTCCATTTTGTGGAAACCTGTCGTGGCGCACATGGCAGTGACTTCGGCCACAGGGCCGGTCAGGGAGAGCATGAGGTCCATCGTATGGATCGCCTGACTGATCAGCACCCCGCCGCCGTCACGGGCATAGGTGCCCCGCCCGGGCTCGTCATAGTACGACTGGGGGCGCCACCAGGGCACATTGACCTCAACCGCCACAAGGGGGCCAAGGCCCGCAAGCCGGTCCCGCAGGTCCGCCACGATAGGGCGGGCGCGGTGTTGCAGCACGATGCCAAGGGGCACGCCTGCTGCCTCGCACAGGGTCACAAGCTCGGTCGCGCCCTCGAGCGTCCGTTCCACAGGTTTTTCCATCAGGATGGGTTTGCCCGCCTCTGCCAACGCGGCCACGATGTCGCGTCGGGCGTTGGGCGGCGTGGTCAGGACGACAAAGTCGATGTCCGGATCGCTGGCGATTTCCGCAATACTCTCAGCGGCGCGCGCCCCGAGGGCCGGGTGCGCCGCCAGAAAGGCCGCCCGCCCCTCGGCGCTGCGGGAATAGACGCGTGTCAGGCTGACCCGGTCAGAGTTTGCAAAGGCGTCGGCATAGGTCCGCGACACCATGCCAAGCCCGATCATGGCGGCGCGCATCAGACGTCCAGAGGGATGGCCTTGTCCCCCTCGCCCCCAAAGATATGGAAGGACCCGGTTTCGAATGTCACGCCGATGGTCTGGCCACGCTTTAGCGGGATCTGCCGGGCGATCTGGACCGTCAGCGTCTCTCCATTCGGGAATGCGCAGTAGATATAGGTGACCGAGCCCAATTGCTCAAAGTTCTGCACCGCGACGGTCATGTCGCCTTCGCCATCCAGCGACACACCGATCGTCTCGGGTCGGATCCCCATGGTGACGGGCATCGTGACGGCCTCAGTCACCGGCACCTCGCGGGTCAGGCCACAATCGAGGGTCAGGGTCTTGCCCTCTAGCTTGCCGGCCAGAAAGTTCATCTGGGGCGCACCGATAAAGCCGGCCACGAACTTGTTGGCTGGGGTGTTATAGAGGTCCAGCGGTTTGCCCACCTGCTCAATCCGTCCACCGCGCAGGACGACGATGCGGTCAGCCATCGTCATCGCCTCGATCTGGTCGTGGGTGACGTAGATCATGGTATTGCCAAGCTCGGCGTGCAGGTTCGAAATCTCGACCCGCATTTGCAGGCGCAATTCGGCATCGAGGTTGGACAGCGGTTCGTCAAAGAGGAAAATGACAGGCTCGCGCACGATGGCCCGACCGATGGCGACGCGCTGGCGTTGCCCGCCCGACAGCTGGCCGGGGCGACGGTCCAGCAACTGTTCGATCTGCAACAGTTTGGCCGCGTCATTCACCCGGCGATTGATCTCGGCCAGCGGCATCCGGAAGTTTTCCAGCCCGAACGACAGGTTCGAGCGGACCGACATATGCGGATACAGGGCGTAGGACTGGAACACCATCGACAGCCCTCGTTCAGAGGCTGGCACCGAATTGACGCGCCGATCCTTGAGCATGATGTCCCCCGATGTGGGATCATCAAGGCCTGCGATCAGGCGCAAAAGGGTGGATTTGCCGCATCCGGAGGGGCCGACAAAGACGACGAACTCCCCCTCTTCGATTTCCAGATCAATGCCGTGGATGACATCGACAGGGCCAAAGGATTTGTGGATCTGCTTGAGCTGTAGGGCGTGTTCGGCTGTCATTTGAGGCCAGTAGTCGCAATGCCGGTGGTGATGAAGCGTTGCAGCCACACGAACACCAGGGTGATGGGAATAAGCGAGACGACAGTCATCGCCAGGATGTAATGGAAGTCGCTGTCAAACTCGCCCGCGTATTGGGTCAGGCCCAATTGGAGGGTGTGCTTGGCAGGGTCAGAGATCAGCACGATCATCGGCCAGAGGAAGTCGTTCCATCGCCAGATGACGCTGAGGATGGCCAGAACACTGAGGGCGGGCAGCGACAGTGGAATGATGATGCGCCAGAAGATTCGCCATTCGCTGGCGGCATCCATGCGGGCGGCCTCCAGCAGCTCGTCGGGGATGGTCAGCATGTACTGGCGCAGCAGAAACACCCCGGTCGGTGTTGCGGCTGCCGGGATGATGACCCCCCAAAGCGATCCGAAGATGCCAAAGGACCAGACGACAAAGAAAAGCGAAACAAGGATGATCGACGACGGGATCAGCAGCGTTGCCACGATCAGCAGGGTAAAGGTCAACCGCCCCCGGAACTGGTATTTCGACAGGGCAAAGGCGGCCATGGCGTTGATGAGCAAGGTCATTAGCGTGGCCACGACCGTCACGAAGACCGAGTTGAACAGGTAGGTGCCGAAGGTAAAGTTATCCTGCCCGTTCCGTTTCAGGATCGGGTCGAGGTAATTCTCGGTCGCTACCCGGATGTCTTCGGCGGGTTCTAGTTGGTCCCTTGGGACCTGGAACACGGTAGCGGTGTCCTCAACTGTTGCCACATCGGTCATGGCGCGGGTGGGGCCCATCTTGATGACCTGGCTGACGGTCCCGTCCTCGTTCTCCAACTCCCAGATCGGTTTCAGCCCCTCGTCGCCCACGACCTCTTCGATCTGGGCGATCGGCAAGAGGCGGGTGTCAAAGCCGTCGATGGCCCGTTCTGGCTTGAGCGAGCTGAGGAATGTCCACATCACAGGTATCAGGATGATCAGCACACCCAGCACCAGATAGCCGTAGGCCAGGAAGTCGGTGATGCCAAAGCGTTGAGCGGTGTCTGGATTGCCCCGAGTTCGGGTCAGGAATGTGATGAGCCTGCTCATATCCTAAAGCTCCGATTGCCGACGGGTCAGCCAAAGCTGAATGAAGGTAAAGACCGCGATGACGAGCGCCATCAGGACAGAGCCGGTCGCGGCCTCGCCATAGTTGGGGCTGTTGTTGGTGAAGCCGACCTCGTAAATGTTCTGCACGATCATGAAGGTCTCGCGGCCCGGACCGCCGCCGGTCAGCAGATAAACCTCGTCAAAGATCTGGAAGCTGCGGATCAGGCTTAGGACGATGACCACCGTGAGGGTCGGCATGACCAGCGGCAGGGTGATCCGCCAGAAGGCCCGGATCGGACGTGTCGCATCCATTTTGGCGGCCTCGTACAAGTCGCGGGGGATCGCCTGGAGTCCAGCCAGCAGGATCAGCATATAGAAGCCCATATGCGACCAGGTGAACACGAAGATCAGCCAGAAGAACGGCCAATTGGTGTTGGGGGTCACAAGCCAGTTGTTGGGCCGGTACTTGGGCAGGTCAAAGACACTGTCAAACTGGATCGACAAAAGCAGGATCACCGCCAGGATGCCAAAGCCGATGACGGCCGCGCGGGCAAATGTCTGTCCGCTGGCAACGATCCAGCACAACAGGCCCCCCAGCGCCACGCCAACCCAGAAACTGCCCGAGGGCAGCCCCAGCAGGCTCAGCGGATTGGACCAGCCGCACAGGACCGCAAAGATCAGGGCAAAGACCGCCGTCCAGCCCAGCGACGGTTCGGCCGAGGCGCGCAGCGCCCGTTCACTGACCACCATCAGAACAACCGCGACCAGAACGGTGACAACCATGTCAAAACCGGTCATCCCCGCCAGCCCCGACAGGGTCTCGTTGGTGCCGCCGATGACCTCGTTCAGCATGCCTTTGCGGTGCAGGACCCAGTTCCAGATATTGGCGATGACGACAGGCGACAGCATGACGGGATAAAAGAACATCGCCCGCCAAAAACCCCGTCCCTTGAGGTTCTGGTTGACCACCAGCGCGGTGACGAGGGCGACGACGCAAAGGATCGGAACCTGGAAAAACACGAACCAGAGCGTGTTGAACATGCCGGTCCAGAAATTGTAGCCCGCGTTAGAACAGGTGCGGGGGCTAAAGATCGTCTCGCAATTGAACAACTCGGTATAATTCGCAAAGCCGACCCAAGGGCGGTCGAACAGGGCAATCGAAGAGCCTGAGGTCATCGAGACATAGAAATTCAGGATCATCGGCATGAAGGTGAACAGGCCAAAGATCAGCATATTGGGAAGAAGCAGGGCGTAGGGAACGCCGCCGCGGCCCCAAAGGCTTTGGGATAGTTCGACAGGAAAACCGATCAGGTCCATGAAGAACTGAGGGATCTGGGTCAGCCGGTAACGGCGGCGGCGCAGCAGCCAGACCGAGCCGCCGACGCCCCAAAGAATCAGGATGGCGAACATCAGGATGCCGGCTGGTGACATTCTCTACAGATCCCTTCGGTGTCGAGGATGCCGCCAAGTGCGGCAGAAGGGCCCGGGGCGCTGTTGCGCCCCGGGCCAGAGTTCAGGCCGTCAGGATCAGTTGTTGACCGCTGTCAATTCCTCGTCGATTTTTTCCATCGCCTCGTCCAACGTCAGTTCGCCGTTCATGGCGGCCGACAGGTACTGCACGGTCGCATTGAAGACGACAAAGTTGTTGGGGTTGCCCTGCAGCGCATAGGCCTGGGGCGTCGTCTCTGCGGCAGCAGCGGCCATTGCGGTAAAGGCGTTCAGACCAGCCGCGACAGCGTCGGATGCACCGGCGCCGGCGTAGTCCAGACCTTCGGCCTGAAGGGTCGCGTTGGCCGGGATCGCGAAGGTCTTGGTGTACCATTCGCGGGCCTGCTCTTCTTCGCCCATCCAAGCCACGAACTTCGCGGCTTCTGCATCGTTGTCACCCATGAAGGCCACCAGACCGGCACCGCCCGGCATCACGCCGCAGCCTGCCGGACCACAGGGCACAGGCACAACGGCCCAGTCGAAGGCGTCGCCAACGTTGTTCTGGACGTTGCCGGTGTTCCACGACCCGGACATGTAGAAGGGCACATCCTCGCTGAAGAACATCTCGTTGCCGTTGGCATACTTGCTGCCCGAAACGGCGGGCCAGATGTCGGCGGGCATCAGGCCAGAGGTGTGCCAGTCGATCATCTTCTGGGCAAAATCACGGAAACCGTCGTCGATGATGAAGTTGCCTGCATCGTCAAAGTAAGCCGCGCCATAGGACATGGCCGGACCGGCCATCCGGTGGCCCGAACGGTCCATGATCATGCCTGCATAGCTGCCGGTGGCGTCCATGACGGCCTGGGTCGCTTCGGCCCAGTCATCCCAGGTTGCTCCGGGGGCGGGCACTTCCACGCCAGCCTCTTCGAACATGGTCAGGTTCACGTAAGGACCGGTGACGGTCATTTCGGTGTGGAATCCGTAGATGCCGCCCGGATTGCCTGCGCGATACCAAGGCAGGACCGCGCCATAGTCGGCCTCCCAGGCCTCGGCATCGACATAGGGGGTCAGGTCAACATAGTAGGGGTTCAGGCCACCAAGGTTGGTGACAAAAGCCAGATCCGGGCCGGTGCCGGCCTCAAGCTGGATCGGCAGCTGTTCACGGATGACGTCATACCCTACGAGGTTGAGGTTGATCGTCACGTCGGGGTTTTCGGCGGTGTAACGCTCGGCCAGTTCGGCGACGAGGCCGGCCTTTGAGTCGACGTCGCTGATCATCAGATCAAGCTCGACCGCGCTGGCGGTGGTCGCGGCCAGCGCCAGAATCGAAGCACATCCGGCAAGCGCGGCGCGCGTTTTGAATACACGTACAAATGTCATGTTTGGTCTCCTCCCAAATCAAACTTCCCGCCTTGCTGGCAGGTATTGTCGCGATAGTGGGTGTGGTTTTTGCTAGCGTCAACATGTAACGCCCCTCATTTTTGGCCAACTTTGCCCTCTTCTTGGCGATCCCCAAGTTGGGAGTGGATTTTTTGCCGTCACGAAGGGCACAGTAAGACGGCGCATCAACGAGCGACACAAAAAGGCTGGCATGACGTCAACACAAATCGATCCGGTTGAACTTGTTCCCGGCACGCCCTTGGCCTGCTGGGCGATGGGAAACCCCCAAGAGAGGTACTTTCCCGGCATAGCCCGCCCCATGCCGGACAAGGTCGACTACCGGTTTCGCAATGGCTGGGTCGATACCGGGGACCTGCCCTGCCGGGAGGCGCTGAAGGCCGAACTTCCGGTGCGGACCATTGCCCGGCCCGAGGGGCCTTTTGAGGACGTTTTTGCCGGTTTGGACGGGCCTGATTGCGATTTCTCGCAATTCTGCTTTCGCCCGACCCTGATCGCGCGGGCCTTTCAGACACGCTTGATCGTGGATCGCGCCGGACCGGCCCGATTGCGCATCGCGACCTGCGGTGGCGTGCGCGTTTGGCTCGACGAGGCCCCGCTGGCCGTCTTTGAGCCGTTTGAGCGTAACAGCCCGCAAAGCACTGATATCACGGTTGACTTGCCTGCAGGCGAGGCGCTTTTGACCCTCCGGCTTGAGGATCTGCACGAACGGGACACGACCTGCTTCTTCGCCCTGACCTATCTTGACGGCCCGCCCGCCCGGACACGATTGCCGCTTGCAGTGGATGCCGGGGGGCTGGCCCGCGCCGCACATGTTCTGGCTGGGCTGAGGACCGCGCATGTCTTTCACGAGGCGGGACAAGCCCGGCTTGTCGCCGACCCCGCGCCAGAGCAGCCGATCACCCTGGCCGTAGAAGGGCTTGGCCCGTTTCTGCGCGGCGGCTTGTCGGTGGATCCGGACGCGACGCGGCGACTGGAGGTTACTCTTGGCCCCGATGCCCCCTCGGCCCCACTCTTCGATGTGGCCGACGCCCCCCATGGCTGCCTGTCCATCGCGGTGACGGCCCATGTGGGTGCGGCCCGTCTGACCCGGCGGCTTGGCACCACCAATCTGCCACCCGGCACGGAATTGCGCGGCGATCTGGTCGAGCGCAAGGCGCGGGCCGTCGCGCTCATGATGTCCGGTCCCGGCTTTGACCCGACTCTAGCGCTGACGCTGGCCATCGCAGACAAACGGCCGGACCGCCTGTGCGAGATCGTCGAGGCCGCCCTGATCACCATCGAGGAACGGCATGATTGTTCGGACTTTACTATTCTGCCGCTTCTCAGGCTTTGGCGCGACGCGCGATCTGCCTTACCGCCACCGTTGCAAGACAGGCTGCGGACCGCGATCCTGACCTATCGCTACTGGCTGACCGAACCGGGCGATGACGTGATGTGGTTCTGGTCCGAAAACCACGTTCTGTGCTTTCACGTCGCCCAACTTGTCGCGGGGGAGCTGTTTCCCGAGGAGGTTTTTGCCAACAGCGGCAGGACCGGGCGGATGCTCGCGGCGGAGGCCCTGTCGCGGTTGGAGCGGTGGTTTGCCTCTATCGAAGAGGACGGGCTTTGCGAATGGAATTCTGCCGCCTACTACCCGATCGACCTGCTGGGCCTGTTCACCCTGCACGACATGGCGCCCGCGCTGGCGGGCAGGGCGGCGGCCTTGATGGACCAGCTGTTCGTGATGACCGGCCTGCATACCAGCGGCGGCGTCCCTGCCGGGACCCAAGGCCGCTGCTACGAGAAAGAGCTTTTGGCCGGCCCTTCGACAGAATTGGGGGCGGTGGCGGCCATTGCCTTTGGCGGGGCGTTCCGGCCCGGCTACGACCGCGCAGCAGGGCTGTTTTGCCTGTCGGACTATGCCCCGCCGCCGCAGGCAAGCTGGCTCAGCACGCTGAACGAGGGCAATTGGATTGAGGCCCGCTACAGTCAGGGACTTGGGGCGGCGGGCAAGCTGTCGCTTTGGAAATCCGCCACCGGGCAGCTATCGACCGTCACCGATCTGGGGACCGGCGGGAAGGGTCATCAGGCGCAGGTGGTCGATGTCCAGATGGCAGGGCACCCGATGGCCCGGCTCTGGATCAACCATCCCGGTGAGTTGAAGGTCTGGGGCGAGCGGCGTCCCTCGCTGTTGGCAGGGAACCACATCATGCCAAGGGTGGCGCAAAACGGTTCCATCGCCTTGCTTGTCTACGATCTCGAGCGGGAGTGGAGCGATATCGGATTTACCCAGCTCTTCGCCGCGCCTGAGGCGTTTGATGGGCAATGGGACCATGCAGGCTGGCGGATTATGTCATCTGGCAAAGGGCATGTCGGTGTCTGGTGCTCGCGCCCGCTTGCAGGGGTCGACGGCCTTTACCGCGATGCCCTTTTCCGGGCACATGGAATGCGGACAGGCTGGATCGTCGCCATGTCCTTGCCGGGAGAGGACAGGGTGGCGTTTGGCCAAAGGCTGGCCGGGGCTGCGCCCGAATTCGATGAGGCTGGGCGCCGGGTCAGCGTCACCGCACCGGACGGCAGTCGATTGTCCCTGTCATTTGACGCCCCACTATCTGTTGATGGGCAGGACGCCCCTTTTGACGCCTTGCAGACAACGCCCTACGTCGGCGTGAACGGACGCGACTTGAAGGACTGGAGGACACTTGATGTCTGACCTTGATACCGCCCTGTCCAACCTGTCGGCCGGGTTCCGGCGGCTCAAGGGGATCGGCTCTGTCGAACAGGCGGACCCTTCCGACATCCTGTTTGACGAATGGGATTGGGAGGTCGGGGTGGGCCTTTATGGCCTGTTCCGCGATGCCGAACATCGGGGGGATGAGGCGGCGATTGCAGCGCTGGCCCGCTGGTATGACTGGCAGATCGGGCGGGGGCTTCCGCCCAGACAGGTAAACTCGACCGCCCCCATGCTGGCGCTGGCCTGCCTTGCGGAACGCAGCGGGCGGGACGACTGGATGGCCCTGTGTCGTGATTGGGCGGACTGGCTGGTGACAACCTTGCCCAAGACGCCTGAAGGCGGCTTTGAACATGTGGTCAAAGAGGGGCGGCGGCCCGGGCAGCTATGGGACGATACCCTGTTCATGGCGGTTCTGTTCCTTGCCCAGACCGGGCGGATGACCGGACGCGCCGATTGGATTGCCGAGGCGCATTACCAATACCTCGTACACATCCGGTTCCTTGCAGATCCCGAAACGGCGCTGTTCTTCCACGGATGGACTTTTGAGGGCAGGCACAACTACGCCCGTGCGCGCTGGGCGCGGGGGAATGCCTGGGTGACAATTGCCATCCCCGAGCTTTTCGTCATCGCCCCTCCGGCCGACCCGGTCCTTGGGCGCTACCTGAAGACAGTTCTGGCAAGCCAGGTCGAAACCCTGGCCCGTTGTCAGAACGAGGGGGGGATGTTTCACACCCTGCTCGACGACCCGACGTCGCCGGTCGAAGCCTCGGCAACGGCGGGAATCGGTTATGGCATTCTGGCCGGGATCAGGCTGGGCCTGCTGGCGCCCGACACCGCGGGGATTGCCAGTGCGGCACAAACGGCAGTCCTGTCGCGGATCGGGCCGGATGGCATACTGGCCGATGTGTCCGACGGGACAGCGATGGGCAGCGATCTTGAGTTCTACCGCCAGATCCCGAATGTCGCGGCACCCTACGGGCAGGCCCTCGCCAGCCTGTTCCTGATGGAGGCCCGGCGTCAGCAGGGCTAGCTCATCAATCGGGCGTCCGTCGCTGCAGACTGGGGCGGGGCCGCCATTATTTTGCCAGATTCGGTGGACCAAGGTCGTAGGATCAGCAAGGGTTGGATGGGGCCGCCTGCAGCCCAAGATTGCAGCCACTGGGTCTCCTGCCGGAACCAAATAAATCGTTGATATATATAATATATAACGCCCCCATCTATTGGCCATAGGGTGCGTCCACGGGGTCATACGCATGGCCGATTGTGGCCAAAAAATGGCAAGAATCAGACTTTGGTCCTACTCTATTTCGAGCAGAAGGTCGCATCTTTAGCCCTACTGATGGCCGTTCCGCGATGCAGCATGACGGGGCTATCACAGGGTCAATTGGGGGTACGCGTTTACAGCTCCCGGCCAATTCGTCCTTGAGACGCCAGACCGCTGCTGAATTCGCCTGCCATTACTTTTGATAATTTGCCCGCGCTACTGCCATGGCGGGTCGAATGGAGGCAAATCATGGATCCCGAGCTCATTGGCCCGATCTTGAACGACAACGTCGCAAACGGGAACTTTACCCTCACCGCGGCAGATCTTGAGGGGCTTTTGAACCTCGTGCGGGGTCTGCCGGCAGTTCCCGGCACCGACGACACACTCAACTCTACAGGGATCCGGACCCTGAGCGGTTTTGGAAACAACATCGACAATCCGGGCTACGGGGCAGCCGACCAGCCGTTCATTCGGCTTACCGATGCGCGCTATGGTGACTACAGCGCCGGGATCGGCAATTTCGACGTCAACCCGATCTTTGACGGTCTTGACCCGCGGGCCATCTCGAACACGCTTGGCGATCAAGAAGCCAATCTTGGAACCAATTCCAAGAACGCCAACTCGCTCTTCACCGGTTTCGGCCAGTACTTCGATCACGGCCTTACGTTTATCCCCAAGAACCCCGAAAATGGTACTATCGCGATCGGTGGCCCGGGGATGGAGCGTGGTCCGTTTTCCGACAATCCCGCCGACCTGACGCGCGGCGAAATCGCGGTACTTGGGATCGACGGGCTGCCTGTCCATATCAACAAGACCTCGCCTTTCGTCGACCAGAACCAGGCCTACGGCTCGCATGAGTTGGTGGGCCAGTTCCTGCGTGAAAGCGACGGCGCGCAAGGTTTCGGGATGTTACTTCTGAATGGCGAGCCCGATCCGTCCGACCCGACCTTTACCCTTCTGCCGACCCTGCGCGACCTGATCGAGCATCACTGGGAGGCCAATACCATCTTCCGCGACCCATCGCTTCCGGGTGGGGCGCAGGCCTTCCGGGATGCTTTCCCTGGCCTTGTTGACGCCGGGACCGGCGCGATCAACGGCGCACAGGTCGCCGCAATGGCCAACAACTTCATGGGGTCTGGGCATGCGCTGCTGCTCGACACCAACCCCTTTATGAACCTGCTTGACCATCGGATCGCAGGCGATGGCCGTGCCAATGAAAACATCGGCCTGACCGCCATTCACACGATCTGGGCCCGTAACCACAACTTCCATGTCGAAAACCTTGTCGCACAAGGCTTTGACGGCACAGCAGACGAGGTGTTTCAGGCGGCCAAGCTGCTAAACATCAGCGACTACCAGCGGGCCATTTTCACCGACTTTGCCGACATGTTGCTGGGCGGCATGCGGGGCGCGGGTGACCACGGTCGGAACGGCTACAACGATCAGGCCGATGCCAGCATCAGCCATGAATTTGCGGCCGCGGCCTACCGGTTCGGCCATTCGCTGATCGGAGAGACGCTACAGATCATTGGTCCTGATGGTCAGCCGTTTGAAGTGTCGCTCTTTGATGCCTTCCTCAACCCGACAAACGCACCTGAGGCTTTCACGGCCCCCTTGCCCGCGGGCTATGTGCCGCAGCCCGGCTATACCGAGCATGGGGCCGCGGCGATCATCGCGGGCAACGCCTCTCAGGTCGCGGAAGAGGTTGACTTCAACATTGTCGACGCTGTCCGCAACGACCTTGTGCGGATCAACGCGGACCTCTTTGCCTTTAACGTGGCACGCGGATGGGACGTCGGATTGGGCACGCTGAACCAGATCCGTGCCGATCTGGCCGCATCGACCAATCCCTATATCTCGGAAACCGTCGGTTTCGCCGGAGACCTGTCCCCTTACACAGACTGGGCCGACTTCCAGGCCCGGAACGGCCTGAGCGACACGGTGATTGCTCAGTTTCAGGAGGCCTATCCAGACCTGGTTTTGTCCACGCAAGAGGACATCGACGCTTTCGTGGCGGTCAACCCGGATATTGCGCTGACAGATGGACCGGGCGGCAGCAAGATCGTGAGCGGTATCGACCGCGTCGATATGTGGGTTGGCGGCCTGGCTGAGAGCCACGTCCTTGGCGGCATGGTCGGTCAGACCTTCTGGGTCGTCATTCACGAGCAACTCGACCGCCTGCAGGAAGGCGACCGGTTTTATTATCTGGAGCAGTTCGACAACTTCGACTTCTACCAGGCGTTTGGCGAGAAAGCCAATTTCGCCAACATCGTGGCGCGCAACTCAAGCCTGAACGGCTTTGACAGCACGATCTTTGACGTCACGAACATCAACCTTCCGATGGCCGCCTCGGACATCGCATGGGGCGCGGTAGAGCCTGACCAGTGGGGTCTGCCCGGCATCGGTGACGTCATTGCCCAGCTGTCCCATACCGGCGGGCTGGAAGGGTCGACCTACAAGTTGATTTCCGGCACCTCGGCAGGATTTTCGCTTAGCTCCACTGGCGAACTGGCGAAGTCGGGCAACGATTTCACGCCGAACTCGACCTATACAATCGTGGTGAAAGTCACCGGTCCGGATGGCGGTGCCTATGAAAAGTCGTTCAACGTCGTAACCGGTGACAGGGGCGGTCAGGACTTCACGGTTCTGGCGACCAGCGGTGATGATGTGTTCTACGGCCACAGAGGTTCCGATACCCTCATGCAGGGCGGTGCGGGCGACGACGTGATGTTCGGCCAGGCTGGTCGGGATGTCATGGACGGTGGTGCAGACAACGACCAGTTGTACGGTGGCCGTCACACTGACAACCTCACGGGCGGCAGCGGGGACGACCAGCTTTTTGGTGGCACCTACGACGACGTCCTCTACGGCGGCACCGGCAACGATATGCTCGACGGCGGCGGCTCTCGTGATGAGTTGTACGGCGGCATCGGCAATGACGTGCTGACGGGTGGCGGGTCGCATGACCAGCTGTACGGCGGTGAGGGCGACGATACTTTCGTGGCGTCGATCGGCGACCGTGCGGACATCTATGTCGGTGACGACGGCACGGGTAATGTCGGAGTGGACACGCTCGATATGTCGGCAATCACGGCCAACATCATGGTCGACTTCCGGGCCGGTTTCACACAGAGCTCGCAGACCTGGCGGGACACGATCACCGAGATCGAGAATGTCGTGACAGGTTCGGGTGACGACACGATCGTCGCCAACGAGGTGGTCAACGTGATGGATGGTGGGGACGGCAACGACATCTTCCGCTTCCAGACCTCCGACGATGCGAATGGCGACACCATCATGAACTTTGTGGCCGGTGACATGATCGACCTGAGCTTCATCGATGCCAATGGTGCTGCCGCGGGCGACGGGGCTTTCACCCTTGTCACCGGTGGATTGACCGGAGCCGGGCAGCTGTCTGTCTCTTACGAGGCCCGCGACGATGGCACCTACGCCGTGATCGAAGGATCGACCACATCGGCTGCTGCGGACTTCACCCTCAACGTCAAGACCGACCTCACCCTGACAACGTCTGACTTCGGCCTTTGATCGTAACGCTCTGGGCGGGTCCACCCGCCCAGAGTTTTGCCTCGTCGGCTGCTATCGGCCTTTTCGCGGCTGGGCATCTTCCAGAACCCCAGGAGATTGGCCCATCCAACCTCACGCCGCGAAGCGGTCGCTATCCATGACCTCGGCTTGTCCAAGGGCAGCAAGGCTTTCGAGCAAGGGGCGCACTGTCGCAGACCGGGCGCGCAGGAAGCGGCGGGCGATTTGGTCGGGGGTGGCTTCGCCCATTTCGGACAGGGCCTCGCGGACGGCGGCGATCTGGTCGGGGAGGGCTTTGGGCCAGGCCGCCTTTTCCACCTTCGTCACCGCGCCAAGGTCCATTTCGCTGGTTTTGCCCGATACGGCCCCTGCGCCGGTTGGGTTCTGGTAATCGGGGCGCAGCCAGCGGATATGGCCGCGCGCCTCTTCCTCGGCCCGTTCCTTGTTGAGGGCGACGAGGCGCAGCAGGATCTCTTCGTCGCTCAGGTCCACGGGCCAGCCATAGGCATCCGCCACCGCCGCGTCGATCTGGTCGTGCAGGTCGCGCAGGATACCGATCAGGCCTTGGTCATAAATCTCGCGGTCCTTGCCCTCGATCGCCTCGCCCGCGCGCAGCTTTTCCAGCACGTTATACATCTGGGTCAGGGTCAGCTTGGGGTGCGCTGCCTGCTGCCGCTTGCGATGGGCGTCGAGGTCTTCGCCAAGCTGGCGGAGATGGGTGCGTTGCGGGTCGGTGAGGTCTGGGAAGGGGAATGTGTCGAAGCACTGTGTTTTTGGGTAAACAGGACGATCTTCCAGAACCGTGCCTTGAGCGAGGCACCAACACTGATGGACGTAACTGCTCAGAACCGAAAGGTTCGCGGCGTCCTCAAGTGCAAATGCCACCAATTTGTTGTCAGGCATCACCTGACCATCCAAGAATTGGAATGTCCGGTGTTTTGAAGTTTCAACCGTAACAATGAAACGCTGCAAGCCCTCAAGTGCAGGCCGAAACGTGCTTAGCGGCTCACCAAAAAGCCACCAGTTCTCCCGTCTCCACTTGCGATTATTCTGGGACCGTTCAGGCCAAACATTGTCTTTCACGTCTTGGTAGATGCCCGGTGATTGCTTGCGAAGTTCCTGTTCATTGTATCCGAAGAGATCAATGACCATCACGCCTCTTGAGGTCGCAAGTAGATCCCGCCCATTTCGATAGTGCTTAATAACATGGTTGGCGAATTCGTCTGATCCGAAGCCCAGTTCGCGGGCGCGCTCTTGGCTCACAATGAAGCCTGATCCGAAAAGCATCACCCCACGGGTCGCCAGCTTTTCATTCGCCAGAAGCGATTTGGCCCCCGCCACATCCGCCCCAATCTGCAAATTCGCAAAAACCTTGCCGATCTGGTGGTCAAAGGTCACCGCACGTCCATCCGCCTCGCTCTTTTCGCGGCTCTCGCTGGCCACGGTCAGCAACCGCCCGCGCGATTGCCCGCCGCCCCCACGGTCATACCGATCCGAACATCTGCATCACCCTTACCGCTATCCACCCAAGGGTGATCAGGGATCGCATATAGCAGCGAGAGCGGCTTTTTCGGATCGTTCAGATGTGGTTCCAGCACGCGGCGGTTGAAGGTCTGGCGCAGGCTGTTCGTGGTGATCAGGCCAAAGCGGCGGGTACCCTTGCCGGTCTTGGGGTTCCAGCTCCGCGCCGCCAAGGCGGCCTTTTCCCACCAGAACATCACAAGGTCCGCGCTTTGCGGCATCTTTGGATAGGCCTTCCACAGCGCCTCGACATAGCCATCGCCCAGACTGTCGCGCAGCCGTGAGGCCCCGATAAAGGGCGGGTTACCAACGATGAACTCTGCCTCTGGCCATTTGGTCGCGCGGGGTTTGGCGTAGTCATAGACGGCGATGCGGGCGTCGGGGTCTGGCACTTCTTTCCCCGTCACCTGATGGCGGATGGTCGTCACGCCGTCCCAGCGGGTGACAGGGGTGCCGGTGTCGTCGATGCGCGGGGTCCGTTCGGACCATTCCAACACGGCATCGCCCTGGTGGATGTTCTTGAAGTCGCGCAGCACAGGCTCGGACGGGGCGGCGGTGCCATAGGTGCGAAAGTGCCATTGCAGATAACCGATCCACAACACCAACTCGGCCACATTCGCCGCCCATGGGTTCAGCTCGATCCCCAGAAACTGGTGCGGGTCCACGGTGATGAAACTGGTTTGCGTTTCGCCCAGTTCGGACATGAGCGCGGTCACCTCGCCCTCCAGCCGCTTCATCATCTCAAGCGCGACATAGAGGAAGTTGCCCGACCCGCAGGCGGGGTCGAGCACGCGGATCTCGCACAGTCTTGTGTGAAAGTCGCGGACGAGTTGCAGGGCGTCACCGGATTTGCCGTCCGCGGTCAGGCGCTGCACGGCGGTTTGGACATTGCGCCAGTCCTCGCGCAGCGGCTCCATGATCGTGGGCGTGACCAGCCGTTCCACATAGGCGCGTGGCGTGTAATGCGCGCCCAGCTTGTGCCGCTGGCGTTTGTCGAGGGCGCGTTCGAGGAGCGTGCCGAAGATCGCGGGTTCGACCTGTTTCCAGTCCGCCTCGGCCGCCTCGATCAGCAGGCCCAGTTGCAGGGTGTTGAGGGGCAGGGCAGAGGGGTCCTTGAACAGCCCACCGTTGAAGCGTTTGACCTTGGTCATGAAGGCGTGCGCAAAGTCGCCCTTGTCCATAGCCTCCCACAGACCGGCGAGGGCGTGTTCGGCGTCCTGCGGGTGCCCTCTGAGCTTGTGCAGGAGGTCGGTGAAGCTGTCCTTGGGGATCAGCTCCACATCCTCGGCGAACATCGAGAAAAGGCAGCGCATGAGAAAACGGGCGACGGTGATGCTGTCGTGCCCCTGGTTTTCGAAGCTTTTGCCAAGCTCGGCCAGGTGGGCGGCAATGTCCCGGGTGACGCGCGCGGCCTTGAGCGATGGGTCGAGCGAATAGGGATCGTCCCAGATCGCGGCCAGCATTGTGCGTGTGTCGTCGTTGCGCAGATCGTCAAGCGTGATCCGATACCGGTTGCCGTCCGGAAACTGGTTGTAGCCTTGCCCTTGGCGCGAGAAGTCGGCGTAGACCTCAATGACATTGCCGACATCGACGACAAGCAGGAAGGGCGGCCAACCGTCCTCTTTGCTGACAGCGCGGGCGTAACTGTCGGCCTGATTGCGGGCCTTGAGCATGGTGTCATCGAACCGTGCGGTGCCTCGGGCCCCATGCCCGGCTTGTCTGTGGGGGGAACCGTCCTCGGTCAGCAGGGCGAGTTGGTTCTGATCCGTGGTGCGGCCAGCGTCGCTGAACTGTTTGGCCTCCAACACAAAGCAATGCTTCTTGTAGAGGTCGATCCGTCCGCGCCTCACCCGCCCGGTATGGGTGAATGTTACCGGCCGCTCGAACCGGTAGTCATCGTTCTGGCCATCGCTCGTGGCGGGTTTTGGCTTTGGCACCCCAAGCAATACGGTCAGGTCGTTGGCAAAGCTTTGGGCATTTGCCATTTCGCTGCCACCGGACTTGGACCAGTGCCCTATGAAGTCTTCGACGCTTGCACTCATTACCACTGCTACTGGTTAAAACACGGAACACAACTCCGAGATGAATAGCGCGAAACTCAGAAATAGAAAACGAAATCCCGCACGGTCAGCGGACGATGACGCCATCCAGCGGGAGGTTTTCGTGTCGCGCTGGCCTGCACAGGTTCCGGGTGTCTGCCGAACAGAGTTTCAGGCTTTGTCGGTCTTGGGCTAAGGCTTGTTTCTATCGGTGAATGAACGATCAAGTGCCGAAACTTGGAAAGCTGCTGTGAGAGCCTCTGTTCCGGCCGCCGTGCAGGGCGTCACTTGCAGGTTCTTGCGCTCTTTGCCTCCCTGGCGGCGTTCCAGACCAAACGCTTACCGGCCTTTGCCCCAAGATCATTGAGGAAGGTGGACGCGATGTTGCCAGAATATGATGCCGGTCTTCGCATGGACGTTCGGAGATAGTGCCAAGCGCAACATGTTTTGCAAATTTTCGGCAGCATAATCTGCAGGTCCAACTAAGTCCCTGAGGTGCACTATATTTTTGAAATAAGGTGGCAGCCCGTAGGGGAATCGAACCCCTCTTTCCAGGTTGAAAACCTGGCGTCCTAACCGATAGACGAACGGGCCACACTAGGCAGTGTCGCGGCTTTTAGGCAAACCCTGTGTCGAGGGCAAGGGGATTCGTATGAAAATCTGCGCGGTTGCCAGACCTTTTTCTTAGGTTCACCGCGCGGCGGCCGCGACGTCTTCGAGCCGCAACTGCACGGACTTGCGGCCTTGCCAGAGATTTACCTCAATTCGCCCAGCCAGATGGAACCGGGCGCCGCTGTGACCCTCAAGTTTCGGGCCGATCGGGCCGTCGAATGCACCGAAACAGATGGCGTCGATTCGGGCGCCCAGCCCGTCTCCGCAGGTGACCTTGATGTGGTTCGCGCCGACCCGCCGGGCGGCGTGGATCATCATGTCTGGAAAGACAAAGCGGGGCGCGGGGGCGCCAGCACCGAAGGGCCCGGCTGTTTCGATCTGTTCGACCAGGTCCACCGTGGCCGCACCGGGCATAAGGAGGCCGTCCAGCCGCAGGTCGCCCGGCCCCAAGGCGTCGGCACCCTGCCGTGCCAACAAGGCGCCCAGCCGCTCCATTGCGGCCTCCAGCCCCTCGCGCGATACGGTCAGGCCGGCGGCCATTCTGTGCCCGCCGCCCTTAATCAGCAGCCCTTCGGCCGCCAGCATGTGGATTGACGCGCCAAGATCGATTCCGGTCACGGACCGCCCTGACCCTTTGCCCTCGTCCCCGTCCAGTCCGATGACCACGGCCGGTCGGTTGGTCGCCTCTTTCAGGCGGGCCGCTACGATGCCGACGACCCCCGGGTGCCATCCGTCCCCCGCCGCCCAGACCAACGGGCCGTCGAGCCCCCGGGCTTCGGCCTGCGCCATGGCAGCCTCTTGCACCGCGGCCTCAATGTCGCGCCGTTCGGCGTTCAGGGTGTTAAGCCGTTCGGCCAGGGCGACTGCCTCATGCGGATCCGAGGTGGACAAGAGCCGGGCCCCAAGGTCCGCCTTGCCGATGCGGCCGCCCGCGTTGATGCGCGGGCCGAGCAGATAGCCCAGATGGTAGGCCTGAGGGGCGGTGTTCATGCCCGCGATATCGGCAAGGGCGACGAGGCCGGGACGCGCCCGCCGGGCCATGACAGCCAGCCCTTGCCGGACCAGCGCGCGGTTGACCCCGGTCAGAGGGGCCACATCTGCCACCGTGGCCAGCGCCACGAGGTCAAGCATCGACATCAGGTCCGGGCCTGCCTTACCGGCCGCCCGCATCTGGCGGTTGACCTCGACCAACATGAGGAACACGACGGTGGCCGCACAAAGGTGACCAAGGGCGCCATCCTCGTCCTGCCGGTTCGGGTTCACCACAGCGAGGGCAGGAGGCAACGTATCCCCCCCAAGGTGATGGTCCAGAACGATAACATCAGCGCCCTTGGCCGCCGCGATCGGTCCATGGCTTAGGGTGCCACAGTCGACACAGACGATTAGATCGTTGTTGCGGGCAAGATCGGCCATGGCCGGTTCGTTGGGCCCGTAGCCCTCATCGATCCGGTCGGGGATGTATAGCTGGGCCTTCAGGCCCATTTGAGACAACCATGTCAAGAGAAGCGCAGCAGACGATCCGCCGTCCACATCGTAATCGGCAAAGACGGCCACCTTTTCGCCGCGCTCGACCGCGGTACGGAACCGGGTGGCTGCGATCTGCATGTCCTTCAGGACTGTTGGATCTGGCAGCAGGTCCCGCAGGGTAGGGGCCAGGAAGGAGGCGGCGTCCATGGGGGCGACGCCACGTTTCACCAGGATCCGGCACAGGGCCGGGGGCAGGGCGGTCGCCTGTGACATCGCCTCGGCCCTGCGGTCTTCTTCGACCGTCGGTCCAACCCATCTCCGACCGGTCAAGGATGCCTCAACACCCAGAAATGCGGCCATATGATGCGTCTGTCCCATAGCGGCATACTAGGGCTGGCTTTTGGGATTCGCCATATCCAAAGCAGTTGATCGCCGCCCGTCCGACAGGACGGGCGGCGTCGCGTTTAGGTGCCCCGGTCAGGCAACCGGGTTGCGATAGGTCATCCGCCGCACCGAACCGGTCTTGGAGCGCATCAGGATCGTTTCGACCGTGATGTAGCCCACTTCGCGCTTGATCCCGGTGACAAGGCTGCCATCGGTCACGCCTGTGGCGGCAAAGATCACGTCGCCGGTGACCAGATCGTCGCGGGTATAGACCCGGTCGAAATTCGTGATCCCGGCCTTCTTGGCACGGCCCCGCTCGTCATCGTTGCGGAACAACAGCTTGCCGAAGATCTGGCCACCCATGCATTTCAGGGCGGCAGCGGCCAGGACGCCTTCCGGTGCGCCGCCAGAGCCCATGTACATGTCGATGCCCGTCGTCGCAGGTTCGGCGCAATGCATGACCCCGGCTACGTCACCATCGGTGATCAGGCGGATAGCAGCCCCGGTCGAGCGCACCTCGGCAATCATGTCGTCGTGGCGGGGGCGTTCCAGGACACAGACGGTGATGTCGGTGGTCGAACACCCTTTGGCCGATGCCAGCGCCGAAACCCGTTCCGCCGGTGACATGTCCAGCGTCACGACACCACGCCGAAACCCCGGGCCGATGGCCAGCTTTTCCATATAAACGTCGGGGGCATGCAGCATCGATCCACGTGGCCCCATCGCGATGACGGCCAACGCGTTTGGCATGTCTTTGGCCGTCAGTGTTGTACCCTCAAGAGGGTCAAGTGCGATGTCGACCTGAGGGCCGGAGCCTGCGCCGACTTCTTCGCCGATGTAGAGCATGGGGGCCTCGTCCCGCTCACCCTCGCCAATCACCACGACGCCCTGAATATCGAGCTTGTTCAATTGGGTGCGCATCGCGTCGACGGCGGCCTGGTCGGCAGCCTTTTCGTCGCCCCGGCCGATCAGGGGGGCACAGGCGATTGCAGCAGCCTCTGACACTCGGGCCAGGCCGAGCGAAAGCATGCGGTCGTGAAATTCGAGAGCCTTGGTCATCAGTCGTTCCTTAATGGTCAATAATTTGACCTACCCCTAGCGGGAGCACGGTGACAACCGTGTGAACGCTAACGCAAATCCACAATACCAAGAATTTTCGCGAAAATTCTGGAATGCCGCCAATTGTTCCCAACTCACGGCGGAATTGCGGGCAAAGAATTTTCTCGAAAATTCTTCGGCCCTGATCAGACAGCTTCGATCCTGATCGCGACGGGCGGACCCGCCATGACACCGGTTTCCTCAAATCCGACCAACGCCTCTTCCAGCGCGGTCCGCGTCGTCTTGTGGGTCACGATCAGAACCGGGGCGGCCACGTCCTCGTGACTGTATTGCCGCATCCTGTCGATCGAAATGCCGGCCTCGCCCAATACCCGGGCGACCTTGGCCAGGGCACCAGGTTTATCGAGAAGCTGCATACGCAGGTAGTAGGGTGCCGCCACGGCCGCCCGAGCGGCCCGCGCCTGACGCAGGGTCGCAGCAGGCTGACCAAATGTCGGGACGCGACAGCCGCGCGCAATATCCATGATGTCCGCCATCACAGCGCTGGCCGTCGGGCCCGAGCCTGCACCAGCCCCGCGCAAGACGATCTGCCCCACGGCGTCGCCTTCCAGAACCACCATGTTGGTGCCGCCCTGCAGCTGACCAAGCGGCGAGGTTTCGGGAACAAGGCAGGGCGACATACGCTGTTCGAGCCCGCGCCCAGTCATCTGGGCGACGCCCAAAAGCTTGATCTTGTAGCCCATATCTGCAGCTTGGCGGATGTCCTCGATCGTGATCGAGCCGATCCCTTCCAGTTCCACGGCGTCAAAGTCGACCTGGGTTCCAAAGGCGATGGCCGCCAGAAGGGCCAGCTTGTGCCCCGCATCAATACCACCGACGTCCAAATTTGGATCAGCCTCAAGGTAGCCAAGGTCGGATGCCTCTTGGAAGACGGTTTCATAGGGCAGGCCTGCACTTTCCATCCGTGTCAGGATGTAGTTGCAGGTTCCGTTCATGACCCCCATTACCCGGCTGATCTCGTTCCCGGCCAGACCTTCGGTCAGGGCCTTGACCACCGGAATGCCGCCCGCCACGGCCGCCTCGAACCGGATCACCTTTCCCGCCGCTTCCGCCGCAGTGGCAAGGGCCTGGCCATGCAGTGCCAGAAGGGCCTTGTTCGCGGTTACGACGTCTTTTCCAGCCGCAATCGCGGTTTCTGTTGCCCTGCGCGCTGGCCCATCGGATCCGCCCATCAACTCGACAAAGACGTCGATATCGGCCCGCCCGGCCAGAGCAACCGGATCATCCTCCCAGGCGTAGGAAGACAGGTCGACGCCCCGATCCTTACCCTTCGCGCGGGCCGAAACGGCGACGATTTCGATGGGCCGACCGGCCCGCGAGGCCAGCAAGGGGGCATGCTCTTGCACGATCTTGACCAAGCCAGTGCCGACGGTCCCAAGACCCGCGATGCCAAGCCGCAAGGGGCGGGGAGAAATGTCTGTTGTCATGGCGCTGGTCCGTCATTGAAGGGGTCGGATCGCTGTTATCCTGTCCCGGCGGTCAGTTCAACGCATCGTCATACAGCCCCGACAAATCGACGCCAACTTCCATATCGTTCCGGGTCTGAGGGTCGATGACTGGACGACGAATGGCCCCGGCACGGGCTTCGAGGCTGGCGATGCGAGCGGCGGAGGGGCCCTCTTCTGGAACGGTCGCGTCGGCCCGCGTCAGGATGGGTGCAAGCGGTAACAGGCGTGGCCAGGATGCCGCCTGACTTTGGACGGAACCGGGCACCTCGATCTCTGGCCAATCGTTGCAGGCCGCCAGTCCAAGCGTCAGGCCTACAAGCACGAGGAGGGGGCGAAGGGTCACGATTTCACGCTCATTTTCAGGTTGCCGCACCGTAGTGGCCCGGCAGTTGCGGGGCAAGGGCCGCGACTTGGCCACCCGAGCGACAAATTTTCTGCCGTAAGTGACCTTGGTGCGTCGCATTGGGGCCAGAGCGCAGGGTGCAGGCTGGACATTCTGCGGCCAACTTAAAGGTGAGAGGATCACACTCATGAAAATCGGATTTATCGGACTGGGCAACGTTGGGGCCAAGCTCGCGGGAAGTTTGCTGCGCAACGGTATGGACCTTTCGGTCCATGACCTCGACCCGGCCGCCGTGGTGGGCTTTGTCGAAAAGGGCGCACAGGACGGTGGTTCGCCCGTTGACATGATGCGGGACTGTGATGTGGTCATCACCTGCCTGCCGTCGCCCGCAGCCTGCGCGGCGGTGGTCGAATCGATGCTGCCTGCGGTCGGGCCGGGCAAGATCTGGATCGAGATGTCGACGACCGACGCCGAAGAGGTCAAGCGGCTGGCCGGTGAGGTCACCGCCCGCGGCGGGCAGGCCGCCGAAGCTCCCGTGTCAGGTGGTTGCCACCGGGCGGCAACGGGCAACATCTCGATTTTCATGGGCGGAGACCGTGAGACGTTTGACGCGGTCCTGCCGCTGCTGACCGTATTGGGGCGACGGGTGCTGCACACCGGGCCCGTCGGCTCGGCCTCGATCCTCAAGGTGATGACCAACTATCTGGCCACCGCCAACCTGCTGACCGTTTGCGAGGCGATGGTGACGATGAAGGCGGCGGGGCTTGATCTGGCGACGACATATGAGGCCATCAAGATCTCATCGGGGACATCGTTTGTCCACGAGACCGAAAGCCAGATGATCCTGAACGGCTGCCGCGACATCAACTTTACGATGGACCTGGTGAAAAAGGACATCGGCCTGTTCCAGTCCATTGCAGAGGCAGCGGACGTTCCGCTTGAAATCAGCCCTCTGATGGTCTCGATCTTTGAAGACGGGATCCGGCGCTACGGCCCTCGCGCCCAGTCTGACCGGATCATCGAACGGCTTGAAGAGGCGACAGGTTTGTCGATCCTTGCCCCCGGTTTCCCCTCTGAAATGGTGGATGACGAACCCGAAGAGCCCGGATACGAAGTGGTGCCTGCGCGATAACTCTGGCCCTGATCGCCGTCGCAGGCTAGGCAAGCGACGGATTTGGGAAAAGAGAGCGAAGATGACCGATCGGAAAGATGACGAGATCCTCATGCGGCTTTATCCGTCGGCGGGGCGGCGTATCTTTGCGATCGGGGTCCTTTATGCCCTTGGGGCGCTCTTGATCTGGATGGCCTTTACCAGTGCCGCCGGGGCCCTGTTCTCGGTCTTTTCCATCGCGGTGGGTGTTGTTGTGCTGTGGGGCGGGGAACAGCTTCGCAGGGCGACTTCGCTGGTGCTGGAGCTGACCGACGAGGGCCTTCGCGACACAAGCGGTCGCTGGCTGGCCCGCTGGGACGAGATCGCAGCGGTCGAGCGGGGGGCCTTTGCGCTCAAGCCGTCGAACGGTTTTGTCCTCAAGCTGAAGGAACCGGGACAGCGGACCTGGGTGCCGGGGCTTTGGTGGCGGGTTGGCAACCGGGTCGGCGTCGGTGGCGTCACCCCGATGCGAGCGACCAAGTTCATGGGCGAACAGATGTCCCTGAGGCTGGCCGGTGTGCCCGACCAACTGTCATCTGACGATTAGGACGCCCGTCAGGGATTAGCAGGTCGCCGTATCCTGGGAGGTGCTGGTGTTGCTGCTGTTCCAGCACAGCTGGCCTGCAAAGCGGGGACGCGTCACGACGAAGTCGTCAAACGTCATGTCCGACAGGCCGTTGCGGTAAATCGGGATATATTCCATCGACGTCTGCACGATGATCGCGCTACTTCCGTCCGCCATGATCGGGATCATGTCGCGCATCTCCTCAACGTCACTATCCGTGATGATGCCGCCGCCGCCACGGTTCCGCGACCAGCGGACATCATAGCTGTCATTGTCTTCGTCATAGGTGATGACCGACAGGCGCAGGCGGATCGGATCGCCCCGTTCGACCAGGAACTGTTGCAGGTTATATAGGCTGTCCATGTATTCGGGGGTGACGAAACCGGTTTCCCGGCTGAGGATGTCGCCGATGGTGTAGCCTGCCTTGGCATTGACGAACTGCGCTTTATAGGCGTCGAAAAACACCCATGTGCCAAGGAAGGCCCAGATCAGCAGGGGCAACATCAAGATCGCTTCGACCGAAACGCTGCCTTCCTGATCGCGACGCAGCCGTTGGGCCGGTCCTGCGATCTTCGAAAGGCCTTTGCTTAGAAGGCTGATGGCCATTTGGCGGGCTATGGTCATATCAATCAGGCTCCACCACAAAGGCTGCGGACGATGTCAGGGCGTATTTGTCGCCACTTTGACGGGTCAGTTGGGCACCAAGCGCGGCGGTTGGCGCTATGGGGTCAAAAAGCGAACAGGCCCGGATGATCATCAGCTGGTTTGGCTGACCGGCTACGAACTGACGCACCGGGGTGCTGGGTTCTTCGACGTCGACGCAATCGGCGCCGACGGGGATGTTGTTCCAGTTCCGCGGGTTTAGAGGGCGCATCTCGAGCTGGAGAGAGTTCAGGCAATCGGGGATGATGACAGCGGCATCACAGACGGCAGCCTTCATGTTGTCATGGTTCACAGGGTCCATCTGGCCCAGCCGGACTTGACGAACTGCGATGTCGAGGCCCCGGTCCAGCATCACGTTTCGGGCAAGGAGCATTCCGAGTTCGAAGCTCGACAGGAAGAGTGCCAGAAAGAAAGGGACAAAAAGGACGAATTCAATCGTCCCGTTGCCTTCTTCCGACCGGCGGAACCGGCGCAGGAATGGAACCTTGGTGCCATCGCTTGATTTGGTTGTGGTCATTGGACAAGCCTTAGGGCTGTGATCTGGCTGGCGATCGAGGCAAATGCGGTTGCGATCTCAAGGCCTTGGACGCGATAAAAGTGACTGGGCGAGGACGCACAGCTGGACATGACATCGGCCGCGCGGTTGGTTACCTCGAAACCGATGGCAAAGATGACGATGCCCTGGGCCTTGGCTGCGCTACAGATCGCGTCAAGCCGGGCATCCTTGGCATCGGTGTAGGTGGTGGTGAAGATGTCACCGTACCAGTCGTTGTAGACACTGTTTGAGTTGCGCTGGTTGGCACGGAAATACCACGCATGGGCATCCAGATTGACTTGCGCCCAAAGTTCGGGCCAGGTCAGCCGGTCGCCCCGCCGGCTGTTGGTCCACCGGTCGTTGTCCGGCATGTAATAGTCTTCGCGGCTCCGACCATCACGGTCGGTGTCGGAATACTCTTCATCTTCGACATAGTAGTTGTCCGACCCGTCGTACCAAACGTCGGACCATCCCGACCTGTAGGCGGGGTCCAATTCGTAGTGGCGGGTGTTCTCACCATCCGTCATCAGCACCATGACCTTGAGCGATCCGTCAGTGCCATAGGCCAAAGGACGGCCCTCGAACTGGGCGTCAACGATGCCGTCCGCAATCAGGCCTGACACCGCCGGCTGTGTTGACGGGTCGAGCAGGCTAACGCCCCATTTCGCGCCCATCTCGATGGATGTCCAGGCGTCGGATCTTAGGTTGGAGATCATTGAGTCTACGGCGCTTTCATTTCGCGACAAGGGCACGACACGGGAACGGGAATCCGGGTTGCACACGAAATCCGAGGCTCCACGACGGCTCCAGCCGCTCGCATAGCTTTCCACGTCCACATGCGCGGCCTGGTCGTAGCCGGCGCCTGGCGGAAGGGCTGTTGAGTTATAGGCAGAGGCCGGCAAATCGACGCAATGGCTGTAATCATGCGCGTAATTCAGGTTGAACTGGCTGGCCAGTTCGGGCCCAAGGTTGACGTGGGTCGAATAGGGCACGACCGAGATCGACAGGGCGTCATCGTCAAACCCGTTGAACATGGTCGCCACGAATTCGCGGGCGGCGTTGCGCATGTTCACCAATCGGTTGTTCGATCCCATTGAGCCGGACACATCGAGGACGAGGCTGATCTCGATCTCGTTCAGGGCCTCGACGGCTGCGCTGGCGGCAGGCGTCGAAAGCTGATCGACACCTACCATTTGCATGAAAATCGTGTTCACTTCGATCGAGGCGACGGCGGAAACGCTGCAAGAGTTGAAGCCTTCGACGACCGTGACTGTATCCAGTTGATTTTGGAATCCGTTCTTGAGGACATAGTCCCGAACGACGTCTTCGGCGTTTTGTGCGTTGTCGAGGCAGACATCCAGATCGGCTGCGGCCAGCACGGCTCGGTCCAGCGTCGATTGCAAACGAGCCCGGTAGGTTTCGAACCGCATGATATCCACGGCCATACCTCCGACGATCAGCATCATCGCGAAAATGAATAGCGAGAAGACGATCATCGAGCCATCTTGATCCCGGCGAAACGCGCGAACCTTTGATGGAATCCAGTTTCGAATATGCTTCATAAGACTTTCGGTCCTAGATGGTCTCTGCCATGGGTTGCACAACATCGCACTGGTTAATCAAAAGGCGTCGGAATCAATTCTAACCGGTCTTTTGCAAATTGCAGTAATGCCTGCGTATTATGGCTCAAGTTAGGCGGTTTAGGGTCAGGAACGGGTCGGTTGGCGACGATCGAGGGACAGACGGGGAAAGGCAGTCCTACTGGTGCCAGCGGGGCGCCAATATCCGGCAGGACAGGCTGGTCCCTTTATCTCGGGATGCCCCTGAAAAGACCGAATTGACGGGCTGTCGATAATCTTGGAGGTTGACCTAAGCGAATCGGAGTTAGGCTTGAGTATTTCGAGCAACTCACCGCACAAATCATTTCCCCATTCACATGCGGCCCGATCCGGGCACACGAAAAGGACATCTAGACCCATATTCCCCAAGTAAATCTCTGATTTTGCTGTCCTGATGGTGATATTTCGCA